>Ga0123399_1047716_pt1 | contig 9682 bp, 9 predicted proteins | sample T5LHNH4metaT_FD_89927 | JGI IMG/M metagenome (GOLD analysis project Ga0123399, IMG submission 89927) | Methane-oxidizing artificial microbial communities from Washington, USA to study methane cycling - T5-LHNH4 metaT (Metagenome... | ecosystem: Engineered > Modeled > Simulated communities... | reverse complement strand
CGCGCTGCGCCATCGCACGGCGCAAATCGAGGTTCCCTACGGCGTAGCCATCGCAATTGCCGCGCTGATTACACTGCGTGAACCGCTTTTTAACCACTTTGGTGTGAATGCTTAACGCGGGCTCAATTGCCCGCGTCCGAAAGGTCTAAGATGGATAGTCGCAAGGTCATTTTGCTGGTGGGTGCGCTGATCGTTGCCGCGATCACGGCGTTCATGGCACGATCGCTGATCATTGGCAGCCCGGCACCGCAAGCCAATGCGGTGGCGATGGCTCCGGTCGCAAACGGCCCGGAAGTGCTGGTCGCAACCAAGGCGCTGCCTGTCGGCACTATCCTCGACGCGACCTCGCTGAAATATCAGCCATGGCCGAAGGAGCTGGTTGAGAACGCCTATTACATCAAGAAGGGCGGCTTCGATCCGCGCTCGCTGATGGGCACGGTCGTGCGCAACGCGATCACCGCCGGTCAGCCGGTGACCCAGGGCGCGCTGGTCAAGCCGGGCGATCGTGGTTTCCTCGCCGCCGCCCTCGGCCCGGGCATGCGCGCCGTAACCGTACCGGTACAGACGCAGACCAGCGTGGCCGGTTTCGTGTTCCCGGGCGACCGTATCGACTTGATCCTGACGCAGACCGTCCCCGGCGGCGGCGATGGCCCGCCGCTCAAGGCGGCCGAGACGATCATGCGCAACCTGCGCGTGCTCGCCACCGACCAGCGCACCGACAATGGTGTCGGCGAAGACGGCAAAGCCGTCGTGCGCACCTTTTCCAACGTGACGATCGAAGCGACGCCGAAGATCGCCGAGCAAATCGCGGTCGCACAGACGCTCGGCTCGCTGTCGCTGTCGCTGCGCTCGATCGCCGACAATAGCAGCGAACTCGAACAGGCGATCGCCAGCGGCGATGTCTCCATGCCCGACGACCCCAAAGCGGAAAAGGCGATGCTGACCCGCATCGCCAGCACCCCCGCGACCGGTGGCGGGACGATGGTGACCGGAGCCGACGTCTCGCGTTTTCAACGCAGCACGGTTCCGGGCAAGCCTGCTGATACCTCGGCACCCGGTGGTGCGCCGGGTACCGGAACGTTTCCGGGGGCTGCTACCGGCCCCGTGATCCGCGTCGCACGCGGCAATGCGGTGACCGATGTCGCCCTTGGGGGGAAGAAATAATGCGTAGCGCAACCGCTCTGCACCGCATCCTGTCGGCGACGGTCATCACCGCGCTGGTCGGCAGTGCGCCGGTCACCGCCCTGGCGGCGGGTGCCAAACTTCAGGCAAAGCCCGCGCCTGCGCGCAGCGGGCAACGTCCGGTCACCCATGTCGGTGCGGCCCCAACGGGCACGGTGCGTCCGACGACCGAGGTCGTGCTGTCGACCGGGCAAGGCGAACTGATCAACTTGCCCGCCAACGTCAGCGACGTGTGGGTTTCGAACCCCGGCGTGGCCGACGTCTATGTGAACAACCCGCATCAGATCCACCTGTTCGGCAAGGATTCCGGCGAATCGACGATCTTCGCCACCTCGGCGAGCGGCACGGTGATTTACGCCGCCAACATCCGCGTCAGCCAGAACCTGTCCTCGATCGACCGGATGGTGAAGCTCGCCATGCCCGACAGCGACATCAAGGTGACGACCGTCGGGCAGATCGCAGTGCTGACCGGCACGGTGTCCTCTCCCGAGGACAGCGCGGCCGCGCAGCGCCTCGTCACCGCGCTGCTCAACCCTGGCGTCGCTATCGGCCCCGATGCGGCGCTGAAGGTCGGCGTGATCAACCGCTTGCGCGCGGCAACCCCCTTGCAGGTCAATTTGCAGGTGCGCATCGCCGAGGTCAGCCGCAGCTTCGTCAAGAATATCGGCGTAAACCTCACCAGCCGTGGCTCCGGCAGCACGCTCTTCGGCATCACCCAAGGGCGCCAAGGCACGATTGCGACGGCACCGGGAACGATCGGCAGCGGCATCATCAACGCCGACGGTTCGCTTCCGGGACAAACCGTCTTCACCCAGCCTGCCGCGACCGGCATGGGCACGACGCTTGGCCTCGCCGGCCATGCATTGGGGATGGACCTGCTGTCCTCGCTCGATCTGGGGGAGCGCGACGGCCAGGTCTCGACGCTCGCCAATCCGAACATCACGGTCATTTCCGGCGAAACCGGTTCGTTCCTCGCGGGCGGCGAGTTCCCGATCCCGATCTCGCAGGGGCTGGGCGCGGTCTCGGTCGATTACAAGCAATATGGCGTGAGCCTGTCCTATACTCCGACGGTGCTGGCCGATGGGCGCATTTCGCTCCATGTCCGTCCCGAAGTGTCGCAGCTGTCGTCGCAGGGTTCGGTGACGCTTTCCGGCGTCAGCATTCCGGCGCTGACGACACGGAGGGCCGAAACGACCGTCGAGCTCGGCTCGGGTCAGAGCATGATGATCGCAGGCCTGCTGCAAAACAATCACAACAACTCGATCGACAAGGCACCCGCGCTTGGCGACATGCCCATCGTCGGCGCGTTGTTCCGCTCCAACGCGTTCCAGCGCAATGAAACCGAGCTGGTGATCGTGATCACGCCGTATCTCGTGAAGCCGGTCAACGCCAACGACATCGTCTTGCCAACCGATGGCTATAAGGCCCCGACCGACCTTGGTCGTGTCTTCATGGGTCAGCTTGGCGGCGGCACCACCGGCGGCGACCGCCCGAAGCCAACCATGGCTCCTGCTCCCACTGCGCAGCCTTCGCTCGGGGCGGCGGCTCCGGCACCGGTCTCGCCCGACCCCATACCCGGGTCGCCGGTCGATCGCCGTCGCGATGCGCCCGCCGCCATCACGCCACCATCCAGCCAAACCAAAAAGGGCGCGAGTGCCGCACCCGGTTTCGACATCAATTAAGGGCCGAGGGACATGATCATGAACAAATATGTGCGTGCGATCACGACCGGCCTGCTTCCGGCGTTGGCGCTGTCTGCGTGCGTCGGCACGGAAAATCGCGGACTCGAATCGGTGCATCAGCCGGTCGTCAGCCGCGCCGATTATGCCATTGACGTCGCAACGAGCGGCGACGGCCTCGCCCCGGGCGAAGCGCAGCGCCTCGCCGGGTGGATGGCATCGTTGCGGGTCGGCTATGGCGACAAGGTCGCGGTCGAGAATTCCACACCTTCGAGTGGCGGCGTAAAGGACGACATCGCCCGCGAAGCGTCGCGTTATGGCCTGCTGGTATCCGACGAGGCCCCGCTGGTCGGTGCGGCCGTTACGCCCGGCATGGCGCGCGTCATCGTCAGCCGCACAAAGGCGACGGTGCCGGGCTGCCCCGACTACAGCCGGGACACCTCGACCGAATATGAGGCCAATACCTCCTCCAACCACGGCTGCGCGATGAACGCCAACCTCGCCGCGATGGTCGCCAATCCGGCGGACCTTGTGCGCGGCCAGGGCGGCAGCGCGGTCGCCGACCAATTGGCCTCGGCCAAGGCAATCGAAAGCTACCGCAAGGCGGCACCGACCGGTGCTGGCGGCACGACGGTCAAGACGGAAAGCACCGGAGGCAAGTAATGAATGCGCCCTTCAACCCAGCGCGTATCGGCTTGCGCGATCCCTTTGCCGCCTATGTCTGCGACGAAACCGCCGCCGAGACGCTGCGTCCGATCGCAGTGGAAATGGGCTGGGCACCCGAGAAGGTGAACAAAGGCGGCCTGCGCAACGCGGTACAGTCGCTGTCGGTTTCCGCGAGCCCGCAAATCCTGTTTGTCGATCTCTCCGAAAGCGGTGATCCGCTCAACGACATCAATGCGCTGGCCGAAGTGTGCGAGCCGGGCACGGTCGTGATTGCGGCAGGCCAGGTCAACGACGTCAGGCTGTACCGCGATCTCATCGTGAGCGGCATCCAGGACTATCTGCTCAAACCGCTCAATCCCGACATGCTGCGGGATGCGTTCACCCATGCCCAGACGGTGCTGAATGCGCCCAAGGTTTCGGACACGGGCACCGAACGTCCGCACATCTCCACCGCATTCATCGGTGCGCGCGGCGGCGTCGGCGCTTCCAGCCTCGCCACGGGTGTGGCGTGGGTGTTGAGCGAAAAGGGCGCGCGGACGACGGCCTTGCTCGATCTGGACGTGCATTTCGGCACGGGCGCATTGTCACTTGACCTAGAGCCGGGCCGCGGCCTGACCGACGCGATCGAAAATCCCAGCCGCATCGATGGCTTGTTCATCGAACGCGCAATGGTCAAGTCGAGCGAAATGCTCTCCGTGCTGTCGGCCGAGGCACCGATCAACTCGCCGATCATGACCGACGGCGGCGCGTTCTATCAATTGCAGGAGGAAATGCGCTCCGCGTTCGAATGCACCGTGGTCGATTTGCCGCGCAACATGCTGGTGCAGCATCCGCATTTGATAACCGACATTCAGGTGGCGGTGATCGTGACCGAGCTGACGCTCGCTGCGGCGCGCGACACGATCCGCATCCTGTCATGGATGAAATCCAACGCGCCGCAGACGCAAGTCGTGGTGGTCGCCAATCGCGTCCAGCCGACCGCGCAGCTCGAAATCAGCCGCAAAGATTTCGAAGGATCGATCGAACGCAAAATCGACTTCCTGGTCCCCTTCGACCAGAAACTCGCGGCGCAATCGGCAAAGCTCGGCAAGCCGATGACCGAGGCCGGCAAGGGCTCGAAGACGATCGTACCGATCGTCGATCTGGCGACGAAGTTGATGGCGGTGGGCGACTCGGCCGAACCGATCGACAGCGCAACCAAGAAGAAGGGCGCGGCCAAAGGCACGTCTTTGATGGGGAAATTCGATTTCAAATCGCTGATTTCGCGCCCCGCCAAGAAGAAGTGATCTCGCAAAAAATCATGGCAAAACCTTGCGGCGTAAACGCCGTCGTAACGAAGCGGAGCGCTTGATAGGCCTCATGGAACTGATGCCGGTCCTTTCGCTGGGTGCAGGTGCGCTGGTCGTGCTCGCGCTGATGGCGTTCGCCTTTGCGGGCCCCAATGCCGAGCGCGCCCGCACGCGCCGGATGGCGGCCCTGCGCGCACGCCATAGCGATGCCGCCAACGTGCTGGTGGATGCGCAAATGCGCCGCATCGCAACCGCACGGAACAACCGCATGGATGCAGCGGCGATGCGCTTCATCCCGCGCCCCGCGCTCCTCAAACAGCGCCTGGCGATGACGGGCAAGACCTGGACCGTTGGGCAATATGGCATCGCGACCTTGGGCATTGTCCTGGGCGTCGCGTTGGTGCTGATCGTTTTGCGCCTGCCGATCCTGCTCGCGTTGCTGCTCGGTCTGGTGGTCGGTGCCGGACTGCCGCATATGGTGGTCGGCTTTTTCATCAAGCGGCGGATCACCAAATTCACCGCTAAGTTTCCCGACGCCATCGAGCTGCTGGTGCGCGGTCTGCGCTCGGGCCTGCCGATTACGGAGACGATCGCAGTCGTCGCGCAGGAGGTCGATGGCCCGGTCGGCGTCGAGTTCAAGAACATCACCGACAAGATGAAAATCGGGCGGACGATGGACGCAGCGCTTCAGGATACGGCTGACCGGCTGGGCACGCCCGAATTCCAGTTCTTCTGCATCACCATCGCGATCCAGCGCGAGACCGGCGGCAATCTGGCCGAAACGCTGTCCAACCTGGCGACCGTGCTGCGTATGCGCGGCCAGATGAAGCTCAAGATCAAGGCGATGTCGTCCGAATCCAAGGCCTCCGCTTACATCGTCGGCTCGCTGCCCTTCATCGTGTTCGGCCTGATCTGGATGATCAACGCCAGCTACATGCAGAACTTCTTCGTCGACCAACGCCTGATGGTGGCAGGCGGCGGCGGGCTGATCTGGATGGGGATCGGCGCGTTCATCATGAGCCGCATGGTCAATTTCGAGATCTGATGCGATGAACCCCACCGCCCCCGCTGGTCCCGTCATCCTTGGCGTCGACGTCTATACCGTCGCCACGCTGTTGGCCGGCGTTGCTGCGTTCATGGTGCTGCTGGCGATCTATGCGGTCACCACGTCGCGCGACCCGATGACCAAGCGCGTCAAGGCGCTCAACGACCGTCGCGAACAGTTGAAGGCGGGCATTACCGCCTCGACCAAGCGCCGCGCCAAGCTCGTCACCAAGAATGAGACGACCGACCGCATCAAGGCGCTGCTCTCCTCGCTGAAAGTGCTGCAGGACAGCCAGGTCAAGGCGGCGCAAATCAAGCTGATGCAAGCCGGCATCCGCTCCAAGGAATATGCGGTGGCGGTGATTTTCGGCCGCCTCGTCCTGCCGCTGACCTGGGGCGTGTTTGGCCTGTACGTGGTCTACGGCACCGAGATGTTCGCGAATTGGACGCCGATCAAAGCCTATGGCCTGGTCGCCGCCAACTTCATCCTGTCGTACAAAGCGCCCGACCTTTATCTGAACAACAAGATCAGCAAGCGGTCGCTGGCAATCCAGAAGGGCTTGCCCGACGCGCTCGATCTGCTGGTGATCTGTGCCGAAGCGGGACTGACCGTCGACGCCGCGTTCAACCGCGTCGCCCGCGAACTGGGCAAAGCCTATCCCGAGCTGGGCGATGAATTCACCCTCACCGCAATCGAGCTGGGCTTCCTCGCGGAACGCCGTCAGGCCTTCGAAAACCTGGCGCAGCGCGTGAAGCTCGATGCCGTAAAGGGCGTCGTCACGACGATGGTGCAGACCGAAAAGTACGGCACGCCGCTTGCCTCGGCGCTCCGCGTGCTCTCCGCCGAGTTCCGCAACGAACGCATGATGCGCGCCGAAGAGAAGGCCGCGCGCCTGCCCGCGATCATGACGATCCCGCTGATCCTGTTCATCCTGCCGACGTTGTTCGTGGTGATTCTGGGCCCCGCCGCCTGCTCGATCTCGGACGCGTTCAAGCACTAAGGCCCGCCGGTCAGCACGCTTGCCCCCAGCCGTGGTTAACGGCAGGATCGTTGCGGAAACGAATCTCGGGCGGGGGATGCAAAGGTCATGCTGTTCACGACACCGGAACAGTTCATCGTACTTGCGGCTGTGCTCCTCGGCGGGTGGTTGCTGGGGTATGTCAGCGCGCCGAGCCCCAAAAAGTGGAAGCGCCGGGTGCGGGAGCAATCGGAAAGCTTCACCGCTTATCATGAGCAGGCGCAGGACCAGTTGCGGGCATCGCATAGCCGCGCCGCGAACCTGACCGCCGATCTCGAAGCGCTACGCGCCGACCATGCCGAGGCGGAACGGACGATCGTCGGGCTCCGCAGTGCCGCTGCGGCGGCCACACCGCCCGCCGCCGCTCCGGTGATCGCTGTCCCGCTGCCCGTGACACCGCCCGCTGCGGCACCGCTCCCCTCACCCGAACCAGTCACCGCGCCCGCCGTGCCGGAGGAACCGGCAGCGGTAAGCGACCACGCCGACACGCCGCCGGTGGCAGCGCCCCCCGCCAACGTTACGGAAGCCCCCGCCGCGATCGCCGTCGAGCCGCCACCGGTTCATCAGCCAGAGCTGGAGGTCGAGCCGACCGAAATCGCCACGGCAGCCCCGGACCCCGCCTCTACCGACCGTTTCGTCCCCACCCCGCGCGACGCGCTGACGAGAATCCGCGGCATTGATGACGCGCTACAAGCGCGCTTGTCCGATCTGGGAATCGTCCGCTTCGAGGATCTGGAAAAGCTGTCCGCGCAGGACGAAATGGCGCTGGAGCAACGGCTCTCCTTGCCCGTTGGCTATGTCGCGCGCGAACAATGGCGGCCGCAGGCGGCCTTGCTGCGCGCGGGGCAAAATGCCGATCACGCGGCGCATTTCGCCGCAACAGCGCCAGCGTCGCTTTAACGCAGCTCGCACACCGTCGCGCGGCGCGCGGCATCGAGTCTGGGGAAGGCGGCGCGGTCGGCGACCAGAATCCGGATCAACGCGATCCCGCGGTCCCCGGCGACATCGACGCGTTGATAGCCTGTCGGCACCGAACGCCCAGGATGGGTGATGGCAACCGCAAACGGCTTCCCCCCCGCCTGCCCACCATTGCGCACGAACACCGCATTGGTGCGCGAATCGAAGATTGACAGCGACCAATAGGGTGCCGCCACCGGCACTGCATGGATCAGCAAAGACCCTCGCGAGATGTCATAGGGACAGGCCGAATAGGCGAGATCGGGGCTGGGCCGCACGATCTGGCGGCTTGTCGCGGTGGCGAGCGGGCTGTGCGCGAAGCGGTTGAAGCCGCCCGCCGCGACACGCCGGATCGCCGCCGCCATCAGCAGATCGGGCGCATAGGCGATCGCGCCATAGCCGGTGAGCGCCGCGACGAGTGCCCCGGCGACAAGGGGGCCGGTCCAGCGCGCCATCAGCACGCCTCCCGCGTGATCCTGGGCAGGATGTCGGCCCCTGGATTCCCCCGGCCCCCGTCGCTCGGCAAATAGGTGCGCAGGGTCAGTTCGACGCGCGCAATCCCGCCGCTGGGCAACCATTTCGCGGTTTCCGTCGGCGGCGGCGCGGTCGGGGCGAGCAGGATCGTCCAGCCCGCTTTGCCGCCATCGGGAAACGTCGCCCCCGCCACCGAATACCGCCCGGCGGCATTGGGGACGAGATAGCCGTCCGGGTCGTACGCCGTCAGGCTCCACCACGCCGCCGGCAGCGCCGCACCGGTGATGCGGTAGCGGCAGCGCCCCTCCAGCGGCGCGCCCGCGCTGTCGCGCGCGGCGGTGTAATAGCGCGCCTCCTGCGCGGGCAAAGCAAGCAGGCCCTTCACCGCGACCACCGCGCGAGTATAGGGGTCGGCGGCGACCGAACCGAAGGTCTGCCCGGTCACCCATGGCCCGATCACCACATTGTTGCCGAGCGCCGCGCTGCGCAGGGCGTAGACCGCACCGCCGAGCCCGAGCGCGACCCCGGCCACCGTGCCGATCAGATAGCGCGCCCAAGCCCTCATGCGATGCCCCTCACCTCATGCCGCTGGCTTTGCTGCGAGCGCGGCCTGTGCCGCTGCCAGTCGTGCGATCGGCACACGATAAGGCGAGGCGCTGACATAATCGAGCCCCACCGTCTCGCAGAAGGCGATCGACGCCGGATCGCCACCATGTTCGCCGCAAATGCCGAGCTTGATGTCGGGCCGCGTCGCGCGACCGCGCTCCGCCGCCATGCGGATCAACTGCCCGACGCCCTCGACATCAAGGCTGACGAACGGATCGCGCGCATAGATGCCGCGCTCGACATAGGTGGTGAGGAACCGCGCGGCGTCATCGCGGCTGACGCCCAAGGTGGTCTGCGTCAGGTCGTTGGTGCCGAACGAGAAGAACTCGCCCACTTCGGCAATCTCGCCCGCCATCAGGCAGGCGCGCGGCAGTTCGATCATCGTGCCGACATGATAAGTGATCGTCGTGCCGGTATCGGCGAACACCGCTTGCGCCGCCTTGTCGACCACCGTCTTCATCAGTTCCAGCTCGCGGCGCGTGCCGACCAGCGGGATCATCACTTCGGGGATCGGCGCCGCGCCCGATTTCTGCGCGACCAGCACCGCCGCCTCGAAAATGGCGCGCGCCTGCATCTCGTAGATTTCGGGATAGGTGACGCCGAGGCGGCACCCGCGATGCCCCAGCATCGGGTTGAATTCGTGCAGGTCCGCCGCGCGCCGCTTGAGCACGTCGACTGCGACGCCTGCCGCCGCCGCGACATCGGCGAATTCGCTTTCCTCATGTGGCAGGAATTCGTGCAGCGGCGGATCGAGCAGGCGGATCGT
>Ga0123399_1006521_pt1 | contig 9797 bp, 8 predicted proteins | sample T5LHNH4metaT_FD_89927 | JGI IMG/M metagenome (GOLD analysis project Ga0123399, IMG submission 89927) | Methane-oxidizing artificial microbial communities from Washington, USA to study methane cycling - T5-LHNH4 metaT (Metagenome... | ecosystem: Engineered > Modeled > Simulated communities... | reverse complement strand
GGAAGGGAATATTTCCGTTGCACCGCCCGGACTTTGATAACGGGATGAAAACTTACATATTTCTCGGAGAAAGGCAGCAGAATCGCGTTGCACCGCCCGGATTCTGATAACGGGATGAAAACATGTGCTAACCGATTGGCGTAAAACCGTCCTTGTGTTGTTACCGCCCGGACTTTGATGTCGAAATCAAAGCGCAAAAAAAACGCCCGGTTAAGGGCGTTTTTTTCATTGCCAAACTTTAGAAGTTTTTCAAAACTCGGTGCTATTCATTTCGACGCTCACCGTTTCAGGTTGATGACGATCCCCGCACCATCTAACGATTTTCGCTTATCCACTTCCGGTTCTTGCGACATCAACACCTGACTATCCAAATATAAAGGCCGCAGCTTTTTTTCCTTTTCCGAAGCAAATATATTTAATGATTCTCCCTGAACGGCCTTGTTTTGTTCAATCGTCAGCCAGGCATTTTCAGAATCCTTAAATGGCATGGAAAGATCCAGCGGCTTTTGAAATTCAGCCTCTTCAGCCGCACTGTTTTTGGCGCGCAGCACTGAAACCGCTTCCTGCTTATTTTTTGTTTTTTTCTGTTTTGGCTTAACGAGGCTTTCTTTGCTCTTGGACTGCACTTTTTTTACTTCATTTGCTGAAGCACGAGCATTATTAACGCCGGGCTTTTCAAACCCGGTCAGCAAAATAAATGAAGCCGTCACAAAACTCACTATAAACAGGCGATAATTTTTCATCTTCATTTTTCTCCTCTCCTGCTATAAAACCAAAAACTCTATATTATTTATTCTAGCCCAACATACAAAAACCGGAACGTTTCGACAGGGACTTTATTACAAGGACAAGCGTCTTTCAGTATGCGTAGAGCGTACCGCGCGCGCCTTGGAAGCTAAGGCGCGCGCGGCACGCCCTACGGCAGATGTCTTTTTGTTGTGAGAGTTCAATCTATTCCGAACAACGTTATGACTCTACCGGCATTTTGCCGCTTATCTGCCCAAACGCCGTTCGGTTTCCAACACTAGCTGCGTAGTCTGCAACACGGTATCGGGATTCAAACTCATTGAATCGATGCCGATTTCCACCAGGAATTTCGCCATTTCGGGATAATCCGACGGCGCTTGGCCGCAAAGGCCGCAATGTCTGCCGTTACGCCGCGCGCCGTCAACGGCAAGGCGAATCATTTCCTTAACGCCGGGGTCGCGTTCGTCAAAATCCTCGGCGATGATGGCGGAGTCGCGATCCACGCCCAAGGTAAGCTGGGTCAGGTCATTGGAGCCGATAGAAAAGCCGTCGAAATATTCGGAAAAAGCATCGATTTGAATGACGTTATTGGGAATCTCGCACATCACGTAAATTTCCAGTCCCTGCTCACCGCGCTTCAAACCCAGCTGCGCCATATAGTCGAGCACGCGCCGGGCTTCCTCTACGCGGCGGCAAAACGGGATCATCAAGATGACATTGGACAAGCCCATTTCGTCGCGCACCCGTTTCATCGCCCTGCACTCCAGCGCAAAACCTTCTGCGTAAGCGGGATGGATATACCGCGACGCGCCGCGAAAACCGATCATCGGATTGGCTTCATCGAATTCAAACCAGCTGCCGCCGAGCAAGGTGGCGTATTCGTTGGTTTTAAAATCCGACATCCGTACGACGACGGGTTTGGGGTAAAACGCGGCGGCAATGGTGCCCACGCCTTCCGATAGTTTTTGGATAAAGTAATCTTCGGCGCCGGCATAATTGCGTGTTAACCGGCTCAGCTGTTCCCGTTCACCGGCGTCTTGCACTTTCTCCGGGTGTATCAACGCCATTGGATGCGCCTTGATATATTCGGTAATGATAAATTCCATCCGCGCCAAACCCACGCCGTCATTGGGCAGGAAGCTGGTTTTAAAGGCCAGTTCGGGATTGCCGATATTGAGCATGATCTTGGTTTTCGGACGTTGCAGGCCCGACAAATCGGTGCTGTTAATAGCGAAGTCGAGGAGTCCGGAATAGACTTTTCCGACATCGCCCTCGGCACACGATACGGTGACCGGGCTATTGTGTTTAATCATGGTCGTGGCATTGTCGCAACCGACGACGGCCGGAACGCCCAGTTCGCGCGATATGATCGCCGCATGACAGGTGCGCCCGCCGCGGTTGGTGACTATCGCCGAAGCCATTTTCATCACCGGTTCCCAGTCCGGCGTGGTCATATCGGCCACCAGCACATCGCCGGGGTTAAAACTGTTGAGCTGCTCGACGTTATCGATAATCCGCGCATTGCCGGTGGCAATCTTGCTGCCCACCGCATGCCCGGTAACTATCGGTTCGGCTTTACTTTTAAGGCTGTATTGCTCCAAAACCATGCCGCGCAATTGGGAAACCACCGTTTCCGGGCGCGCCTGAACGATGTATAGCGTACCGTCAAGACCATCTTTCGCCCATTCAATATCCATCGGTTTGGCCTGTCCTGCTTTGGCGCTGTAATGTTTCTCTATTTTAATGGCATAGTCGGCGAGGGTCAGCGCATCCGCATCGTTAATGCAAAAGCGGTTACGTTCTTCTTCAGAGGTCACAATGTTGTGGGTAGGTTCTCGGGTGCGTCCTTCGCTGTAGACCATTTTTATTTTCTTCGCGCCCAGGGTGCGCCTTAACACCGCCCGATGGCCCTGCTCAAAAGTGGGCTTGTGTACGTAAAATTCGTCTGGGTCTACCGCGCCTTGCACGACGTTTTCGCCCAGTCCGTACGCGCCGGTAATAAACACCACATCCCTGAATCCCGATTCGGTATCCAGCGAAAACATCACGCCGCTGGCATCCAGGTCCGAGCGCACCATTTTCATGATGCCTATCGATAAGGCCAGCTTGAAATGGTCGAAGCCCTGATCGACGCGATAATGTATCGCGCGGTCGGTGAACAGGCTGGCAAAACAGCGTTTACAGGAGTCGAGCAAGGTTTGGTCGCCGCGTATATTCAGGTAAGTATCCTGTTGTCCGGCAAAACTGGCGGTCGGCAAGTCTTCGGCGGTGGCGGAACTGCGCACCGCAACGCTTAAGTCGTCGCCATACTGTTGTTTCAACTGATTGAACGCCTCGATAATTTGCTGCTCAAGGTCTTTGGGGAAAGCCGCGGCGTAGATTATTTCCCTCGCTTTGCGCGCACGTTTGGCAAGGTCTGCGACATCGTCCGGGTTCAAGTCATCCAAAGCCTGATGCAGCGCCTCCCAGCCATGCGCTTGATCCAATACATAACGGTAAGCTTCGGCGGTCACCGCAAAACCGTTAGGAATCTGGATGCCTTGCGGCGTTAATTCCCGATACATTTCGCCTAATGAGGCATTCTTGCCGCCTACCAGAAACACATCGTCGATCGTTAATTCATTAAACCAACGAATATAGTTTGCTTGCTCAGCCATCATAGTTCCTTAAACGAATTATTCACTTATTCATGATTGACACGCTGCCAGCGTTCATCCATGTCATTCAATCGGTTAAAACATAACCCTACCAAATTATTTTGCCTTGGTGTTGGCAGCATATCAATATGCGCACTTACTTATTAATTTAGCGAATGTGTCGGGTTACGGCTGGCGCCTAACCCGACCTACGGTACTAAAAAAACCATACCAATTATATGTGACAATATGTCGCATTATCATTTTTCCGGCGCGTTGATAGCATATCGACATGCGCTCTTACTTACCTTCAAACTCGGTAAGGGGGAGCTTAATCGTCTATTAGGCTCCCTTTTTTTAGCCCTATAGGATAGGGTACGTTGTATCGCCCCTCTTTCATCCCGAACTTTATCTATCCGCTTTACAGCAACCGGATAAGCGGTTTAAGCTGCTACACAGACACTTAGAGCCGAGAACCGGCTATGCTTCCCCGTTCGAAAGGTTTTGCGTTGATTAGCGTTGTCATTAAGATCAGGCATTGTAAGACGTAAGTTTAGGCCTTGGCTTAATTGAATGAAATGTTAAGCGAGCAATTTATCGCAGTCTGCATGGCTGCCAATCCAAATACTGTACACCTTGGTCAATAAGTGCCTGGACGTACGCAACTCTCCACCCATGGCGCTGGATATCCGCTTCCCGGCGGCATGACGAGTTACTTGTATACTTGCGTATAAAGACGCAAGGAGACCCGGTTTAGCAATCCACCCTTAGTAAAACAGCAAAGGTACAGATGAAAAAGATACTGGTAACGGGTGCAACCGGGCAACTCGGCTCGGAGTTAACGATAACCTTGCGCAATCGATACGGCGCCGAAAATGTGTTGGCCACCGATAAAAAACCGGCCTTGAACGAACCGGGACCGTTTTACTGTCTGGATGTGCGCGATATGTCGACACTCAATCAAGTCGTAGAATCCAATAACATTGATACGATCTTCCATCTCGCCGCATTGCTTTCCGCTGTTGCGGAACAACAGCCGCAGAAGGCCTGGGACATCAATATGAACGGTCTAATCAATGTTCTGGAAATTTCCAGAATGCACCAATGTGCGCTGTTCTTCCCCAGTTCCATAGCCGCCTTCGGTACAGAAACCCCGTCTATGGATACGCCGCAGGATACCATCCAACGACCGACGACCATTTACGGCATCACCAAAGTTTCAGGTGAGCTGCTGTGCGATTATTATCATCGTCACTTTGGCGTCGATGCCCGCGGTTTAAGGTATCCGGGGCTAATTTCCAGCAAAACCAAGCCGGGCGGAGGCACGACCGATTATGCGGTGGATATTTTTTATGCGGCGATTAAATCGCAACATTATGACTGTTTCCTTCGGGCCGATACGCAACTGGATATGATGTATATGCCCGACGCTATTGATGCCGCTATTAGCTTGATGACTGCGGACAGTACGCAGCTAAAGCACAGAAACGCGTTTAATGTGACGGCCATGAGTTTTACCCCGCAGCAGTTAGCGGCGGAAATACAAGAACACATTCCTGAATTCGCCATCACTTACAGCATCGATCCATTACGACAGGCGATTGCCGATTCCTGGCCCAGACACATGAACGATAGCGCCGCCAAAGCCGAATGGGGTTGGCGGGCTCAATTCGATTTACAGGCAATGGTCAAGGACATGCTGGAAAAAATTGCGCTCAACTAATAACCGGAGGCGTTTATGTCACTGAAAAAACTGGAACCGCTGTTAACCGACAAATTAGCCGAATTACAGCAACAGGGCCTCTGCAAGGGTAATGAAAAAGTCATTACCGGCATGAAAGCCGCCGCTGATGGTTTCGGCCCCCGCTATTTTCTTGAAGGATGCGGGGACAGGGCTTTCTTGCGCATGAATTCCAATTCCTACTTGGGGCTTGCCATGCATCCGCTGGTTATCAAAGCGGAAGCCGCCGCCGCTGAAAAATTCGGCACCGGCCCCGGAGCGGTTCGTTTTATCAGCGGCACTTACCGGCCGCATATTGAACTGGAACAAAAGCTGGCGGAATTTCATGGACGCGAATCGGCAATGCTGTTCAGTTCCGCTTATACGACGATGACGGGCGTCTTGCCTCAGTTTATTTCCGCCGACACTTTAGTTGTCAGCGATGCGCTGAATCACAACTGCATTATCAATGCGATACGGTTATCCCAACCCGCAAGTAAAGAAATTTATGCTCATGCCGACATTGATGCCCTGGACAAAATTCTTGACGCCTACAAAGGCCGGGTCAAACGCGTTTGTCTGGTTACTGACGGGATTTTCAGTATGCGCGGCGATTACGCCCATCTCGGCAAAATAAGCGCCTGCTGTAAACGGCATGAAGATGCCTATGAACAAGGGATTATTAGCATTGTCGATGATTCTCACGGCGTTGGCGCCTTTGGCCAAACCGGCCGCGGCACCGAAGAATATACTCAGGGCAAAGCGGATATTTTAATTGCTACGCTCGGGAAAGCCTTTGGCGTAAATGGCGGCTATGTCGTTTCCAGTTCGGCAGTGATAGCTTATTTACGGGAAACCTCGCCGTTTTATATTTATTCGAACCCGATTACGCCTGCCGAGGCGGCGGCGGCCGGCGCTGCTTTAGACGTCGTGTCCAGTAATGATGGCTTGCGCTTGCTGGATAAACTGCGGGTATTTAGCCTCCGTCTTAGATCGGGACTTGAAGATCTGGGCTTTGAAACCTTACCGGGCGAACATCCTATCGTCCCCATCCTGATCAGGAATACCGAAAAAACAACCGCGTTGGTCGCGTATTTACTGGCGAATAATATCCTGGTTACCGGCCTGAATTACCCTGTTGTCCCTCAAGGCGAACAGGAAATCAGGTTACAGGTATCGGCCGAGCATACCGAAAAAGATTTAGACTATTTATTGGCAAAACTGGCTGATTTCAGGCAATAGCCAAACTCTCTCGACCTGTTGATTGACCTTAATGCACCAGGTAATTCATGATCTTGCAAAATCATCCTATTTGAGAATATTATTTTACTGATGTTACGCAGTTAGTAAATCAGCTCCATACCGGCACGGACTGCCTGAATAACGACTATTAAAAACAACCTTTTCCAGCACTACATAACAAACCGCTGTAGGTTCAGCCGTTTCCGGCGCATACTTGACTCCGATACAGAAGTATCGAACAGCGCTTTCACGTTTGGCGCGTCCCGGAAGTGATTGGATCGCCTTCAAGTTCTGATACGCGATATAAAAGCTTTAGTTCCTCACAGCGCGCGAGCCAGCCCCTATCCTCAAAAATCATTTAGCATTAAAAAATACTTGGAGCTTTGGCAATGTAAGGCATTCAGCTCAATAGCGGATTCACCTGATATAGGTAATAGCGCTTATTGATCGAAAAAGTTGAACTTCCTATCCTATAGATACTCGTACAACACCAACCGATTTTTCAGGATTACTTAAATTAAAATAGGAAAGTGAACATGAAAAGAATAAATCTAGCGGCAATATTATTGATTTTATCCGTATTTACCAGTGCTGTTTATGCCGATATTACCCTGCAATCCAAAGAAGAAGTAGAGGGTACTTGGAAGCTGCAATCCACCAAAAACTCTTTAACCGATAAAGAGGCCATCCCGAGGGAAGACACCTGGATATTTAAAGGCGGCAAAGTAACGATCTTGCATATTCCGCGCGAAGGCAAATTCTATGATCAACCGCCGGTAAATTACGAAATAGAAGACGGTAAATTAAAAATCGCTCTGGTGGGCAGCAACAGGTTTGACGTATTTTCATTAGTTGAAAAAGACGACAAGAGCATGACCCTAAAAGGAAAATTCGGCGGCTATTATTACTTTGTTAAAAAGTAGTCTTAACGAACTTTAAGGTGGCGAGGGATTATCCCTTCGTCACAATTCGTAGTTGTCAGTCATGTAGGGCTCACGACAAATCCTCCGGCGCAAAATCCCGCCGCTTATGAATCGCCAGAATCTCGACCGGATTACATGGACGTATTTAAACTCGCCCATCCATGGCACCGAATTCGGCAACTGCTCCTGCGTCGCCTAAAAGCGCCTACTGTTAGCGCTCTCCTCCTGCATAATCCACAGGGATGTGGTAAATGCAGATATTGCATAAGGCCATGGATGGCCTGTAGTAGAGCAATGCAGGAGCAATTGCCGAGGAGCAAATACTGTCCATGCAGTCGCCCCGCTTCCCGGCACCGCGAGCCTTCATTTGATGTTTAGCGCCTAACCTCACACATACGGCGTGCCATCTCTGTGGACGAACTTCCACTCCCCCTCAACGAGCAAGGCTTTGAGGTCGTCATCGGGATAGCTTCCTTCGTCTCCCGGTGTTCTGTCGCCGACTTCGAGGTACACAACTTCCTCTGTGGTTTCATTGACCAGGCGGTGTCCATTACCGGTGTCCGCTTTGAAACCTGCGCACATTCCAGGAGAGAGCTGGGTTCGGCCTTCGTCGGTGTGTAGTATTGGCCGACCTTGGAGGATATAGACAAACTCGTCTTGTTTGGTGTGAGCATGACGAAGAGCCGAAACTGCGTTAGGTGCCAGACGGGTTAGGTTTACGCCAAAGTTTGTGAGGCCAAAGAGATCGCCAAGGGGGTGCTTGTCCCTGCCCGCCATGCGCGATGCGAAAGGCTCAGGATAGACGGATGGCTTAATGCGTACCGGCACCTCGGCTGCGGTAACGGCGATTGGCTTCGATTTTTCTGACATGCAAACCTCGCGAGACGGGAAGATGAAGGGTAACGTGCTATATACAACATCAATTGTCATATAAAAATCTAATTCGTCGTATAGTACGCTTAGATTTGTAGGGCAGTTTAGCGCTAGCCCCCGGTGACAGCCGATCGCAGTTGCGGCGAATCCCCTTACAACGTTACGGATTACGCCTTGCCGGATTAAAGCGCCCAGCGATAAAGTTAAAACATATCTTCCGTGACATAAATTTCGTGCCCCGAAATAGCGACCCCAATGCCTTGTTGGTCGTAGTTCGGCGACAGGATGTTTTTTCGATGCGGCGGACTGTCCATCCACCCCTGCACGGTCGATTGCGCAATTTCTTCCTGCGTTTTCCAGACGTATTCTTTTTTTACCGCGACACCGTTTTCTTTAATCGTAACAACCTTGTCGTAAAGATTATTCATAAAGATATTTTCACCCGGACCGATTATCCAGGTATTAGAATCGTGCTGCTTTTTCTTGTTCCACCCCAGATTTTTAGCTCGTTCGACGGGACCTTCCCCCTGCAAATTCGTGTGGTTAAAAAAATGAAAGCTCGCCATGTCGCTGCTATGCTTGCGGGCGATGGCGGCAAGTAACTCATCCCTATCCAATTGGGATAATCCGTGATTTTGCCGCACCCGATTTATCTGTTGATGAATTTGGCGTTCAAGTTCAGCAGCCCTTATATCCGGCGGCGCGCCAATATCGGCTGCTACCGGATAATGAGCAAGGCCGAGGTAAACAATGAGCATGGATAAAATTCGTTTCATAATCTTGATTCAGGAATAGCGAGTCGATAAAGAAAAAATAGCGGGATATTCGGAAAAAAGCAAAAAAGCATCGGGGTTGCCGAATTTTCACATTCAAGTGCTTCGATTCCAGCCCCCTGCCAGAATAACGCTGAGCGCGGCGCGTGAGACCGAAACAATACACAAGGAGCAAGGCCTGAACGTTTTCATGCGCAGGATTGGTGCATACCAAGTGTTTATACGTATTGTGTGCTTAGTTTACGACCTGATAGTCTAACTAAAAATTGCATACATTTTAAACTGAACTCATTAATTATCATCCTATTATCATGTAGATAGAAAGATATTGATATTCAATCATTTTTCACCAACATTATCCAATAACCACAACAAAGGCTATTTTTTATGAATATTACCAAAAACACAGCGCTAAGTTTATTACTGGCTTTCTCTTTAGGCTCAACCTGCGTTATCGCTTATGCGGAAGGAGCCGACAAAAGTTCCGTTAACAGCCCAAACGAAACCATTATGCATATTGAAAAAGCTATAGTCGAAATCAGCCATCGCGATTTCATGCCGCCCAGCGAGCATTTAAAAGCGGCGCGTGCGGCCTCCGAGAAAGTAACGGGAAATCCGGACATCGTCAAAAAGGCCAACGCGAGCATCATTCAGGCGCAAATCAAAGCAAACCAGTTTGATATAAAAGGTGCTACGGACGAGTTGAATAAGACGCTGGAGCTATATAAGTCGCTTAAATCAGAATAGCCCTGTAGCAAACCGCCAATCAGCACATAATGCCGATGACAGCGGGTCGCAGTTGCGGTGACTTGCTAATGGCGAATCCACACTACAAATGATTCGCCTTATAGCGTTTAAAGAAACAATGCCTTATTTCCTCATT
>Ga0123399_1082994_pt1 | contig 9829 bp, 10 predicted proteins | sample T5LHNH4metaT_FD_89927 | JGI IMG/M metagenome (GOLD analysis project Ga0123399, IMG submission 89927) | Methane-oxidizing artificial microbial communities from Washington, USA to study methane cycling - T5-LHNH4 metaT (Metagenome... | ecosystem: Engineered > Modeled > Simulated communities... | reverse complement strand
TTCATCATCGGCTTGATCATTTGGGGTTTCCGTACCTGGAAACCCAAACAGGTGGGAGAATTTGAAGGCGATGATCGACAAGGTCGTCGCCGACCGCGCCCCGCTCGCCATCACGCGCCAGCGTGGCGAGGGCGCGGTGCTGGTGTCGGCGAGCGAATGGGCGTCGATCGAGGAGACGCTGTATCTGCTGCGTTCGCCTAAGAATGCCGAGCGCTTGCTGGAGGCGGTGCGCGGATTCGAGGCGGAAGAACCGAAGGCCGTGCCTTTCCCGTGAACGTGGCGTTCTGGCCGACGGCGTGGGAAGATTACCGCCACTGGCAGGAGCAGGACGCGAAGATGCTCGACAAGCTCCACACCCTGATCGAGGAATGCCGCCGCCACCCGTTCAAGGGCACCGGCAAGCCCGAGCCGCTCGGCGGCAATCTGTCGGGCTGGTGGTCGCGGCGGCTCGGTTGGGAGCAGCGGCTGGTGTACCGGGTGGCGGGGACGGGTGCTGCGCAGACGTTGCAGGTGGCGCAGTGCCGGTATCATTACTGAAGCGCTTGTCGGTACTGGCTCGCTATCGTATATTTCGGGTATGGCGCAGATGAACGTCCAGCTTCCCGACGACCTCCAGCGCTGGACCGACGCGCGCGCCGTCGAGGGCGGGTTCGACAGCGGCAGCGATTATGTTCGCGATCTGGTGCGGCGCGACCGGGACTATGCGCAGAAGCTCGCGGTGTTGCAGGCAGCGATCGATGAGGGGCTGGCGTCGGGCGTGAGTGAGCGGACCATCGAAGACATCATCGCCGATCGCAGAAAGCGGGACGGCCTGGCTTGACGCCCGTCACGATCAGTCGTGACGCCGACGCCGATCTCGACGGCATTCTCGACTATGGCATTGCGGCGCATGGTCGTGAGATTGCCGAAGCGTATCTGCGCGCGATCCATGCGGCGTTCGACCGGCTATCCGATTTCCCGGAGTTGGGTGTCGCGCGTGGCGATCTTTCAGCGGGCCTGCGGAGCCTGCCGTGCGGTGGGCACCGGATATTCTATGTTGTGCAGGCTGACAGCGTGCTGATTGCGCGGGTGCTGCACAAGGCGATGGACCCGACGCGGTACTTGTAGCCGCGGGACACTGTAATCCCATTGGCAGGAGCAGGACGCGAAGACGCTCGACAAGCTCCACACCCTGATCGAGGAATGCCGCCGCCACCCGTTCAAGGGCGCCGGCAAACCCGAGCCGCTTGGCGGAAATCTCTCGGGCTGGTGGTCGCGGCGGATCAGCCAGGAACATCGGCTGGTGTATCGAGTGGTGGGGAGCGGGGCTGCGCAGACGTTGCAGGTGGCGCAGTGCCGGTATCATTATTGAGTTGCAGGGGATCCACGCGCCCCCCTGATCCGCAGCTATCCGTCGCCAAATCATCCTGGTCTGGGCCAATACTGAACGGCCAGATCGGCAAGTTCTTTAGACCGAGCCTCTACCTGCTTGAACTTGAACGACGACATTGCGACTAGATTCTGGGTCATCAATATAGCGGACTGTCGGTAGGCGGCTTTCTTCGCCAGGAAAGGATTATTCGAAGCGGCAATATTGAGCTCGCCCGCAAATAGGGTGAGATTTCCGATCCTGGAAACCAAACGCGGATGAAGAACTTCAGCGTTGACTCCAAGATACGCGACCCAATCCCCGAACTCTTGTTTCGACCTGTTAGTCTTTATCTTCTGAGGTATGACGTGCTCGACGTGTACGTCTTCCGCTCCGAGTACCGCTAGTTCTGCATGATCGCCGTGGCTACGGGCCTCAATCTGCTCCAAGCAGTAACGCGCGCGATCGATAATGTTACCGCTGAAATTCGTACTCGCAAAGTCGTCTCTGAACTTATCGTCGGCAGGACATGCATCTCGGTAGGCCCGCTTCACGTCGGCGACGGGATCCACCGGGTCTACCTCGCAGAGTCGAGCGAACAGGGTTTCTGTTTCGTTGGCGCGTTCACGGCATATATGACGACGAAGGACAAAGCTCTCGGTTAGTTTGAGCACGTTGCGAAATGTCTTGTCGTCGATGCCCCCAACGCGCAGATGCATCAGAAAACCGTAGGTCTGCGCCGATTTTATCATTCTCAGATTACGCAGATGACGATCGATCTGCTTGTTGCCTGTCTTGACCAGAACAAGTTCACCGAAAGCCAGCGCGCTGGCGACGATGCGATCCATGAAAGCGGAAAACGGCCTCTGTTCAGAGACAGGAGTCCTTTTTTCTTCCTCACCGATCTCGGGCGCCTCGTCGGGCTCGTCATCCTCGGTCTGCACCTCATCAGCATATAGGTGTCGATCGGGCAGATTCCTCGCCTCGGAAACCTCATTCATAAACAGGGTCTTGAACTCGCCGACAACCTGATTTCCGGTTATCCTGCGACGCGTAGAGGAGATCAGAAAATACCGAAAGAAACTGTCCGCATCAGTACCATCTAGATGTGAAATAAGCGCGGCCCATTGCTTGCGCGCATTTTCCAAATGACCTGCGCCAAATCGTGCCGCATTCCCCAAGACGAAGTTCTTGATGATATCGGTCGGGCTCAAGCGGAGACCACGATTGTTAATCGTCTCGAATAGCTTGAACGCGTCTTTAGAGTCGTTCACGTCGAGGCGGACAAGGAGGGTCTGATTTTGAAGCTTGAACAAAAATGCCGCCAAATCCTCGACCGTCATTTCGGACAGCCAATCACGGATAGTGAGGAACGCATTGAAAAGATTGTGATTTTTATACGCGATGGAATCAATATGATCTCTTGCGGCCATATCACGAAATTCATCGCCGTCGAGCGTGTCGAGCGCGATCTTCGGTAAGATCGCGCCACCAAGCGCCTTAGCTGAAAGCAAGCGAGCAACCTCGCGTGACTGCTCTGCTTCCTCCGCCTGTTCGAAGCGTCGACGGAGGCATTCAAGTAAGATACATATCGTTGTGAGACGCTGCTGACCATCGACCAGCTCGAGTTGATTGATCCCTGGAGTATGGTGACCTGTCAGGCAGACGATGCTGCCAAGCAAATGCACGTCTCCTCCTTCAAGCAGGTGTATGTCTTCCAACAGCTCATATACCTGCTGTTCGCGCCACGAATACCTGCGCTGATATGGAGGAATTACAAATTGTTCATTCGACGAGCCGAGTAACTGGTCGAGCTTCAGCGCAGTAGGCGTTATCCTCATCTCGTAATCCCCCCCGACGAGGTCCACTTCGACCGCGTCCTCTGTATCGACTTGGTCTACCGTGAATAGCAATGCCTATCGGTGAGATACGGACGAATGTCTGCCTCAATCCCGCTCCCGCCCACCAGCGCCAATATACAGCTCGCGCCCTGACGCGTTATAAAGCGCGCTCATCTCCTCCATCCCCTTGATCGCGGCGGCCTTGCTCGCCGCCGCCGTCTCCGCGCCGGTCGGACCGGTGGCGATGAAGCCTTCGACGCCCTGATTCTGCTTGCCGGCAAAATCGCGCACTTCCTGCGTGATCTTCATCGAGCAGAATTTGGGGCCGCACATCGAGCAGAAATGCGCGGTCTTGGCGCCTTCTGCGGGCAAGGTCTGGTCGTGATATTGCTCAGCGGTGTCGGGGTCGAGCGACAGGTTGAACTGGTCGCGCCAGCGGAAATCGAAGCGGGCGCGGGACAGGGCATCGTCGCGCAGCTTGGCGGCGGGGTGGCCCTTGGCGAGATCGGCGGCGTGCGCGGCGAGCTTGTAGGTCACCACGCCGACCTTCACGTCGTCGCGGTCGGGCAGGCCCAGATGCTCCTTGGGCGTGACGTAGCAAAGCATCGCGGTACCATACCAGCCGATCATCGCGGCGCCGATGCCGCTGGTGATATGGTCATAGCCGGGCGCGATGTCGGTGGTGAGCGGCCCGAGCGTGTAGAACGGCGCTTCGCCACACACTTCGAGCTGCTTGTCCATATTCTCCTTGATCTTGTGCATCGGCACGTGGCCGGGGCCTTCGATCATCACCTGCACATCGCTCTTCCACGCGCGGTGGGTGAGTTCGCCGAGCGTGTAGAGTTCGCTGAACTGCGCTTCGTCATTGGCGTCGGCGATCGAGCCGGGGCGCAGGCCGTCGCCGAGGCTGTAGGCGATGTCATACGCCTTCATGATCTCGGTGATTTCGTCGAAGCGTTCGTAGAGGAAGCTCTCTTTATGGTGCGCGAGGCACCATTTCGCCATGATCGAGCCGCCGCGCGAGACGATGCCGGTGACGCGCTTGGCGGTCATGGGCACGTAGGCGAGGCGCACGCCGGCGTGGATCGTGAAATAATCTACGCCCTGTTCGGCCTGTTCGATCAGCGTGTCGCGGAAGATCTCCCAGGTCAGATCCTCGGCAATGCCGCCGACCTTTTCGAGCGCCTGGTAGATCGGCACGGTGCCGATCGGCACGGGGCTGTTGCGCAGGATCCATTCGCGCGTGTCGTGGATGTTGCGGCCTGTCGAGAGGTCCATCACCGTGTCCGCGCCCCAGCGGATCGACCAGACCATCTTGTCGACCTCGGCGGCGACATTGCTGGCGACGGCCGAGTTGCCGATATTGGCGTTGATCTTGACCAGGAAGTTGCGGCCGATCGCCATCGGTTCGGATTCGGGGTGGTTGATGTTGTTGGGGATGATCGCGCGGCCGCGCGCGACTTCATCGCGGACGAATTCGGGGGTGACGTAATCGGGGATGCTGGCGCCGAACGACTGGCCGTCGCGGATCAGCTGTTCCTTGGCGGCGGCGCGGCCGAGATTCTCTCGGATGGCCACGTATTCCATCTCGGGCGTGATGATGCCGCGCCGGGCATAATGCATCTGGCTGACGTTCGCGCCCGCCTTGGCACGCAAGGGGCGCTTCACGACATTGGGATATTGCGGGACGCCGGCCGAGCGATCGGGGCCGGTGAGGCCGTTATCCTCGGGGCGGATTTCGCGGGCGTCATAGGATTCGACGTCGCCGCGCGCGAGGATCCAGTCGCGGCGCAGTTGCGGCAGGCCGCGGTTGATGTCGATCTGCGCCTTGGGGTCGGTGTACGGGCCCGACGTGTCGTAGACGCGCAACGGGGCTTCATTGGCGGAGGGTTCGAGCACGATCTCGCGCATCGCCACGCCCAGACCGGGAATGTTGGGCGAGGGGACGTGGATCTTGCGGCTGCCACGGATGGCGCCGGTGGTGACGCCGATTTCGGTACGGGCGGGGATGTCGGCCATGGTGTCGCTCCAAAGACTCGGAATGGAGCGAAAACGGAAACCCACTGTGGACACCGCTCCCTCCCTCCGCCCGTGCTAACGGGATCAGGTTCAAACGGGTCGTGGCACCCGGCACCCATGAAAGTAGGACTTTCATGGGAACCCTCAGCCACCTCTCAGCTGCTCAGGCGCAGCCCCCCGGGGAATGGTGTCAGTGTAGGCGCATTGGCGGTGGCTGCAAAGCCCCGTAATGCAGGCTTAGTTGGCCGCGCTGGTCTTGATATTGCCGTTGACGCCGCCGGGGAAGAAGCCGCCGCCGACCACCGCATTCTTGTTGAGATACAGCACGTTGAGCACCTGGCCCGCCGTGCGGGCAAGCGCGAGGCCGTTGCTATCGAGCGGGGAAATGTTCGACGTGACCGAATCGCCGACAATGCCCTGGTCGAGATCGGTCGATCCGTCGAAAGCGTCGCGCGCATTGCTGATGAGGCCGGCATTGGTGAGCAGCGACGGGGTCGAGACCGAGCCCTTGGCGTAGAGCACGGTGCGGATCAGCCCGGCGTGATACGACGTGGTGGCGTGAATGCCCGCCGCCGCATCGATCAGCAAGGTGGTCGCGATCGTCGATTGGCGACCGGTATAAGCGGTGACCACCACGTCCTCCAGCATGAACGCCGCCAGCAGGAAGTTCTCGTCGCTGGCATAAGGATCGAACGCCGCGCCTGCCGCGACGACGGTTGCCGCCTGCGCCAGCGCGCTAAAGGCACCGCTCGCGCTGCCGTCGATGTTGATCGCAGGCTGCGCCACCGTCGCCGCACCCAACGCCGAGCGCAGGAACGCGACATGCGCGACCTTGTCGGCGGCGATCTCGCGCGCATATTGCGCGACCAGCGGATCGGTGAAGGTCACTTGCCGCCCGCCCGTTACCGCGCCCTGCACGGTCTGGTTGCCGTCGCCCTTGGCGATCAAGGCGTTGGGCAGGCCAGCACCGGTCACCGCGACGGTGTAGAATTGCGCCTGGAGATAGGCGAGGTTGAGCAGGAAGTTGAAGCTGTCCTGATCGTTCAGCGTGTCGGTCGAGCTTGGGCTTGGCGTCGGCGTCGAGCTGTCGGTCGCGCTCGGGGTCGAAGTGCCCGAACCGCCGCAGGCCGAAAGCAGCGCACTGCCGCCGAAGGCGAGCGTCGCCACGCTCGCGCTGCGCAGGAAGTGACGACGCCCGGCGCGGCGGCGCTCTTTGGCATCGGGGGCTGGCACGAGGATATCGCTGTCGTTCACGGTAACTCTCCCATACGGGCGAAGGCAATAAAGAAGGCGGCGCTCAGTTGGCCGCGCTGGTGACGACCGTGGCATTGAGGCCGTTCGGATAGAACCCGCCCTTCGTCACCGCCAGGCTGTTGAGATAGAAGATGTTGAGCACGTTCGCCACGAGGCGGCCATAGGCGATGCCATCGGTACCGGCGGGCACGATGTTCGATGCGGTCAAGCCATTCAGCGCCGCAAGCTGGCTGTTGGCGATCACTGCGGGCGAAATGCCGACATCGTCCTTGGTCGTTCCATCCAGCGAGTCGCGGACTGTGGAAATGGCATCGGCCTGGGTGCGCAGCGTGGCGGTGGTGGCACCCTTGGTGTACAATACGGTGCGGATCAGTGCGGCGTGATGCGCGTGCGCGGCGAGCAGCCCGGCCCCGGCATCGCGATAGGCTGGGGTGGAAATCAGCTGTGCCGCTGCCTTGTACGCGGTGACCACGACATCTTCCAGGAAGAAGGCCGACAGCAGAAAGTTCTCGTCGCTGGCAAAAGGATCGAACGCCACGCCCGAGGCGACGATGCCCGCGGCGCGCATGGCCAGGCTGAAGGCGCTGGTCGCGGTGCTGCCGAGATCGATCGCGGGCTGGGCGACGACGGCAGTGCCCAGCGTGGTGCGCAGGAAGGCGACCTGCGCTGCTTTCTCGTTGGCGATCTCGCGCGCATATTTCGCGACGAGCGGATCGGTGAAGCTGACTTGCTTGCCGCCGGTCACGGCACCCACGGTGGTGGTGCTGGCGCTGCCGGGGGTAAGCTGGGCGCTGGGCAGGCCTGCTCCGGTGACCGCGAAGGCATAGAATTGCGCTTCGAGATATTCGAAATTGAGCAGGACGTTCAAAAGGTTGGTGTCGCTGGTGGAGTCGGCCATGGCGCGCGAGCCAAGCGTTACCGCTGCGGCACCCACGGCGGCGATGGCCCCGGCACCTAGCGCGGTGCGGAAGAATTCGCGGCGTTCGCTACGCTGTTCGGCACCCGCTTCGAGTCGCTCGTGCAGCTGTGCGCCGGAGTCCTGGGGGAGATCGGTCATGCGGGCGAACCCTCTTTATCGTGAAACGGGCCTTCTGGCGCAGGCTGCGTGGCACCTCGGGCGTGGCGACGCAAGACTGGATTTCGCAGCCTTGATCAAGTTTGCGCCAGTTAGAGCGAGTTACGACCAAGCGAGCGGGCTTTATCGGCCACTCGCAAACCACCCGGCAGACGCGCCACTGCGCCTCTGCCGGGTCGATCAGTCTATCGGGGGCTTGTTCAGAAGGTGTAGGCGAGCCCGACTGCGCCCAGCCATTGATTGGGCGAACCGGCGATGCGGGTGACAGGACTGTAGGAGAAGTCACCCAGTTCGCGCGAATAGCTGCCGCCGGCCAGGACCTTGAAGCCGTGGAGCAAATTTCCGGTAAGCGAATAGGTGACAAACCCGCCCGCCGAATAGCTTTTCCAGCCGCTATGCGCGTTATACGTCGGCAGGCCGCTGGCCAGCGCCTGGGTGGGCGTGATGCTGAAATAGCTGTCGGCATAACCCTGCCCGACATGCTGGGCCGACGCATAGAGACCAACCGCCGCCTTGGTGCTGACCGGGGTGAGATAGGTGAATTGCGGTTCCCAAATGTCGCTGCGGTGGCCGCCGGACACGCCCTTGCGATAGCTGACCGACACCGACACCTTGTCATATTTGCTGGTGATCACCCCGGTCTTGCCAACTCCGACATAGCCGCCAAGCTCGATTGCAGTGCCGCGTTTGCCCAGCGCGCGAATGCGGGGGTCATCGATGCTGGAGAGGCTCGAGCGATCGAAATTGACCACGCCGATCGGGCCCAATTGCAGATCGATCGTCTGGCCGGGGCGGTTTGGGATCACATCCAGGCTGGCCCGGTCGCCGATGACCGAGAAAGCGAAGCCCTTGACCGAACCGATCACCACCGGCGCGGGCGTGAAGCGATAGGTCTTCGACCCTTCATAATCGGGAAAATACGCCCCGCCGATGCCGACCGTGACGCTATCCTTGTCGAAATCCGCAGCGATTTGATCGCGTTCGGATGTCGCTGGACGGTCCTGGGCGATGGCAGGGGCAGCACCGGCGAGCAACAGCGCGGCGGCGGAAAGGTATAAACGGCGGTTGATCACAAGCAGCTCCGAGAAGAAGATTTGGCGGGTTAACGTCCTCGCGACCCGTTTAGCTCCGTTATAGCCCGATCAGAGCAAGTATCGCATGCGCACCTGTTGCCGATCGGCATCACCTGTCAGCGTGAAGCGGGCCGCCGCAAAGCGCGGCGGGCCGAAGCTGATCGGCGGGTTGCGCGAAAAGCCAAAGCCTTCGCGCGGGATACCGGCAAAGGTATCGAGCTTCTTATTGCCATTCTCGTCATGGATCACCGCAAGCGCATAGCCGCCCGGCGGAAGCCCGTCGAAATGGAGGCTGTTGGCGCTCGCCGGGATCGAGCGCGTCACCGCTTTCGCATCGTCGATACAGGCGGGGAAATTGGTGGGGTCGGCGGTCAGGCAGACGCGCACCATGCCTTTGTGCGAGCGCAGGTTGGCGATGTCGACCGCGAGATCAGTCGTCGCGACCGCCCCCGACAAGGAGAAGAGCAGCCCCATCGCCGCGCCGCCGACGCCGGCGAGCCTGCGCATGGGCGCGGGCAAAATCGCCGATGCCCCTGTCGGTACCGCAGAGGCGGTCCCAGAAACGGAAATAAAGCCCATAATTTCCCCGATACAGATCGTGGTGCCGCTGGTGATGGCTCGCGGTAATCACCCAGCCGCCTAATCGACCGGCCCACATGAACCGGGGGAAAATCTCCCACCCCATATGATTGGTTACCCCCATAACCGTCATGATGCCCAGCACCAAGCCCAGTGCGCCGATGTGGATGGGAATCCCTAGCGTCAGTAGCGGAATTATCACAGCGCCGGTGACCGCCTCGATCGGATGGAACGCCATCGCGGCCCAGGCGGTCGGCGGACGGCTGTCATGATGCACCGCGTGCGCGATGCGAAACACGCGCGGCAAATGCATCCAGCGATGCGTCCAGTAGAACCAGGTGTCATGCGCGAACAGGTAGAGCAGCACCGACAGCGGCAGATACCATAATGGATAAGCATGCACGTCGCGGTAAATCCGCGTCCAGCCATGCTCTTGCCAGCCCCAGGCCAGCACGCCGGCGGGCACGCCATAAATGAGCGCAGAGGCCAGGCTCCAGCCGATTTCGCGTCGGATCTGCGGGGAAAGGCCGTCATACAGCCCCGGATGGCGCGCGCGCGTCGCCGCCGCGAACACCCCCGACACGAGCAGGTAGCGCACGCCGACGATCGCCGACATGGCGAGCGCGGAGGCGACGATGGC
>Ga0123399_1052614_pt1 | contig 9865 bp, 10 predicted proteins | sample T5LHNH4metaT_FD_89927 | JGI IMG/M metagenome (GOLD analysis project Ga0123399, IMG submission 89927) | Methane-oxidizing artificial microbial communities from Washington, USA to study methane cycling - T5-LHNH4 metaT (Metagenome... | ecosystem: Engineered > Modeled > Simulated communities... | reverse complement strand
CGTGCCGACTGTCGTTGGTGGCTACAGGAAGGCCGCTCGGCGTGTTTTAGATGTCCGCAAGTGGTGACCAATAACCTCAAGCCGACCGAAGACATGCGGCGGGCAGCCGACTACGGCGTTCTTGTAGAACGCGGCGGTCGCGGAGACCGTGGCTGTCATCCAGGCCGTAAAGGCATGGCGATGGGCGGGCGCTTTGGTGGCGGCTTTGGCGGCGGGTTCGGGCGTGGCCATGGTCACGGGCACGGCCGGGGCGACGGTGAGGGGCGTGGTGGCCCGCGCGGTCGGCGTATGTTCGACGGCGGCGAATTGCGGCTGGTGCTGCTCAAGCTGATCGCCGATGAGCCGCGCCACGGCTATGACCTGATCCGCTCGATCGAGGAGTTGACCGGCGGTGCCTATGCGCCGAGCCCGGGGGTCGTCTATCCCACGCTCACGTTGCTCGACGACATGGACCTGATCGAGGCGCGGCAGGCCGAAGGGGCCAAGAAGCTGTTCGCGGTCACCGAAACCGGCACCGCGCATCTCGCGGAGAATGCGGAACAGGTCGAGGCGCTGTTTGCGCGTCTTGCCGAGGTCGGCGCTGAACGCGCGCGGACCGACAGCGCCTCGGTGCGCCGCGCGATGGGCAATTTGCGCGAGGTGTTGATCCACAAGCTGCGCGGCGAAGACGTGGCGCAGGAAACCCTGCACGAAGTCGTCGCGCTGATCGACGAAGCCGCGCAGAAGATCGAGCGGCTGTAAGCATGAGCCGGCTTCAGCTCCTCCGCCGTCGCCTCGCAAATGCCGCGGCTGCGGCAGGGGCTGAACCTCCCCTTCGGAGACGTGATATGACCCTGAGCACAACCGCACGCGTGCCGACCGCGCATGCGAGCAAGTACCTTCAGCAGACCTGCAAGCATTGGGAGCACACTCTGGCGGTGGTCTTCACCCCGGAGCACGGCACGATCGTGTTCCCAAAGGATGCGCGCGGGGCCAATTTCCCGGGCGATGCCACCGTCACCTTCGATGCCGAACCCGATGCTCTATTGGTTCGGATCGACGCTAGCGCCGTCGAACAGCTCGAAGCGTTGCAAGGCGCGGTCGCGCGCCATGTCGATCGCTTCGCCTTTCGCGAGGCACCGCTCGCTTATGAGTGGCGCTGAACGCGCGCGTCATGCGGCGCGGCGGGCGAGCACCTTCAAATAGGTGTCGAGCACCGTCTGGTTGATGCGTTCCCACTGATAGGTCGCGGCTTCGGCATGACCGGCGGCTCCGGCGGTGCTGCGAAAGCCATGGTCTTCGCAGAAGCGCTGTAAGGCGTCGGCATAGCCTTCGATGTCGGTCGGCGGCACGATCAACCCGGTCACGCCGTCGGCGATCAGGCCGACGGCACCACTGGCGCGCGCGGCGACGACGGGCACGCCCGCAGCCATGGCCTCAAGCGTCACATTGCCGAAGGTCTCGGTCACGCTGGGATTGAAAAACACGTCCATCGACGCGACCGCCTTGCCCAGATCATCGCCGGTCAGATAGCCCGCGAACACCGCATCGGGCACTTCCTGCGCGAACCAGTCGCGTGCCGGGCCTTCGCCAATCACCAGCGTCTTGTGCTTGACGCCGCGCGCCTTGAGCGTGCGGAGCGCTGCGGCGAAGACGTCCAGCCCCTTTTCTTTGACCAAGCGCCCCAGAAAGCCGACCGCAACCTCGTCATCGCCGATGCCGAGGCCGCGCCGCCAGGCGAGGTCGCGCTGCGCGGGGTTGAAGCGATCGTGGTTCACCCCGCGCGACCAGCGCGTCACCGAGGTGGGCACCCCCCATTCGCGCAAAATCTCGCCCATCACCTGGCTGGGTGCGAGCACTTCATCGACGCGGCTGTAGAAGCGCTTTTGAATGCCGATCATCGGCGGCACCAGAAACCCCAAGCCGTAATAGCTCATATAGGTCTCGAACCGCGTATGGTACGAAGCGACCCGGGCGATGTTATGCTTTTCGGCATAATTAAGCGCTTTGTGCCCCAGGCGGTCCGGAGCCGAAACGTGGATCATGTTGGGGGCGAACGCATCGAGATCGCGCCGCACGCGATTGCCCATGCCGCGCGTCAGCTTGTATTCGCCGCGCAGCGGGATCTTGATCGATGGCGCGCTGACCAGGTCGCCGGTCGGCGGGAATGCTGGGGTGCGGCTTGTCGGTGCATAGATTCGCACCTTCACGCCGCGACTAAGCAGATAGCCGACCAAGAGGTTGAGGGTCTGGTTGGCACCATCACGGGTATAGTTATAATTGCCGCTGAACAGGGCTACGCGGAGATCGGACGCTTCCATCGTGCCGGGCCATAGCGAAGCTATCGCCGGATGACTATCTCTCGCGTCAAAGGAGTTTTTGCGCCGATGACCGACCTTTCCGCCTTTCCGATCACACAACGCTGGCCCGCCGCCCATCCTGACCGGCTGCAACTCTATTCGCTGCCGACGCCCAATGGCGTGAAAGTGTCGATCATGCTGGAAGAGACCGGGCTCGCGTACGAGCCGCATCTGGTCGATTTCGCCACGGACGATCAGCACAGCCCCGCCTTCGAATCGCTCAACCCCAATGGCAAGATCCCCGCGATCCTCGATCCCGATGGGCCCGGCGGCAAGCCGCTCGCTTTGTTCGAATCGGGCGCGATCCTGCTGTATCTCGCCGAAAAGACCGGCAAGTTCCTGCCCAGCGATCCCGCCGCGCGCTGGCAGGCGATCCAATGGGTGATGTTCCAGATGGGCGGCGTCGGCCCGATGTTCGGCCAGGTCGGCTTCTTCGTGAAGTTTGCTGGCAAGGACTTTGAGGATAAGCGCCCACGCGACCGCTATGTCGCCGAAGCCAAGCGCATCCTCGGCGTGATGGACGGCGTGCTCGCGGGCAAGAGCTGGTTCCTGGGCGAGGATTACACCATCGCCGATATCTCGATGCTTGGCTGGGTGAACGGTCTGGTCGGCTTTTACGGCGCGGGCGAGTTGGTCGGTTTCGACCAGTTCACGCACGTAAAGGCATGGCTCGAACGCGGCCTCGCACGGCCAGCGGTGCAGCGCGGTCTGGCGATCCCGGCGCGGGGGTAGTCAGGCCGGCGGCGCGTCCGAAAAGCCTTCATACCACACGGCAATGGAGTTGCTGTGGGCAAGCCACGGCGCGGGCGCGGTCTCCTGGACCGCGTCCCCGTGCTGGTGCCACCCGCCGAGCGAGCAGTGAATGATTGCCTTCACCCGCGCGGTGCCATGCTGTGCCATGTCCAGCGCGGTCACGATGCCGATATGGCCATCATGCGTCCGGCCATCGGTGCCGGTATAATCGGGATAGACCAAAAAGCTGCCGACCACCGGTTCGGCCAAGGCATGAAAATACCCCGTTGGGGATAGGCCATCGGCGTGGATCGCGGTGGTCTCGAACCAGCCGCCATTGATCTTCTTGTAGAGAGGGTGGTTGACGATGCGCGATTGCGGTGGAACCGATGGGAAGCGGATGCTCCAGTAGACAAAGCCACTGCAATCGAGCTTGCCATTGGGAGGAATTGTCGCGGCCGCAAAGGACGGCATCACCCCTGGGCTCTTATATTCGGTCTTCTTGCCAAGCCCGCTGCGTGCGCGTGTAATCGCCGTTGCTGAATCCATGGTGCTTCCCCCTGGTCCCCGCGCGGGTCGTACTCGACGGTCAGCCCGCGCGACTCGCCCGCTAACAAGGCGGCGTCCCAATTGCGTGAAAAGTGCGTGCGTCGGGCGCGCACACGTCACGGCTCCACTGAAATTTGTTCCCCTCTCGTTCCGTTGTTGCTACATCGCAGCGCATGGCAAAACCCCAGAAGCGCTATGTCTGTCAGTCCTGTGGATCGGTGTCGCACCGCTGGCAGGGGCAATGCGCCGATTGCGGGGAATGGAACACGCTGGTCGAGGAAGCGCCCACGACCGTCACCCCGTTCCAGGCAAAGCATAATCTGCAGGGCGGCGGGCGCGCCTTTCAGCTCGTCAGCCTCGATGCCGAGATCACGCTGCCCGACCGGCTCGCCACCGGCATTGCCGAGCTCGACCGCGCGCTCGGCGGCGGCTTCGTCGAAGGATCGGCGACGCTGATCGGCGGCGATCCCGGCATTGGCAAATCGACGCTGCTGCTGCAGGCGGCGGCGAAGATGGCGCTGGCCGGGCTGCCGGTGGCGTATGTCTCGGGTGAGGAAGCCGCCGATCAGGTGCGCTTGCGCGCGCGGCGGCTGGGCCTCGGCCATGCGCCGGTGATGCTGGCGGCGGCGTCCTCGACGCGCGACATTCTCACCACGCTCGGCCAGGCAACGCCCCCCGCCTTGCTGGTGATCGATTCGATCCAGACGATGCACAGCGATTTGATCGAAGGCGCGCCGGGCACCGTCAGCCAGGTGCGCGCCTCGGCGCAGGAATTGATCCGCTTCGCCAAGGAACGCGGCACCGCCGTGGTACTGGTCGGCCATGTCACCAAGGATGGCAGCATCGCAGGCCCGCGCGTGCTCGAACATATGGTCGATACCGTGCTGAGCTTTGAAGGCGAGCGCAGCCACCAATATCGCATCCTGCGCGCGATCAAGAACCGCTTTGGCGGCACCGACGAGATCGGCGTGTTCGCAATGGTGGCGGAAGGCTTGGCCGAAGTCTCCAACCCCAGTGCCTTGTTCCTGACGCAGCGCGAGGAAGGCATGACCGGAACCACGGTGTTCCCCGCGCTGGAGGGCACACGACCCGTGCTGGTCGAAATCCAGGCGCTGGTCGTGCGCTTGGCGAGCGGCGCGACGCCGAGGCGCGCGGTGGTCGGTTGGGACAGCGGGCGCCTTGCCATGGTGCTGGCGGTGCTGGAGGCACGCTGCGGGCTCAGTTTCTCCTCGAGCGAAGTCTATCTCAACATTGCAGGCGGATACCGCGTGCAGGACCCGGCCGCCGATCTTGCAGTCGCGGCGGCGCTCATCTCCGCGCTGTCGGAACGCCCGGTGCCCGCCGATGCGGTGGTGTTCGGCGAACTGGCCTTGTCCGGCGAAATCCGCCCGGTGGCCCACGGCCCGTTGCGCTTGAAGGAGGCGGGCAAGCTTGGGTTCGAAAGGGCGCTGCTGCCTGCGGCGGTGACCGACGACAAGAGTGGGTTGAAGCTGAGCGGCTTTGGCACGCTGGCGAGCTTCGTGGAGCATATGCTGGGGCGGTGAGGGGGCGTTGCACCCTCCCACAAACCTTCCACTCGTGGAGCGTGATGACTCTTGGTCCCATCGTCCCCCTGTCCGTAACGCCCTGTCCGTTCGTTTCGAGCGTAGTTGAGAAACCTGGCACAGCGCTTGCGGCTGTTTCTCGACTACGCTCGAAACGAACGGGTTACGGGAAAGCACTCTCCAACCCCCCACAAACCCCACCGCATCCCCGCACCCACTCGACTTCCACCGTCCCACGCCTGTAAGACGCGCGCCATGCATCTTACCGCTCTCGATATCCTGGTTCTGCTCGCCGTTGGCGGGGCCGCCACGCTTGGCATCACGCGGGGCTTCGTCACCGAAGTGCTGTCGCTGTTTGCCTGGGTCGGAATCGTGTTTGCGATCAAGCTGTTCCATGTCCCGCTTACGCATGCGTTGACCGGCATGGTCGGCACCACCACCGGGGCGGCGGTGCTGGCCTTCGCGATTCTGGCCGGGGGCACCTATTATGGCGGGCGCATGGTCGCGCGGGCGATCGGCGCGCGCACGCGCGATTCGGTGCTGGGGCCGGTCGATCGCGCGCTTGGCTTCGGCTTTGGCGCGCTGAAGGGCCTGATCCTCGCCAGCCTCGCTTTCCTGCTGGTGGTGCTGATGACCGATACCGTCAGCGGCGGCCCGGCGCATCGCCCGGAATGGCTGACCTCGGCCAAGGTCTATCCCTTGCTCAACAGCACCAGCGCCAGCATCGCCGATTTCGTCGATCGCCGTCGCAAGGGCGAGCCGGTGTTCGGGCATGGCGCGAACGTCGCCGAGCCGGATCATACGGCCGAGTAAGCGCTTTTTTCCGCCCGACGTCGAACGGGCACGAGGAGAACATACCTTCGGCGGGGTGACGAATCCCCCGGCATGCCCTACATCCGCTGCATGAACGCGCCGCTCTACAATACCGAAATCCTGCGGCTCGCCGCCACCATTCCGCATCATCACCGCTTGCCCGATCCGATGGCCACCTCGGAAAAACGCTCGCCGATCTGCGGCAGCCGCGTGACGGTCGATATCAATGTCGACGCCGAGGGGCGCGTGTCCGACCTCGGCCTGCTGGTGCGCGCCTGTGCGCTCGGTCAAGCCTCGTCGTCGCTGATGGGCGCGGCGGTCATCGGCAAGTCCGCCGCGGAGATTGCGGCGGCGCGCGATGCGTTGGCCGCGTGGCTGGCGGGGCAGGGGGCTTTGCCCGATTGGCCCGGCTTTGAACTGTTCACGCCCGCGCTGCCGCACAGCGCACGCCACGCCTCGATCCGGCTCGCTTTTGAAGCGGCTGCCGAAGCGAGCGCCGCTGCCGCCGCAAAGGCCCCGGCATGAGCCAGTCGCTGCTGCTTGATGGCGTCATCCTCGGCGGCTTTGCGCTCGTTTTCGTCCTGATCTTCCGCCGTTTCGGCCTGGGTGCGACGCTCGGTTATCTTGTCGCGGGCGCGGTCGTCGGGCCGCAAATGCTGCATCTGGTCGGCAATGCCGAATCCAAGATCGGCGTCGCCGAACTCGGCATTACGTTGCTGCTGTTCATCGTCGGTCTTGAGCTCAATTCGTCGCGGCTGTGGGCGCTCAAGAAGGAAATCTTTGGACTCGGGCTGCTGCAGGTGGTGTTGTGCGGGCTGGCGGTCACCGGCCTTGTCGCAGCGGTGCATTTCTCCTGGTCGGCGGCGCTGGTGCTCGGCCTTCCGCTGGCGCTGTCCTCGACCGCGCAGGTGCTGCCGATGCTGCAATCGGCGGGCCGCCTGCGCACGCCCTTTGGCGAACGCGCCTTTTCGATCCTGTTGTTCCAGGATCTGTCGATCGTGCCCTTGATCACGCTGGTGACGGTGTTGTCGCGCAATCCTGCGGATGCGCATGGACCGCCGGGCTGGCAATTGTTCCTGTCGACGGTGCTGGCGGTGGCCGGGCTGGTGCTGGCCGGGCGCTTCCTGCTGCGCCCGCTGTTCCGCATCATCGGCAATCTGGGCGAGCGCGAAATGTTCGTGTTCGCCGCCTTGTTCACGGTCATCGGCGCGGCCGCGATCATGGAAGCACTGGGCCTGTCGACCGCGCTCGGCGCGTTCGTCGCGGGCGTGATGCTCGCGGACAGCCCGTACCGCCATGAGTTGGAGGCCGATGTCGAGCCGTTCCGCTCGATCCTGCTCGGCCTGTTCTTCCTCGCGGTCGGCATGATGCTCGATCTGCACGCCATTGCCGAGCGGCCCTTCTTCGTGATCGGCATGGCGCTGGCGCTGATCGCGACCAAGGCAGTGATCATCTTCGGCATCGGCATGGCGTTCAAGATGAAGTGGCGTGCAGCACTCGCGCTCGGCCTGTTGCTCAGCCAGGGCGGCGAGTTCGGTTTCGTGCTGTTCGCGCAAGCCCAGCGCGCCTTCCTGATCGCACCCGAGGCGGCGAGCCTGTTCGGCGCGATCGTCACGCTGTCGATGGCGACGACGCCGTTCCTGATGATGATCACCCAGCGCATCCGCGAAGAGCCGATCGTCGCGGGCGAGCGCGATGGTCCTAAGGCCGATGGTGCCAATGCGCTGATCGTCGGCTATGGCCGCTTCGGCCAGACGGTGGCGCAAATGCTGATCGCGCAGGGCGTACCGGTGACGCTGATCGACACCGATATCGAGATGATCGATGTCGCCAGCGATTTCGGGGCCAAGGTCTATTATGGTGACGGCACGCGGCTCGACTTGCTGCGTCAGGCGGGCGCGGGCGAGGCGGAGTTGATCCTGTTCTGCATGGATGGTGACCAGCTTTCGCCCGATCTCGTGACCGGCGTTCACAACGCCTTTCCCAACGCGTCGATCTATGTGCGCGCCTTCGATCGCCGCGCGGTGATCAAGCTGAAGGGCTCCCCGGTCGATGGGGTGGTGCGCGAAGTGCTCGAATCGGCGGTGAAGATGGGCCGCATGGCGCTGGAAAGCATCGGGGTCGATCAGGCCGAGATCGACCGTACCGAGGAAACCTATCGCCGCAACGACAAGGAGCGGCTGCGCGTGCAGTCCGAGACGGGCGACATTCGCGCGGCGCGCGGTATCATGATCACGCAGGATCAGCGCGCCGGGCTGAGCGAGGAGCAAGCGGGATGAACTGGATCGGGCTGTTCGCGGCGCTTTCGGGCGCAATCGCCGTGGGCGCGGGGGCGTTTGGGGCGCACGGGGCCAGTGGACAAAGCGCAGAGTGGCTCAAAACCGGCGCACATTATCAATTAATCCACGCAGTGGTGGCCCTGCTCGCGCTGCGCATGGACGCGCGCGGATCGGCCTGGCTGTTCCTCAGCGGCGGCGCGCTGTTCGCCGCCACGCTCTATCTGATGGCGCTGGGTGCCCCGCGCTGGCTCGGCGCGATAACGCCGATCGGCGGCGCGTTGCTGATCGCCGGGTGGCTCTGGCTGGCTTGGGTGGCGGCGCGGGGATAAGCAACGAGGGGGGCATCATGACGGACCCGGATACGATCCTCAATTGGCGCCGCTTCGACGCGCGCATCACCACCTCGGGGCAACCGAGCGCCGCCCAACTGGCGGAAATCGAAGCGATCGGCGTCACCCACATCATCAATCTCGGACTGCACAGCCATCCACGCGCACTGCCCGACGAGGCGACGACGGTCAGTGACCTCGGCATGCACTACATCCACATTCCGGTCGATTTCGATCACCCGACAGAGGCCGATTTCGATCGGTTCTGCGCTGTGCTCGACGACCTGCCCGACACGCCCGTCCACGTCCATTGCATCGTCAACGCGCGCGTGACGGCGTTCCTGTACCGCTATCAGCGCGACCGCGTGGGCGGCGACGCCAGCGCGGCCCGCGCGTTGCTCGACACGGTGTGGCGACCGGGCGGGGTGTGGGCTGACTTCATCGGCGAGCGGGCGCTGGTCGAGGCACCGTATCGTTATGCTGGGCGCGATTATCAGCCTGTGTTAAAACGATAGTTTTTGGGTACAGATGCGCACTAAGCTGAGTATCTGCGCCAGAAAAATGCGATTCGGGAGTGAACAGGCGGCGCTATCCCAGGCACAGGCCAGCGGTCTCGTACTGCGCCCCTACCGTTGCGATCGCTGCGGTGCGTTTCATTTGACCAGCCGGACCAAGGGCAAGCGCGTGTCGCGTCCAGCGGTGTGACGGACGCTTTGGCGGAGCGCGTCACCTCTCCCCCCGTCATGCCGGGCCCCTCGACGTAGCTCGGGACAGGCTTGTCCCGGCATCCGCTGTGCGGCGTTTTTTGCGATCGATCCTCTCGTATCGTGGGTGGACCCCGGCACGAGGCCGGGGTGACGGTGCGCTCTTCATCCGCCCCTTCGACACGAAACGACAAGCACGATAGGGACGGCGGATGACCAGCGCCTCGACCCGCCGCATCCTCCTTGCCAGCCTGATCGGCACCTCGGTCGAATTCTACGATTTCTATATTTACGCGACCGCCGCCGCCTTGGTGTTCGGTCCGCTTTTCTTCCCAGCGCAGGATCCGGCGGTTCGGCTGCTCGCTTCTTATGCCAGCTTCGGTCTCGCCTTTTTCGCCCGACCGCTCGGGGCGGCAGTGTTCGGGCATTTCGGTGACCGGCTCGGGCGCAAGTCGACGCTGGTCGCCTCGCTGATGCTGATGGGCGGGTCGACCGTCGCGATCGCCTTTCTGCCGACCTATGCGCAGATCGGCTGGGTCGCCCCGGCGCTGCTGTGTCTGTTGCGCTTCGGGCAGG
>Ga0123399_1046350_pt1 | contig 9880 bp, 9 predicted proteins | sample T5LHNH4metaT_FD_89927 | JGI IMG/M metagenome (GOLD analysis project Ga0123399, IMG submission 89927) | Methane-oxidizing artificial microbial communities from Washington, USA to study methane cycling - T5-LHNH4 metaT (Metagenome... | ecosystem: Engineered > Modeled > Simulated communities... | reverse complement strand
GTCATGCCCGATCATTTGCACGCCATATTTACCCTGCCGCCCAATGATTCCGATTACCCGACCCGTTGGATGCTGATCAAAGCCGGTTTTTCCAGACAAATCCCCAAAACAGAACGCATCAACGCTAGCCGCCGTAGCAAAGGCGAGCGCGGTATCTGGCAGCGCCGATTTTGGGAACACACCATCCAAGGCGAAGACGATTTTCGCCACCACATCGATTACATCCATTACAACCCCGTCAAACACGGATACGTCACCCGCCCAGCCGATTGGTTACATTCCAGCATCCATAAATACATAAACGCCGGCACATTGCCCGCCGAGTGGGGCACCGCCTCCCCCGAAAACGACAAACGGTTTGGGGAGCGTAGGTTGGGGTGAGGCACGAACCCCAACACGACAACCATAAAACCACCCGCAAACAACCGACAACGCGACATCAAAATTACCGATGATTTGAAGGCCATCAATGTTGGGGTTCGTTACCTCACCCCAACCTACGGTCCTACCGCGCGCGAGTGGTAAACGAGCAAACAGATGATTTTGAAGCTAGTAATCCAATCGTAATGATCCGATAAATGAGATAGGTTCTCCCGGCAAGGCTCCAGTGCTATCCTGCACCCGTGAACCCCGGAAATAATCCTTATCCAATAAATTGTTGACATTGAATTGAGTGGTCAACTTCGAACCGCCGATTTTCCAGTTATAAGACACCATGGCATCCACGCGCACAAAGCCGGGCAATTCATAGGTATTATCATTGTTGCCGGCGCGCTGGCCTTGGGCAAACATACCAGCACCGATTTTAAAGCGCTCGTCAGGATGAAAGGTTAGCCACAAGCTGCCTGAGTGTTCTGGGACATTGGGTAAACGATTCCCTTGTTTGGATGTCATTCCCCAGGGTGCAAAGTCATTGTCTTTAGTAAAGATCGCATCGGTGTAGGCATAAGTGCCGAGCAGGCTCAAGTAATCGGTGAGCTCGCCGGTCAGGTCAAGCTCTATCCCCTGGCTTCTTGCCTCGCCAACAGGAATTCTATAGGGCAGGCCCGGCACGCCGGTCAACATGTTTTCCTTGGTTAAATGGTAGTAGGCGAGATTCGACGACAAACGGCCGTCGAAAAACTCGGTCTTAAATCCAATTTCATATTGAGTGCCAACTTCCGGCTTATTGACCGTTTTGGTGGGGGTTAAGCCGTTATTGGTGCCGATGGATTCCACGTAATTGCCGAACACGGATAGCCATTCCCACGGTTGATAAACGATACCGAATCGGGGATTCAATCGGTTGTCTTCTCTATCATCAATACTGATTGGCTCCGAGCAACAACCGGTACCATAGTCCAGGATGTCGTAACGCGCGCCGACCAAGAAATGCAATTTATCCCATAGGGTGATTTGGTCCTGAGCGTAAACACCATACCATTGATCTTTTTCCTGCCACCAGAAGTCGTTTGGTACGGCGTTGATCGCATTGGCATCCAGCATGTGATTATTAGGATTAAAAATATCCAGCGCCGGTATCACACCATAGGTCCAATGGTTGTCATAGGTATCGGTGGTAAGCTTAAAGTAATCGCCCCCTATCAAGAGCTTATGCTTTAGGCCGAAGGTGTCGAATTCGCCGGAAATATCCAGATTGGTGGCAAAACTTTCCCTGTCTGTTGGCCCCGTCATCAAGGCTCGATTGATCGTTTGCTTGTCGGCATTGATGCTGCCCGCCGGGAAAATCGAGTTGAATTCGTGTGTCCATTCATGCCAATTGAATTTGTGTTCTATCTTCCAGTGGTCATTGAAGCGATGCGAAATGATGGTGGCGATTTGATTGCTATCCATGGAGCTATTGTTAACCGCCGCATCGCCGACAAAAAAACTTTTGGGAACCTGCGCAGGACGGTTGCCGACGGCAGGAATACCAAAATCCATCACATAGTCGTCATGTTGGTGTTCGAGCTGCACCGTCATCTCGGTTTGATCGGAAAGGCGCCAAGTCAAGGATGGGGCGACATAAATCCGCTCGTTCTCGTTGTAATTGCGGAATGAGTTGTTGCTCGAATAGGCAATATTTAAACGGTATAGCAATGATTTATCGTCGTCAATTGGGCCTGTCGCATCTGCCGTTGTGCGATACAAGTCGTAAGAACCGAACTGTTGTTGCAGAGAATAATGCGCTTTATCCAGTGGTTTCTTGGTAACGTAATTAACCAAACCTCCGGGCTGGGTACGACCATAAAGCATGGCCGCTGCTCCTTTCAGTACCTCAACCCGCTCCATGCCAGCAGGCTCGAAGTAGCCCGTGTTTTGCCTGAGACCATCGCGGTAAATGTTCGCCCCTAAACTAAAACCACGAACAATAAAGCCTTGGTACAAATCGCCGAAGTCGAAATTACGCTGTACGCCGCTTACATTTCGAATGACTGCGTCGTCAAATAAGACAATTTGCTGATCATCCATCACAGCTCTAGGTACAACCTTGATAGACATCGGCGTTTCCATGATCGGCGTATCTGTCTTGGTTGCCGTGGATGCGTGAGATCGGTTGTAATCAGGGTTGTAGGGATCGGTTGAATCATAAATCGCCTTCCCCAAAACCGTCACCGCCGGCAAAGTCGATGCCGCATTACTCCCCGAATCCACCACCTTGATAGCCACCGAGTCCTCACCGGTAAAGCTGTACGTCAAACCGCTACCCGCCAGCAGTTTTCTAAAGCCTTCTTCGATGGTGTACTCGCCATCCAGCCCGCTAGTGGTTTTGCCGTCGGTCAACGTGGCTTCCGCTGAAAATAGTAAGCCGGAGCTAGTCGCAAACTGCCTTAAGGCCTGACTCAAGGAGCCGCCGCCAATATGGTAGCTGCGCTTAATGCTGGCGTGGCCGTTACTGCTTTCCGCATGGACGGGAGCGGATACGGTTAATGCGGAGGCCAGTAGAATGCCTTGTATAGCCAGGTGCAGTCGAGAGGGCTGTAAGTCGTGCTTGCTGATGTGAAAGGTCGATGACATCGGTTTTATCTCCTTTAAAAAATGCGGTTGTCATCACCTATGTCAATCGAGACTGAAAAAGCGGAACTGGAAATTGAAAAAATTTGAAATATTTTTTAAGTATTTGTTTTTTGTAAAAAAATTGAGTTTTTGGTGTAAATGCGTAGGGTGGAGTGCGCCTCGAACCCCAACACGACAACCGTTGAGCCACCCGCTAACCATGAAAGCGAGACACCGCGACCCATAAAGCCATCAGCAACCGATAAAAGCTAAACTGATCGAAGGTGTTGGGGTTCGTGCCTCACCCCAACATGCCCTTGAGCCACGCTACGTAAGCTTGATTTGCAGGAGGTGGGGCGATGCTGGGAGCGATTACCGAGACGATAGGATCATTTCGAAATGCGTGACAGGATGATGTAGCTGGCTTATCAGGGAACGGCCAAGTCGATTGAGGAGACGGGAAGTAACTCACTCATGAAACATCAAGATGAATTTTGTTAGACGTATATTGGTGCACCAAAATTTGAATAATATTTTGATACGGCACGCCATTTTCCAGTCCCTTTTTCTTTAACGCATAGAGATCGTTTTCAGAAAGTCTGATGGAAACTGATTTTTTCTTTTCGTGTTTCAAAAAATCTTGCAGTTCTACCAGGCGCTCCTGAATATTGTCTTTACTGCGCCATTCATCGTTTTCAACACTATCGAGAATGTCTTGTTCAAAAGCATCTAAATTTAGCTTAGTCATCATTTGCCGCCTTGTTGTAACGTTTATTTATTTTTCGGGAAGGGATAATCGTCTTTAAAAAAATGCTGTTCTCTTCTTCAACGTAAGGCACGATGTAAACATAATTTATTATGGCGATTAAGATGATAAAAACCGATTGATTGGGATATTTTTCAGAATTTGGATGCGCCAAATCATCGAGTACATGTCCCATTTCAATGGCTAATAAGACATCCTCAAAACCAATCCCTCTTTCCGCTTTTAGCAAAGCGTTTTTTTCAGGAGAGAAATATACTTGTTTTTGCCTGTATGCCATACGATGTATGGTATTTTCTCAAGCAAGGTGCAGTCAACTAATACTCGGTGTATAGCGATGTTAAGTTGTCTGGCGCGCTTAGCGCGGCAGGACTTTAACCCAGAGCGGCAATGGGTTTGTTATCTTGACCGGCAAGTTGGTAGCCAACGAAGCCAGGATTTTGTCGGTATCCTTGAGCGGGAAGGAGCCGATGATGCGCATGTCGGCAATTTCCGGCGCGCAGGTGACGTAGCCTTGCCGGTAACGATTCAGTTGTAGCAGAAACTCGCTGAGTGGGATGTCGTCGGCGACGATGACGCCTTGGGTCCAGGCGGGTTTGTCCAGTTTGCTTGGCTGTATGGGTTCGATGCGATCAGCTACAAACCGGGTATTTTGTCCGGCATGTAGCTGCTGTTTCGGGCTGTTAGGATGGATTGGCTGGATTTCCACGCTGTCGGCAAACACAGCGACCTCGCTGCGGTCGACTTGTTGGCTGACACTAAAACGGGTGCCCAGCGCCCGAACCCGGCCATCCTGGGTATCGACCACAAAAGGTCGCTGCCAACCTGCGTTATCCTTGGCGGTCTCGATATAAATTTCCCCGGAGACCAGTTGCAAGCGCCGCAAATCAGCGCTGAATGCCACGTTCAAGGCGCTGCCGCTGTCCATAGCGACTGTCGAGCCGTCCGCCAAGGTGATTGTTTGGATTTGACCTTGGGCGACATGGTAATCCGCCGTCCAGGCTTGCCAGTAACCTGCACGGGAAAACTGCCAGCTCGCCAAGCCGACGCCGCCGAGCAATACCAAATGTTTGATGGCGCGTCTGCGCTGCAAATCCGGCGCCGTCAGGGCGGCTAACGCGGCTTTGGGTGGCAGCGATTTGAAGCGATCGATATGAAATTCCACTCTGGACCAAGCGGTTTGATGATCGGGATGCGCGACTAACCAGGCTTGCCATTGCGCGGTTTCATTGGCTTGCACTTGTCCGGAGCGGAACAACGCAAACCACTCGGCCGCTTGGGCCAAGATACGTGGGTCGATTTCCGAGTGGCGTGTGTGCTGCATCGGGGTTTAATAGCCGGCGCTCAGGCACTGAAACATGGCTTGTGCCATGTATTTTCTGACCATGCGGTCACTGACGCCTAATTGCCGACCGATTTCGGCATAGGTGAGGTCGTCGAGTTGCGCCAACAAAAAAGCCTTACGCACTTTTGCCGGTAGTTGATTGAGTAGTTCGTCGATTTCCCGCAAGACTTCGAACACGATGGCGCTATCCTCCGCCGAAATGACCCGCTCCTCGGGATAGGCCGCGAGTCTCGCCAGATAAGCCTGTTCGATGCTGTTGCGCCGCCAGTGATTGATCAGCAGGCGTTTGGCGATAGTGGTCAGGTAGGCGCGGGGTTCGTTGAGACTTGGTGTGTCTTTTGCGGCGATGACGCGCAGAAATGTATCTTGGGCATGATCTTCCGCCTGCAGGCGGTCCTGCACCCGTTTTTCCAACCATTGCAGCAGCCAGGGGTGGTGGTCCTGATACAGGCGGGTGAGGTCTTGTTGGCCGTCGTCAATACACTCTGTGCTCATCAATTTAGTTTTACATGCCCAGTTTACAAAAGGTCTTACGCTTTGCCGTTAATGCTTTCGGCCTAGCGGCCCCGCTTTTTTTTGCAAACTCAAAACTAAGCAAGAACTGCTCCGAAGTCGTTAATTTAGGCGGCTTGTCTGTTTAGGGTTTTAAAAAAGTAAATAAAATCATTTTCTTACAGTTGCTCACGCTCATGCGCATGGTCGAGCCGGGGAGTGCGCTGCTTCGAAACCGGATGTCTAAAATGCGTGATTTGGCGTATTTTGTTTGGGAATGCTTGAAATCACCTAAATCCCCCAGGCCCCGCCGTTGAGGTATGGATCGGCCCTGTTACACGCGATCGAAATGGGTGTGGTTCAACGGGGGGCGTAAGTTAAGATGTGCAAAAACTCATCGGCTTAAACGACATGTCTCATTCCAATGACCCGTACTCGGAAACAAGGCGGCTGTTCAATATCTTCAGCGGCTCGGTTGGCAACCTGGTGGAATATTTTGATTGGGCCATTTACGCCGCGTTTGCCTTGTACTTTGCCCCGGCTTTTTTCCCGGAAACCGATCAAACTGCTCAGTTGTTGAACAATGCGGCGATATTTGCGGTGGGCTTTATTTTTCGGCCTTTGGGTGGATGGTTGCTCGGCAGTCTGGCGGACCGTAATGGCCGCAAAAGCGCTTTGCTGCTTTCGGTCAGCTTGATGTGTTTAGGATCGTTAATCATCGCTTGCACGCCGGGCTATGCGGTAATTGGTATGTGGGCGCCGGCCTTGTTATTGTTCGCCCGCATGTTGCAGGGGTTTAGTATCGGCGGCGAATACGGCAGCTCCGCGACATATCTGAGCGAGATGGCTGCACCCCAGCGGCGCGGCTATTACTCCAGTTTTCAATACGTCACTATCGTCTTGGGGCAAATTCTGGCGTTGGGTTTATTGATGTTGCTGCAAAAATGCCTGCTGAGCAGCGCAGAGCTGCATGATTGGGGCTGGCGCATCGGTTTTATCGTCGGCGGCTTGTTGGCGGTGGTGGCGATGGGCTTACGCGGCAATATGGCCGAGACCACGGCTTTTGTCGAACAACAGACTTTTACTGGCCAACGCGCCCAGCTACGGGAACTGCTGAACTATCCCAAACCGGTAATGACGGTGGTGGCTTTGACCGCCGGCGGGACCTTGTCGTATTACACCTTCACCGTCTACATGCAAAAGTATCTGGTCAACACCACCGGCTTTAGTAAGGACGATGCCACCACAATCTGCACGCTGGCCTTGATCGTGTTCATGTTGCTGCAGCCGTTGTTCGGATTAATTTCGGATTACCTCGGCCGCCGTACGATGCTGATTGCCTTTGGCGCCGGTGCAACCCTGTTTACGGCGCCATTGCTTGATCTATTGGGCCACGCGCAAACCATGGCTTCGGCGTTGGGCTGGTATGTTTGTGCATTGCTGATTGTCTCGGGCTATTCGTCAGTTAACGCCATCGTCAAAGCCGAGCTGTTTCCGGTGCATATTCGGGCCTTGGGGGTGGGGTTTCCCTATGCCTTGACCGTAGCGATATTCGGCGGCACTGCCGAGTATCTGGCGCTTTGGCTGAAAAGCCTGGGACACGCGGAATGGTTTGCATACTACGTTAGCGCATGCGCGGCCGTGTCGATGCTGGTGGCCTTTACGATGAAAGAGCCTATGCGGCTGTCTCGCTTGGACGGATAGTTGGGCAAGTTCTTGTCCATTATGGCCACGAATCAGCTAATCGACGCCCAAGCACATGCGGAACTTTAGGTGGATAAGCCTCGTGTATCCAGCATACTTGCCGGATACGCTTCACCTAAAAAAGCGCGGAATTTATTAAAAAGTGCGCAGCCACGCTGCCCAAATACCCTAGGGCAATCACCGGCGTCCATTTTAGATGAGTCATGAAGGTGTAAATGCCCTTGGCTTGGCCCATCAGCGCCACGCCCGCTGCCGAGCCGACCGATAACAAGCTGCCACCAACACCCGCCGTCAACGTTACCAGCAGCCATTGGCCTTCCGACATCTCAGGACGCATGGCTAAAATTGCAAACATTACCGGAATGTTGTCGATCAATGCCGAGATCAGGCCAACTAGGACATTGGCTGGTGTTGCGCCGAGTTCGCCATACAGAAACTCGGATAAATGGCGTAAATAGCCGAGAAAATTCATACCACCCACGCATAACACCACGCCGTAAAAAAACAGCAAGGTGTCCCATTCCATGCGCGCTAAATGATGAAAGACGTCGAAGCGCATACTATCCTCGCCGTCGGCAGTGGGGTTTTCCTCGCCGGACATCGGATCCAAGCCCAACTCCGGTTCGTCGCTGTGAGTAATATGCAGAAAATAGCCGAAAAATTGCAGATAGGTCAGGCCAGCCATCATGCCCACTGCTGCCGGCATATGCAGGCTATTCTGAAAGCCGACTGCCGTGAGAACGGTGAGCAGAAACAACGCTACGATACGCTTGGCGCCGCGACGCGTGACAACCTGGGCATGAAGAGGCGCCGGCAGGGTTTTCGGAATGGCAAAATGCATGATGGCAGCGGGAATCAAGAAGTTAAGCACCGAAGGCACAAACAACTTGAAGAACGCCCAGAAATCGATGATACCTTTTTGCCAGACCATCAAAGTGGTGATGTCGCCGAACGGGCAAAACGCACCGCCGGCATTGGCGGCTACCACCGTGTTGACGCAGGCAATACCGACAAATTTGGGATTGTCCTTGCCAACCGCCATGACGACCGCGCACATCAGCATCGCGGTCGTCATGTTGTTGGACACCGAGGAGATGAAAAACGCCAAGACTCCGGTCACCCAAAACAGTTGGCGATAACTCAAACCTTTGTTAACCAGCCAGGCCCGCAAGCTATCAAAAACCCGTCTTTCTTCCATGGCATTGATGTAAGCAATCGAGACGATCAGGAATAGCAACAATTCACCATAATCCAACACATCGTGCCGAATCGCCGTTTCCGCGACCGGAGACATGCCTTGGTCTTTATAAACTAGGGCAATCGCCACCCAAATCAGAGCCGCAGCCAACATCATCGGTTTGGATTTGCGTAATTCCAAGACTTCTTCCAGCACTACCAGCAGATAAGCGATCGCAAACAGGCCGACACATAGATAACCTACCCAATGTCCGCTCAAGTCCAGGGATTGAGATAAGCTCTCCGCCAGCAATTTGGGCGACGATAACAATAGTCCGGCACCCGTTAAACAACCGAGCAAAATCTTGTTTAATTCTTTCATACGGTCTTCTATTTCAGTTACGCAGCGATTGTCTTCTGAGCCACTGGTTATTCTCGGGTATCAATATTCCGTATTGATGTCACAAAAGCAAACCCTGTTGCTATAGCTGCGGGATAGGTCGAAATGCTCATGCCTTCTTTCTAGGGGAAAGCGGTTTTTTAGGCAGCGCGTTAATCGGCAGCATAGCCGCCTCGTCATCCTTGATTTTCATCTCTTGGACAAGGACATCCAGATTCTTGGCCAGAGACTTGAGAACATTTTCCGGTAAGTCAAATAAGGCATGTTGCAGTATGCCCTGAGGCGGCGTTGGCACTTGGTTTAGTAATTCAATACCCTCCTGTGTCAAAGTCACCGTGACGACCCGCTGGTCCTCACTCACGCGTTCTCGCAGGATCAAACCTTTCTTGGCGAGTTTATCGAGCATATTGCTGGCGGTGGAATGATGAATCGACATCGTTTTAGCCAACTCAGTGACTTTCAATCCAGGCGTTTTTGACAATTCCCAAAGTGCCCACAGTTGCGCGCTGGTGACACCGCAATGCGTTTCGACCCATTGGGAATGTTGTTGGACAGCCTTAAAAATCAGGCGAAACTGTTTCAATACCTCATAAGGCCATTGTTTGGAGTCGTCGGTTTTCCGAGTTTGCAGTGCGGTTTTGTCCATTGCGTTACGATTTATCTTCGGCAAAATTGCCATTAAAAGACATCATTATCCACCAAAGCGTTAATGTGGTCAGGTTGATTCCAGGAGTTTGTGCGTAGTTTGTGGTTACCTGCTAAAACACAATTCATGGAGAAAACAAGGATTCCTAAGTTTGTCTTTATATGTTTACACAAACATTGTTTGCATCAACATTATGCGGTTATTATAATGCCCTCGGCAAGTCTAAGAGCCGATCAACCGTTGTGAAAAGGCTTGATGTGGTTTCAAAAATTTAACCTGAGTTGATCTGTGTCACTTAGCTTGCCAACTAACTTTTTGAGTTGACGCGAAACAGAAAGACAAATGCTGTTTCGCGCTTGCTCAAGTCCCCATGGTTTC
>Ga0123399_1106566_pt1 | contig 9887 bp, 6 predicted proteins | sample T5LHNH4metaT_FD_89927 | JGI IMG/M metagenome (GOLD analysis project Ga0123399, IMG submission 89927) | Methane-oxidizing artificial microbial communities from Washington, USA to study methane cycling - T5-LHNH4 metaT (Metagenome... | ecosystem: Engineered > Modeled > Simulated communities... | reverse complement strand
GTCGGTTAATGCACGAAATCTCGGAATCTTCGCGGTAATTGGACATTTGAGCATCGATTTCGGCCAGCGTCGCGGAGACTTCTCGCCGGGCTTCCGCCAACGATGTTGATGTACCGTCCAGAACCAGCTTGATGTGGTAAGTCGTCCCCTGCGCCTCTCCTGACAACTCGGATTCGCTAGGCGACTTCTGGCATCCCGGCAGGGCAAAGGCAATCAGTAATACGGTAAACAACCATTTTATTTTCATTGAATCCTCTTTAATCTTAATTGCAATGATTACTCAAGGGGCTTGTCAAAACTGAATGACCGCGTCCACACCCAGTAAAACTTGGTCAGTCCGTTGCCCGCCGTCGAAAGGGGCGATTTGCGCTTCGCTCCAGTCGTAACGCAGTTCAGGGCGGACCATCAACCAGCTATTGGGTTTCCAGTTCACACCGGCCGTCATTGCGTAATAGTTGGCGGAGCCTGCTAAATAGCGGAACCCGTTGTGATCCCGGAACCACTCGCCACGCACACCCAGTCCCCAGGTATCGGCCACCTGATAAGTGAGGTATTGGACGACGGAATACCACTCGGCATTTTGCCCTTGAGCGATAGCATTCTGTTGGGTTCCCCGGTCATGCTGAAGCACGTAATGCCATTTTCCGAGGTTTTGTTGGAGAATCGCCGAGTAATACACCAGGTCAGAACTCTGGTTTTTGTAGACATCGCCCTGCAACACCGAAAAGGAAACCGTGGTGCCGGTCTTGGCATTGGTCCAGGTCAGTCCGCTCGTGTGGCTCATCGCGCCTAAATCCCGGGCGAAATTATCAGCCCCCGTTACCGCCCCGAGGTTTAGGCTCCATTGATCGTCTAGCGCATAGCTAAACAGCGCCCCCGTCGCGGTAAAAGGGGAGGACTTGAAGCTGTAGGAGTGCGAGGAAAAGAAATTCAATGGCGATGGCACCGACTCGTAGCCGATGATGCCGTAAAAGTGGCCGAATTTCCCGCTCAGGCCGTTACCGATCGGCGCAAAGACTTCCACGTAAGCCTGCGGCAGGGCGATGTCGTAAAAGCGCAGGTCGCGTTGGCTGATCAACCCCGTGTCCCAATGGCCGGTTGCCTGGGTGTAGCGGGTATCCGTGCCGAACATAAAATCGAAGCGTCCGCCCACATCCCAGCTTGTGTCTTTGACGACGGCTTTTTCGATAAACAGATTCAATTGATACAAATGAAATTCGCCGGCTCGATCAGTCATGGATACCGGACCGTTGCTGCGATCCGTGGGGTTAGCGGTGTTGTAATTGATACCGGTAGCCGCCCAACCGCCGAGATTCACCCCATAAGGTTGTGGCCCGGCCCAACTGGAAGCATCTTTGCCCGAGAGCGATTGGATAAGGCCAGTCGGCGTACCATCATCGGCATTGGCCGTAAAATTCAAGGCCATAAACCCGCAGAGTCCGATCAGGGACGGGAAATTAAGACAGCGCAAAAATGCATGGATATTCAATGGAATCTTAATTAAATACACGATGTTCTCGATTGTATTCGTATACATTCGCAGCCGGCAGCATCGGCTTGGATTTACGCAACTCGGTAACCTCTTCGAACGTCGCCGCCACATAAGCTGCCACCATCACAGCCAGTGAAAAATACCCTACCCAATGATGAGTCAGGTCAAGCCGCTGCAATACCGGTGTTGCCGTTTCTACCCCGGCAACTCCCAATGTCGGCAATAGTAAAGCCGGTATTCCAAGTAGACGTAAACTACAACGCACGATGTTCCCCTGTATCTGTATAAATTGAGCGGTTAACCTATAGGCACTTACACAACCGGTAAGTTTCCAGGCGTTCAAAACTGCAACAGATTGTAATGAATGACGTGTAAAAAAGGCGTAAAGACGCTATGCGTCAAGCTAAGGACTCCATCAATGATAACTTCCGCTTAGGGTTCCCTCGCTCCGCGCTCATCGTTACACACAACGCTGCCCAAAAGTCGTCATCCCGGAAATAGTTATCCAGCGCCATGCCTGTCCTGAGCGTAGCCGAAGGGGTAACTTTCGAATCAAGCAGGATGGAGCATGTTGCTCGATTCGAAACGTCCCGTCCGTGTCAAAACGTTGCACGTCAGACCTTCCAGGTTTTAAAAACCTGGAAGGTCTGACTATCGCATGTTTCTCGTCTAACGACAGCCTGCAGACACTTGTGTATAAAGACGAGCGCTCTGCGTGGGAACGATCAGTTTATGTTTCGGGAAGTTATTACCGACCCTATCCCAAGACATATCACCGCGAACTTAAGCAGACTTTGCCCGCCGCTTATACGATGCATTGCCAATGGACAAGCAAAGCTTGCAGTCCTTTAATAAAGCAACACAATTAGATATAAATATCTGATTAATAGATGACATGGCGATTTTTATCATAAAAATTACAGGTATCTTGACAGCGCCTGACGACTTAAAGTATTTTTTAAAAAAGCAAGCTGACCGGATCACCGGAAGCCGGTGAGTCCTTAAAGACCACCGGCTTTTTTTTGGCCGAAATCTACGTATTAGCCGCAATTGTAGGTCTGCTTGGCGTAGCGTAACCTCCCAAGCAACGTTGCAACCTGTCGGGCGTTAATTCGAACTATGTCCTTAAGAACCTGAGTATTTCTATGCATATATCATTACCTGAATGCAGCCGGACGCCATTAAACGACGATCAACACCGGTTCCTCCAGCAACTCGTTGCCGCTTTATCGCCGGAGCAAGCCGCCTGGGTTGGGGGATATTTGACCGGGTTGGTGGCCAACAATTTAACATCCGTCCCAAGCGCCGACGATATTGCCGATATTACCATTCTGGTCGGCTCGCAAACCGGCAATAGTGATGCGTTGGCCGAACAAATGCACCGCTTGGCCGCCGGTCGCGGATTAAAAACGGTCATCAAAAAAATGGGCGACTATAAGCTTCCGCAATTGAAGGCCGAGAAAAACCTGCTGGTCATTGTCAGCACTTACGGTGAAGGCGAGCCGCCCGACCATGCCAGGGAATTGGTCGAGTATTTATTCAGCAAGCGCGCTCCGTCACTCAAGCAAGTGCAGTTCGCCGTGCTGGGCTTGGGCGACTCCGGTTACGAGTTCTTCTGCAAAACCGGCGTTGATTTTGATCGCCGCCTGGAAGCGTTGGGGGCAACGCGGATTCATCCGAGGGTTGATTGCGATGTGGACTACGAGGCTGACGCCGAAGCCTGGATGGATGCGGTGTTGAATGAACTGTCGATGCGGCTGGACATAAAACCCCAAGCGGCAGACTTGTCGTCGCCATCTGTTGCGAGCGTCTTAGCTTATTCGCGCAAGAATCCGTTTCCAGCGGTTTTACTGGAAAATATCGTGCTGAATGGACGAGGCTCGATCAAGGAAACCCATCATCTGGAATTGTCGCTGGAAGGCTCCGGCCTGACTTACGAACCGGGCGATGTGCTCGGTGTTTATCCGAGCAACGCCCCCGACGTGATCGATGCCCTGTTGCAGACTCTGCACTTTGGCGGCACCGAATGGATTATGCTTAATGGCAAGGACGGTTTTCTTTATGACGCACTGTTTAGTCATTATGAAATCACCGCCATTACCCGGCCTATGGTGCAAAAATACGCCTTGTTGGCGAACAACCGCAAGCTGGATCAGTTGCTGGGCGACACGCATAAACTGAGCGACTATCTGCATGGCCGTGAAATTATTGACCTGGTAACGGATTTTCCAGTTGAGCACCTGTCGCCGCAGGCCTTTGTCGATTGCCTGCGCAAGCTACCGCCGCGATTGTACTCGATTGCGTCCAGCCTGAAGCAGCATCCCGACGAGGTGCATATTACTGTGGCTGCGGTGCGTTACCATTCGCACGGTCGGAATCGTAAAGGGGTTGGCTCGACGTTTCTGGCCGAGCGCATTGACGAGGATGCGACCATTTCTGTTTATATCGATCACAACACTAATTTCAAGCTTCCGGTCGATCCTGCCACGCCGATCATCATGATCGGCCCCGGCACCGGCATCGCGCCTTTCCGCGCTTTTGTCGAAGAGCGTGAAGCGGTGGGCGCGACCGGTAAAAACTGGCTGTTTTTCGGCGACCAGCATTTCGAGACCGATTTTCTGTATCAAACCGAATGGCAGCGTTACCTGAAAAACGGGGTGTTGACCCGTATGAATGTCGCCTTTTCCCGCGATCAGGAGCAAAAAATCTATGTTCAGCATTTGATGGCTGAACACGGTAAGGAACTGTATGCGTGGTTGCAGGAGGGCGCTCATTTTTACGTCTGCGGCGACGAAAAACGCATGGCGCACGACGTGCATCAGGCGTTGCTCAGGATTGTGGCGGCTGAAATAGGTTCGGACAATGCGGAAGACTATGTGGCGAATCTGCAAAAGGCAAAACGTTATCAGCGGGATGTGTATTGAGTGATGAGCTATGTAACGCCGGAAGAATTTCTCCCACGCGCTGCGCTCGTCGTTATACACAAGTACTGTGGCCGGACGGGGTTTGCAACCCCGTCCGAAACGTTTGACGGATGAAGATATGGCAGTAGTTATCGAAAACGGTAGGGACGGGGGTGCAACCCCCGTCCCGCTCGCTGGGGTGCAGGCTTTGCCTGCAAGCGCAAGCAAAGCTTGCACTCCCGTTTGTCTCGTTCCCACGCGCTGCGTGGGAATGCAGTCAAGGCGCGCTGCGCCGCGAGTCGCGGGCAATCTCGCGAAGCTGGAGCTTCCGCCTACCGGGTTCCCAAGCAGGAGCTTGGGAACCCGCGTAAACCCGCGTAAACGTTATCAATGGGATGTGTATTCAATGAGGATTAAACGATGGCCTATGTAACGCCGGAAGAATTGGAAGAAGAATTAAACAAGCGGGTTGAGATCGAGCGGATCAAGGATGCGAGCAATTACCTTCGCGGCACGCTGGTCAAGAGCCTGCAAGATCCGTTGACTGGCGCGCTGGCCGAGGACGACACCCAGCTGTCCAAGTATCACGGCATTTACCAGCAGGATGACCGCGACTTGCGGGACGAACGCCGCAGGCAAAAACTGGAGCCGCACTACCAGTTTCTGGTGCGCATCCGCGTACCCGGAGGGGTGTGTACGCCGACCCAGTGGCTGGAAGTGGACCGCATCGCCAATACCTACTGCAACCCTGCCATCCGGCTGACCACGCGACAGGCTTGCCAACTGCACGGCATCGTCAAGCGCGACCTGAAAAGAACCATTGCCGAAATCAACGCCGCATTGCTGGATACCATTGCCGCCTGCGGGGACGTGAACCGCAACGTCATGTGCAATCCCAATCCGTACCAATCGCGGCTGCATGGGGAAGTCTATGAATATGCCCGCCGCCTCAGCGAGCATCTGACGCCCCGGACCACCGCCTACCATGAAATCTGGCTGGACGAGGAACTGCTGTCCTCAAGCCGACAGGACGAAGAGCCGATCTACGGCAAACATTACCTGCCGCGCAAATTCAAGATAGCGCTGGCCATTCCGCCGAGTAACGATGTCGATCTGTTTGCCAATGATCTCGGCTTTATCGCCATTGCCGAGGACGATCATCTGCTTGGCTTTAACGTCAGCGTCGGCGGCGGACTGAGCATGACCCACGGCGAGACGTCGACCTACCCGCGTCTGGCCGACGTGATCGGCTATTGCCCCAAGCACAAGACGCTGCAAGTCGCCGAGGAAGTCGTCAAGATTCAGCGCGATTTCGGCGATCGAAGCAACCGCAAACACGCGCGCTTTAAATACACCATCGAGGATCGCGGCACCGACTGGTTAAAGTTTGAATTGAACCGACGCTTGGGCTGGAATATAGAACCGCCCCGGCCTTTTGTGTTTGAACATTCCGGCGACCGCTACGGCTGGGTCGAGGGCGCTAACGACACTTGGCATCACACCTTGTTTATCCCGAACGGCCGCATACTCGACACCGAAGATTACCCGATGATGACCGGACTGCGCGAGATTGCTAAAGTGCATGACGGTGATTTCAGGCTCACCGCCAACCAGAATTTGATTATCGGGCAGGTCAGTAGCAAGCGGAAACCGGTCATTGATGAGCTGCTGGAAAAATACCGGTTGGCAGACACCCATCACCAGACCGGGTTGCGCCTGAATTCGATGGCCTGCGTGGCTTTTCCGACCTGCGGTCTGGCCATGGCTGAAAGCGAGCGCTACTTCCCGTCGCTGCTCGATAAGCTCGATGTGATCATCAAACAGGCCGGGCTTGAACACGACCCGATTCTGATCCGCATGACCGGTTGCCCGAACGGCTGCGCGCGTTCATCGCTGGCGGAAATCGGTTTCATCGGCAAAGCGCCGGGCAAGTACAACCTGTATTTGGGCGCGGGTTTTTACGGTCAACGCCTGAATAAGCTGTACCGCGAGAATATCAACGAGGAACAGATTCTTGCCGAACTAAGTCCTATTATTCAACGGTATGCCCAAGAGCGGGAACCGGGCGAACGATTCGGCGATTTTGTGATCAAGGCCGGTTATGTCAAAGCCGTGCTGGCGGGTAAAGACTTTCACTCATGAGGATTTACTCTCCGCCTGCAAGCTGAGTTATTGACCGCCAACGCATTCGCCGTTCTTAAACAGCAGATAATAACCGGCTTCCATTTTATGCCACTGTTCATTGCTGGTTAGCGGCAGCGTGGCGATGACGGTGACCACATCATTGGCCGTGGTTTCCTGATTAAAATCGATCGCGACATCTTCGTCAATCAGCCGGGCCAACCCGAATGGCGCGCGCCGGGTAAGCCAGTGCAAGGTGTTGCTGCAAAAGCTGAACAAATAGTCGCCATCGGAAAGCAGGATGTTGACGATGCCGAACTGCTGCAACTGGAGACACAGCTCGCCCAGGTAACGGAACATGGCTTGCATGTCAGCGGGTTTATGAGGGTATTTTCGATCCAGTTCGTTGAGCAGCCAGCAAAACGCCGTTTCGCTGTCGGTATCGCCGACCGGCAGATGTTTCCCGGACTGTTGCAAGGCCTGATAGTCGGTTAATTGGCCGTTATGGGCGAAAGTCCAAAAACGGCCCCATTGTTCTCGGGTGAAGGGATGGGTGTTTTTCAAGGCAACAGGGCCCCGATTAGCCTGCCGGATATGGCCGATAACGGCGCGGCTTTTAATCGGGCAGGCTTGAACCAGTTTGGCAATGGGGGAGTCGCAGCAGGGCGCGGGGTCTTTAATGGTGCGGCAACCCTGATCTTCGTAAAAGGTAATGCCCCAGCCATCCCGATGCGGCCCGGTGCGTCCGCCGCGCTGCATCAGCCCGGTAAAACTGAAGCGAATATCGGTCGGAACATTCGCGCTCATACCCAATAATTCACACATGGACTTTCCTCACAACGTCATGACGGCTATCGCCATTACAAACTCTCGTTTTTAATCCCGAACGCTAGCCATTGGCGCTGACTCCGACATCAAGCGATTCCGGCGAAAATATCGGTGCCGAGGCGCGTTCGTAATAATTGCCCTGCACCAGATCGAAACCGGTATTGCGAGCCAGCAGATCGGACTTTTTTTGATCGATTTGTTGCAGGATGCTTTGCCCGCCTGTTGAAACGACCAGCGCTTTTAAATCGCGCAATTTTTCAAACATGGCATTGTCGCGGACATGGTCAAGATGCCGCGCCGACAAACTGACGTAATTCGGGGACAGCTTGCTAATCAGATCGAACGATTGGCCTTCCTGCGCGACGTAATCGAACTTAAGCGCGATTTGATAGCCCCTGTTCCGGTAATTATCCAGGCCGGTGACCAGTTCCTGGTAATGCCGGGCATAGTTGCTGTTTACAGCCATGATGATGACGACATTCTTGGTTTCCAGACCGCATTGTCCGATCACTTCTTCAAAATAGGCGCCATGATCCTTTTTAACGCCCAGTATGTGGCGCGGATCGACTTCCACGAACAGCGCGCCCTGCAAATGGGTGATAGGCAGGTAATTGAGCATATGCACGGTGCGGGATAAGCGATCGAAATTGATGATGGATTCAAAATCGCTAGCTTGGTGAGGATGGTTGCTCAGCAAATTTTCAATTTCGTCCGAATACAGGTATTGGACTTCATGGGTGGAAACCTTAAGTTTCGCGGCGTGGCCGACGATCTCGGCGGGTTTTTGCGCCAGGCGTATTGGCGAAAAAACACTGCCTATTTTGATTTGACCGAACAGCGCGCTTATTGTTCCTTCTTCCAGAAGAAAGGGACGAAAACTGGAGCGATGCTCTTGCCCGAAGCGGTCATTGAAATATTCAACTAGATTTTGTAATGGCATGAATTTATCCTCAGGTCTGATAAAGGGTGTACTCATCGGCGGATGTTCCGCTTCAGGTTGTATGGACTGTCTTGCAGTGGATTCAAATCGTAAAGAGTCTGTACCTTTCCGGTTTAAAAAAAAGGCGGGTCGAAACCCGCCTCGAAAACGATCCTTGTATAGAGAGGAGGTACACATAAAAATGACATCAAACACACGTTGCAAACACTGCCGTACTATTTTTTACGGCAGTTCTTTGTGGTTGGATATAGCTTAGGGGGCTTTTTACTTTTAATAAAACGATATTATTCGATAGTCTCATCTAATAAATAGATAAAAAAGCACTGTTCATGCAACAAAGCTTTTGAAATCTCTTTTGGAGCTTCCTTCATTCGATGGGTGACGCGGATTATGCGTGATATGACCTGCTTTTCTGGGGGAAGCGCCCCGGCAATTCAGCTGATGGATTGCTTAAGCCCAGTCTTTGCGCCGTTTTCATCGCACAAACCTGGATACAAAGCAATTAGCGCGCCATTTGTAGAGGCAAATTGTCGCGCGGCAATCGGTCACATTTTCAAGGCGGCATTTAGCCATTAGAATGCATGCAACTCTTGTATGCGCTCCCTCTCCTAAAGGGATTAGAGTTAGCTATCCTTCCTCTCTGTGCGGTCAGCAGCCCTGACCGCATCTTTTTATCCTACGGAAACGGCATTACTCAACTGACGCATTCCGCCCTATTAATGATCAAGATTTGACCGGATAAGTCGCTTTCCATAAAGCGGGTCTCGCCACTGCCTTTATCTTTACAACAAGCAAAAACACTGCCGCCGGTATTGAAAGCCATTGAACATTTAGGCTAGCGATAATCTGGAATTAATGGCGTCAAGCCGTGTCTTGCAAGGCTGTGGAAAGTAACAAAAGCCGGATGCTGGTATCTATTTATTGGATATATTCATCGAATAATATCATTTATTTATTCATTGCATGCTGCACTAAACTATTTTCCGGCAATAAGGTTGATGGGCATGTCGGTATTAAAAAAAGCAGGCTATCTCACTGCTCGTCTGGAAAACGGGATGAATTCGAGTTTTCGGCAGCATAGTCCATTCGTTACCGGTCGTATTCAACTGAACCATGCCGGTTGATTATCCGGTCGGCTGCGGCTGCAACACTTTTCAGGGCTATTGGTTTAGTCGGCCGCTGCCTGGCGCTGAAGTTTTATCGAAATTGGATAAAGGTTAATCGACCTACGCAAGATCATTGCAAACTCACCGGCATCTAGGGCAGGGAAGCCGGTTGAATCCGCCGCATCGTCAAGCACGGCAACTATAAAATCGAAAAGGAAACGTATCATGTTTAAGAACTTAACCATCAAAATACGCTTTATACTGATCCTGGGCACTTTGGTTATCGGCTTCTCGCTGTTCGGCATTGCGACATTCAAGGCCATGACCACGCTTAATGTTAACGGTCCGGTTTATCAGCGGATTGCGCAAGGTAAAGACATTATTGCCGATGTGCTGCCGCCGCCCGAATATATCATCGAATCCTATATGGTGGCGCTGCAACTGACGGTTGCCGAAGACTTTTATGATCTGAAGACTCAAGCGCTGGTATCGCGATT
>Ga0123399_1069355_pt1 | contig 9894 bp, 8 predicted proteins | sample T5LHNH4metaT_FD_89927 | JGI IMG/M metagenome (GOLD analysis project Ga0123399, IMG submission 89927) | Methane-oxidizing artificial microbial communities from Washington, USA to study methane cycling - T5-LHNH4 metaT (Metagenome... | ecosystem: Engineered > Modeled > Simulated communities... | reverse complement strand
CATTCCACTACCGCTCATAGATACCGTGTTAATTAGCGGTGTTCAGGTCAAGATGGTGTATGACCTGGCCAAAGCCTTCGATGTTCCCTTTGAAGAATCTCGCGCCAAAGCATTAGTGGGCTCACTGGTTGGCGGCATTGCCCCACTTGGCATAGCAGGAGGCGTTGCCAGCCTGGTTAGAACGATTCCATTCATAGGCATGGCGGCTTGGTATTTTGTTGGCCCAGCGTTGGCTTTCGCTTCAACCTATGCAGTCGGCAAAGTCTTTTCCGAACATTTCCAAACCGGCGGCACCCTGCTCACTTTCGATGCAGACAAAATACGCGCCCATTATCAGCGCGAGTTCGAAGCAGCATTGAAATCCAAAAAAGCGAACAAAACACTAGCTTAAGCAGGCGCAAAGCAATTCTAATCGACAATGCTTCTGCTACGCTTACTTTTGAAGACGTAATTAAGGAGTTCCCTCAAAGAACTCCGCTCAAAGGTTTAACATTGCCTAACTATCCTTCACTATGACAACGCTACCGCTCCTTGCCGTATATTATTTAATAATTTTGCTATTGGTTAGTTGTTGCGCCATTGGTCGGAGACCTGGATTCCTTATTACGTTTGTCCTATCCCTGGTGATTACACCCTTTGTAATGCTATTGATCCTTTACATCACTAGGCCCTCTGTAAAAAAATCAAAACTTACCGCATCGCGGACTTAGTCTAGCCGACCGACGTATTTTCCATGCCCCTGATCGAACTGATTCGCCGACACGTAAAAACGTCGGCGCATGTATTCATTATACTCGCCCTGCTTTCCGGCGTGAGCAATGTCTTAGTGATGACACTCATCAACACTTCCGCCGGCGTTGAGCAAGCTACGCTGGACTTGCGCACTATCGCCATGTTCGGATTAGTCATCGGTATCTACATTGTCAGCCAACGCGGCTTGATGCGCATCACCGCCACTGAAGTAGAATCGATGATCCATAACTTACGCATGGCATTGGTAGAAAACATCAGCCATGCAGAGCTGTTGTCTTTAGAGCAAGTCGGGCGCTCTGAAATTCTCGCGGGGATGATCCGAGATACGCAAACCATATCCCAAGCGTCTAATATACTGGTGATAGCGGTTCAATCGGTCATCATGATCGCACTGTCCATGGTCTATGTGTTTCTCATCAATAAGGTTGCGTTTGCTCTGAGCCTAAGTTTTATCGCTTTATCCATGGTGCTAATCCTGCGGCACATGCTCACGCTACGTGAGGAACTAAACACAGTTTTCAAGGAAGAAAATCATTTATACGACGGCCTACGCGATGTACTCGAAGGCTTTAAAGAAGTCAAAATGAGCGTGCCTCGGCGTATTGACATTTTGGCGGAGATTGACATTGCCGCCACACGGGCGCGCGACGTGAAAATTGCATTCCAAGGCCGCGCAGCCCAAGAGTTCATGCTAAGCCAGACCATGATTTTCCTTCTGCTTGGCCTCATCGTGTTCGTAGCACCGATGTTTTTCAGCGTCGAAGCGGGAGCCGCCGCACGTACCGCTGCCGCCATGTTATTTATCGTCGGCCCCCTGGCCATGGTCACCCAAGCGATACCCATATTCGCTACCGCCAATGCCGCAGCCGAAAACCTGGTCCGATTAGAACATCTGCTCCAATCCCTCGCGACCAAAATACCGGGAATGATCGAGCGCCCCTTACCTGCCGAATTTGAAGAAATACATTTCGACACTGTCAGCTTTACTTATACGGACAGTAAATCGGTAAATATGTTTACGGTAGGCCCATTCAACTTCAGCATCCGCCAGGGCGACACCCTGTTTATCACTGGCGGCAACGGCTCAGGAAAGTCCACATTAGTCAAGCTATTGGTCGGACTTTATTACCCCGAAAAAGGTGTTATCCGCATCGACCAGCAAGCTCTCTCAGCAGAAACCTATACGGCCTATCGCAGCAAATTTTCAGTCATTTTTTCCGATTACCACTTATTCAAACGAATGTACGGCCTCAACGTCCCCAATCCCGAGGTCATCGAAGAATTGTGCCTGCTGCTTGAAATATTAGGTAAAGTCCGCTTACAGGATGCCAACACCTTCGATACGATAGACTTGAGTACAGGGCAGCGCAAGCGCCTCGCTTTACTGGTAACGCTACTGGAAGACAAGCCCATTATCGTACTTGATGAATGGGCCGCCGACCAAGACCCTCATTTCCGCCGCAAATTCTATCAGGAACTATTACCGCACTTGAAAGCATTGGGCAAAACCATTATCGCCATTACTCACGATGACCGTTATTTTGACACGGCGGATAGATACATTGCCCTTGAAGAAGGACGCATAGTATCGGACATCAATAGCAATTCACTCCAGTAGCACGAATCTATGCAATTTCCAATTCTAAAACGATTCTACGAAAATTATATGATGACCATCACTCTTACGGTGATGATCATGGGACTGTTGTTCGTCTACTTATCGCCAACCATGATGGTCACCATTCCGGCCGGGCACTTAGGGGTTAGATGGTACCGTTTTCATAGCGGCACCGACCAAGGGCCGGCAGTTATGGAAGGTACTCGCCTGAAATTTCCTTGGGACGAGCTATACGATTACGATGCACGGGTACAGGTAGTCAACCAAGAATACGACCTTATCACCAAAGACGGTTTGTTAATCCAAACGCAAATTTCATTTCTTTTCCGTATTGATCCGAAAACGCTGGGCATACTGCACAAAGAGGTCGGGCCGGACTATTTGAACGTCATACTAATACCGGAACTTGGCGCCGTGGCACGCACAGTGGTTGCCAAATTCGGGGCGGAAGAATTCTACAGCACCCGACGGCTTGAGGCTCGGGACAAGATATTAGCGGAAATGCGTAAGCGGTTATTCGAGGATAATGCCTATAGCCCAGATGGTGTGGTATTGTTCGTCTTTGACGAAATAATGCTGCGATCGATAAAACTGCCTGACCGGATAGCCACCGCCATAGAGGCCAAAGTTGAACAATATCAGCGCCAACTGGAATACGATTTCCGATTGCAAGTCGAAATCAAGGAAAAAGAGCGCAAACGCATCGAAGGAGAGGGCGTACAGGCACTGTTCGACAATATTGGAGCAAAAGAAGTGCCTAATTATTTACGCCTAGTCGGCATTAACGCGACTCTAGAATTGGCGCGCTCGAACAACGCAAAAATTATAGTCACTGGAAGCTCTCTCAACAGTTTACCCTTGCTAATAGGCAATGATGCCTTATCAACTCCGGCACAACAGCCTAAAGCCGAGAAGATAGAAACAACAAAAGGTGCAAATCAGTCATCGCCCCAACTGCTGAAAGCGCCTTCGGACAACACCAAAGCAACCCCGACCCAAGCTGAAAAACCGGCGATCCAAACAGACAAGACTCAAACCGATAAAGCAAAAAAATAGGCAGACAATTTTGCACTCGAACTTACGGCGAATGCAGCAAGGCTTCGCCGTTGTGCAGTATTTGCCGCAAAGACCGGAATCTTTCCACATCAATGGCGCCCAGAAAAACCTGTCGCATCGACGGCGCGATGGGCTCTATTTGTCGCAAAATCAGTGTAGTAATTTTGTCACTATGCCAGAATTTAACCGGCGTTGTCTGTAGTAAGTATGCAACAGGTTCAGACTTGACGAGTCTTGCAAGCGACTGATTATTAAATATTTACATAATAAGCATGGGGGGGCATAACTCCGGGATCGGTGATTCAAGCCCACCTATTGCCACCATTTATCAAAGACTTAGATACTCTTACCCCCCAAGTCGCACCCAAATATAAAGCCCTCTAAATACCCGTTGATAGCTGATATACGCCAATCGAAAAACCACCCTATTCATTCCATCGCATAAGACACCGACTGAATGACATTCACCAATAGGCCAGGATAAATGCCGAACCAAACCAGCAGCATCGTTAAAACGGCTAGTATGGCGGTGGATACCCAATCTTGGGGCGGTTTAATTACCGCTCCGTCGACGTTCATCGACATCACAACGATGATCCTCAAATAGTAATAAAGCCCCAAGCCGCTGCCAACGATAACGGCGAGCAGCAATCCCCACAACCGGCCATCGGCTGCGCTGGTAAAGATATAGAATTTACCGATGAACCCAGCGGTCAGCGGAATACCCGCCAGCGACAGCAGCATCAGGGTAAAAGTCGCGGCTAGCCATGGCCGCCGCCAAAACAGCCCGCGATAACAAGCAATGTCATCCGCTTCCGTTTGCGGCGTTGAAAGTACCGAAACGACCCCGAAAGCGCCGATCGTGGTAATGAAATAAGCCAGCAGATAAAAGCTAACGGACTCGACGACTAACATTGAAGAAATCCCTCCGCCCGCAATGAATGCGACCAACAGATACCCCATGTGCGCGATAGACGAATAAGCCAGCAAACGCTTGACATTATTTTGCAGCAACGCCAGCAGATTGCCGCCCAGTATGGATAAACCGGCAATGACGCTGAAAACAGTCAGTAATGGCGTGTAATCATAACTATAGGTGGTAATGAAATATCGAAGTAGAAGGGCGAAAACGGCGCCTTTTGAAACGGTCGCGATAAATGCGGTAACCGGCGCGGGTGCGCCTTCGTAGACATCCGGGGTCCATAAGTGAAACGGCACCAGCGAAAGCTTGAAACCCAGCCCGACCACGATCAGGAGTGTTCCGCTTAAAACCATCGCGCTGATATTGTCCCGGCTCGTCATGTAGCCGCCGATGCCGCTGAAATGAAGCTCCCCGCATTGCGAATAGATCAGCGCCATGCCCATCAACAAAAAAGCCGAAGACACGCCGGACAAAACCAGGTATTTGACCGCCGCCTCCAGCGGTCGTGACTGGTTGAGCGGATAGGCGATCAGCACAAACAGGGAGATACTGAGTATTTCAAGCCCTATAAAAAAGCTCGCAAAATGGCTGCTGCCGACCAGCACCAAGCCACCCAGCAGCGCAGTCAGCAGCAGTAATGGGAGTTCTTCATTTTCTCCTTCACGCTCTTTGAAATAGTCGTAACAAAACCCCAGCACCGCCAAACCTCCCGACAGCAACAGCGCCATATAGAACAGCGAATAGGCATCCACCAGTATCAATAAAGTCGCCCGAACCGGATTTTCCCGCGATGCGATGCCCAGTGTCGACAGCGCTATGACGATTCCCACGGCGGCAATGCCGCAGGACAAAATAAAATTCCGCCGGACAGCAATGCCGAGCATTACCGCGACTGCGGTTACCGCGATAGTGATGATAGGCGCAAGGGCGATGAGCTGGTTACTATTCATCAGCGCTCCATCACCATAGAATTTTGCATTTCCTGCTTCAATACAGGAACCGATACGTCCAATACTGCCTGAGGACTCAGGCCGAGCCACACACTGGCAAGGACCAGCAATCCTAGCGATGCCCATTCGCGTCGGCCAACATCGGGCAACGGAGAATGTTGAGACGGCGGGCCGTAAAAGGCCTTTTGTATCATAATCAACGCATAAACCGGAGCCAGAATAAGCACCAGGGTCGTCACGGAGGCCAATAACATATTGACGCCGAAAGCCCCCTGCAACACCAAAAATTCACCCATGAAGTTTCCCAATCCCGGAAGACCCAGAGAAGCCACCGCAAAGAACAATGCCAACGCTGACAACCTGGGCAATGCGGGCCAGAGTCCTCCCATATTGCCCATTTCCCGAGTATGCAGGCGTTCTTGCAGCGCACCGGCAATCATGAATAACGCCGCAGCGCTGATGCCGTGAGCCAGCATGGTGATGACCGCCCCCTGCAAGGCGAGCAAGTTCAAGGAAAACACCCCCAGCAGGATAAACCCCATGTGACTGACGCTGGTATAGGCAATCAGCCGTTTTAGATCGGACTGGGCAAAAGCCATCATCGCCGCATAAAGCACGCTCACAGCTCCCAACGTCATCGCAACCGGAGCAAACTGATGCGCTGCATCTGGAAACAACGGGATGACAAAACGCAGCAAGCCGTAAGCGCCGGTCTTAAGCATCACGCCAGCCAAAATCACGCTGCCGCCGGTTGGAGCCTGAGTATGAGCGTCCGGTAACCAGGTATGAAAAGGCACCATCGGCAGCTTGACCGTAAACGCGATAAAAAATCCCAGCATCAGCCAAAAGGCGACATGGGGTTCAAGCACCGTATTGAGCAATTCGAAATAATCGAAACTATAGATGCCAGTAGAGTTATAGTGCAACAGCACTAAAGTTATGATCGCCAACAGCATCAACAGACCGCTCACCTGCGTAAAAATGAAAAACTTTATTGCCGCATCAGTCCGATTTTCATGACCCCAGATGCTGATCAGAAAATACATCGGGGTAATCATCAATTCCCAGAAGAAAAAGAACAGAAACAGGTCAACCGCCAGAAACACGCCAACGGTACCAGCTAGGCACGCCAGCAGATTAAAGAAAAAGAAACCTTGCCGATCCTTGATCTCGGTCCAGGAACTGCTGACCGCCATAAACCCGAGCAATACCGTCAGCGTTGTCAGCAGCAGACTGAGCCCATCCATAGCCAGATGAAAACTAATGCCGAAGCGTGGAATCCACGGGCCGTAAAAGTCGGCAAACCAGGCTGATGACAGACCGTCTACATGCTCCGCCACCGCGTAGGGCAATACCAGCAACAGCGCCTCGACAGTCAGGGTAACGATCGCCACCCAACGCGGAGCTATCGGGCTCCAGCGCTCTGAGAACCAGGCCGCGAATCCACCCAACAGCAAAACGCCAATAAGCATAGGCAGTATCACGACAGCCACCCTATCGCGATAATGACCACCGCGCCGAGTGCCACGGATGAGGCGTACCAACGGATACGCCCGGTCTGGGACGCGCTGACCCTGCTGTACCCTACCCGACTAAGCAACGCTATCGCAACGTATATGCCATCCACCGCATCGTTTTTATTGAATTTAGCGATGGCTTTAAAGGGTCGCACCACTAATGCGCCATACAGCGCATCGATGCCCCAACCGTTAAAACAGAATATCCGCATCTGGTTTGCCACGCCGGAGCCCGCAAGACGCTGGGCTGAAAAAGTGCCGGTAAGATAAAACAATACCGCGATCAGCAAGCCGACAAAAGGCACCAAAGCGGTGATGACCGAAACAAGGTCAAAAGTGTGGTCATGGTTGAATAAAACAGGAAATACCGAATCCAGCGGGATTTTCAGCATGCTGCCCAATAGCGCCAACGCGCCAAGCAAGACCAGCGGCACGCTCATTTGCCAACCCACTCTGGCTTTAGTGACCGGGCATTCCCTGCCGAAAAAGACCACGAAGACCAGACGGAAACTGTAAATACCTGTAATGATTGCGCCCAGGCAGCCCGCCGCCCATAAACCGGGAGAGGCATCAAAGGCTGCCAACAGAATCTCGTGTTTGCTGTAAAAGCCGGAAGTAAAAGGCAGTGCGGATAACGCGGCACTGCCGATCATAAAACTCCAGAAAGCCAATGGCATGGCTTTACGCAGCCCGCCCATCTTGAAAATATTGTGCTCGTGATGAAAACAGAAAATCACCGCGCCTGCGGCGAGGAACAATAGCGCCTTGAAGAAGGCATGGGTCAGCAGGTGGAAGATCGCCGATGACCATGCACCGACGCCTAAAGCAAGAAACATGTAACCAATCTGGCTGATGGTTGAATAGGCAAGAATACGCTTGATGTCGGTTTGAACGAGTGCCGAGCAACCCGCCATCATCAAGGTGGTTGCACCTATCACAGCGACGGCGAATTGAACCGACGGAGCCATTATGAACAAGGCATGGGTTCTGGCAATCAGGTAAACGCCCGCAGTGACCATCGTAGCGGCATGAATCAAGGCGCTGACCGGCGTCGGGCCTGCCATGGCGTCGGGCAGCCAGGATTGCAGCGGCAATTGCGCGGATTTGCCCAGAGCACCGCCCAGCAACAGGGCTGCGGCAACTACAGGCAACAGGCTGCCGGAAGTCCACTGGCTGGTAGCCCGGAGCATCAGGAGCTGAATATCAAAGGTGTGCAGCTGCGTGAACAGCAGAAACAATCCGATCAATAAAGCCGTGTCCCCTACCCTGGTCATCACAAACGCCTTACGTGCGGCATAGCCGTTGTTCGGGTCTTCATACCAGAAGCCGATCAGCAGATAACTGCCCAGCCCGACGCCTTCCCAGCCCAGGTAAAGCAGCACCAGATTGTCCGCCAGCACCAACACCAGCATCGCGGACACAAACAGGTTCATATAGGCGAAAAAACGCGCATAGCCGGAATCGGACGCCATAAATCCGGCAGCATAGACATGGATTAAAAAGCCGACACCGGTCACGACAAACAGCATCGTGACCGACAACGCATCGAGATAGAAGCCAACGGGTATCGACAAATCGTCAACTTCCATCCATGATCCCAATACCAGACGGTAAGGTTCCATCGTTCCATTCAGGAATTCGACGCCGATCAGGGCAACCAATAACGCCGAAGCAGCCACACTTCCGATTCCCACCCAGGCAATCAGCGGCTTGGAAAGTTGTTCACCGGCCAATGTCAGGAGTAAAAATCCCAGGAACGGAAATAACGGTATCCAGCCTAGCAGTTCGATCACTTTCACCCCCTCTCCTTTTCCTCGTTCCCACGCGCCGCGTGGGAATGCAGGTAAAGCGCGCTGCGCCGCGAGTCACAGTCAACAAATACGGGACGCAGCGCGTCCGGCACTGCGTTCCCACGTAGCACGTGGGAACGAGGGTGTTTCCAGTCTCGCGAAGCTGCGACTTGCATAGATAGAGTAACGCAGGAGCGGTTGGCGAGAGCTTCGTCATCTGGGCTCCCAAGCTGGAGCTTGGGAGCCAGCATAAATCCAAGCAGCAACAAAGGCACACATCCTAGCAATTCGATCATATTCATCTCCTATCCTTTCATCCCGTTCAGCGAGTCCGCATCCAGCGTATGGAAACGGCGGAAAATTTGCAGCGCCAGTCCCAGCCCGACGCCCACTTCGGCTGCTGCCAGCGTTAATATCAGCAGGAACATGATTTGCCCGTCCGCCTCTCCCCAACGTGCCCCGGCTACAATAAAAGCCAGGCCGGTAGCGTTGAGCATCACTTCCAGGGACATCAGTATCATGATCAGGTTGCGCCGCACCAATACCCCGACTAAGCCCAGTACAAACAGCACGGCCGACAGCAACAGGCCATGCTCCATCGGAATCCCGTTCATGACTTTCCCTCAATCTTTATTATCGGCTTTGCTAGGTGATAAGCGCCGACCAGCCCGGCCAGCAACAATATTGAGGCCAGTTCCACAGTAAGTAGATAGGGGCCGTACAAAGCTATCCCTACTTGCTTGGCGTTCACGACGTGGCCGGTTTCGGCGCCGCCGTCCAGCACAACGATAACCAGCATTTCGATGAACAAAATCAATGCCAGCAGCGACGGCCCAATCCAGATGCCAGGCTGTAGCCAGGCGCGTTCCTGCTCAATAGTCTTTTGCCCTTGATTGAGCATCATGATCACGAAAACAAACAGCACCATAATGGCCCCGGCGTAGATAATCACTTCCAGCACCGCGGCAAAATGCGCCCCCAGCAGAAAGAACAGAACGCCAACGGCCAGCAGCGATAAAATCAGGTACAGCAAGCCATGCACCGCATTGAGCCGGGTGATCATCATTACCGTCGCGGAAACGGCAACGGCGGAAGTGATATAAAACAAAGTCATAACCATAATCCACTCTCTTTTAATAGTTCCCACGCTCCGGAAGCTGTGAAGGTATTCGTTTTTAGAAAAAGTTAAAGAATTCACCACGAAGACACGAAGGACACGAAGAAAAACAATCGTTTTAATTCAATACATTGAAAACTTCGTGTTCTTCGTGCCTTCGTGGTGAAAAAT
>Ga0123399_1064244_pt1 | contig 9991 bp, 10 predicted proteins | sample T5LHNH4metaT_FD_89927 | JGI IMG/M metagenome (GOLD analysis project Ga0123399, IMG submission 89927) | Methane-oxidizing artificial microbial communities from Washington, USA to study methane cycling - T5-LHNH4 metaT (Metagenome... | ecosystem: Engineered > Modeled > Simulated communities... | reverse complement strand
TTGACGTAGCCGAACATGTTGGCGAGCGGCACCATGGCGTTGATCACCACGGCGTTGGCGCGCATGTCCTGGCCCTGGATCTGGCCGCGACGCGAGTTCAGATCGCCGATGACGAAGCCGGTATATTCCTCCGGCGTCACCACCTCGACCTTCATGATCGGCTCGAGCAGAACCGAGCCGCCCTTGGTGAGGGCTTCGCGGGTCGCGGCGCGGGTCGCGATCTCGAAGGCCAGAACCGACGAGTCGACGTCGTGGAAGGCGCCGTCGATGAGCGTCGCCTTGAGATCGACGACCGGAAAGCCCGCGAGAACGCCCGAGGTCACGACCGAGTCGATGCCCTTCTGAACGCCGGGGACATATTCCTTCGGCACGGCGCCGCCGACGATCTGGCTCTCGAACTCATTGCCTTTGCCCGCCTCGTTCGGCTCGTAGACGATCTTCACGCGCGCGAACTGGCCGGTGCCGCCGGTCTGCTTCTTGTGCGTGTAGTCGATCTCGATCCTCTTGCCGAGGCGCTCGCGATAGGCGACCTGCGGCGCGCCGATATTGGCGTCGACCTTATAGGTGCGCTTCAGAATGTCGACCTTGATGTCGAGATGCAGTTCGCCCATGCCCTTGAGAATGGTCTGGCCGCTCTCCTGGTCGGTCGTCACGCGGAAGGACGGATCCTCCGCGGCGAGCTTCTGCAGCGCGACGCCGAGCTTCTCCTGGTCCGCCTTGGATTTCGGCTCGATCGCGATCTCGATGACCGGATCGGGGAACTCCATGCGCTCCAGAATCACCGGCTTCTGCATGTCGCAGAGCGTGTCGCCCGTGCGGGTCTCCTTGAGGCCGGCGAGCGCGACGATGTCGCCCGCATAGGCTTCCTTGATGTCCTCGCGGTTATTGGCGTGCATCAGCAGCATGCGGCCGATGCGCTCCTTCTTGTCCTTCGTGGAGTTGAGAACGGTCGTGCCCGACTCGATCTTGCCCGAATAGACGCGCGCGAAGGTGATGGTGCCGACGAAGGGGTCGTCCATGATCTTGAAGGCGAGCATGGAGAAGGGCTCGGCGTCGGAGGGGTTGCGCACCATCTCCTCGCCCGTGTCCATGTTGACGCCCTTGATCGCCTCGCGATCGACCGGCGACGGCAGATAATAGACGACCGCGTCGAGCAGCGGCTGAACGCCCTTGTTCTTGAAGGCCGAGCCACAGAACACGGGATGGAAGGCGATCTCGCGCACCGCCTTGCGGATCAGCGACTTCAACGTCTCCTCATCCGGCTCCTGGCCGTCGAGATAGGCGGCCATGGCGTCGTCGTCGAGCTCGACCGCCGCCTCGATCAGCGCGGTGCGATATTCTTTCGCCTTGTCGAGCAGATCGGCCGGAATCTCCTCGTCGTGATATTTCGCGCCGAGGCCCTCGTCTTCCCAGACCACGGCCTTCATGCGGACGAGGTCGACGACGCCCTTGAAATTATTCTCGGCGCCGATCGGGAGCTGCACGCAGACCGGCTTGCCGCCGACGCGCGTCTTGATGTCGTCGACGCAGCGGAAGAAGTCCGCGCCGATCTTGTCCATCTTGTTGACGAAGACGATGCGCGGCACGCCATATTTGTCGGCCTGGCGCCAGACGGTCTCCGTCTGCGGCTCAACGCCCTGATTGCCGTCGAGAACGCAGACCGCGCCGTCGAGCACGCGCAGCGAACGCTCGACCTCGATGGTGAAGTCGACATGGCCGGGCGTGTCGATGATGTTCAGGCGCTTGCCGAGCCAGAACGTCGTCGTTGCGGCCGACGTGATCGTGATGCCGCGTTCCTGCTCCTGCTCCATCCAGTCCATCGTCGCGGCGCCTTCATGCACCTCGCCGATCTTGTGGCTCTTGCCGGAGTAATAGAGGATGCGCTCCGTCGTCGTCGTCTTGCCCGCGTCAATGTGGGCCATGATGCCGAAATTGCGGTAGTCCTCGATCGGATGCGAGCGGGCCATGACAAGTTCCTCGGTGAGAGCTTCTGCGACGCCTTACCAGCGGTAATGAGAAAAGGCGCGGTTGGCTTCCGCCATGCGATGCGTATCCTCGCGCTTCTTCACGGCCGCGCCGCGATTGTTGGAAGCGTCGAGCAGTTCGGCCGACAGACGGTCGACCATGGTCTTGTCGTTGCGGGCGCGGGCCGCAGTGATGATCCAGCGGATCGCCAGCGCCTGCCGGCGCTCGTTGCGCACCTCGACCGGCACCTGATAGGTGGCGCCGCCGACGCGGCGGGAGCGCACCTCGATCGCCGGCGCGACATTGTCGAGCGCCTGCTTGAAGACGGCGAGCGGATCGCTCTTGGCCTTCGCCTCAACCTGGTCGAGCGCGCCATAGACGATCGCCTCGGCGACCGACTTCTTGCCGTCGTACATGATGGAGTTCATGAATTTCGCGAGAACGATGTCGCCAAACTTGGCGTCCTCGATAACCTCGCGCTTCTCCGCCCGGTGACGTCGCGACATTGGTGTCTCCCTGTTTCGGCCGGATTACTTCGGACGCTTCGCGCCGTATTTCGAACGGCGCTGCTTGCGGTCCTTGACGCCCTGCGTGTCGAGAACGCCGCGCAGAATGTGATAGCGGACGCCCGGAAGGTCCTTCACGCGGCCGCCGCGGATCATGACCACGGAGTGCTCCTGAAGGTTGTGGCCCTCGCCGGGAATATAGCCGATGACCTCGAAGCCATTGGTCAAACGCACCTTGGCGACCTTGCGAAGCGCCGAGTTCGGCTTCTTCGGCGTCGTCGTGTAGACGCGCGTGCACACGCCGCGCTTCTGCGGACAGGCGCCGAGATGGCGGGCCTTCTCGCGATACGTCTTCGGGTGACGCGGCTTGCGGATCAACTGGCTGATCGTCGGCATCAAAAAGTCCTTCGCTTCGCTCAACTCGCGAATGGCGGATGTTCGGGGGGACCCGCAGGCGCATCGTCGAAGACGCGCAAACGAGCGAAGCGCCGATGGCCGCAAGGCCAGGGCGCTCCTGACGCAGAGGACCCCGGGGAAACCCGGGATCGTGCCTTCCTGTCCGTCGCCGCAAAGCGACGTATGATTACCAAACCGACCTCGCGGCCAGTCTTACTTGGCGGTCACAGGCAAGGCGACAGCGTATAAGCTCGAAAGGTCGAGAGCGAGGCGCTCATCGACGGCGTGAACTTACGGCCTGTCGAAAGTGGGCGGAACCTAATCGCGGCTTCCGGGCGCGTCAAGCGAAGATTCATTCATCTGACGCGAATTTTTCGCCCTGCGGGAAGCAGTCTGGCGCAAGCGCGACGGAAGGCCGCATTTCAAAGCGGCGCCGTGGCGGCGCGCTGGAGTATAGTGTCGGTCGACGGCGCCGCACGACGCCGCAACAGTTTAAAGAGATAAAGGGTTCGGAGATCAAAATGAGCCATGTCGCGCATGAGCTGCACGAGGAATTCCCGGAGCAGGCCGAGGCGATTCACAATCTGAAGTCCGGCAACGCCCATTTTGCGCGTCTCGCGGAGGAATATCACACGCTCAACCGCTCGATCCATCGCATGGAGACGAATGTCGAGCCGTCGGACGACGCAACCATCGAGGGTCTCAAGAAGAAACGCCTGTCGCTGAAGGACGAGATCGCGGGCTTCCTCGCGACGGTCTGACGCGGCCCTGAAGGCGCGCGGTCCCCTTCAGCCTCCGGACCGCGCGCCTTCGACGGGCGCGCCCGCCTCAGCCTCGCGCGAGACGGGCGAGCGCCACGAGGACCTCGCGCGACTCGGCCGGGCTCTTGACGGGCTTGGGAAAGACGATGCGGGCGACGTCGTCCCCGCAGATCAGATCGAGCCCCTCCGGATCGATTCCGCTCGCCCGCCACGACCCCGGCTTCGCGCCGGCGAGCTTCTCGGCGTAAAGCGCGAGCGCGTCGGCGTGGTCGGCGTTCATATGGCCGACGATGTCCGCCTCGGCGGCGATGAGCGATTCCGCGCCGGAAATGTCGGTCAGAAGCGCGCCGGGGCCGAAATCGGCGGCGCGGGCGAAGCCGCCATTGAGATGCACGGCCTTGACCTCCGCCCGCCAGAAGGAAAAGTCCGGAAAATCGGCGTAGAGCTGCGCCTTGGGGTTGCGCGCGAGGAAGCGGGCGCGGACTATCGGACTCTCTGCGCGCGCCGCCTTGGCGACCAGCGTGAGGCGCGGATGGGCCATGGGATCGCCCCGCCCGCCTTGGGCGAGCAGCAGGGAGCAGCGGCCGTCCCGCTCCAGATTGCGGGTGTGATGGGCGAGCTTCGAGAGCAGCAGGATCGGCGTTCCGTCGTGATCCGTCGCGATGGCGGTCAGCGTGGCGAAGGGCGAGCCCCCTTCGGTCAGGGTCGCGAGCGCGGCGGTCCGAATGCTGCGCAAAAGCAGCTTGGATTCGCGCGCCGGATCGAAGGACGGGTCCTGCCGCGGATCCCGCCGGGGCGCGTCATCTTTCTCTATCATCATCGTTTTACTTGCATTTCCATCTCAAAACGGCGCCGGAGTCGCTTTGCCGACCGAATATGTATATAAGAGAGGCGCGAGGCTGTCGCAGCCCGGGCGCGTTTCGGAAAAGTTGACAGACTTTTCCGAACGGAATTCGCTCTATGGCGGCGCCGACGCCTCCTTACTGCGCATCGGGCGTTTTTTGGCCGCTTTACAGGCCACATTTCAGCCGCGATAGGTCGGGACGTTATCCGGGTCGGCGAGAACCCGTTCGTCCCGGGTGACGGTGGAAACGATAGCCGGGTCAGCCGCATGACCGGCGCGCCGCCTGTCGCCGAACGCGTCTATCGCCGCCAACAAAGCAAAGGACGATCATGCCGACCATCGCTCTCGTCGACGACGATCGCAACATCCTGACCTCGGTCTCCATCGCGCTCGAGGGCGAGGGCTATCGCGTGCAGACCTATACCGACGGCGCCCAGGCGCTCGACGGCCTGCGCGCCAATCCGCCGGATCTTGCGATCTTCGACATCAAGATGCCGCGCATGGACGGCATGGAGCTTCTCCGCCGCCTGCGGCAGAAATCGGACCTTCCGGTGATTTTTCTCACCTCGAAGGACGAGGAGATCGACGAACTCTTCGGCCTCAAAATGGGCGCCGACGATTTCATCCATAAACCCTTCTCCCAGCGTCTTCTCGTCGAGCGGGTAAAGGCAATCCTGCGCCGCGCCAACCCGAAGGAGGCGGCGGCGCAGAAGGAGACCGAGGCCAAGGTGCTGGAGCGCGGCGCGCTGGTCATGGACCCGGAGCGCCACACCTGCACCTGGCGCGGCGATCCCGTCGTGCTGACGGTCACGGAATTCCTGATCCTGCAATCGCTGGCGCAGCGCCCCGGCGTCGTGAAGAGCCGCAACGCGCTGATGGACGCGGCCTATGACGACCAGGTCTATGTCGACGACCGCACCATCGACAGCCACATCAAGCGCCTGCGCAAGAAATTCAAGGTCGTCGATCCGGATTTCGAGATGATCGAGACGCTTTATGGCGTGGGCTACCGATTCAAGGAAATGTAGCGACGGGGCCGAAGCGTCATGAGCGCAATCGAGTCCGGCGACGTCATTGCGGAGGAGATCCAGGCGGAGGTCCAAGAGGCGTTCGACTCCGAGGGCGCCGCCGCTCCCCGAAAATTGGACGCGCCCGCAAAACCGCCGGCGCGGCGGAGTCGCACGCTCAACATCCGGCTTCGGCGCCTCTCGCGCGCCGCGCAGTCGCATCTCTCCTCGTCGCTGACGCGCCGCATCGTGGTCCTGAATCTCGGCGGCCTCGTCGCGCTGCTCGGCGGCTTTCTTTATCTCAACCAGTTCCGCGAAGGCCTGATCGACGCGCGCGTGCAGAGCCTGCAGACGCAGGGGGAGATCATCGCCGCCGCCGTCGCCGCCTCAGCGACCGTCGACACGGACGCGATCACCATCGACCCGGAAAAGCTTCTGAAGCTCGCGCCGGGCGAGAGCGCGACGCCGGGCGAGGGCCAGCTTGCGATCGAGTTCTCATTGAATCCGGAGCGCGTCGGCCCGCTGCTGAAGCGCCTCGTCTCGCCGACGCGGCTGCGCGCGCGCATTTACGATCGCGACGGCTATCTCCTGCTCGATTCGCGATCGGTCTCGGGCCGCTCCAACATTCTGCGCTTCGATCTGCCGACGCCGGGACGGACGACGACGCTCGACGCCTCGTCCTTCCTGCAGAGGACGCTCGACTTTCTGCGCCGCGTGACGCGCCGCCCGGAGCTGCCGCTTTACGAAGACATCGGCATGGGGAACGGCAAAACCTATCCCGAGGTCGCCAGCGCGCTGGAAGGGCGCGCGCATTCGGTCGTGCGCGCCAACGACAAGGGCGAGACCATCATCTCGGTCGCCGTCCCGGTGCAGCGCTTCCGCTCGGTGCGCGGCGCCCTTCTGCTCTCGACCATGGGCGGGGACATCGACGCCATCATCGCCCAGGAGCGCTGGGGCATCATCCGCATCTTCCTCGTTTCGGCGGGCGTGATGCTGCTGCTCTCGCTCTTCTTCACCAACACCATCACCGAGCCCATGCGCCGTCTCGCCGAGGCGGCCGAGCGCGTGCGCCGGGGCGCCAAGTCGCGCCATGAGATTCCCGATTTCTCCGACCGTCCGGACGAGATCGGCCATCTCTCCGCCGCCCTGCGCGACATGACTTCAGCGCTCTACAACCGCATCGAGGCCATCGAGCACTTCGCCGCGGACGTCGCCCACGAGCTCAAGAATCCGTTGACCTCGCTGCGCAGCGCCGTCGAGACCTTGCCGATCGCCAAGACCGACGCGTCCCGCGACCGGCTGCTCGCCATCATCAAGCACGACGTCGGCCGGCTCGACCGGCTGATCAGCGACATTTCCGACGCGTCGCGCCTCGACGCCGAACTCGCGCGCGCCGACATGGGCGACGTGGATCTCTCGAAAGCGCTGATCACGGTCGTGGACGTCGCGCGCGGCGTGGAGCGTGGCGACGGCGTCACTATCGAGTTGACGATCCGCCACGCCTCCGGCGAGCCGAGCCGCAAGCGCTGGCGCGTGCAGGGCAATGATTCGCGGCTCGGCCAGGTATTCAATAACCTCATCGACAACGCCCGCTCCTTCTCGAAACCCGGCGGCGCCGTGCGGGTTCTGCTCTGGCCGGAATGCGCCAAAGGGCCGGGCGGGACGCCACTCGACGGCTATGAGATCATCGTCGACGATGACGGGCCGGGCATTCCCGAAGGCGCCTTCGAGCGCGTCTTCGAGCGCTTCTACACCGACCGGCCGGAACAGGGTTTTGGACAGAATTCCGGCCTCGGCCTCGCCATCTCCCGGCAGATCGTCGAGGCTCATGGCGGCCGCATCCGCGCGCTGAACCGCACCCAGGCGCATCCCGACGGCACGGACGAGCCGGAGCCCGGCGACAAGGTTCTGGGCGCGCGCTTCGTCGTCTGGCTCCCCGCCGCGCGATGACGGCGGCCGAGGCGCCTTCTCCGTACCTCCATGCGAACGCCCTCGCGCTTGGCGAAAAAGGACTCCTGCTGCGAGGCCCCTCGGGCGCCGGCAAGAGCGCGCTGACGCTCGACCTCATCGCGCGCTTCCAGTCGCAGGGCGATTTTGCGCGGCTCGTCGGCGACGACCGCGTCCGCGTCGAGGCGCGCGGCGGGCGGCTCGTGGCCCGGCCGCATCCCGCGATCGAGGGCGTGATCGAAGCGCGGGGCCTCGGGCTGGCGCCCGTCGAATTCGAACCCGCCTGCGTCCTGCACGCCGTCGTCGACATCTGCGCTCCCGGGGAAACGCCGCCGCGTCATCCGGAAGAGCGCGAAAAAACCGCCTCGATTTGCGGCATTGCGCTTCCACGCTTCGTCGCGGCGGATTGCAGCAATGTCTCAATCACGCGAATCACCTTTTTCCTACAAAGAATTACGACATTTTGACGCTCGAACGCGCTTTTTGCTTGCCAATTTCGCGGCGATGCACAAAATGGCGCGCCCGACGAGCGCCGAGGCAAAATGGGATGGGCGCGGCAGCTCCGCTTGTATATGCTACCGTCGAGGGCGAAAAGCCGCGGCGGATTTCGCAAGACAACCGTCATCTGGCATCGCGCAACGCGAGACGTCTTCATGAGTGGTAGGGTCGAATGATCGGAATGGTCTTGGTGACCCACGGCCACCTCGCCACGGAGTTCCGCGCCGCGCTCGAGCACGTGGTGGGCCCGCAGAAGCAGCTCGTCTCCATTTCCATCGGCCCCGAGGACGACATGGAGCGCCGCCGGGCCGACATTCTCGAAGCGATTCACAAGGCCGACAGCGGCGACGGCGTCGTGCTTCTCACCGACATGTTCGGCGGAACGCCGTCCAATCTGGCGATCTCGGTCATGAATGGCGGCAATGTCGAGGTTCTCGCCGGCGTCAATCTCCCCATGCTCATCAAGCTCGCTTCGGTGCGCGACACGGCGACCCTGGAGCAGGCGGTGCTTCAGGCGCAGGACGCCGGACGAAAATATGTTTATATCGCGAGCCGAGTGCTGAACCCCAAATAACCTGGCCGGTGTGATCCTCAATGCCCGACGTGCAAGAGCAGGCGACCGAGACCGCCGTTTCCCGCGATTTGCCCATCATCAACAAAAAGGGCCTCCATGCGCGCGCGACCGCCAAATTCGTGCAGTGCTGCGAGAAATTCGACGCCGAGATCACGGTCTCCAAGGACGGAGAGACCGTGGGCGGCAGCTCGATCATGGGCATTCTGACTCTTGGGGCGGGCCAGGGCTCGACCGTCACCGTGACGGCGACCGGCCCCCAGGCCGCGGAGGCGCTCGACGCGCTCGACGCGCTGGTCGCCAACCGTTTCGGCGAAGACGAGTGACGCCCTTCAGGCCTGCAACGCCTTGGCGGCGGGGGCGCGCCTCAAATATGCCGGGCTCCAGGCGGCGATGAAGGCCTCAAGCCTGTCGAACGGCATGGGCGCCGCGATGAGATAGCCTTGCGCCTCGCCGACGCCATTTTCCCGCAGCCATTCGAATTGTTCCTGGGTCTCGACGCCCTCGGCGACGACGATCATGCGAAAGCCCCTGGCCATCCGCGCCACGCCCGTGACGATCGCGGCGCACTCCCGGCGCGCCGGCGCCTCGCGCACCAGCGGACCGTCGATTTTCACCCTGTTGAGCGGCAGCTTGCAGAAATGCGAGAGAGAGGCGTAGCCGGATCCGAAATCGTCGAGAGAGACCGAGACGCCCGCGCGCGATATTTTCCGGACCTCCTCCTCCGCGGCCAGATCATCGCGAAGCATGGCCTTCTCGGCGATCTCGATCTCCAGGCGGCCCGGCGGAAGCTGCGCGCGCGCCACGGCCTCGAGGAGACGCTCCGCGAAATCCGGCCGGCTGAGCTGGATCGTCGATACATTGACGCAGATCCGGAAGCGATCAGACAAGCGCGCCGCGGCCGCGCAGGCGCTTTCGACCACAAAGAGGCCTATTTCGTGAATGAGGCCGGTCTCTTCGGCGAGCGGAATGAAAATGGCGGGCGGAATCTGCCCTCGCGTCGGATGGCTCCAGCGGAGCAGCGCCTCGAAGCCGGCGATCTCGCCGGTCGTCACATTCAGGATCGGCTGATAGACGAGCGAGAGCTGGCCGTGGAACAAAGCGAGCCGCAATTGCGGCTCCGAAAGCGGGGTCTCGACCGGCTCGAGATCGTCCATCCGCTCGAAAAGCCGCCAGCCGCCCTGTTGCTTGGCCCGGTAGAGGGCGACGTCCGCGCTCTTGAACAAGGCCCGCTGATCGCCGCCGTCGCGCGGCGACAAAGCGCCGCCGACGCTCGCCGCGCCCTGAACCGCATGGCCCTCCAGCATGAAAGGCTCGTCGAAGCAGGAAACGATTCGGCGCGCGACCGCGCACGCCGCCTCCTGGCTCCCGACCTCTGTCACGATGCGTTTGATCGCAACGGCCAGCCGTTGAATATCGCCCAATTGCAATCGCTGATCAAAAAAGCCGCCGAGCCCAAACTGGCCGCCCTGAAAATCGACTTAAACCAATCCCGC
>Ga0123399_1052173_pt1 | contig 10142 bp, 7 predicted proteins | sample T5LHNH4metaT_FD_89927 | JGI IMG/M metagenome (GOLD analysis project Ga0123399, IMG submission 89927) | Methane-oxidizing artificial microbial communities from Washington, USA to study methane cycling - T5-LHNH4 metaT (Metagenome... | ecosystem: Engineered > Modeled > Simulated communities... | reverse complement strand
GGCTGATTGTGCTTGCTCCTGCATCCGAGGTTTCGGCGGCACTCTGGCCGTCGTCCGATGGGGATACGTTGGATATAGCGGTTTGTGCGGGAAACGATTTGGTTGACATAGGATTTTGCTCCGTAAAATCTTTTAATGTGGCATGCAATTAAAGTGTCCTGAGAGTCGAGGTTTTTTGAGCCTCAATATAGTTATGTCAATTTCCATGCCAGCTAGAAACTGGCGAATCTTATGGCTTGGCGCCGGTCAATATGTTGCGGATAGAGCATCTATTGGTGTATCGCTGTTGCTTACGTAATACCCTGCAAATGTAAGCGCTTAAGTTTTGGAAGATAAAGTCTTCGTTTAGGGTTCCGTATTTCCGTCTTGCTGGTCTCGAATTGAGTCGCTAAGACACAAGAAAACGGCCATGTTTATTTCCTTATGTTTCATAAGGATTGGACTATAATTAGATACACATCACAAAAATAGTCGGAGCAGGGAACTGGCGATCAAGCCGCAAGCAGCCGGCATACGCTTACGAGGGAACGTTCTGTTGTAAAGGAGATTGAACATGTCTGTTCCATATCCATCAGCCGACGGCGGTATTTCGGTAGAACTCGGCAAGGGTCCTGCTCTGCCAGACTCCGGTTCCGGAAAAATCGACTTATTTCCCATCATCAATCAAGACTTCCAGAAAATTAAAACTCTGAAGGACTTGGCGCTACGTCATATAACGCTGGAACAGTTCCCGGTCGTCAACGCCTGGCGTGAGAAGCTGTTCGCGCCGGAAGGCACGCCGGAGATTTGCGACGAGTTGCCGCGCTTGCTGACCGAATTCTTACGCAGGCCCGAGAGTCAGGCCTTACCGCCTTACACCCGGCGCGCCCAAGCGCTGCGCCACATCTTCGTCAACAAAACCGCAATCGTGCATGCAGAAGACTTACTGCCCGGCCAAACCACCACCAGCTTCGTCGGTCCGGTGGTCTACGCCGACACCATAGGTTATTGCATCTGGCCGGAATTAAAAACCGTCACGACCCGCACCCAAAATCCGTTCAAGATTCGCCCGGAAGTGGCTGACCGCCTGAATCGGGAGATTTTTCCATTCTGGCTGGAACAAAAACCGGTGCAGGAATTAGCTCGGTATAGCAATTACGATAGCGCCGACTATGAAAACCGGGATAGGGTTGGCGGTGATTACCCGCCGTCCATTGATCCGCCGTTAAGTAAAAAAGCCGGAGAAACCCCGAAAGCTCAGGAACTCATGGAGCGGGTGGCGTTCTTCCTATCCGACAAAGCCACATGCGTTTCGCATACGGTGCCGGATTTTGAGCGGGTTTTGAAATATGGCTTCGATGGTTTGATTGAGCGGGCTCGGCAAGACATCGCCAAAGGCGTAGCGGCTACGCCGCAGCAGGTAGAGTTTCTGCAAGGCGTAATCGAGGTTTACGAAGGTGCCAAAATTTACGCGCAGCATCTGGCCGAGGCCGCTGATAAAGCCGGCAATCTGCCGCTGGCTGCAATTTGCCGGAAGATTCCGGCCCAGCCCGCCGAAACCTTGCACGAAGCGCTGGCGGTTGTCTGGATTTGCTATCACCTGTTGCTAAATGAAAACACCAATTTCGGTTTTTCCATCGGCCGCCTGGATCAAATACTTAACCCCTTCTATCTGGCCGATTGGCAAAAACTGGATAGCGCGCAAGCGCAGGACGATTACATCCGGTATGCCGTGGAGCTCGTCAGTCATTTCTTTCTGCATTGTTCTGATCATGTGCCGCTGTCCACGTCCGGCTCTGAGACCCTGTTTGCCGGCAGCGGCTCCAATCAAGCGTTGACCGTGGGCGGCACCCGTTACGAAAACGGCCAAGTCGTCGATGCGGTCAACGATATGACCTACATCATCCTCAAGGCTACCGAGATTTTGTCGATCCGCGACCCTAACGTGCATGCCCGCTATCATCGGGATGTGCATCACAGCGACGCCCAAGGTAATCCGCTGCCAACCGAGGTGATGGACCCGTATTTAAGACGCATTTGCCAGGTGAATATCCTGACCCGAGCCACGCCGGCTCTGCATGGCGATGCGGCGGTGGTGCCGGCCATGGCCAATTACTATGCGGCGCACGCCGGCATTAGTGCAGAAGAAGCCTTGGCGGATGCCTACGATTACACTTCTATCGGCTGCATCGAAGAGAACGCCGCGCATAAACATTACGGCAATACCGGCTCGACCTTGATGGTGCTGCCGGCGGTGTTGGAGCTGGCTTTGTACGGCGGCAAACACCGCAGCGACGGCGTGGCGCCGAAATCGGCTAACCTGTTTTACGGCGACGAGCGTTACACCACTCAGCCTTTGATTGAAATCGATAGCATGCAAGCGTTTATCGAAGCCTTTAAATTTCAATTGAACGAAATGGCCCGCCATGTCGTGCAATGCAATAATTACTTTGGCCGTTTCTACGAACAATCCCGGCAGTCGCCGTTCTTGTCCGGGTTGTTCACCGGTCCTACCAATACGCCGGACAGCAAAGGCGCCAGTTTTCGCGATGTATCCGCCGGCGGCGCCAAATACAATTCGGCGGGGATTGCGGTGATCGGTTTGGCCGATGTGATCGACTCGTTTTGCGTGCTGGACACCCTGGTGTTTGGCGGCAAAATGTCTGCCGGGGAATTGTTGGCGGCGATGCAGGCCGATTTCGATGAAAACAGCCTGCAGCCAAAAAGCGCCTGGGCGGCATTTCTGGCGCGGGTGCAAAACTGGTTGCATCCAGAAGATGCGCCGCTCAGCTTGCCGAATCTAAGCAAAGATCGTTTAAAACAAATCAAGGAAATGGTCCGCTTGGCCCCCAAATACGGTGCCGGCGTCGATCAAACTCCCGGCGGTATTTACAACAACGCCACCGCGGTTAAATACACGCATTTGCTGACGGAAATGTTGCAGGAGGTGTTTGCGCAATACCGGACTCATCGCGGCGGGCGTTATCTGCCCGGGTACTGGAGCATGACCAATCATGCCGGCTTCGGCATGCTCACCAAGGCCACACCCAATGGCCGGCGTAGCGGCGAATCGTTTGCCAGCGGCATCACGCCGTGCCCGGGCGTTGTGAAAGCCAACGGCGAGCCGGTTAATTTGCTGGATCATATGCTGTCGGTCACTGCCGTGAATGCTAATACGGTACAGAACGGCTACACCTACAACCTCAGCCTAACCACTCGCGATCGCGGCCATTTCGCAGAAGATACCGAATTGTTCTCGCGCTATATGAAGGCCTTTGCCGACCAAAACGGCGTGCTGGTACAAATGTGCGTGTCCTCCATCAACGATCTGGTGGCGGCCGACCGCGCCGCCACGGCGGCCGGGCAAGCGGGCGCCGGCGAGGCCGAGCACAAAGCCCTGGAGCCGTTCAAGGATCTGATGATACGCGTGGCGGGTTATTCGGCGTACTTTGTTACGCTCAGCCCGCAAATGCGTAAAGAGATCATTCAAAGAGCCAACTTTGGCTTGGATACCGGCGCCGAGCAACATACGCTCAACGCAATTTAATAGGAGAACTGTCATGCATGCCGGATTTCCCTGTTTATTACCGAATTTACAAAAAACCTTGAAGTTGGGCGCCAAGGCCGCGACCCAGGCCGGCGATCTGCCGGCAGTGTTGGATAAGGCCCAAGGTCGTTTACTGGCCGGCGGTATGGCTGTCGCGCTGCGGCTGGGGTTTGGCTATTTATTGCGCGATTGCCATCTGGATGCTGGACAAGCTGCCAAGGCTCATGCGTTTTTCGAGGAAAATTTCGTGATTCTCGATCCCGCCGCGCCGGCCGGTCGCCGTTATTATCAAGGCAAATTTCTGATCCGCACCAGCCGGCGCGGCGACGATATGAATGTGTTGCTGAGGTTTTGCCCCGATCCCGATGCGCTGTATATCAAGACCCCATTCGGACAGGCGCTGAACTCGCTGGCGCTGGTCGATACGCAAGTGCTGACTGAAAATCAAGCTGACCAAATTGAGAATGACCCCAGCCAGGTCGATCTGGTCGTGCGCTTCAAGGACGTGCAATCCATTATCGGCCTGTTGGGCCGTTCCGGTGTCGATATCGTCGGTTTGCTGCTGGAGAATCTGGTGCAGCTGACCGGCCATGTCGGCCATCTTTTCAAACTGGGCGCTATCGCCACGGATATTCAGTTGTCCCTGGACCTTCCCAAAGCGGCCTGAACATGGAGCAGGAAGATGGACAGCAAAGCCTACATCTTCGATATCAAACGCAATACCAGCGAGGACGGGCCGGGCATCCGCACCACAGTGTTTTTCAAGGGTTGTCCGCTGAGTTGCAGTTGGTGTCAAAATCCCGAAGGGCTAGCTCCGGGGCCATCCCTGTCTTTTCGCCCCGAGCTCTGTGATCCGGACGACTGCGATAGACTTTGTATCAAGGTCTGTAAAACCAAAGCCTTAACCCTGCAAGACCAGCTGCTGCGGCTTGATCGAGAGCGCTGCGATCAGTGCGGGCGCTGCGCGACGGTGTGCTCTCGGCATGCCTTGGAGCTGGTTGGTCAATGGCTGAGCGTGGACGAGCTGTTTTACCGGGTGGCAATAGACAAGCCCTTTTTTGATGCTACCGGCGGCGGCGTTACGGCGTCCGGTGGCGAATGCACCATGCAGATGAATTTTCTGCACGAGTTTTTTAAAAAACTCAAAGCCGTCGGCATTCGAACCGCCATCGAAACCAACGGCATGTTCAACTTTGGCCGATTCGAACGCTTGTTGTTGCCGTGGCTGGATTTAATTTATTTCGATCTAAAGTTAATAGACGAAGCCGACAGCATCCGCCATACCGGCCATTCCAATCAACCGATTTTGGACAATCTGCTACGCCTGACCGAGGGCGCCAGTGTGCCGGTGCGGGTGAGGATTCCGCTGATTCCCGATATTACCGCGACCGATGCTAACCTGAGCGGCATCGCTCAATTCTTGCGGGCGCACGGCATCACACAGATCAGTGCTTTACCGTATAACCCGTTGTGGCAGGACAAACTGCAACGTTTCGGTATCGAGGCCGGCTACCGGCGCGCCACCTTCATGAATGATGCAGAGATCAAACACTGTCTCGATTGTCTGCACACATCCTGATTTCAAGGAGAGTCATCATGCAAACCGATTTCCATCACGCCGTTACCTATGTCACCGCCCGTACTGCCGGTTTCGATCATGACCAAGCCGACATCATCGCCTATTCGGCACAATATGTGGACGACGCCGTCAGCGAAGGCGTCGTGCATTTCGATAACGACGCCTTTTATGCGCGGATTCATTCCTCGCATAAAAGCACCGATGTCGGTAATTTGAACAACGATTACAACCATCTGATCTGGTTGCCGTTCCATTTTTTGCCGGGTAACGGCGGCAAGGGGCCGGGCGAGGATCCGGACGGTACATTTATCCAGAAAATCGTCTGCCTGCCCGATAGTCCGCCGGCCAAGGAGATGGTGCAGGCGGCCGTCGCCGATAAAGGCAAACCCTACAGTCTGCATCGGCTGGGGATTGCTCTGCATGTGTATGCGGATACCTGGTCGCACCAAGGCTTTGCCGGGGTAATTCACGAGATCAACCAAGTGGAACATGCCAGAGAAATCAAAAGCTCCGGTATGTATGCCAAGCAACTCCAGCATATGCTGGAGGATTGGCTGGACGATGTCATTCCGCCCTTGGGTCATGGTCGAGCCAAGATGTTTCCCGATCTACCGTTTTTGCATTGGCAGTATAAGAACGGTCGCGGTGTCTGGGTTGATCGCGATAACCCCACGGATTTTTGCAAGGCTGCGGATGCGATGTGTAAAGCCATGCAGCAGTACCTGAATAAACCCCCAAGCGGGTTGCCGGCTGCGGATAAGGCCTTACTGAATAAAATCTTTCTGGAATTAAAAATTAAAGAAGATAAGACGCGTCATGAAAGATGGCTGGATATCGTAAAAAGCGGCTTTAACGGCGAAAAATTTAGTTTTGGCAGCGCCGAGATTAGTTACGTGGCGGAAGGTGTGGGATCCTGGAAGGAAAAAGCCTTGGGCAGCAGTTGGGATCTGCGCGTTCATCCCTATAAGCCCGGATTTTTAAGCAGTAACTGGAAGTTATTCCACGACGCCTTGCAATTGCATCGCTTGACGGTGCTGCACGATATTTTGCCCAAGTACGGCATTTGCGCGGGCTAAGCCGATAAGCAGGAGACACCTCATGAAGGCCAATACCGAAGCCGATCTATCTTGCCGTACCCTATACCCCATCGTCTTGTTACACGGCATCGGTTACCGCGACGATATGTTGATGCTGAACTCCTGGGGGCGGATCCCTAAAGTTTTGGAAGCCGCCGGCGCTCAGGTGGTTCAGGGCGGTTTGGATGCCTGGAATAGTCATGAAAACAGCGCGCTCGCGCTGAAGCCAAATATTGAGCAGCTGCTTAGCGAAACCGGCTCGACAAAGGTCAATATCATCGCTCATTCCAAGGGCGGCCTGGAAGCACGCTATCTGATTTCCAAGCTGGATATGGCCGAAAAAGTCGCCAGTCTGACCACGGTGTGCACGCCGCATCATGGCTCGGCCGTGGCGGATCTGGTCGCCGGCGACATTCCTGATACCCAAAACCTGTTGAGCGTAAATTTCTTCAAACGGCTGGCGCAGAGATTGGGGTTCGGCGCGATGGACATCCTGGCCAGAATCACCGGCGACAAAAGCCCCCAAGCCGGCATGGCCATTAAACAGCTGACTCGTAGTTATCTGGCGGAATTTAATCAACAAGTACTTGATGCGCCCGGCGTGTATTACCAGAGCTACGGCACGCTGATGCGCCGGGCTATCGACGATCCGGTGTTTGCTGCCACCCATGTGTTGCTGAAACGGATAGAAGGCGAGAACGACGGCATGGTCTCCACGCAATCCTGCCAGTGGGGCAGATTTCGCGGTTTGATCGGTGATAGCAATCTGGACCGAGGCTTGTCGCATGGTGACCTGGTGGACTATCGCGGCCTGCTGCTTACTCATTTCAATGTTCCAGCGGCATACCTCGACATCGTCAAAGACCTAAAACAACAAGGCTTTTGAGCTGGGCCTATACGTCCAGCCTAAGCAAAAAATATAACAAATACAGGGGAAGGACCATGAACAACTATCTCAATGTCGCCAATTTCCCAACCGCTTCGGAGCCTGAAACACAAGCGTTGGCCAATGCGCTCGAAGCTATTCTCGCCAACGATCTTCAAGACGGCGCGCTGCCTATGCTGGGCCGCTTTCGCAAAATTCTGGGAGACAATCTGCGCCGCGAGGAATGGGACGCTGTCCACGAAAAATTGCTGACCTTATTCAAATGCGGCATCAGCACGCTGCTGGACGGGCCGATGATAGGGGTTTCGATGTCTATTCGCGATAGCGATTATTTTAAGGAGACCGCCAAGAAACACGGCGAAAACCGTTCGATGCTGGCGCATCTGGAATGGATGGCGACGCTGTGGAATGTCACTTATGCCAGTACCGGGTTATGGATGGGTAAGACGTTTGAGCCGGTGACTAAAGAGGTGTTTGCCGGCAAATGCGGCCACGATCCCGTCGCGATCTTTAATTACGACCCGGAAACGACTCGTATCGGCCGGAATTTTTTCCGCGAACCGGATGATCCCAATTTCATTCAAAGCTTGGGCATGCCGGTCCTAACCCAGTTCTGGAATCTGCGGGACAGGCCTTTGGATACCAAAGCGCAGGGCTTCGATAGCCAATTGCTTGCGCAAAATCTGGCCAAGGAAAAAGCCATTCCGTATGTGAAAACCGGCGGGATTTTCCTGTCCTTGCCCGGCAAGTCAGTGGTTGGAGAGATGAACGGCAAAGCCGTGTATCAGCTTAACTATCGTTGGCATGACTTACATCCGGCGTTCCCGATGACCCGCCTAATCGACGAGTTGGTACAAATAGAGGAGGGCGTCTATCTGGGTCAACTGGTTATGGCCACCCATCATTACAGTCTCGGCACGTTGCAGATACCTTTGTTTGGCGATCATCCGTCGGAGTGGGAATTGGGCGAAGCGTATACCGGCGATAATTCGGTCGATTACGGCTATCAAAATAACGGCTTTTTTTTGATGATAGATACCGCTCGCGCCAGGGAAGCGTTCGCCGACGCAGCCTTTCCGAACCTGCGGCCCCGGCCCGGCGAACGCGGCTGGAAGGAATTAGGCTACGACAAGCCAGTAAGGGCCAAACCGGGCGCCTCAGCGGACGGCGTGGAATGGACGAGCGGCTGGCGCGACGATCCCGAATTGCAGCGTAAATTCACCACACTTTGCCTGGAAGCGTCGCCAAAAACTGACGATGGCGATGTGCGGGAGTTGCTACAGCCAGGCGAATCAATTTTGCAAATGTTGCAACGCCAGCAAGGCAAGATTTCCGCGGCCAGCGGTTTCGACGATCACCTGCGGCATTTTGAGGTGTTGAATCGTCTGTTTCGTTGCGGCGTTGCGCCACGTATTGCCGATGGCGTGTTTCAAGGCCAGGGCCTGGGCTACAACACCCGCTTCGATGCGCCCGAAGCGCGCGCTTGGTACGGGCAAAGCGATCCTTGCAGCGGCTTTGATTATTACCACGGCGCCACGCTGAATTTGCATTGGGGCTTTGGCGACAGCTTTATCGCCAACATCGCTCGCTCTTTGCAGGAACACAGCATGATTCCGGCCGCGCTGGCCGATAGGCTGCAAAACGATCCGCGCGCGCCTAATTTGCTGAACGCGGTATGGGCCAACATCGGCCGCTTTATATTTCCTTGGGCAGGTAAATCTTTCGAACGGATCAGCGGCCGTAAGTTGAGCATGCTGCTGGACGAGAGCGACGACCTGGCGCAGCGCTATCCGGAGCGGGTAGCCGAGCTAAAAGCCCATCCGGCCAGCTTTCCGCATTACGCCTTAGTTGAAAAAAATCGTGAGCATTATTGGCCAGAGCCGGGTGTTTACGCCGAGCATTTGAGCAGCGGCAGTTGGGACCAAGGCATGTCTAAAGCCGACAAGTCCTTCTGGGAACGGGAAGCTGCCGAACATTGGGTATTTGGCAATAACATCCAGGATTCGCGCATCCTACCCACCGATGCGTTGTTCAGAGTATTGGATATGAATTACCATCCGCCGCTGCCATCCATACAACAGATCACCGATGCCGGACCGTCGCCGTTCGTCAGGCAGGGCTATAGCTTTTTGGGTGTAGATGATCGGGAATCGATTTTGCCGATGAACAACGGACCGGATAAAGCCAAGAAAGTATTCCAGTTTCACTACCGCTATCCGCTAATCGGCGGTCCGGCGCCAATCGGTACGTGTCTGGATGAATTGGTGGAGCTTGCGGAGGGTTTGTTCCTGGGCCAGCTGATATATTCCACCGCTTTGCTGGTGCCGTTTCACTCAGCTACCGATCCGGCGGAATACCAATACCAGCTATTCGGTTATTTCCTATTGCTGGATAACACCTGGGAGAAACATCGGCAGGCGATAGGTTTTGATATCAACAGCTAACTTGGCGGGTCGGCTGGTTGCCGCAGGGACTCTTTTTGCGAGAGCCCCTCGACAAGGTTTTTGTTGGAACGGCAGGATTGGCGCTTAACGTTTTTCGTCAACTTCCTCGCCGATTTCCCATTCCTCGGTAGCGGTTTCGATAATTTTTCCGCTGGCGGCGTCGATTTCGACTTTGGTTTCTAAGCCTTTGTCGTTGACGATGTCGAATTCATAAGATGAGCCGCCGTTTTCCTCGACTTCGTATTCGACTTCCTCAATCTTGCCCGGGTTGGCTTTTAGCGCAATCGTTGCGGCATCTTCCTCGGTGACTTTGACATTCTTTTTGAATGCCAGGCTATTCGGATCGGCCACTTCAGATTCTTTTTCGGTCAGCTTGCCGCTGTCGGCATCGCACATGAACTCCCATTCCTGGCGGTTGCTGTCGCGCAGTTCCAATTCGTAAGCGCCTTTGCCGGCTACGTTGAGCTTTTCCAGTTTGACCAGTTCGCCCGCTTTTTCTTTTTTTACGGCTTGGATGCAGTTTTCCAGGCCTTGATCGGCTGCCACGGCACTAGCGGACAACATGCCAAAACCGGCTAATACAGATAATGTTAACAATGACTTTTTCATAAGCTACCTCGCAAATAAAAGG
>Ga0123399_1007292_pt1 | contig 10175 bp, 9 predicted proteins | sample T5LHNH4metaT_FD_89927 | JGI IMG/M metagenome (GOLD analysis project Ga0123399, IMG submission 89927) | Methane-oxidizing artificial microbial communities from Washington, USA to study methane cycling - T5-LHNH4 metaT (Metagenome... | ecosystem: Engineered > Modeled > Simulated communities... | reverse complement strand
GTTTGCGAATACTTGTTTTCAGTAGGTTTTACGAGCTGTACTGTGCTCGGCATGCACCTGAGGTTTTGCTACCCACGTCGAAGGCCCGTCGGCGGTGACGCGATGCGCGATGTTGCCGAAAGCGTCCTCGGAGCTGAACAGGCGGCAGTCGCGGTCGATGTCGATGCGCCAGTCCTTCACATGCTGCCCGTCATAATTGCGGGGCGTCAGCCGCAAATGCTGGATCGCCGATTTCGCGGGCTCCTGGTAGCGATAGGTCGTTTCATGGCGGATACGAATGCGCATGGCCGGTCCGTCGGGAAGAAAACCCGCGCGCCGGGTGAGGCGCGCTGTCCGCGTCCGTCCCGCTCCTTGCCGGGAAGGCCGCCAAAATCAAAAGAGATATTGCTCCGAGATCAGCGCGCCGAGCCGGTTGTTCTCCCCGATGAAGCTCTGCACGAATTCATGCAGCCCGCCCTGGAAGACGCTTTCCATGGTGAGCGTTTCGAGCTTGCCGTAAATGCTGCGCGCCTGCCGCTGCGCCGCGCCCTGCCGGCCATGCGCACGGGCGAGATTGTCGAGATTGCGCACGATGCTCTCATAGCAGGAGATGAGCGAGCGCGGCATTTCGGGACGCAGAATGAGAAGGTCGGCGACGAGCCAGGGCTTCATGCTGGTGCGATAGACCCAGTGATAGGCCGTATGCGCCGAGACGGCGCGCAGGATCGCCGCCCATTGGAAATAATCGAGCGAGCCGCCGACGACCTCCTTTTCCGGCAGCAGGACGTGATATTTCACGTCCAGGAGGCGCGCCGTGTTGTCGGCGCGCTCGATGAAGAGTCCGACGCGCGAGAACCAATAGGCGTCGTTGCGCAGCATGGTGCGATAGGCGCCGCCGTCATAGGTGAGCGAGGTCTGCTTCACGAATTCGAGAAAGCGGCCGAGCTCGTCGGCGGAATAGGCGCCGCGCCGCGCCTCCATCGCCTTCAATTCGAGATAGGCGCAGTTGATCGCCTCCCACATTTCCACCGTCAGCGCCGTGCGCACCGCGCGGGCGTTGGTGCGCGCGCTTTCAAGGCAGTTGCGGATCGAGCTCGGATTCTCGCGCGAGAAGGTGAGGAACTCGATGACATTCGCTTCGGTGACGGGCTTGCCTGTCTGCTCAAAGGCGACCGCGGCGCCGGAGGAGAGAAGCACGCTTTCCCATTCGGTGTCGGCGCCGCCATAGGCCTTGGGCAGGGCGGCGAGCCGCCGCGAGGCCTCGATCGCGCGCGCGAGGAAATCGGCGCGCTCCATATAGCGCGCGAGCCAATAGAGATTGTCGGCGGTGCTTGACAGCATGGGACGTTCCGTTTGCGCGCGCTCGCGGCTAAGGTCCCGCCTGATCGTCGCGAGCGCTGCGGGGAGAGTGGAAGCGGCTTCCAGATCGAGGCTGCGCCTTTCGAAGTCGTCGAGCGTATGGTTTCCGTCGAGCATCACGCCTGCCCCAATATCGCGTCGTCGATCACCCAGGTGTCCTTGGTGCCGCCGCCCTGGCTCGAATTCACCACGAGGGACTTTTCCGTCATGGCGACGCGGGTGAGGCCGCCCGGCACGACGCGCACGCCGTTCGCGCCCGAGAGCACGAAGGGCCGCAGATCGACATGGCGGGGCGCAACGCCCTGGGCCACCGAAATCGGACAGGTGGAAAGGGCGAGCGTAGGCTGCGCGATGAAATTGTCGGGACGCGCCTTGAGCTTCGCCCGGAACTCCTCGACCTGCGCTCTGGACGCGTGCGGGCCGACGAGCATGCCGTAACCGCCCGAGCCGTTGACTTCCTTCACGACCAGCTCTTCGAGATGGTCGAGCACATGGGACAGCGCCTCTGGTTCGCGGCAGCGCCATGTCGGCACGTTCTGGAGCAGCGGCTCCTCGCCGAGATAGAAGCGGATGATGTCCGGCATGTAGGTGTACATCGCCTTGTCGTCGGCGACGCCGGTGCCAACTGCATTTGCGAGCGTCACATTGCCTGCGTGATAGGCGCCGATGAGGCCGGCGACGCCGAGCGCCGAGTCCGGACGGAAGGTCAGCGGGTCGAGGAAGTCGTCGTCGATGCGGCGATAGATGACGTCGACGCGGCGCGGCCCCTCCGTCGTGCGCATATAGACCACGTCGTCCTTGACGAAGAGGTCGCGGCCCTCGACGAGCTCCACCCCGAGCTTGTCCGCCAAAAAGGAATGCTCGTAATAGGCCGAGTTGTATTGGCCGGGCGTCATCAGCGTGATCGTCGGCTCGCCCGGCGCCTTGGGCGGCGCGACGGAGCGCAGCGTGGCGAGCAGCTCGTCCGGATAATCCTCGATCGGCGCCACGCGGTGCATGGCGAAGAGATCGGGGAAAAGCCGCATCATCACTTCGCGGTTCTCGAGCATATAAGAAACGCCCGACGGCGTGCGGGCGTTGTCTTCGAGCACATAGAAGCCGTGATCGTCGGTGCGCACGATGTCGACGCCGGCGATGTGGACATAGACGTCGTGCGGCGCGCGGCGGCCGGCCATCTCCGGGCAATAGCCGGGATTGCCGTAGATGAGCTCGCTGGGAACCTTGCCGGCCCTGAGGATGTCGCCTTTGCCGTAAATGTCCTTGAGGAAGAGGTTCAGCGCGGTGACGCGCTGCGCCAGGCCTTTCTCCAGCGCCGACCATTCGCTGCGCGCGATGATGCGCGGGAGAATGTCGAAGGGGATGAGGCGCTCGGTCGCCTCCTGCGCGCCATAGACCGCGAAGGTGATGCCGATGCGGCGGAAAAGCAGCTCGGCCTGTTCGCGGCGGGAGGCGAGGAGTTCCGGCGGCGTGCCGGCGAGCCATTGAGAGAGCTTCTGATAGGGGGCGCGGATCACGCCGTCGGCGCCGCGCATTTCATCGAATTGCGTCACGCGATGATCCACTTCACGACGCTCCTCTCCCCGCCGCGCGCCTTTCTTTTCAGACGCTTCAGCCTCACGCTGCGAAGGCGTGACACAAGAAGCGTGCCAGATGGTCGCGCCGCGCTGTCACAGGATTCACACAGAGAGGATTTATCCGGAGCAAGCTGAAGGACGTCCCGTCCGACAGTCGTTCCTCCTTTTTGCATTCTGCGGTAGACCGCGTTCATGAAGGCTTCGCGACGAGTCGCCGCAAATCAGTTTCTCGGGACCCTGCGTTTTTTCGTCGCGGGCGGTTGCGCGGCAATCCCGCTTGCCGCCGGGGCGGCCGACGCGCCGCCCCCGATCTTCAACTGGGCGGGGCTTTATGTCGGCGCGAGTCTCGGGGCCGGCGTTCCGCTTCATGGCGGCGAGCGCCTGCAGGCTGGGAGCGGCTTTACCTCCAGCCTGTTCGATCTCTATCCGAATTCGAATACGCGCGCCGGCGTGGCCGTCGGCGCCCAGGCCGGCTATAATTGGCAAAACGGCCCCTGGGTCTGGGGCTTCGAGACCGATTTCAGCCTTCTCGACGGGCGGCGCGGACCGAACGGCCTCTTCGTCTCTTCGCCCGCTTTTCAGGGCCCGCCGGTCTTTACGCTGACGACGCATTCGAGCGCCAATTTCTTCGCCACGATCCGCGGCCGCGCCGGCGTCGCCTTCGATCGCGCGCTGTTCTATCTGACGGGCGGCGTCGCCGCCGGCGGCGCGCGCGGACCCGCGACGCTCTCGATCAATGGCGCGACCTTCGCCGCGCCCTGGTCGCAATCCGCGCGCATGAAATACGCCGTCGGCGGGGGAGTCGAATATGCTTTCGCCGACGCCTGGTCGGCGCGCGCCGAATATCTCTTCCTCAGCCAGTCCCTCAACACGCAGCTTTTCGACGACGGCGCGGGCTCGACCTATTATTCGCGCATCCGCAACGAGAACCATATTCTGCGCTTCGGGCTGAACTATCATTTCGGCGAAAAGAACGAGATTCCCGGCTCGATCCAATATGGCCAGCCGCGGAACGGCAATGGCGACGAGGAGGGCAGGGAGGAGCAATACAGCGTCCACGCCCAGACCACCAATGTCGTGCAGGCCTATCCGAGATTCCGCGCCGCCTATGACGGCCCCAACAGCTTTCCCTCCGGCGGCCTGGCGAATGTCGGCTCCACCTCCAACATCTTCGCGGGCCTGCGGCTCTGGGAGGGCGGCGCCGTCTATCTCAATCCGGAGGTCGACATGGGCTATGGGCTCGCCGACTCTGTCGGCGCGGCTTCTTACGTGAACGGCGCCGTCGCCAAGGTGGGCGGCGCCGCGCCCTATATGCGTTTCCAGCGTTACTTCCTGCGTCAGGTCATCGGGTTGTCGGGCGGCGGCGGGGTGCGCGACCCGGATGAGGGCTCGCGAAGCGAGGTGCTCGAATCGGTGCAGAACCAGATCTCCGGCCTCGTCGACAAGGACCGCATCGTCATAACGCTCGGCAAATTCGCGGTGGGCGACGTCTTCGACGACAATGTCTACGCCCACGATCCGACGACCGGCTTTCTGAATTTCGCCTTCAACGCGCTCGGCTCCTTCGACTACGCCGCCGATTCCTGGGGCTATACCCATGGCCTCGCGGTGGAGTGGAAGCAGAATTGGTGGACGGCGCGCGGCGGCGTGTTCCAGCTCTCCACCGTTCCGAACGGGCTCGATATCGAGCCCAATCTCTTCCGCCAATATATGGGCGCCGCCGAATTCGAGGCGCGCTATGAGCTGCTCGGCCAGCCGGGCGCGATCAAGTTTCTCGGCTATGGCGACAATGGCTACCTGTCCAAAATGGACGACGTCATTCGCTACGCCTTCCTCACCGGCCAGTTTCCGCCGACCTATGATTCCGCCCGCAGGCGCGCGGTCAAGCTTGGCGGCGGAATCAACGTCAAGCAGCAGATCGCGCCGCATCTCGGCTTCTTTCTGCGCGCCGGCATGAGCGACGGCCGCTACGAGACCGTCGACTACACGGATATTGACCGCACGGTCGCCTTCGGCCTCGTCGGCGGCGGCGCCTTATGGGGCCGCGACGACGACGAAATCGGCCTGGCCTCGGCTTTCAGCGGCCTGCATGGCGACCGCATCCGCTATTTCGGTCTGGGCGGCGCGAGCGTCTATATTGGCGACGGCGCGCTTTCCTATGGCGGCGAGAAGAATATGGAAGCCTATTACAAGCTCGGCTTCGGCAAGAATATGGACGCCACCTTCGACTACCAGCTCCTCGTCAATCCGGCGCATAACGCCGCGCGGGGGCCCGTCAATGTGTTCGCCTTGCGTTTTCGCGCGGCGTTCTGACGCCTCACGCCAGATAATCCGGCAGCCTGTCCTCGAACTCCGGAAAATAGCGTGAGATCGCGCTGATGTCGAAGCGCGCGAGAATCGATTCCTTCGGCTCGCGATCGAGCAGAAAGCGGAAGGCGGCCTCCAGAACCGCTTCGGCCGTCGCGCCCGCGCCGAGCCGCGCGGCGTCGCTTCGCGCGAGCGTCACGCGATGGCGCGTTTCGCTTTTTCCGTCGCGCACATTGACGTCGAAGACAAGCGGATCGCCGTCGCTCACGCGCGTGACCGCGATCGCCACGGTCACAGCGCCGACTCTATGTCTTTTTCGAGCGATTGCGGCGTATCCGTCGGCGCGTAGCGCTTCACGACCTTGCCGTTCTTGTCGACAAGGAACTTGGTGAAGTTCCATTTGATCGCCTCGGAGCCGAGAATCCCCGGCGCCTCGCGCTTCAGAAACTTATAGAGCGGATGGGCGTTGTCGCCATTGACGTCGATCTTGGCGAACATGGGGAAGCTCACGCCATAGGTCGCGGAGCAGAAGGACGCGATCTCGCTTTCCGGGCCCGGCTCCTGCGCGCCGAACTGGTTGCAGGGGAAGCCGAGAATGACGAATCCCTTGCCGGCGTATTTCTCGTAGAGCGCCTCGAGCCCGGCATATTGCGGGGTGAAACCGCATTTGCTTGCGACATTGACGATGAGAAGGGTCTTGCCCGCATAGTCCCGCAGGGATCTCGCCTCGCCGTCGATCGTCTTCGCTTCGATGTCGTAAAGCGTCATGCGCGCCTCCTTTGTCGGGAGGCTCGCATAAATTCGGGCCTTACGCCACCAGGCTGTCGGAGGCGGTCTCCGCGCCGTCCTCTTCGAGCCCGTATTCCTTCATCTTGCGATAGAGCGTCGAGCGGCCGATGCCGAGGCGCCGCGCAATCTCCGACATTTGTCCGCGATAATGCGTCAGCGCGAAGCGGATCGTCTCCCTCTCCAACTCGTCGAGCTTGCGCATTTCCCCGTTCGACGCAAGCAGCGGCATGACATTGGGATCGCGAATCTCGACGCGCACGATCTCGCGTTCGCGCGGCAGGCTGGCCTGGGGCGCAAGGGCGGGGACTGGCGGCACGCGCACGTCGTATCCGTCGACATGGGCGGCGACCTGCGGAAACTCCGCGACCGTCAGATCGTCGCCGTCGGCGAGCACCACGGCGCGAAACACCGTATTCTCAAGCTGGCGCACATTGCCGGGCCAGTCATAGCTTGCGAGCAGCGAGAGCGCCTCGGCCGTAATGCCGCGAATATTGCGGCCTTCCTCCGCCGCGAAGCGAGCCGTGAAGCGCCGGGCGAGATCGGCGATGTCCTCGCGCCGCGCGCGCAGCGGCGGAATGCCGATCGGGAAGACGTTGAGCCGGTAGAAGAGGTCCTCGCGGAACTGTCCGCGCTTCACCAGCTCGATGAGATTTTGATTGGTCGCGGAAATGAGGCGGATGTCGACGCGCACGGGACGCTTGGCGCCCACGGGGTCGATCTCTCCCTCCTGCAGCGCGCGCAGCAGCTTGACCTGAATGTCCAGCGGCAATTCGCCGATCTCGTCGAGGAAGAGCGTGCCGCCATTGGCTTCGAGAAATTTGCCGGCGTGTTTTTCCGTCGCGCCGGTGAAGGCGCCTTTCTCATGGCCGAAGAGAATCGATTCGACGAGATTGGCGGGAAGCGCGCCGCAATTCACGGTGACGAAAGGCTTGCCCTTGCGGTCGGAGCCGCCCTGGATCGCCCGCGCGACGAGCTCCTTCCCGACGCCCGATTCGCCTTCGATCAGCACCGGAATGTTGGAGTGCGCGGCGCGCTCGCCGAGCCGGATGACGCGCTGCATGTCGGGGCTGCGCGAGACGAGGTCCTTGAAGGTGAGATTGCCCTGGGCCCGGCGGCTGATGCGGCGGATCTCTCCGGCGAGCGCATCGGCCGAAAGCGCGTTCTTGATCGAAATCTGGAGACGCTCGACGCCCACCGGCTTCACCACGAAGTCGTGGGCGCCGGCGCGCATGGCGGAGATCACCGCCTCGATCGAGCCATGGGCGGTCTGCACGATGACGGGCGTTCCGATCCTGGCGTCGCGCATGCGCGTCAGCACGCCCATGCCGTCGAGATCGGGCATGACGAGGTCGAGAATGAGGAGCGCGATCGGGGCCGCGCCGGCGCGCGTCAGCCGCGCGAGCGCCTCCTCGCCGCCTTCGACCGTTTCCGCCTCATAGCCGAAGCGCGTGACCATGGCCTCGAGCAGTCGGCGTTGAACGGGATCGTCGTCGGCAATCAGAATTATGGATGTCATCGCGTTCCTGGGACCCCCGGCCCTTGGACAGCGTCTCTACGCCGGGTCGATTTGTCGGGGCCCATCGTTGCCAAACAGGGTAAAGGGCGGGTTAATCCGCGCGCGCCCTCGCGCCTCATTATGGCACGCAAAGCGATAAGGGAATTGAAAAATCTGTAGCTTGTGCGCTGTCGGCCCCGCCCGGCCTGCCCACGGCGCCTCGGGTTGATTGCGCTTGGGCTTTGCACATATGAATGATCACTTGCCTTTATGGCGCCCGAAACTCCCGATGGTTTTTCCATGCGCATCATCCCGCACGTCGCCCGATCGCCGGCCGAGGCCACGGCAGGCCTTTCCGAAACCCTGCCCGAGTGGAATCTCGCCGATCTCTATGCGGGGACCGATTCGCCGCAATTGATGGCGGACCTCGCGCGCATCGCGGAAGAGGTCCTGGCGTTCGGCAAGGATTTTCGCGGCAAGCTCGCCGAGATGGCCGCGAGCGTCGAGGCGAGCGCCAAGCTCGGCGAGGCGCTTTCGCGCTATGAAGCGTTGCAGGACCTGCTCGGCCGGCTCATGTCCTATGCCGGGCTGCTCTATAGCGGCGACACGACCGATCCGGCGCGCGCCAAATTCTATGGCGACGTGCAGGAGAAGGTGACGAACGCCTCGGCGCAGCTTCTCTTCTTTCAGCTTGAGCTCAATCGTCTCGACGACGCGACGCTCACGGCCGCCGCCGGCAAGGCGCCGCTTTCGCGCTGGAAGCCCTGGCTCGAAGACATCCGCAAGGAAAAGCCCTATGAGCTCGACGACAAGCTCGAGGAGCTTTTCCACGAGAAATACATTTCCGGCGCTGCGGCGTGGAACCGCCTCTTCGACGAGACCATCGCCTCGCTGCGCTTCAAGGTCGGCGGCGAGGAACTCGCGATCGAGCCGGTCCTCACCCTCATGCAGGACCCGAAGGAGGAGAAGCGTCGCGAGGCGGCGCAGGCGATCGGGACGACGCTGAAGGCCAATCTGCGGACCTTCTCGCTCATTACCAACACGCTCGCCAAGGATAAGGAAATCTCGGACCGCTGGCGCGGCTTCAAGGACGTCGCCGATTCGCGGCATCTTTCCAATCGCGTCGAGCGCGAAGTGGTCGAGGCCCTGGCGAAGGCGGTGAGCGACGCGCATCCGCGCCTTTCGCACCGCTATTACAAGCTCAAGGCGAAATGGTTCAAGAAAGACGCGCTCGACTATTGGGACCGCAGCGCGCCGTTGCCGGCCGCGCCGAGCAAGCGCTATTCATGGGAGGAGGCGCGCGGCGTCGTGCTCTCCGCCTATAAAGGCTTCGCGCCGCGCATGGCGGAAATCGCGGGCGACTTTTTCGACAAGAAATGGATCGACGCGCCGGTGCGTCCCGGCAAGGCGCCGGGCGCCTTTTCGCATCCGACCGTCCCTTCCGCGCATCCTTACGTGCTCCTGAATTTCCAGGGCAAGACGCGTGACGTGATGACGCTCGCGCATGAGCTCGGCCATGGCGTGCATCAGGTGCTCGCCGCGCGCCAGGGCGCGCTGATGGCGCCCACTCCCTTGACGCTTGCGGAGACCGCTTCGGTCTTCGGCGAGATGCTCACCTTCCGCTCGCTGCTCGCCCAGGCGACGGACAAGGAGCAGCGGCGCTCGCTCCTCGCCTCCAAGGTCGAGGACATGCTCAACACCGTCGTGCGCCAGATGGCCTTCTACGCCTTCGAGCGGAAGGTGCACGCGGCGCGCCGCGACGGCGAGCTCACCGCCGATCAGATCTGCGACGTCTGGATGAGCGTGCAGGGCGACAGCCTCGGGCCGTCAATCCGTCTCGGACCGGGATATGAGACCTTCTGGGCCTATATCCCGCATTTCATCCATTCGCCCTTCTATGTCTACGCCTACGCCTTCGGCGATTGCCTCGTGAACTCGCTCTACGGCGTCTACCAGAAGGCGCATGAGGGCTTCGCCGAGCGCTATTTCGCGCTGCTGGAGGCGGGCGGCGCCAAGCCCTATGACGAACTGCTCAAGCCCTTTGGGTTGGACCCGCGCGATCCGGCCTTCTGGAATATCGGCCTCGAAATGATCGAGGGGCTCATCGGCGAGCTGGAGGCGATGGAGGAGGCGTGAGCGGCGAGCGGCGGCGCGCCGATTCCGGGGCGAGCCCGGGCGGCGGAGAGGAGGAAACCCCGCTCTCAGTTTCGCGCCAGGGACGCGCGTTTGGAAGCCTCGGTCAGGAGTCGGGGAGGTTGGCGCATGGAGAAAAGCAAAAGCGCCTTCGAAGAAGGGGTTGACGCCTTCGCCTGCGGAAAAAACCGAGAGGATTGTCCTTATCCCACGGAAGACGACCGAAGAAGGCTTTGGCTCGAAGGCTGGGACAAGGCAAAGAGAGCCGACGACCTTCATGTGGACGGCTTGCCTTGAGGGAGACGAACTCCTTCCGCCGCGCGCGGGCCGCGATAAAACTGACCCGGAAATTAAAACGCCGGCCAAAGGCCGGCGTTTGACAATCCGAGATTTGAAGGCGGCTTATTGAACGCCGGCGCGGATCGAGAACTTCTCGCTGCCGCAGGTCACGGGGCCTTCGAGGACCTTGCCGCTCTCATTCGGCTTGCCGGTCCAGACGCAGTCCTTCCTGCCGTCGGTGCGGTCGGTAAGGTTCAGCG
>Ga0123399_1017218_pt1 | contig 10202 bp, 9 predicted proteins | sample T5LHNH4metaT_FD_89927 | JGI IMG/M metagenome (GOLD analysis project Ga0123399, IMG submission 89927) | Methane-oxidizing artificial microbial communities from Washington, USA to study methane cycling - T5-LHNH4 metaT (Metagenome... | ecosystem: Engineered > Modeled > Simulated communities... | reverse complement strand
CGTTTTTAATAGAATTGTCAAAATTAACTGTTATAGTATTACAGTATACACGCGCCCGAAAATCGCCCCATTGACAGAAATATTTTATGACTCACGAACTTTTATTATTACGACATGCCAAGTCGGATTGGGCAGTTGATATGGATGATTTTTCCCGTCCCTTAAAAAAACGCGGTCGGCGCGCTGCCAAGCAGGTAGGCCGTTGGTTGCATGAGCAGCATTTGATACCCGACACCATACTCAGCTCTCCGGCGACACGCGCCTTGGCGACAGCGCAACGGGTTTGTCGACAGTTAGACATAGATGAATCGGCTATCGTCTGCGACCCGCGCATTTATGAAGCAAATGCTTTAACCTTACTGACTGTATTAAAAACCAGTTGTCATGGACGGCGGGTACTGTTGGTCGGGCATAATCCCGGCCTGGAAGACTTGTTGTTAAAACTAATTCCCCATTCGGTTCCGTTATCGGCTAACGGAAAATGCCTGTCTACCGCCGCTTTAGCCCAACTCACCTTTAAAGGCGACTGGACAGAACTGACCGAAGGCTGCGCCAAATTAGTCACGCTGATTCGCCCGGACAGCTTGCCTGAATAACAAAAAAACGGGAATACATAATGTTAAGACTATTCACTATTGACCGGGGGCGTCTCAAAGAACAGACGCCGCCTGAAGACCAGCTCAAACAGGCAATCGCTAAAGCGTCCTGGATCGATGCCCACGATGCCAGCGACAGTGAGCGCGCGCAGCTGCAAACATTTTTGCGCACGGCGCTGCCCGAATCGGATGATGTGGAGGAAATCGAGTCTTCGGCGCGCTACTTTACCGATAATACCGGCGTTCATGTGCGATCTTTGTTTCTGTCGCAAAGCGAGGGGCGGCACAGTACAGCGACCGTCGCCTTCATTTTGCAAAACGACCGGTTAATTACCTTGCGCGAAGGCGCATTGGCGGATTTTCGCCTGCTACGTATGCGCGCCCGGCACGGGCAGATAGAAGCGCATTCACCGCAGGAATTGCTGGTCATTATGTTCGAGCAAAAAGTGGAAAATCTCGCCGATGCGCTGGAGGATATTCATCGTAAACTGGAAGATGTCAGTTATCTGGTGCTGGAAGAAATAGACTCGGATCTTGAAAATGCCATTGACCAACTGGCCAAACTGGAAGACAGCAACGGTAAGATTCGGCTCTGCCTGATGGATACGCAACGCTCCATATCCTTTCTGCAACGGCATCTCCGCAATCATCCCGAGCTGCAGGAAACCGCGCGGGAGATCATGCGCGACGTGGATACGCTGATGTCGCATACCACGTTCCTGTTCGATAAAATCAATTTCTTGATGGACTCGACTCAAGGCTTTATCAACATTACCCAAAACAAGATTATTAAAATATTTTCCATTGCTGCCGTGGTATTTCTGCCGCCAACCCTGGTGGCCAGCATTTACGGCATGAATTTCCAAAACATGCCGGAGCTCAATTTACAGCTGGGTTATCCCGGCGCACTGTGTTTAATGCTGCTGTCGGGAATTGCGCCTTATTGGTTTTTTAAACGAAAAGGCTGGCTGTAGGCTACACCGGTTAAGACAGCACGCCACCCGGAAATGCTGTCTTAACCCAATCGAAGTAAATTCCTTAATCCAATAGCAAGCCCCTTGCTTATCAAGCAGCGCCCCCTATACACGGCTGTCTATCAACAATTGTGTTAGAATTAAAAAATTGACCAGCCCTCTTTGTATGCTCTAAACCGGAAAATTTCGCCATGACCAAGGAACCTTTTTTTCGTCTCAATCAAGAACCCGACGCCTTGAGCGGTTTTTCGCGCACCGTCGCGGAAATCCAGTGGTTACTGCTGGTCTTGATGATGTTCTACCTGGTGGTAGGGCAAATCGAAGAAAATGTTAAAATCTTTTTGTTAGGCGGCCTCTGCGCTTTCGCCGGCTTCGTCATGATATTCCATTACCTCAACTTTTTTGCCAAAGCCAACGTCTGGAAACTGGCTTTAGAAACGTGGGTCATGATCTTGTTGGTCACCTGGTTCGTCTGGCACACCGGACGCCAAAACAGCCTGTTACTTAACTTGTATTTCCTACCCATCATCACCAGCGCCCTGGCCTTGGGCAGGCTGACTACATTATTGGAAGTGCTGTTAATCGGCGCTTGTTATCTGTATTTGGGCAAAAGCGGAGTACCTGGCGACGAGGTCTTTTCCCTAACCCAAAGCAGTATCCTGTTGGCGTGGCTGTTTCCCATGTTACTGGTGGGTTACGTCACCACCATGTTGTCCAGCGACATTTACCACGCTTTCAGCCGTATCAAAACCACCGCGCAAACCGATGAATTAACCAGCCTCTACAACCGTCGGGCGTTCATGGATCTATTCGAAAAACAATTGCAGCAAGCCCGGCGCAGGGAAAGCACTTTCAGCCTGTTACTAGGGGATTGCGATAACTTAAAAATCGTTAATGACAAATACGGTCATGAAGCAGGCAACTTATTGTTGCAAGCCATCGCCGACAACTTTCGTCACTGTTTAAGAGGTTGCGACTCCGCCGCCCGCTATGGTGGCGATGAATTCACGATATTACTGCCGAACACCAACGTAGAAGCGGCTGAACTGGTGACAAAGCGTATCAAAGACACATTGGTTGCAAGCAGTTTTAACTACCGCGGCAATGCAATCACCACCAATATCAGTGTCGGCATTGCCACCTATCCGGAACACGGCGATACGGCCGAAGCATTGTTACGACATGCCGACCAAGCGATGTATGCCAACAAACGTGAAAGTAAAAATAAAGTTACGGCAACTCGCGGATAAACCTTCTTTAAAGCCACGAGCATTTAGCTAAAATTTGGGGAGGCGCTATTTTCTGAGTTTGGAAATGTCGGCCATAAAAAGCATGCCCGACCTGCTCGCGCTTATCATCCAGCGGCATGCTCGAAAAACGCTTCGCCCGATTCCGGCAATTCATCATACTCTTCCGGCTGGATAACATGGGCATCAACCGCCAAAATGATGCGCGCACGCCTACCCCAAGCGAAACAATTCCTTAACCAATAGTTCAACGCCCCAGGTTACAACTAAACCCAAAACAGACATAGCCAATGATGCAGTCAGTATGTTGAGATTATTCAGTGTGAATTTGTTCATGGCGGTTAACCCTTTGTAAATGATTCAAAGGGTCATTCTGAATTAGCCGCGTTAAAATTTGATGACACAGCAACAAATCCCTGCTCGTTACGGTCGAGAATCTCCAACGCTTGTACGGACATTTCTTTTAAAGTCGGTTGAACATGCAAAGCATCGCCACGGTTTTGAGCTTCAACGATATCTTTTGCCATGCCGTAATCTGCAAACAAGCCCAATGTTTTATCTGTCACTTGTTGCAGTTGCGCCTTGTTAAACGCCAGAGCAATAAGCCCAGCTTTTCTTCATGCGTGTTTTCATCCTGTTTTTTAAATAGGGTTGCGTATTGCGGCGGATGAAGTTTATAGACGGGGCGACTGTTTCTTATAACAGGCGGCAAAGGCAATGCTATAGAAAATCACCGTTTTTGATAAGGACTGCCCGTTGCCAAACCAAACCGGCAGGCAAAAAAAAGGACTATCATTTCTGATAGCCCTTTTTTATTAATGGCGTCCCCAGGGGGGTTCGAACCCCCGTTACCGCCGTGAAAGGGCGGTGTCCTAGGCCACTAGACGATGGGGACTAAAACTGGTTTAGTCAGCCTGAACTTAACTGTAAATCATATTGCTGTTTTTATGCCTTAAAAATCATAAAACCGCAAAGTCATAAAAAAGGCCTAACACATAGGCCTTAATATATGGCGTCCCCAGGGGGGTTCGAACCCCCGTTACCGCCGTGAAAGGGCGGTGTCCTAGGCCACTAGACGATGGGGACTAGAACTGATTTACCAACTTTTTGGTGGAGCCAAGCGGGATCGAACCGCTGACCTCAACACTGCCAGTGTTGCGCTCTCCCAATTGAGCTATGGCCCCCAAGTTGAGAACCGGTATTATACGGTAATTACCGGTTGTGTCCAATACTAATTTAAGTTTTTTATATGGGTTATGGCTCGCTGTATTCTAGCCAAGGTTTTTTCCTTGCCCAACAATGACAAGGTTATATCAATCGCCGGTGAAACCGCTGAACCGCAAACTGCGACGCGCAAAGGCTGAGCCACCTTACCCAGACCCAGCGCCATGGTTTCGGCAAGATTCAGTACAATCTGGTGCAAGGCCTCGCCATTCCACTCGGTCACCGCTGCAAATTCATCATGCAACCTCGCCAAAACCTCGTCCGAACCGGGAGTGAAATTCTTTTTAGCGGCTTTTTCATCATACGCATCGAAATCCTTATAGAAATAAACGCTGGCGGCGGCTATTTCAACCAAGGTTTTGCAGCGCTCCCGTTGCGCCTTGACCATATCGACAAGACTGGGGCCTTCGGTAGGATCGATGCCCAGTTCGCCCATATGCCAGCTTAAATGGCGCGCCACATGAGCCGGATCGCTGTTCATGATGTACTGATGATTCAGCCATAACAGCTTTTCGGTGTTGAACGCGGATGCCGACACATTGACATTCTCCAAGTCAAAATGCTCGACCATTTCATCAATCGTAAAAATCTCCTGATCGCCATGCGACCAACCCAGACGCACCAGATAATTCAGCAAGGCATCGGGCAAATAGCCGTCGTCGCGAAATTGCATCACACTAACCGCACCGTGACGCTTTGACAACCTAGCGCCATCAGGCCCCAGTATCATCGGCAGATGCGCGTACTTAGGCAGTTCCGCACCCAAGGCTTTAAGGATGTTCATCTGCCGGGGCGTGTTGTTGATATGATCGTCGCCGCGTATGACATGCGTGACCTTCATATCCATGTCGTCAACCACCACCGTTAAATTGTAGGTCGGTGTGCCATCGCCCCTGGCGATAATCAAATCATCCAGCTCTTTATTGGCGACAACAATGTCGCCCTTAATCAGGTCGGGTATGGTGACTGCGCCGTCAACCGGATTTTTAAAGCGAATCACCGCCTCCCGGTCGCCTTTCGGCCCAACAATATCCCGGCATTTGCCGTTATAGCGCGGCTTTTCCTTATTAGCCATTTGCTCGGTACGCAACTGCTCCAACTCTTCTTTACTGCAATAGCAATAATAGGCGTCGCCCTGATCCAGCAATTGCTGAATAATCTCCTTGTACCGATCGAAATGATGGGTTTGGTAAAAAGGCCCTTCATCATATTCCAGTCCCAACCAGGTCATGCCTTCCAAAATGGCATCGACCGATTCCTGCGTGGATCGCTCCAGATCGGTATCTTCGATCCTTAAAATAAACTTTCCGCCATGCTTGCGTGCATAAAGCCAGGAAAACAAGGCAGTGCGAGCGCCGCCTACATGCAGATAACCCGTTGGACTCGGGGCAAAACGTGTTTTTATACTCATTTGATATTATTTCGTTAGTACAATTCTGTTAGCGTATTTTATCGGGATTTGTTTGGCGGCGGATTTTTCATACCACACTGTTGCTATATTAACATCGTTTTTTCATACCGATCCCCTGCCTACAGCGCCAATAAAACCCTGATTGACGGATTTTAACATTTACTCCGCTGTTTTTTTTGCTCATCTTGGAACATCAATACCACTTCCTTTTAGTTTATTTCATGCCGAGATATACCCTCACATGTTAAAAATTAATCTCGACATGCAAGCGTTAACCGGCATTCGGACTATTATTCCAATAAGTGTTTCCACTGATTTTATAGACCGCTTGTTTATTATATCCTGTAGCGGTCATTACCATCCCAGCCGGTTATTTTAGGATTATCTATTCAACTTAAATTAAGACGATACTCGGATCAACACCGATGGCTACTTTATAACATTGCGTTATCTTAATCGATTTGGTAACAAGGAGATATTCCATGAAAAAAATACTTATTAGTGCGGCAGCTATTTTAAGCGCGCTTATTTCAGGTTGCGCCTCGCAACCCTTAAGCACCTTCGACATCTTTCACCCTCAAGATTTAAACGGTTTAGTCTCCTCAGGACAATATGTACAAAAAGCCGATAACTTCTTTGTACTTAATGATTCCTCATTATCAATGGACGAAGATTATCTCGGCGTAGGCTACCCGGCCCAACCCTCGCCTAACAAACTATCCATTGAAAAAGAAATCCTGAACCGGATCAACCTGACCATCCCCGATCTAAAACTGACTTCAAGCATTCGCAGCTTTGGTTTCGGCCCCTGCCTGGACTGGGGATTCACCCGGCTTAACCAGGCGCCGACTCCCTACTCAAAATCAGCTTTCGGCAGCGGCATAGATACGCTGACCTGCGCAAGTGGCGGCACACCGATGGATAGCGGAATTGAAGGGACAACCAACGACTTATCAACCACGACGGGCAACATCGCCGTTTTGATTCTCAGCGATGGAGAGGTCGACTCTGCCCCTGTTGCAGAAGTTAAAGCCCTAAAACAAAAGTATGGCGACAAATTATGCGTTTATACGGTCTGGGTAGGCAACGAACAGGAAAAATACGGACAAACCCTATTAAATCAGCTCTCTGACATGACTATTTGCGGCTTTGGCACCACGGCTGAACGAATTTCCAGCCCCGACGGTATGACCAAATTTGTGCAAAGCGTTTTCTTAAAAGGCACCACGCCACCGGTTGCCGATTGCTCGGCACTGGATGATGATGCCGACGGTATCAACAACTGCAAGGATAAATGCCTGAACACCCCAAAAGGCGCTCACGTTAACCAATTCGGCTGCTGGATTGTTGATGTTAAATTCGACAACGACAAAAGCAACATCAAACCCCAATATTACCATGAACTCGATAATGCCGTTACCGTCATCAATCAAAATCCCGGCGTAAATATTGAAGTGCAAGGCCACACCAGCAGCACCGGCACAGTGGAATACAACCAGAGATTATCAGAGCGTCGCGCACTGGCCGTTAAAAACTATTTAAGCAGCAAGTCCGCCCACGCAGGCGGAACATTGACTGCCCGCGGATACGGTTTAACCCAACCTATCGACACCAATGAGACCGAAGAAGGTCGCGCCAACAACCGCAGAGTACAGCTGGAAGTGCTTCAATAGCTTTATCTGATACCGGTATAAACCGGAAACGCTTAAGTCATTAAGCGTTTCCAAATACACAAAAGGGCGGGCACCATTACCCCGCCCTTTTTATTGCCAACTTAAAAAGAAAATTTCCCTGCAATTATCAGGAAAATCGCCCAATACCTTTTACCCGGATTTATGAATAATAGGCCATTTTAATTAATGGCATTAATGACATGATCCGCTTACCCTACCTGTTACTGAGTTTTCTACTATTCCCCGTTGCCTCTCTTGCTCACGGACCCACCCCGCAAAAAGCCAAGGAAAGCATCATCATTAATGCTTCCGTTGATACCGTCTGGAATGCAATCAAGCAATTCGATGCCATTGCCGGCTGGCATCCCGATGTTAAAGCAAGCTCAGGCGATGGCAAAAACGCCTCCGACGGCATTAGAACCATTACCCTGCAAAATGACGGGCAACTGGTAGAGAGCCTGGATTTTTACAGCGATAAAGATCATGAATACAATTACCGCCTTAAAGTTGAAAATGTAACGGCATTTCCGGTCGGTTCGTACACCACCAACCTCCAGGTAACGGCTGGGAGCGACGCCAACACCAGCGTGGTTACGCTAAAAAGCCGTTTCTACCGTGGCGATAGCGGCAATACCCCGCCTGAAAACCTGAATGATGCGGCGGCAGTTAAAGCGATGAATACGTTCTTTAAGAACGGCTTGATGGGGCTAAAGAAAAAGCTGGAAAAATAAAAAATACTATGGGCAAAAGGCGAAAGATGTTTTTTCGCCCTTCGCCCTTCGCCCTTCGCCCTTCGCCCTTCGCCCTTCGCCCTTCGCCTTTTGCCTTTTGCCTTTTGCCTTTTGCCTTTTGCCTTTTTATCATGATTAATTTTCATGCGCCTCAATAAGACCTTGTCGACTTGCCAACAAAGTCAACTCGGCCAGTGTTTCCGCACCCATTTTTTCCTTGATTACGGTGCCGTGGTTACATACCGTCTTGTAACTTAAACACAGCTTTTCCGCCGCCTTTCGGACCGTATAGCCATTCGCCAACAAACAGAATACATCGAACTCTCTCGGAGAAAGCGTTTTGATTTTTTCCGATTCGTCCTGCTCACCGGCCATAGAAACAGCCAGTTGTTGGGCAATATCAGGATCAACATAAGTACCGCCCTGAGCTATTTTATACACCGCAGTGATCAGCGTTTCAGGCATGCTGTTTTTAGTAATATACCCCTTGGCCCCGGCCGCAAGCGCACGCGTCACATAAACCAGTTCATTGTGAATGCTGAATACCAGTATTTTACAGTGCGGATCACGATTGAGCAGTCTCCTGATGCTCTCAAAACCGCCTATACCCGGCATCGATAAATCCGTCACCACAATATCCGGTTGATGCTGGTTGTACATTTGACAAGCTGCCTCCCCCCGATCCGCCTCATAAATCTGTCCGATTTTATCGGACAGGGACAGATAAGCCTTGTAACCCGTACGAACCACGGCATGATCATCCACCAATAACACACTAATCTTATTCGCCACTGCTTTGCTCCGTAACGTGTCAAAACAGACATCATGCCTGTTTATAAACGGCAAATCGATAGGAGCTTTTCCTGTTTTATATCGGCAAACACAGCGCCTGAGATACCGACTGTCCACGAAAAGCACGAAAGGCACGAAAAAAAATCCTGTTGCGGAGATTTCGTGTTTTTCGTGTTTTTCGTGGACGATTCTTTTGGCGGATTCATTATTGGAAATCACCTTAAGAGCCTCAAACAAACAGCACAGGAAGTTTTCTTGGTTTATTCCGGGATTTTTCCCGCCGATTTCCGGGCTTATTCCGTAACGCTGCAAGCAACCGCTCCCGTACTATGACCGCCTGCTCAGCCCTGCATCTCAATGAGGCATTGCAAACGTTTTGATCAAGAAAGCTGGTTGTCTTACTGAACCTTTATTGATACGCACGGGCTTGGCTTTATATAAGTACAACAATCATAAACCCTGGAGGAACTATGCGGATTTCCAAATTCACCCGCGCCGCTGTCGCATCAGCTGTCTGTAGCGGCGCCTTATTGACGGTCTCCATGCCGACACAGGCCAACAAGGCCTTGGCGAGACTGTCGAAAGAAGACACTAACTGGGTCATGCAGACCAAAGACTACAGTGCAACCCACTTTAGTGACATGACCCAGATCAACGCGCACAACGTCCAGCATCTACAACCGGTCTGGTCGTTTTCTACAGGCGTACTGAACGGGCATGAAGGCGGACCGCTGGTCATTGACGGCATCATGTATGTGCATACGCCCTTCCCTAATAATATTTTTGCCATCGACCTGGATGAGCCGGGCAAAATCCTATGGGAACACAAACCCAAACAAAACCCCGCCGCCCGCGCAGTGGCCTGTTGCGACGTGGTAAACAGGGGCTTGGCTTACGCGCCCGCCGGTGACGATTATCCGGCGACTATTTTCCAGAATCAATTGGACGGCCATATCGTTGCCTTAAACGCCAAGACCGGCGAAGTGTTGTGGAAAATGGAGAATTCCGATATTGCGATGGGTTCCACGCTGACCGTCGCACCTTTTGTCGCTAAGGATAAAGTCATTGTCGGCAGCTCAGGCGCGGAATTGGGCGTAAGAGGCTATTCCACCGCCTATAACATTAAAGACGGCAAGCAGGCATGGCGCGTTTACGCCACAGGCCCTGATGCCGATATAAAACTGGCCAAGGATTTTAACAGCGCCAACCCGCATTACGGTCAATTCGGCCTGGGCCTTAAAACCTGGGAAGGCGATGCCTGGAAAATCGGCGGCGGCACTAACTGGGGCTGGTACGCCTTCGATCCAGACCTGGACATGCTCTATTACGGCTCAGGCAACCCCGCGCCGTGGAATGAGACCATGCGCCCCGGCGACAACAAATGGACGATGACCATCTGGGGCCGCGACATCAATACCGGCGAGGCGAAATTCGGTTACCAAAAAACGCCGCATGACGAATGGGATTACGCCGGAGTCAACTACATGGGCTTATCGGAGCAGCTGGTTGACGGCAAAATGACCAAACTGCTGACCCACCCCGACCCGCACCCTG
>Ga0123399_1012990_pt1 | contig 10259 bp, 15 predicted proteins | sample T5LHNH4metaT_FD_89927 | JGI IMG/M metagenome (GOLD analysis project Ga0123399, IMG submission 89927) | Methane-oxidizing artificial microbial communities from Washington, USA to study methane cycling - T5-LHNH4 metaT (Metagenome... | ecosystem: Engineered > Modeled > Simulated communities... | reverse complement strand
CGCGCGCCACATGCCAGCCATGCTGATCGAGACCGAAACAACGCCCAACCCGGCGACGCTCAAATTCCTTCCCAACCGGACGGTGATGGACGCGGGCACCCGTGATTTCGTCACCCCCGAAGAGGCCGAGGCGTCGCCGCTGGCCGAGGCTTTGTTCGGCTTGGGCGACGTGACGGGCGTGTTCTTCGGGCGCGATTTCGTTTCCGTCACGGCCGCCCCCGGCACCGACTGGAGCAACCTCAAGCCCGACGTGCTTGGCCTGTTGCTCGACCATTTCAGCGCTGACATGCCGCTCTTCCGTCCCGGCACCGCTGGCGCGATCAGCGTCCCTGCCGAAGACTCCTTTACCGACGATCCCGAAGATGCCGACATCGTCGCACAGATCAAAGACCTGATCGAAACCCGGATCCGCCCGGCGGTCGCCAATGATGGTGGCGACATCGTCTATCGTGGCTTTGAGAAGGGCAAGGTCTATCTGGCGATGCAGGGCGCGTGCGCCGGTTGTCCGTCGTCGAGCGCGACGCTGAAGAACGGCATCGAGCAATTGCTGCGGTATTACGTCCCCGAAGTCACCGAAGTGCGAGCTGTATGATGACCGTTTTGAACGACGCGACCCTGGACCAGATCTTCCGCACCGCGCGGAGCTATAACGGCTATACCGATGCGCCGGTCAGCGAGAGCGATCTGCACGCGATCTGGGAGCTGATGAAATGGGGCCCGACGTCGGCGAACCAGCTTCCAGGGCGCTTCGTGTGGTGCACCAGCGATGCCGCCAAGGCCAAGCTGGCCGAGTGCTGCTCGGCGCAGAACGCGCCCAAGGTGCTCAACGCGCCGGTGACGGTCATCATCGGTATGGACCGCGACTTCCATAACTATCTGCCCGAGCTGTTCCCGCACGTCGACGCCAAAGCGTGGTTCGATGGCAATGCCGAGCTCCGCGCCGCCTCTGCCTTCCGCAATTCGACGCTGCAGGGCGCCTACTTCATCATCGCGGCGCGCGCGCTGGGGTTCGATACCGGGCCGATGTCGGGCTTCGATGCCGGCAAGGTCGATGCGGCCTTCTTCGCCGATACGCCGTCAGTCACCACCAACTTCATCTCGACGCTTGGCCATGGCGACCCCGCGACGATCTTTGATCGCCTGCCCCGCCCGGCGTTCGAGAAGTTCAACAGCATCGCCTGATCGCGGTTTGCGCACCCTCGTCATCGAAACCGCGACGGCGGCCTGCTCGGTCGCGTTGATCGAAAACACCCGCGTCGTCGCGCACGCCCATGAAATCGTGGGACGCGGCCATGCCGAGCGGCTGGTGCCGATGATCGCGGCGTTGCCCGAGGGCGGTCGCGCAGCCCACATTCTGGTCGATTGCGGGCCCGGCAGCTTTACCGGAATCCGCGTCGGCATCGCCGCCGCGCGCGGGCTTGCGCTCGGCTGGGGCGCAAGCCTCAGCGGCTATTCCTCGCTGCCGCTGCTGGCGGCCGCCGCTTTTTCTCGCGGCATGACGGGCGAGATTGCCGTCGTGCTGGAAGGCGGCCACGGCGAGGTGTTCATGCAGGGGTTCAGCGCTCCACTTGCCGAAACCGGCCCGTTTGCCTCGCTGCGTCCCGAAATGGCACTGGCGACTTTGGGCGGTCGGCGGGCGGTCGGTAACGGCGTGCGCTTCCTCACCGCGTTGGACCCGACCGTGGCGGCCGAAGCCTGGCTGCCCGATGCCATGGATGCGGTGCTGCTGACACCTGGCCTGGCCGGGTTGGAGCCGAAGCCCATTTATGGGCGCGCGCCCGACGCAAAACCGCAGGCGACCGCGGAAGCCGCCGCATGAGCACGATGCTGGGGATCGATTTGCGCAGCGGTGCCGTCGCCGATCTCGCGATCGTCGATCGAATCATGCAGGCTGCGTTTGATGCCCGTTTCGGAGAAGCGTGGACGCACAATCAAGTCCTGGGTCTGCTGGCCATGCCCGGTGTGTGGCTGACGATTGCTGAAGTTGGTGGAGAGCCGGCCGGTTTTGCGCTGTGCCGCCGAGTCCTGGAAGAAGCGGAGTTGCTGCTGCTGGCAACCGCGCCGCATTTGCGGCGGCGGGGCGTTGCCGCTGCTTTGCTGCGCGCGGTCGCGTCCGACGCGTCGGCGCAAGGTGCGCGGACGCTCCACCTGGAAGTGCGCGACGGCAACGAAGCGATCAAGCTCTATAGCAACGAAGGCTTTGCAAAAGTCGGCGAGCGGCGAGATTACTATCGGGGACCTAACGGTCGCCTGTTCAATGCTCTGACATTTCGGCGGGACCTATCCTAACAATCCTACCTAACAATACTGTCATGCGGCACAATACCTACTTGCGCGAAGCGTGATGAGGCGCGATAGGCGTCTCCCTGACGATGCGTAACAATCGTCCAGTTCGGTTGAAAGGATTATTAATGGACACCATGAACGAGCTTCAGGAGACTTTGATCACGCTGACCGCAGATATTGTTGCGGCCCATGTCAGCAACAATAGCGTTGCAGTTTCGGATCTTCCGGTGCTGATCGCTCACGTTCACGGTGCATTAAGCAACCTCGGCGGTCCGGCACCGGTTGAAATCGTGAAGCAGGAGCCGGCTGTGTCGGTCCGCTCCTCGATCAAGCCCGACTTCATCGTGTGCCTGGAAGACGGCAAGAAGTTGAAGATGCTCAAGCGTCACCTGATGACGCACTATCAGATGACCCCGGAGCAATATCGCGCGAAGTGGAATCTTCCTGCGGATTATCCGATGGTTGCACCGAATTACGCAGAACAGCGCCGCACGCTGGCCAAGAAGATTGGCCTCGGCACCAAGCGTCGCAAAGTCGTTCGCTAAGCCGTTTAGCCCCTCCCCGGCGTGGGAGGGGCTGACCCTTTGCCTATTGCGAATCACTATCCCCTTTCGCAACAATCGCGAAACGCCTAAACGCCTCTCATGGCGCGTCACATCGATCTCGAAGCTCTCTGTGCAGAAAAAGGCCTGCGCATTACCGATCAGCGGCGCGTGATCGCGCGCGTGCTGTCAGATGCCGACGATCATCCCGATGTCGAGAAGGTGTATGAGCGCGCGTCCGCCATCGACCCCGGCATTTCGATCGCAACGGTGTACCGCACCGTCCGCCTGTTCGAGGAAGCCGGGATTCTCGACCGGCACGATTTCGGCGATGGCCGCTCGCGCTACGAGCCCGCGCCCGAGGCGCATCACGACCATTTGATCGACGTCGAGACCGGCAAGGTTATCGAATTCGTCGATCCCGAGCTCGAACAGCTCCAAAAAGCCATTGCGGAAAGACTCGGCTTCCGCCTGGTCGATCACCGCATGGAACTCTACGGCGTAGCGCTCGACCGCAAGGCCTGAGGCGATGCCGATTCGCCCCGAGGCCCGCGCCGCGGCGGCAGCAGGCAATCCGCCACCGCTTGGCTGGCTCGGCTGGTGGCGCTTGTGTATCCGCTCCACGCTGTTGGCGCTTGCCCTGCTGATCGCGATTCCCCCGCATTATTTGTGGCGGATCCTACATATTTCCTCGCCCTGGCCACGCTTCTTCCTGGCGGCGGCCGCGCGAATTTGCGGTGCGCGCGTGAAGGTGAAGGGTGCCGCGCTGAAGCGCGATGTCTTCTACATCTCCAACCATGTCAGCTGGATCGACATCCTCGCCATTGCCGGGGCGAGCGGCACTGCGTTCGTCGCCAAGGCGGAAATTCGCGATGCACCGGTGGTCGGCTGGCTCGCCACGCTGAACCGCACCGTTTTTGTCGAGCGCGAGGATCGCCTGGGCGTTGCCGAACAGATCAACCGCCTGCGCGATGCGCTGGCCGAAACCTGGTCGGTCACCGTCTTCCCGGAGGGCACTACTACTGACGGTCGTTCGCTCTTTCCGTTCAAGACGCCGATGCTGAAGGTGCTGGAACCACCTCCGCCGGGGATTCTGGTGCAACCGGTGTTGCTCGATTATGGCGCGGCGAGCGAGGAAATCTCCTGGATCGGCGTCGAGTCGGGCAAGGACAATGCGGTGCGCCTGCTCGCCCGGGCTGGCACGTTTCGTATGACCGTCACGTTTCTGGAGCCGTTCCACCCGCGCGATTTTCCTGGGCGTAAAGCCATCGCCGCCGAAAGCCGCCGTCGCATCGAAGAAGCGCTGGTCCGCGCGATCGGTCGCCCGCTGCAGCCCTTTACCGGCCACCCGCAACCGTAATTTGTCACGCTCGCGCGGCGCGCCTATAGCCCGCTGATCATGAAACCCGCGCCCAAAACCTATGCCGTAAAGTCCTTCGGCTGCCAGATGAACGTCTATGACGGCGATCGCATGGCCGAATTGATGGCCGCGCAGGGCCTGACCCAGGCCGATCCGACCGAAGCCGATCTGGTCGTGCTCAACACCTGCCACATTCGCGAACGCGCGACCGAGAAGGTCTATTCGGACATCGGACGGCTGCGCAAGGAAGCGCTGCGGGACCTTGGCCGCGCGCCGATGATCGCCGTCGCCGGTTGCGTCGCCCAGGCCGAAGGTGCCGAGATCGTGCGCCGCGCCAAGGTCGATGTGGTGGTGGGGCCGCAAGCCTATCACAATCTACCCGAGCTGGTGGCGCGGGCGGCGCGCGGCGAATCCGCGCTCGATACCGATATGCCGGTCGACATGAAGTTCGGCCATCTGCCCGCACGCCGCCGCGTGCCGCCGAGCGCGTTCCTGACGGTGCAGGAAGGCTGCGACAAATTCTGCACCTATTGCGTGGTGCCCTATACGCGCGGCGCCGAAGTCTCGCGCGGCTGGGACCAGATCGTCGACGAAGCCAAAGCGCTGGTCGATGCGGGCGCGCGCGAGATCACGCTGCTCGGGCAGAACGTCAACGCCTGGAGCGACGATACGCGCGGCTTACATGATCTCATCGCGGTGCTGGCCGAAATCCCGGCGCTGGCGCGGATCCGCTATACCACCAGCCACCCCAATGACATGACGCAGGGGCTGATCGACGCGCATGGCGACATCGAGAAGCTGATGCCGTTCCTGCATTTGCCCGTGCAATCGGGCAGCGACCGCGTGCTGCAAGCGATGAACCGCAGCCACAGCCGCGATTCCTATCTGCGCATTCTCGACCGCGTCCGCGCGCGCCGCCCCGACATTGCGCTGTCGGGCGATTTCATCGTCGGCTTTCCCGGCGAGACCGACGCCGATTTCGAGGAGACGCTGAGCCTGGTCGACGCGGTCGGCTATGCCCAGGCCTATAGTTTCAAATACAGCCCGCGCCCCGGCACCCCCGCCGCGACGATGGCCGAGCAGGTCCCTGAAGCGGTGATGGACGAACGGCTCCAGCGGCTCCAGGCTGCGCTCAACCGCGATCAGGCGGCGTTCAACGCCGCCACCGTCGGCAGCACGTGCCAGTTGTTGCTGGAGCGGCCCGGCAAGTTGCCGGGGCAGTTGATCGGCAAGAGCCCGTGGCTGCAATCAGTCCACCTCGTCAGCGATGCGGCGATCGGGGACCTGGTCGAGGTAACGCTGGCCGAAGCCGGGGCAAATTCCATGCTGGGAACGCGCACAGCCTAAATTCTCCCCTCCCTGAAAGGGAGGGGACGGGGGTGGGTCGGCCCGTTGCCGCCCCCGGACGCCCGCCTCAAACCGACCCACCCCCAGCCCCTCCCTTCCAGGGAGGGGAGCCGCACAACCCCTCGACATTAGCCGTCGGAAAGCCCAAATAGGGGTCATGTCGAAGCCCGCGCCAACCGATCTCGTTCCGCCGCAATGGAAGCGCAATCCGGTCGCCTTGTGGGTCTATATCGCGGCGGGCGTCGGCATGATCCTGCTGTCGGGCGCGCGCATCGTGCTCGAACGCGTCGGGCTGCGACGCTGACGCCTCCGTCAGCACGCTCGACGCCGCTTTCCGCTACCACGCGGCCCTTTCCTGATTTGTTGCCCACCCAACCGAGCAAAGGAACCGCATGAGCCGCAAGCCTGTCCCCGCGCAATCCGGTGACCGCAGCCGGACCGAACTGGTGTTCGACCGACCGCAACTGATGGCGCAACTGTTCGGCGAGTTCGACCAGAATCTGCTCGCACTGGAGAACAAGCTCGGCGTCTATATCACCGCGCGGGGCAACAAGGTGGGGCTGGAGGGCAGCGCCGAGGCCGTCGCGCAAGCGCGCGATGTGCTGCACGGTCTCTACAACCGCATCGTGCGCGGCGAAGTGGTCGATCCCGGCCTGATCGACGCGGTCATCGCCATGTCGAGCGAGCCGACGCTCGCCGGGATCATCCAGGCCGATGCCGGTGGCGGCGCGGTGCCGCAGATCATGATCCGCACGCGCAAGAAGACGATCGTGCCGCGCACCATCGCGCAAGCGCATTACATGCGGCAATTGCTCAATAACGACATCATCTTCGCGCTTGGGCCAGCAGGCACCGGCAAGACCTATATCGCGGTCGCACAGGCCGTCGCGCAGCTCATCACCGGCAGCGTGCAACGGCTGATCCTGTCGCGCCCGGCGGTGGAGGCGGGCGAAAAGCTCGGCTTCCTGCCCGGCGACATGAAGGAGAAGGTCGATCCCTATCTTCGCCCACTGTACGACGCGCTCAACGACTGCCTGCCCGCCGAGCAGGTCGAACGGCGCATCGCCAGCGGCGAAATCGAGATCGCGCCGATCGCCTTCATGCGCGGGCGCACCTTGGCCGACGCCTTCATCATCCTCGACGAAGCGCAGAACACCACGCCTGCGCAGATGAAGATGTTCCTCACCCGCTTCGGCGAGAACAGCCGCATGGTGATTTGCGGCGACCCCAAGCAGACCGATCTTCCCGGCGGAATGAATGCCTCCGGGCTGAACGATGCCGTCGGTCGGCTGGAGGGTGTCGAAGGCCTGTCGATCTGCCGCTTCGGCAGCGGCGACGTGGTGCGCCACCCGATCGTCGGGCGGATCGTCGAGGCGTATGAGGGGACGAGTTAGTTGACGATCGGGATATCCCAGGATTATACAGGGGATATCCCGGAGAGTCCGATGGCCTCGCTCTATATCAAGAATTCCGACACCGCCGATCTCGCGCGTGAGGTTGCCGCCTTGCTTGGCACGAGCAAGACCGCTGCCGTCCACGACGCTCTCGAACATCGCAAGCGCGCCCTTGAGGCGGAGCGAAGCCGCAGCATTCACGATCGGCTGGCGGCATGGCGAGCGGAGCACCCGCTCGGCGAAGCGACGGGGCTCGAAGCCGACAAGGCATTCTACGATTCGCTGAACGATGAGGAGGAGGATTGATCCTCTTTCTCGATGCGTCCGCGATGGTCGCGATGATGACTGGAGAACCCGGTTCAGCCGCGATCGAGGAACGCTTCGGCGCGGCGGACGAAGTCCTGTGTTCGGCCCTCTCGCTGTGGGAGGCAGCGCGCGCGGTAGCCCGCAAGCGCACTCTTCCGATCGCCTTTGCCTATTCCGAAATCGAGACGTTCATAGCCCATTTTGCGATCCGTCTCGTGCCCATTGGCGCGCTCGAAAGCCACGCCGCCGTTGACGCGCACAATCGCTATGGCAAAGGCAGCGGCCATCCCGCTAAGCTCAACATGGGCGATTGCTTCGCTTATGCCTGCGCCAAAACCAACGACGCCACATTGCTCTACACGGGCAACGACTTTGCAAACACGGACATGGCCTGATGCTTGAAATCGCCCTCTCGCGCGAAGACGTCTGGCCCGAGCAGGATTGGGAGGCCCTCGCCACCCGCGCCGCGACCGCAGCGATGGAACGCACGCCGCATGGGCCGTTGCTCACCGTCACCGCCACGGTCGAAATCTCGATCCGGCTGACCGACGATGCCGAGGTGCAGACGCTCAACGCCCAGTATCGCCAGAAGGACAAGCCGACCAACGTGCTGTCCTTCCCGATGGTGCAGGCCGATCTGCTCGACACGATCGACCAGAATAGCGACGCCAATGACACTTGGGGGGGCGAGATCCTGCTCGGCGACATCGTGCTCGCTTATGAGACGTGCGTGCGCGAGGCCGCCGAAAAAGGCGTGAGCGTCGATGATCATGCGTCGCATTTGATCGTGCATGGCACGCTGCATTTGCTAGGGTATGATCATCTGGACGATCGCGAGGGCGATGCGATGGAGGCGATCGAGGTCGACGCGCTCACCGCCCTTGGGATCGCCAACCCTTATTGTCTCGAAGAGGACTAAACGACCGCCATGCCCGACGGCCAAAGTACGACCGGCACCGCCAGCCATCTCGGCGGTGCCTCGCCTAATGAAACCAGCATCTGGCGGAGCTTCCGCAGCTGGATTTCGGGTCATTCGGGCGACGAGTCGCTCCGCGCCACGCTCGAGGAAGCGATCGACGCGCATGAGGATGACCCCGCGCCCGACGCCAAGGGCGATCTCTCTCCGCTCGAACGCACGATGGTACGCAACCTGCTCCATTTCGGCGAGCGTGATGCGGGCGATGTCGGCGTGCCGCGCGCGGACATCGTCGCGGTCGAGGAGCAGACCAGCTTCGCCGATCTCGTGCAGCTGTTCGCCGAGGCAGGGCATAGCCGCCTGCCGGTCTATCGCGAAAAGCTCGATACGATCATCGGCATGGTCCATATCAAGGACGTGTTCGCGATCCTCGCCACCGGGGCCGAGCATCCCGCCAGCATTGCCGCGCTGATCCGCGAGCCGCTTTATGTGCCGATGTCGCGCGGTGCGCTCGATCTGCTGGCCGATATGCGGCAGAAGCGCGTGCATCTCGCGATTGTGCTCGATGAATATTTCGGGACCGAGGGCCTCGTCACGATCGAGGATCTGATCGAGGAAATCGTCGGCGACATTGAGGACGAGCATGACGATGCGCCGCATTCGCTGCTCGTGCCCTTGGACGGCGGTGCCTGGGATGCCGATGCCCGCGCCGAGCTGGAGGATGTCGGCGAGACGATCGACCCGCGCCTGGCCGAGGTGGATGGCGACATCGACACGATCGGCGGGCTCGCCGCGGTGCTTGCCGGGCACATGCCGCATGTCGGCGAATGCCTGGTGCATGACAGCGGCTGGACGCTGGAAATCACCGCCGCCGACACGCGCCGCGTGCTGGGCGTGCGGCTGCACCCGCCCAAGGCCGAGCCTGAGCACGCATAAGGCAAATGGGTGCGCCCAGAGTATTGCGGCGAGCGCTGTTGTGCTACCCTACCCGCAGGGGCCGCACGGAGATCTGAGATGAGCAGCACCACGATGACGATCCGGGTTCCGCTCGACATCAGCGACAAGTTGGAACGGCTTGCGCGCGGCACGCGGCGGAGCAGTTCCTATCTCGCGACCGCCGCGGTAACCGCTTATGTCGAACGCGAAATGGGCATTATCGAAGGCGTTCAACAAGGCCTGGCCGATATCGAGGCGGGCCGCGTCACATCGCATGACGATGTGACCGCCCAAGCCCGGCAGATCATCGCCAACGCCCGGCAAAGGAAAGCCGCGCGCGGGTGAGACCCGTACTGTGGACCGACAGTGCCCGAGACGACTATCTGGGCATTCTGCGCCACATCGCCGAAGATGACCCCGATGCCGCCGAGCGGGTCGTCCATGCGATCCAGAGAACCGGCAAGCGGCTGGGCGATTTCGCGACCGGCCATCCTGGCCGAGTCGCCGGGACCTATGAGAAGTCGGTACGCGGCCTGCCCTATATCATCGCTTACGCCCTGACCGACGACGAGCGCGCCGTGACGATCCTGCGTGTGATCCACAGCGCGCGGGCATGGCCGACCGATCGCTTGCCGGACTGAAAGAAGCGATGTGCAGCCGACTTGCCGCAGCGACCTTGTCCGATCGCGGAAAGTTAGGGGAAAGGCAGGCGAACGCACGCGCGTTTTCACTTCCGGAGTCGGAATGCGCTATGCGCTGCCCGCCCAGGACAGGATCGATTTGGTCAGCGCCTCCGCCACGGGCTCACCCCGCCCCGGACCGACGATCACGAATTCCATCTCGGGCAAGACGGGCAGCGCGGCATCCGCCGTAACGCGGGCCAGGCCCGCTGGCAGTAAACGCAGCGAATGCGGCATCATGCCAAGGCCAGCGCGCACGGCGGCGGTCAGTCCGCTGAGGCTCGCGCTGGTGAAGGCGACGCGCCACGGTCGACGCGCCTGATCGAGCGTGGCGATCGCCATGGCGCGGGTGACGCTGGGTGGCGGATAGAGCAACAGCGCAAGCGCACCCTCCGCATCCGGCTGATAACCGGGGCGCGATACCCATTCGACCGCTTCGCGCCACGCCGTCACGCCGCGCGGATCGCCCGACCGGCGTTTGACGAAGATGAT
>Ga0123399_1089254_pt1 | contig 10487 bp, 13 predicted proteins | sample T5LHNH4metaT_FD_89927 | JGI IMG/M metagenome (GOLD analysis project Ga0123399, IMG submission 89927) | Methane-oxidizing artificial microbial communities from Washington, USA to study methane cycling - T5-LHNH4 metaT (Metagenome... | ecosystem: Engineered > Modeled > Simulated communities... | reverse complement strand
GCCCAATCTACGCGAATCATCACAGCGATTAACGTCACTGCTGACCTTGTACTGGCCCGATCCAAGAAAACGAGATGAAAGTTTACTGGTCAATTGTTTAGCGAGTGGGTTAAGCGATGCCGAACAAGTGATCCAAACCGATAATGACGATCTTGCCGAGCAAAAAGCCTTTATCTGTCGCGTATCCGAGGAATTGGTACAGTGCCTGGGATTGACGCTCATGATCAAGTACAAAGGAGGATGGTCGGCTTATGATCCGAATACTCATGGCTATCTGGACGACATTATGAGATCGTCAGCAAGTGAAGAGCTAACATGGATTAACAAACCCCACGATGCATTCGGGAGCCCACAGAGCAAAATCCTGTGCGCATCAAGAATATTTACTATGAACGAGTTGAAATTAGCGGGATTATTGGAAAGTTTTCAACGCAGTTTGACAGACTAACGTCAATGGGGAAGCATTTCCTGATTTGGTTGATGATTATAATTTTTACGCCACTGGCATTGCCAGCGCTGTTAAGTCCAAAAACCATGTCGCTGACTATACGGAAAGACTACAACGCCGCCATCAGTATTTTTGGTGAAAAGGACGAGATTAATAAGGAGCTGATCACGCTGTACAAAAGTAACTTAACCTCGATTGCGGCGTTTGCCAATGAATTTCGAGATAGGCATGACGATTCAAAAAAGTTCAGAAACAGCGGCGATCATATTGGAGAAGCGATAGCCGATATTCCAGGAGATTGGGCGGAATCAGTGAAATTTCAGGCCTACAGCATGGCCTTACGCATGGTCATTTTGTCAAAATGGGCAATCTGGTTGCTGATACCAATGGTGATGGGATTCATTGCAGGGATTTTCGAGCGGAGGCTGAAATCCGATACCTTCAGTCCGCCGATACCGCCGATTTACAACACATCGACTCACATGCTGTTGGCGTCAACCTTCATGATAATTTTGTGGTTGATTTGCCCCATCCCTATTCCGTTGTCAATCATTCCAACGGTTGCTGTAATCATTAGCGTCTTTATCAGCCTGGCAATTACGCATTATCCAAATTATTAAAACCGTAGAAGTCGAAAGTAGTTCTGGTAACTTTATAAAAGGCGAGATTGACATGACACCAAAACTCTACGACATCTACTGACTTCGTAAAAGTTTAAAGAGCGCATAAAAAGGTAATCGACTGTCGAGTTTCGGTATCCATTAGAAGTTAAGAGAGGTTTTTAGAAGTCGCAACAAGTCCTAAAAAAATATTGCTATATTGTTTGTCATAACCTTCTTCCTGGTCAGTCTTGATGTTGTTAGCAAGTATTCGACGCCGAAAAACAATGTTACGCCTATAATACGGCGGTTGAACACTCACTTTCGATCAAACTATGAAAAAATTCCTGCTTTCGCTTTTGGCTATCTTCTTGATCATTGAGGAGTGGCTTTGGGATTTACTGACGGCATTTGGGCACTTATTATCCCAATGGTTTAATCTGGAACAATTTGAACAATGGCTCAGTCAAACAACTGCGCCCATGGCGCTGGTGGCGTTTAGCATTCCGATACTGATTGTTATGCCGATCAATCTCGTGGCATTCGGATTGATGGCGAATGGATTGATTCTGCAAGGCATCCTGATGGAAGTTTTGGCAAAATTACTCGGTACTTTGCTGGTAGCCAGAGTGTTTGCGCTGACCAAACCGCAGCTATTAACATTTACCTTCCTGATGATTATTTACACCACCATTACTCGTTGGCTGCAATGGGCGCATGATAAAGTCACTGAAACCACCGTTTATCGCTGGGTGAAGCAATTGAGAACCTGAGGGTCTACGAATCGACAGAATACTTGTGTTTTTCATGTAACGGACATGTCATTTTGAGAACAAAATCAATTGAACCCTTAGGCTACCGAGTCAGCTGGTTAGCCTCTTTGTTTGCGTTTAATTCCGATTATGAATCATTTTCTTTAGCTGACGACGGAATTCTACTGGCGGGTGGTGAGTCTGCTCAGACCAAGATTTCTTATCTGGCAATTGGTCCAGGTATAGCGATAGAACGCGGCTATTTCTGGGATGTATTGGCCATCCGTCTGGAAAATGGAGAAATGCTGCGTTTCGGCGGCGTGGCCAAAAAGCAATCGGGACAGTTGCAAACGGCGCTGAACCAATTCAGCGAATTCACCAACAGAAAAGTTGATTGCCGCAACGGCATTAGGTAAACACTTCGATTTGTCGCCCAACAAAATGAATTACATTCTGTCGGAACTGGGTTGGATTAAAAAAGGACTGAAAGGCTGGCTGGTGACCGATCAGGGTGTAAAGCTAGGAGTCCTTCAGGGTGAACAGCCGTTCCAGTATACCCTATGTTCGCTGGCCGGAATCTATCTTAAATACCGAGGCTCTGCTGGACAGTATCGACAATATAAAAGGCGTCGATAAGCCAAAAACCGACAGTGACAAGATGAACAGCTTCAGGCATAAATTTGAAGCGACACATCGGGCGGCCGATGGCCATTTTGTCAGATCGAAAGCGGAAATGCTGATCGACAACTGGCTGTACATGGCAGAAATTGTTCATGCCTACGAACGTAAACTGCCCATAGAAGAAGAAATGTACTGCGATTTTTATATTCCTACCGGCAAAGTTTATATTGAATTCTGGGGCTATGATAACGATGAAAAATATTTGGCTCGGAAACAGCAAAAACAGGCTATCTATCAGAAATATAATTTTAACTTGATTGAACTGACCGATGCAGAAGTACTGAATCTGGATGATATTCTGCCAAGAATGTTGCTGAAGTTTGGCGTGCAGGCGTATTGATTGTTAGTCCATTTTTAACAATGGTCTGACAGTTTTTTGGAAGACTTTAGGAGATTTGTTAAGTGGCAAATGTTTAGCGAAGCGTTTACTTATGTTAATTCGTCTTAAAGAAAGGAACTGCAACGACAGCTCCCGACTCAAGGCAGGAACCAGTTCCGAAGCTGCCGACAAGATGGCGGATAACATCTACAGCATGATGGAAGATGTTGACAGGTTGGCGGATGAGGTCTACAAGATAGCTGAAGGAATCTGCAGTACGGCGGACGACGGCCTTCCGCAGCCTCTATTAACTTCATAACAGTGGTGATGACTATGATGAGAATGGTGATGGAAATAGTGATGGTGATTGCGATAGTGCTAGGGATGGTGTTTATGATGAAGGTGACTGCAGAAGAAAATAATTTCAATAAAACATTGCCTGATAATGATAATGATAATGGCGATGAGCATGAAGATGGTGACAGTAATGATGGTGTTGTTGTTGGGAAATCAATGGGGTCAGCAGACTCGATTGATTTAAAAAAATAAATGCCTCTCTCAACGCTCCTCCGCTGAGCACTATAACAACACGATGAGGCATGATGAAGCGATATAATTGTTTGTGGTTTTTTATTTTTAATAATTGTTACCAGCACTTCATGGGCTTACGGTAGCGGCAGTAGCTCAAAAGCCTGTGGTTTTGTCCTCTAACTATTGACTCATTCATCTGGCTCCTACCCGAGTCGCTTTGAGCGCATTGGCTTCACCGGTAATGGCTTTGATAGTAGGTCATCTCAATAGCCATGAGCCACTGACTATGAAAGTGACGACGGGCACTTTGCTTATACTCGCTGTACTGCTGATGCATGAGTTTGGTGAACGCGTTGTTGTCTTTAAAAAGGCATGAATCAGGCAATAGCAGTTAAGTTCTGCGATAGTCCGCTAAATTAATCCCATGCTTTTTCAGCTTGGTATAGACGGCGCGTGATGTAATCCCCATGTCTCCCGCTACTTTTTTTATATCACCCATATGCCGTTTTAAAGTGCTTTCAAGAAACGGATGCTCAGCTTTGGCAATAGCGAGTTCTTTGATATCTTTCCATTCTTCGGTGTTAATTGGTTTAGCTGAAAGTTGCAAATCCAGTTCAGTCATTTCTTTTCCGGTAGTAAATAAAATGCTGCGTTCAAGGATGTTTTCCAGCTCACGGACATTGCCCGGCCAAGAATAAGCACGAATTTTTTGCATGACTTCACGGCTGACCGATTCAACCGCTTTGTTATATTTCTTGCTTAGGTGTTGCACAATCATTTGCACAAGATAAGGTAAATCTTCCGGACGTTCGGCTAGGGGTGGAATGCTTAATCGAACCACATTGATGCGGTAATACAGGTCATTGCGAAATAGACCTTGCTTTACCAGTTCTTCCAGATTGTTATTGGTTGCGGAGATTATTCTCAGATCAACCGATAAGGTTTGTTTACCGCCAACCCTTTCAAGTTCACCTTCTTGCAGTACGCGAAGCAACCGGGTTTGTGCGGCAGGGGACAGTGTATCGACTTCATCCAGAAACAAGGTTCCGCCTTCAGCCCGCTCAAAATAACCTTGATGCACTTCGATGGCGCCGGTGAACGCGCCTTTTTCATGTCCGAACAGCGCACTCTCGATCAGGCTTTCCGGAATTGCGCCACAGTTAATCGGGATAAAAGGTTTCAGACAGCGATCACTCATCGCATGTATGGCGCGTGCAATCAATTCCTTGCCAACTCCCGTTTGCCCGTGAATCAGCACTGTTGCCAGCGTAGGCGCTATAACTTCTATGGATTGCAGGATTTTCTGCATGGCGGGCGATTTGGCAATAATCGCCGGAGGCTGGTGTTTTTTTGCAGGCAGCCTACTTTGTTTGCGCCAGATCTGCTGCATGCTCTGTTCAATACGAGAGTGCAGTTCGTTAATATCCTGCATTTCCTTAACGGGCGTGGTGTCGGTGTACTCCATGCCCGGATGGTCTTTTGCCGCGTTCGGATGGGTGTATACGCACACTTCACATTGACCGTCGTGTCGGGCAATGCTTTGTTTGATTTCCACTTTGGCGTAACCGAAATTTCTGGCGGCAATGCCGCCAAAGACGCTGGATGTCATTCTGCACAATTCGGGGAAATTGGTAACCCGGTCGCCAAAAGGACAGCGTGTATTGGTGACGGTGATACAGCCTTGGTCACTGGAAGCCAGTGAAAATTTACCGCCGATATTATTTTTAAGACCCAGGATCAGTTCGGTATAGCTTTCTTTGTCGAGCAGTTTACTGTTATGGGTTTCTTCCCGGTAGGTCTCTTCAAAAAAGCACCCGGCAGTCTTGGCGATATGTTCGATCAATTGCTCGCAGTGCTTTTGTCCCTGCTGTTCGCTGGCATGCATCAGCTCAAGGATGAAGGTTTGCAGAAAAAAAACCGGTGTTATATCGGAGAGCGAGTTGTTGTTCATAAGGTGTTGTGAAGTTAATTTTCTCTAATTGAAGCATAGCTTCCTTGATCTGGCAACGTTAAAAATCAAGTCCTTGTAATCTAACAAAAATAGTATTAATAATTACTGGCATAACACTTGCTATTAATCTAATGAAATGAAATACACCTAACAACGAGGAGTTAAAATGAACCAAGATAAACCACCTTTAGATCCGCATCCATTAAGCGAGTATGTTGCTTGGGCCGGAAGCCGTAACCGTGAACCACTTTTAGGCGTATTAAAAGAAAAACTGCCTAAAGATCCGGGAAATGTGTTGGAACTCGCCAGCGGCAGCGGCATGCACATCAATTACTTTGCACCGCATTTTGAACATTTGCATTTTCACCCTTCCGATAAAGATGCAGAGGTTTTTGACAATATCAAGAAACTGTCCAGCGATCACGGTAATGATAATATTGCCGATCCGGTACATCTGGATTTAACCAATCCTGAAACCTGGTTTAATGCCGGAACGCCCCATTCCTTTGCGGCAATTTTTTGCATCAATATTTTTCAGGTGGCGCCTGTTTCCATTGCCGACGGCATGATGGAATGTGCGGCAAATTTACTGGATGACGATGGTTTTTTGCTGATTTACGGCCCATTTCAGGTCGAAGGCGCTTTTACCACGGATTCTAATAAAGAGTTTCATCAGACCTTGAGTTCCGCCGGCGTTTCGGAGTGGGGTTTAAAAGATGTAGCCGATCTGAAAAAGGCTGCGGCACATCATGGCTTGGAATTAAAAGAACAAATCAATATGCCTGCTAATAACTTCTCACTGATATTTGGCAGAAAATAATAACTACACGAGGAATAACGATGACTACTGTATTGAATGAAGTTTTAATAGCCAATCGCGGCTATGTTGCAGGCTTTGACAAAGGCGATTTGCCGATGCCTCCGGGCCGTCACTTTGCCATTTTAACCTGCATGGATGCCCGTCTTGATCCCGCCAAATATGCCGGGCTTTCCGAGGGCGACGCCCATGTCATCCGCAATGCGGGCGGCAGAGCCAGCGATGATGCGATACGCTCACTGGTCATTTCCTATAAATTGCTCGGTACGCGTGAATGGTTTGTTATTCATCATACGGATTGCGGCATGGAAACCTTCACCGACGAAATCATGCGTGATTTACTGTCCAGCAGTTTAAAAACCGCCGCTGTGGATGCGAGCGGCTGGCATGATTGCTGCGAAGGTCCCGGCTCGGCAGAAGCTAAATACATCGATTGGCTAACCATCAAAGATCAGGCGCAAAGCGTTCTTGAAGATGTGGTGCGTATCAAGTCGCATCCATTGGTGCCTTCAGATATTCCTGTTTACGGTTATATTTATGACGTTAAATCAGGTTCATTAATCGAGGTGCCGGAAGCTACGGCAGCCGGAAAATAACATGGTGCAAAAATGTTCAGCCGTTATCATCGGAGTGGGTCCGGAGCAAGGTTTGGGCGCTACACTCGCCAACTTTTTTTCTGCACAAGGTTTACACGTTTACATAGCCGGCCGAAGTGAAGACAAGCTGCAACAGGTCGCTGAAAAAATCCGGCAACAAGGCGGTTCGGTCAGCACGGTAATCGCCGATGCAACGGTTGAACGCGATGTGGTGAATTTATTCAGCGTGGCGCAACAAGAGGGTTATAGTATCGATATTGCGGTCTACAATGTAGACAGCAATATCCCTGCGCCTATTCTGGAGACGGATGCGGAAACCTTTACCACGCTTTGGCAGCAAAATTGCCTGGGTGCCTTTTTCTTTGGCAAGGAAGCGGTTAAGGCAATGAAAAACAATCAAAAGGGAACGCTGTTTTTTACCGGAGCGACAGCGTCATTAAGAGCGAAACCCCCGTTTACCGCATTTGCAGCCGCGAAAGCCGGTTTAAGAGCCTTGGCGCAAGGCATGGCCAGAGAATTTTCACCGCAAGGCATCCATGTGGTACATACCATTATTGACGGCGTGATCGATGGCGAACGGGCGAAAAATCAATTTCCGGACTATGTTAAGGCCAAAGGTAAAGACGGCTTATTGCAGCTGGATGCCGTCGCCGAAACCTATTGGGCCATGCACCAACAACATCCCAGCGCATGGACGCATGAGCTGGACTTGAGACCGTTTAAAGAACCGTTTTAGTAAATATCACCCTGGGAAAATTACCATAATGAAAGTTCGCTTGCTGTTTGCCGTTTTATTGCCTGCCGTCAGCAGTATCGCTCATGCCACGACCTATGTATTGCCGGAAAACAGCAATGATCGCGTCATCACCCAATTCCAGGACGATGTGCCTTTAACGCGTGCGGAACACAACGAGACCTTACCGGATGTGGCGAGGCGCTTTCTTCTGGGACAAACGGAAATAGTGCGGTTGAACCCCGAGGTTGATCGTTGGCAAGTCAAAAAAGACGAGATTGTCCGTTTATCCAACCGACGCATTTTACCGGATACGCCTCACGAAGGAATTACCCTGAATATCGCCGAATACCGGATGTATTATTATCCGCCGACTCAAAAAGGAGCGGCTCCACAGGTCATGTCCTATGCGCACGGCATAGGGAGGCAAGACTGGAAAACCCCTCTGGGGAAAACCAGCATCGTGCGAAAAGTCAAAGATCCGGCATGGCATCCGCCGGCATCAATCAGGCGCGAACACGCGGCGAATGGCGATCCGCTGCCTGCCGTCGTTCTTCCGGGGCCCCATAATCCTTTGGGAGCCTATATGCTGCATCTGGCGGTTCCCGGCGGCTATCTGATACACGGCACCGATATTGACAAGATTTACGGTATAGGGATGCAGATAACCCATGGTTGCGTCCGCATGTACCCGGAAGACATTGAGGCGTTATACAACTCGGTTCCGGTCGGGACAGCAGTCTATATCGTCAAGCAACCTATCAAGGTCGGATGGTTGGACAATACGCTATACATAGAAGCGCATCCCGATTTGGAGGGCGAGGAAACAACGCCGGCCCAGAAATTAGAAGTGGCGATGAAGCTTATCCAAACCGCCAATAATATCGCCAGGGACGGCGTGTATGCCGCAAGCCAGTCGGGAACTGGCGCGGCGCAGAACATCCCTGAGTTTGACCGGGAAGCGTTAAAGCAAGCGCTTACGGCTCTGGATGGAAATCCCGTGGCACTTTATCAGCGATCACCCCAGCAGAAAGAGCTAACGGTTCCTAAGGGCGCAGGTTCTCAAGGTGGTTATTATCATGGCGTATAGTTCAACGGGAAGAAACGGGCAACTGGTTGGACAAAACAGCATACCGTCATGATTTATTCTTTTAATCACAACACGAGGGGCTACAGATGTTTAAAACACTAACGATCAAGCCGGGAAAAATTATCCCGGCAACGCTTGCTACCCTATTATTAATCGGCGGCCAGGTTGTTTCGGCTCAGGATAAACCCACGCTAAACAGAGCTGTTCTATTAGAAAATAAGATTGAGCTTCCCAGCAACAACATTAATGCCAAAATAATTCGGGTCACATTCCCGGTTGCCTTTAAAACGCCCTGGCACACCCATGAAGGACCGGGGCCCCGTTATGTGGTCAAAGGCCAGCTAAAAGTGGTTGAAGGAGGTAAAACCAATACCTACTCTGTCGGCGATGTATTCTGGGAATCAGGGGCTTTAATGTCGGTAGAAAATATCGGCGAAGACGCCGCTGAATTAATCATTTTTGAATTAGCACCCGCCAACTAAATTAAGACGCAGGTGACGAACCGCCTAAATACTTTATTTCGTTGAATTTAAAGCGTATGCATTACCAACGAAAAGTGGCGTCAAAATTGACGAATATGTCCGCACACAGGCCAGAAGATTGCACTGTAAATTTAATGAGGTGATAACTATGGATATTGGAACTGTATTTAAACTGCTGGCCTTCATGTTATGGCCATTTTTACTGGTGTTTTTATACTATCTGTTTGATAAGAAAGGCTTCAAGAGGCGACTGGAGAAGTTCAAACAAGACGGTTTTAAATGAATATCTAAGCTGGCTTCCCAGCCCGTAGGGTGACTGAAAAGGTTAAAAGGTTTAGTTATGACAGCTTCATTGATTACTCTAATGCTATTGATTGGTTTGTTTTCCGGGGTTGCTTCAGGTATGTTTGGCATAGGGGGTGGTGTTATCATCGTCCCTGCGTTGATCTACTTGGCCAAGTTTTCCCAGCATGCGGCCATCGGAACTAGCCTGGCGATTTTATTGCCTCCGGTCGGGTTATTGGCGGTACTGGAATATTACCGACATGGCAACGTTGATTTGAAGGCGGCGCTCATTGTGGCTATTGCATTTATGGCGGGTGGGTGGATAGGCGCCCATTTGGCTAATCACCTAAGTGGTCACCTCCTGAAATTATTATTTGGAATCTTTGTGTTGGGTGTGGGTGGATACTTAGTATTCGATGCAGTGAAGCCGATGACTTAGAGTATATAGTTGTTGTCACCGACCACGAATTGACCACCGGTACCGATCTCTGATTGACCAGGAACTGGGAGTTCAGCGGCTCTTGAATTGGGCGTTGCCGTGGTTCGTACCCGGTCAGCCGAATTTCGACAAGGTGTTCTAAAACTGGTCAATCTAAGGCCGTCAGCAACACCCAATGCACACCGAGCACAGAGCGACGCATCAGCCGCTGGAAAATGAAGCGTTAGTAGAAGCCATGCAGAAGCGACTGGATCAAGCACCAGAGCGCCTCCAGAGCGTCGAGCATCCGTTCGGTACCCTTAAGGCTGGGTGAGTTCAGCGCATTTTTCACCAAAACCATCGACTGAGTCAGGCCTGCACGTTCTGGCCTACAATCTCAAACAGGTGATGAACCTACTTGGAATGGCCACCCCACCCTGATGGAGGCTATGATGGCCTGATGCCACCTATCGGTGTTTTTAATCACTATTTCGGTCATTTAGATTGTGCTGCAGAGAAGAAAATCAGCAATCAAATAAATAAAATTGACGAACTAATCAATAAGAATTTTACGCTGACAAAGAACAACTAAGTGGAAAATCGCTGAGCATCAAAACCTGACTATTACCATGCTGGAAAGTGAAATCCTCGGTTGCTTTTAACTATCGTGCGTGGTTATGTGAGAGGCATAATTTATAACTAATTGAATAAATTAAAAAATAAACGGCCTGCAAAGCCATCTACGGCGGTTCGATTCCGCCCGCAGCCTCCATTAGTGAATTCAG
>Ga0123399_1101415_pt1 | contig 10504 bp, 5 predicted proteins | sample T5LHNH4metaT_FD_89927 | JGI IMG/M metagenome (GOLD analysis project Ga0123399, IMG submission 89927) | Methane-oxidizing artificial microbial communities from Washington, USA to study methane cycling - T5-LHNH4 metaT (Metagenome... | ecosystem: Engineered > Modeled > Simulated communities... | reverse complement strand
GGGGTAATTATCTATTGGGACAGAGCACGTTCAAGCGGGTATTGATGTCAATTCAGTGTTGGAATGGAGGCGCTGAGCTTATCCACCTTATGTCCCCAAATACTTTCATTTCAGGGGGCTTCTTCATCATCGTTAGGCCATTCAAGAGCGATTACCTTGTATTGTTAGCCAGTCTGTCATACAGGCGTCATAATGAGAATGTCTAATATCGAAAGTCAATTGCCCCTATGAAATCAAACCCGGATATATAAATATGACCACCCAACCGACCCAGCTAACCCAAGAAGAAATCAGCAATATTGACGCCTATTGGCGAGCCTGCAACTATCTGGCTGCGGGCATGATTTATCTGCGCGACAACCCGCTACTGCGCGAACCGCTCAAGATAGAGCATGTGAAGAGCCGCTTGCTGGGGCACTGGGGTTCAAGTCCGGGATTATCTTTCACTTATATCCACCTCAACCGGTTGATCAACAAGTACGACCTGAATGCCATTTTCCTGGCCGGTCCGGGACACGGCGCGCCGGGCGTGCTCGGCCCGGTCTATCTGGAAGGCGCTTACAGCGAGACCTATCCGAACAAAAGCGAAGACGAACACGGCATGCGCCAGTTCTTCAAGGAATTTTCCTTTCCGGGCGGCATCGGCAGTCATTGCACACCGGAAACGCCGGGCTCGATTCATGAAGGCGGCGAACTCGGCTACAGCGTCTCGCATGCGTTCGGCGCGGCTTACGACAACCCTGATTTGATCGTTGCGGTGGTGGTCGGCGACGGCGAATCCGAAACCGCGCCGCTGGCCACTTCCTGGCATTCCAACAAATTCCTGAACCCGATCCGCGACGGTGCGGTGTTGCCGATCCTGCATCTGAACGGCTACAAGATCAACAACCCCACCATCCTGTCGCGCATCCCGCACGAAGAGTTGGAAAACCTGTTCAAGGGCTACGGCTGGACGCCTTATTTCGTCGAGGGCAGCGACCCGGACACCATGCACCAGGCCATGGCCGCCACCATGGAGCAGTGCGTACTGGAAATCCGCCGCATTCAACAGGAAGCGCGCAGCAGCGGCGAGCCGGTTCGTCCGCGCTGGCCGATGATCGTATTGCGCTCGCCCAAAGGCTGGACCGGGCCGAAAGAGGTTGACGGCAAGAAAGTGGAAGGCTTCTGGCGCGCTCACCAAGTGCCTCTGGGCAATGTCCGCGACACGCCTGAGCATTTCAAGCAGCTGGAAGACTGGCTGCGCAGCTACAAGCCGGAAGAATTGTTTGACCGGGACGGACGCTTGTTACCCGAACTCAAAGCTTTGGCACCGAAGGGTGCGCGACGCATGAGCGCCAACCCCCACGCCAACGGCGGCCTGTTGCGCAAAGCCCTACACATGCCGGATTGTCGCGACTATGCCGCCGTCGTGACCAAACCGGGCACCACCAGCGCTGAAAACACGCGTCCGCTGGGCAAGTTCCTGCGCGACATCATGAGTCTGAACATGCACAATTTCCGCGTGTTCGGCCCCGACGAAAACAGCTCGAACAAGCTGGACAACGTGTACGAAGTCAGCAAAAAAACCTGGCTGGCCGACTACCTGCCGGAAGACGCCGATGGCGGCGAACTGTCGCCGGACGGACGGGTGATGGAAATGCTCTCCGAGCACACGCTGGAAGGCTGGCTGGAAGGCTATCTGCTGACCGGCCGCCACGGTTTTTTCTCCACCTACGAAGCTTTCGTACATGTGATCGATTCGATGTTCAACCAGCATGCCAAATGGCTGGCCATGTCCAAGGAAGTCGCGTGGCGCGCGCCGGTTTCGTCATTGAACCTGTTGATTACCTCCACCGTATGGCGTCAGGATCACAACGGCTTCACCCATCAGGACCCCGGCTTTCTCGACGTGGTGGTCAACAAAAGCCCGGCGGTGACGCGCATCTACCTGCCGCCCGATGTAAACTGCCTGCTGACGGTTGCCAACCATTGTTTGAAGAGCACCGATTACATCAACGTGATCGTTTGCGACAAACAAAAGCATCTGCAATTTTTGGACATGGATGCGGCGATCAAGCACTGCACCAAAGGCATCGGCATCTGGGGTTGGGCAAGTAACGATCAAGGCATCGAGCCGGATTTGGTGATAGCCAGCGCGGGCGACATTCCTACCAAGGAAGCGCTGGCCGCAGTGGTGTTGCTGCGCGAGAACTTCCCGGAACTCAAGATTCGCTTCATCAACGTGGTTGACCTTTACAAGCTGACGCCTGAATCAGAACACCCGCACGGTTTATCGGATAAGGATTTCGACAGCCTGTTCACGTTGGACAAGCCTATCCTGTTCAATTTCCACGGCTACCCGTGGCTGATCCATCGATTGGCTTATCGCCGCAACAACCACAAGAACCTGCATGTGCGCGGCTACAAGGAAAAAGGCAGCATCAATACGCCGCTGGAACTCGCGATCCAGAACGAGATCGACCGTTTCAGCCTGGTGATCGATGCGATTAACCGCGTTCCTGCTTTGCGCGTGGCGGGTGCGCATGTGAAGGAAAGCATGCGCGACATGCAGATTGAATGCCGCAACTACGCTTACGAACACGGTACCGATTTGCCCGAGGTTGACAACTGGGTGTGGCCGTATTGAAGCACTCGGTTCTAACCATCAACAGCGGCTCGTCTTCGATCAAGGCGAGCCTGTTTTCCGCTGACGGGGCGCGGCGCAATTTCCGCTATGAGCGAGTGCATGACCAACGGGAAGCATTCGATCAGCTGCTGCACGATCTGGAAGGTGATATGCCGGAACTGGTCGGGCATCGCTTTGTCCATGGCGGCGATATTGTCGATCCGGCAAGGCGGGTCGATGCGGCCGAGCGTTGCCGACTGGAAGAGCTGATTCATCTTGCCCCGCTGCATCTGCCGGGCAACCTGCTGGGGTTGGATTTGTGCCTGCAACGATTCAATGCGCCGCAAGTCGTTTGTTTCGATACGGCTTTTCATGCCACCATGCTCGAGTTGGCCAAACGGCTGCCGATTCCGAACGAGCTGGGGCTACGCCGCTTCGGTTTTCATGGGCTTAATTATGCCTACATTGCCAAAATGCTTGCGGGAGTTTTGGGCGATGTGGCTTATAAAAAAGTCGTCGTCGCCCATTTGGGCAGCGGGGCTAGTCTTTGCCTGATGGAAAACCTGAAATCCGTGGATACCACGATGGGGTATACCCCGGCGGGCGGTATCCCGATGGGAACCCGTAGCGGCGACCTCGATCCCGGCGTAATGCTGGAGCTGGCGAAACGCTACAATCCCGAACAATTGAGCGACATGGTGTTTCAACAGATGGGGCTGATGGCTTTGTCTGCGGGTGAAAGCTCGGAAATGAATGAGCTGCTTTCGAGTAACAGTGAAAACGCCCAATTCGCCGTCGACTATTTTTGCCGTCAGGTGAGGGCGGCGATCGGCGGCTTTGCAGCCAAGGCGGGCGGTATCGATGCGCTGGTTTTTACCGGCGGCATAGGTGAGCATTCTGCCGAAGTTCGTGAAAAAATCTGCGATTCCTTGGCTTTTTTGGGGATTACTTTAGACAAGACTGCCAACCGTGCCGGAAAGAACGAAATCGGCCTTGCCGGGTGCAAGCCGGTGCTGATTGTTCCGGCCGATGAGGAAGTGATGATTCGCAATCTTTGCTTAAGTGTTTGTCCGTAGATATTCAAACGTTCAGGGCGGAATAGACATTCTGCCAGGTATTCTATAAAACCTGCAAGTCCTCTCTTGGTTTAGAATTGATACCCCGGTTTTATCGCTATTACCTACCAGACCGCTCTAGCCAACTGCCCGGTTCACGATGTTGATGGAAGAATGAAACCACCAGCAACTCATTTGGGCATGGCAGATAAATGAGTGTGTAAGGAAATTTACGAAACAGCACCCGATAAAAACAGTCTTCAATGCGCAAATGCCCATAAGGATTACGAAGTGCAGATGCAACTGCCGAGTCAGCAGCACGGGCAAACTCAAATCCAAGCCCCAACGCTTTTGACTCATACCAAGCCTGAGCCTCCAGAAGCTCTTGCTCTGCCTCCGGACGGAGCACAACCTGCATTAGGTTCGATCGGAAAACAACTTAGCTCGAACCCGTTCCCAGGGAATTGCTGAGGAAGGATCGGCATGGTGCGCAGCAACACGACGATGCAATTCAGCCTTTTGAGTTTGAGACAAGCCAAGGGCATCATCAGGTGCTTCCGCAGCAATACTGTCCCATATGTCCTCGACGAGCTGGATGCGTTCAGAAACGGACAGTTTCATGTATTCAGTGGTGACGGTAGAAGTATGCATGGAAGTATCATCAAGGCTAAAAATTTAACGAGAGTAATTAGGTCTAAAGTAAAACCCGCTTAGATTATAGTATATGCCGCCTTCTTCATACGATACAAGCTGCATAGGGTGCGCATCGCGCGCTTTCCGATGCCGTTGAAATTCCAGTGGTGCAGCGCGCGATGCGCACCCTACGGGACTGGATGCGCTGGACCAAGCAAGCGCTCCAAATCTTGTAGTTCGGCCAAACGCTTGCCATAGCCGTGGAGTTCGATGAGGCGGCGGGCTTCGTAAAGATCGGTTTGCTGGCTGTGCCAGGGATAGGGCTTTATGATGTTAAACAAGCGGGCGCGGTACAGGTGGATATCCGCTTGGTGGAGTGGCATGGGGCCACGTTCAGCGATGTCCCAGGCGTCATCCAGGTCGGCTTGAGCGGCGGCATGATCGGGGCCGGAATCAGTTTCGCCGAAGCTGGCGCGGAGCCAAGCGCGGGTAAGAAGACCCTGAAGGATGAATTGTTGTCGCCCAGTATGCCGCAGGCCGTCCACGGCGGCAGTGCCTTGGGTACAGGCTTTTTTCAAGATGGCGGTGCTGGGTGATGCGGTGTTGCCGCTTTCAAGTAGCAGGGAGTAGAGTGCAGTACGTGCGATGGTGAGGTGATTCAGGGCGAGGCCTATCAGGTCAAGGTTCCCCCCTTTGGCCCATGTTAGTGTCTGCGTTGCTCGATGTGTCACTGTGCCACAGGACTGCCTCGCTACTTGCCTAGCGGTGTTCGTTAGGTATAAACCGGTGCTAAATTGAGCGGCGGTGCGTTCTACATCGGTGAGCAGCAGTTCGCAGTAATGGAATCCCCACAACGAGCTCAGTAGCGGGTGGTTAGGGGTGAGCTTAAGCAGCATTTTCTCGGTTTTGCGAAAATATATTTTTGCCTCATTCCGGCGGCCTATTTGCTGGAGCGCGTTAGCCAGTGTCGCTCGGCTAATAATTTGTAAAGACTTAGTACCGCTACGGTCGGCATAGGCCACAGCTTGTTCGGCGTCTGTCAATGCTTCCCGAAGCATGCCTAAATCTACTTCCAGCTCACTTAAGTTTCTGCTAGCGTTTGAAGAATTTCTCCAATCCTCCAACTTAACAGCTTGTTCCAGTCCCTTCCGCATCGGCAACAGGGCTTCACTCAGCCGACCCAAAGCGCGCAGATTGCCGGCTGCTTGATTCAGCATCCAGCCTTGATCAAATTTCGAGAGCATGGACGAGACTTGGCTCCAGGGTATTGTAAAAAAGCAAATCACCCCATTTATGTCGGCGGCGAAAGCCCCGAGTTTATTCGTGCTGTAAAAGCCATCATCCCCTGTGCCGCGCTGAATGCGCTCGCGGTAAACGTTTATATATGCTTCCTGCTGTAAACCAGCCAAACAGCCATGAACAATGGCTTGGTAGAGCGATTGTAGCGCTTCCAGTGTGTCGGGCCGGTATTCCGTGCTGCTGGTGAGGTGTTCATATAATCGTTGATGCCCGGAACGCCAAGCCTCGGAGTATTGCTGACGCAGTTCATCTGCGAAGTATTCACGAACCAGCGGATGGGAGTCCAACGACAATGGAGTATGGAGATTGGATAAGAATGGTTTGTCGGAGCTTGGGCTGATCAAATTCATTTCGGCTAGGTCGGAAACACAAAGATTCCAGTCATCTTCATCTAAGTCCACCAACCCAACAGTGAGGCCAGGTATGGCTGGTTTGTTTCGTAGTGCGGTGAGACTGGCAGCATCGGCTGGACGGTCGAACAAGCCCATTAAACGCAGGATAGCCAGTTCGCGTTGACCTTGTTCACCGCCCGCTGCCAGCCATGCGACATAAGCCGCCATTACTTTAAAAGCGTGACCACCTTGGATTGCAGCATCGGCTTTGTTGAACTTTATCTGGTCGCGACAATGGATGTCGCCACCGTGAGCGCGCTTTAAATACCCGCCTAATATTTTTAGCGTTAAAGCGTGACCTTTGACCTCCTGAACCAATTGGACAAATTCCTCTTGGCGGCCTTTAACCCCCAGCGACTTGAGCAAATCTACCCCAGCTGTTAGCGGAAGTGCGCATAGATGGGGATAATGATCACCATCTCGCTCTAATTCACCCAAATAAGCCACAGTTTTGTCTTGCCATGCATCCAGATCAGGCAGACCTTCACGGCTGGTGAGTAAACATAAACCGGGATTTTGGCGGGCCAAACCTTTGAGCAGGGTTTCCATCGCCGGGTCTTTTAGCCTACCACGCAATGGCCCCGTCGGCTGTTGCAACGGCTCCAGTCCATCCAGAACCAGCAAGCTGGGTTTTGCTGCGATCAGTTGCACTAGTCGTGCGCCTTTGTCCCAAGGCGAAGCCGTGGGTGGTGTTTGACCTGCATCGCCAAAAAACACCAATGCTGCAGCAATGAAACCGTCTGCGGAAGCGGCACTTTGCTCACGACTGCCTTGGCTATAAAAACTCCAGTCAAACACCCGCGCACAGTCAGGCCAACCAGCGGCGTCCTGCCCAGCCATCCATTCGGCGACCAAAGAAGTTTTGCCGGTACCGCCCCAGGCAACGATCACTTGGATATGAATGGTTGGATCGGCCCAGGCCGCATCCAGCACAGCCAGTTCCGACTCACGGCCAAACAGTTTTTGAGCCGAATGCCTGAGTTTGCTGGGGGAGATTTGCACTGTCTGCGCAGTTGCTATATTAACGAATGTTAATGGGGTTCCTTGCTTGCGCGGCTTCCGCTTGAGTTGGCCCAGCGCACCAGGTTCTACACCTGACTGATTCAGCAGAAAATCGTACAGAGCTTGGTAGTTTTCTTCGTTTGTTAACCGGTAAAACGTTTGGGCGCGTAACGGTTCAGGGATTGCCGTTTCCGGTGCGGATTCGAACAGAACCGGAACGAAACGGGTTGTACGGTTTTTGCTGTCGTAAAGCTCTTGGGTGATGAGTGCGCCTTCCCAATCAACGCCTTTGCCCAGACCGGGTTGCTCAAGTCCACGGAAGCGTTGGTAATAAGTTTCTGTGCAAACCACCAGTACAAATGATGCTTCGTCCAACTTATCCAGCATCCAGCGCGGCCAGCCTTGATCGGGTGTGCCGTTGGTGTATTGGTCCAGCGTTGTTTCGATGCCATCATCTCGTAAGCGCTCTGATAGGGAAAGGACGGCTTCCTTGTGTTGTGGGGAGTCGTGGCTGTAGCTGATAAAAACGGGCTTTGTACACATGGATAAAGTTTTCCTGGATTCTTTGCATGATATTCAGCAATTTTGATTGTTCGTAGACACTCCAAATCAAATCAATTCAATTCACTAAACCTAACTTGAAGGAAAAAAATTTGAAACTGGAGCCGCATTAATTAGAGGTAATGCAAACTCCAGTAATATTCAGATTTTACCCTGATTAAAGCTGTCGGTGGCGAGATGTAGGCTCTAACGACAAGAATCAATGCCACTTAACACACAGGTATTATGCAATGATAGACAGCAATTCAGTCAAGATCATCGCCCCTTTACGAAGTTCAACTGTACTAGTGTTTAATTGCATTAATAAGTTTTATGTTTTTGAACAAAAAATCCATTAACTTAATGGCAGCGCATACTAGGTGGGTGGGGTTAAAGAATACAAGCGGACTTCTTGTCAGCCACATAATGACTTAGAATTAATGCCATATATTAACTCAATGTAGTGCTAATTAGTCTTTTTTCACGGCCTGTTGAATAACAGTCAATAAACTTTCAAACCCTGCTAACCATGCCGCAAAACAAAACAATCCCAAAAATAAAAGCCGAATTTTTATTAGGCAATTTACGCCAGATGAAAGCCAATCCATTCCAAGCGCTTTGCGACTGGCAGCGTGATTATGGCGATTTGGTGAGTTTTAGATTGGCAACTCGTCATTTTTACTTAATCAGCCACCCAAAACTGATCGAACAGGCTTTAATCAAACAAAGCGATACCTTTGTCAAAATGTACGATCCTAAAAAACCAACCGGTCTGGCATTGGTGTTAGGGCAAGGATTAGTGACCAGTCAGGGCGAGTTATGGCAAAGACAGCGGCGGTTAATGCAGCCGGTTTTTCAGCGAAGTAATTTGGCGGCTTTGCTCCCGCAAATTGTCACTGCCGGCAATAACTTATTAGCCAGATGGCGGCTATTAGGCGATGGTGCTCAAGTTAATCTTGCTGATGAAATGATGCAGGTAACGCTTGAAGTAATCACTCAAACCATGTTCAGCACCAGTGTCCTCGATAAGATCGAACACATTGCGCCTGCTTTAGATACGCTGCTCCGGTATGCGGCCAAATCGGTCATGAATCCTTTACGCATGCCGTTATTTATACCCACTAAAGCCAATCGGGAATTCAATGCGGCAAGCGCGGTAGTAGATGATGTCATTTACGGGATAATCGAGCAACGCCGCGCCCAACCAGCAGCACACAACGATTTATTGGATATGTTGCTGAACGCAAGCGATGACAATGGCGAACTTATGTCCGACAAGCAGGTTCGAGATGAAGTCATTACCATTTTTACCGCCGGTCATGAAACCACTGCCAATTTGTTAAGCTGGACGCTGTATTTACTGGCTCGCCATCCCAATATATTGGCTAAATTGCGCCAGGAACTCGATACATTTGTGCAAGGCAAAATCCCAACGGCGGAAGACTTGCAGCAGCTTGTCTATACCAGAGCTGTGCTGAATGAGTCGATGCGCCTGCGCCCGCCGGTCGGCATTATGATGCGTCGGATCAAAAAAGATACCGAGCTTGACGGCCATTTATTAAAACAAGGCAGGCTGGCGATGTTCAGTATTTACAATATTCACCATCACCCGGATTTCTGGCAACAGCCCGAGCAGTTCGATCCCGACCGATTTTTAAGTGCTGAAAATCGCAGGTTTTCATTCATGCCGTTTGGAACGGGCGAGCGCATCTGTATCGGCAACCATTTTGCGTTACTGGAAAGCCAACTGTTGTTGAGCATGATCATTCAGCATTTTGATTGGCACTTGCTTGGTACGGATGAAGCCGAAATTGAAATGGCGGTAACTTTGAAGCCGAAGGGTGGGATTCCGGCGAAGTTGGCCGTTCGAGGCATGCATTGGTGATTTACGCGGGTTCCCAAGCTCCAGCTTCGCGAGACGGGAAGCTGGAGCTTCCCGCACTGAATTCCCAAGCTGGAGCTTGGGAACTAGCGTTTACTAAGCTGCTTAACTTAATGGCAGTGACGCAACGCGTGGGAACGAGAGACGGCCGCGTTGGTTAAGATTATTTGCCCTTTACCGGCTGTGGTTCTAATTTCCATATATCCCGGTTATATTCGCCAATTGTCCTGTCGGTAGAGAATTTGCCGCTGTTCGCGCAATTTAAGATGCTCATTTTGGTCCAATGGTCTTGATCCCGATAGGCATCTTCAACGCGTTTTTGGGCATCGATAAAACTCCTGAAATCGGCAATCGTCATCCAGGGGTCGTGCGGGCTTTTTATGGAGTTGATCAGGTCGTCGAATATGCCCGGCTCGAACTGGTTGAAATAGCCGGATTCCAGCAGATGCATGACCCGTTGCAAGTCTTCGTCCTGATCAATCATTTCGAGCGGGTCATAGTGGGCTCGTCTGGCTTCGATTTGCTCTTCGGTCAAGCCGAACAGGAAGAAGTTTTCATCGCCCACTTCTTCACGTATTTCAATGTTCGCGCCATCCAGTGTGCCGATGGTGATCGCGCCGTTCATCATCAGCTTCATATTGCCGGTACCTGACGCTTCCTTGCCCGCGGTGGATATTTGCTCGGACAAATCGGCGCCGGGGCAGATTTTTTCCATGGCCGAAACACGGTAATCCGGCAAAAACAGCAAGGTCAATTGTTCACCTACCTCGGGATCCGAATTAATAACCTGGGCAACATTGTTGATCAGTTTGATGGTTTTTTTCGCCATGCGATAGCCGGGAGCCGCTTTGCCGCCGATTAATACGCAGCGTGGCACTCGGTCTGCGTCGCCTTTTTTAATGCAGTTATAAAGATGAATCACATGCAATACATTGAGCAGTTGGCGCTTGTATTCATGAATGCGCTTAACCTGCACATCGAACAAGGCATCGACGCTAAAACGCAGTTCGGTACCGTGTTTGATTTTTTTGTAGTCGATCAAACGCTGTTTTGCGGCCTGTTTGATGGCGTGCCAGCGTTGCCTGAATTGGGCATT
>Ga0123399_1074863_pt1 | contig 10524 bp, 6 predicted proteins | sample T5LHNH4metaT_FD_89927 | JGI IMG/M metagenome (GOLD analysis project Ga0123399, IMG submission 89927) | Methane-oxidizing artificial microbial communities from Washington, USA to study methane cycling - T5-LHNH4 metaT (Metagenome... | ecosystem: Engineered > Modeled > Simulated communities... | reverse complement strand
GCGCGGCGGGGACTCTCGAGCCCGCCCGACCTTCGTCCCCCGATTTCCTGAAGCTGCATCGGACGGCGCGCTTTTCTGGAAGGATGCGTGGGCGCCTTCGCGGCTGACGTCGCGTCACTCCACGGATCTGCGCTCCTTGCGCGCCGGCTCGCTCCGGGGTCTTGCGATCTTTTGGGTCGCGGGGCGACAGGTTGTGAAGCGGCGACGCTTCCGTCAGGAAGCTAGAGAAACTTCGATGGTCAGGAAAAACATCCGGCTTGCCGGCGGCGCGCTGCTGGCTTTCATGACGCTCGTCACGGCGGACGCCCGTGCGGGCGTCGACGACTACGCCTTCGAGCTGGTCAGTCCGAAGGCGAGGCTGGGGCAGGGCTTCGTCGACATGCGGCTGATCCGCAAGGCGGATGGGAAAAGCGTTCCCGACGCCGTAATCTTCGCCACAAGGCTCGATATGGCGCCGGACGACATGGAAGCGATGACGAGCGTCATCGAACCGGCGGCGACCCCGAAGCCCGGCGTTTATCGGTTCAAGGTCGATCTGACGGATGAGGGGCGGTGGCGCATTTCCATCGCGGCGAAGCTTCAGGGCGAGACGGGTACGCTCCAGAGCCGGCTTATTTTGCAGGTGGCGCCATGAAGCGATTACGCCGCGTCTCTTTTTCGCTTGCCGTCGCCGCAGGCCTGTCCGCTCCGCCGCTTTCAGCGGCGGAAAAGAACCCGCCGGGCGCGACGGTCGAGAGCGTCGTCTCTCTGGCCAGGCGGCTGAGCCCCGAGCTTGCGGCGGCCGTTCTGGACGCGGACGCGGCGACGCAGCGCGTCGGCGCCGCCGGGGTTCAGCCCGACCCCACCGTCACCTTGCAGGCATGGGACGTGAACAGCCGCGGCGTCGGCCAGCGCTGGATTGGCGTCGAGCAGACTTTCAGATTGTGGGGAAAGACCGATCTGGAGAAGGACGTCGCCCAGGCGGACGCCGATGCGGCGCGGCATCAGAGCCGCGCCATGGAGGCCGATCTCGTCGCGCGCGTGAAGACCGCCTACGCCCAATATGGCGCCGCGCAGCGCGCGCTGGAATTGTCGAGGTCGCTGAAGCAGCGCGTCGACCAATTGCTTGACCTCCTGCGTTTGCGCTACGGCGCGAGCTCGGTGGATCAGCAGGAGGTCATCAGGGCCGAGCTCGAAGCCGCGAACGCCGCCGCGGACGTCGCTCGCCGGGAAGGGGAGGCGAAATCCGCGGCCGCCCGGCTGAACGCGCTGATCGGCCGCGACGCGCGCGCGTCGCTCGCGCCCTCCAAAGGTTTCGCGCCGATGAAGACAAGGCTGACGCTCGCCGGCGTGCAGGAGCTGGCGCGCGCGTCGAATCCCCAGCTCGCCGCGACGCATGCCCAGATACGTTCCGCCGCCGGGACAAAGGAGTTGACCGACCTCAATTACTACCCCGACATCACCGCGGGCGCGACTTTCGTGCAGCGGCCGGTCGGCGAGAATAACGGCCAGTTCCTGCTCGGCTTCAAAGTGCCATTGCAATATGAGGCGAAGGACGCCGAGCAGCGCGCCGCGAGCGCCAATCTCGGCGCGGCGCGGGCCCGCAACGACGCGCTGCGCATCCGCCTCGACGGCGAGGTCGCCGAGGCGTGGTTTCGGCTGGAGGCCGTTCGCAAGGCGATCAAAATCTTCGAGCAGCGCCAGCTTCCTCCCGCGCGATTATCCGTCGAAACGGCGAAGAGCGGGTTTGACGCGGGCGCGACCAGCCTCGCCGCGCTTCTCGACTCCGAGCGCCGCCTCCGCGCGGTCGAATTGGAGCTTCTCGCCCTGAAGGTGGAGGAACAGAGCAGATATGCCGATCTCGAACGTCTCGCGGGAGGCGCGCTGTGAAACGCATGACGATCATCCTCGCCGCCGTTCTCGGCCTCGCGGCGGTCGGCGGCGTCGGATTGTGGTCGTGGCGCGCGAAGGCGCCGGACCGCGCGCCCGCCGGGACGCATGCGCATGGGACGGGACCGATCATCTACTATCGCGATCCCGACGGCCCCTATTATTCGGCCGCGCCGAGGAAGAACGCCGCCGGAAAGGACTATGTCGCCGTTCGCGCCAGCGAGGACGTCTCCTTCGACGACAAGCGGCCGGAGACCGCGCCGAAGGAAAGCGCGGGCCGGCGCATCCGCTATTACCGGCATCCGATGGGGCTTCCCGACACGTCTCCCGTTCCCAGGAAGGACTCGATGGGAATGGACTATGTGCCCGTCTACGAAGACGAGGCGCAGGGCGATTCGACGGTCGCGGTCAGCCCCGGCAAGGTGCAAAAGACAGGCGTGCGGTCCGAGCCCGTCGAGCGCCGGACAGTAACGATCCCCGTCCGCGCGGCCGGCCGCGTGGACTTCGATCCGCGTCGCACGGCGGTCGTCGCGCTTCGCTTCGAAGGCTTCATCGAATCTGTCGGGAAGTCCGCCGAGGGCGATTATGTGCGCAAGGGCGAGCCGCTCATGCGCGTTTACGGGCCCGACCTCTCGAGCGCGGCGGCGGAATATGTGGCCGTGCTCAACGCGCATTCCGCCGCGCGCATGGAAGGCGCGCGGCGCCGTCTCGTCAATCTCGGACTCGACGACGCGACGATCGCATCCATCGCACGGAGCCGCCGCGTCCCGCGCGCGATCGACTGGCCGGCGCCGCAGGACGGCCATGTCATCGAACGCAAAGCCTTGAGCGGCATGCGCGCGGCGCCGGGAGAAACGCTGTTTCGCATCGTCGATCATAGCGCCGTCTGGATTCTGGCGGACATTCCGGAACGCGACGTGGCGGCCGTCGCGCCGGGACAGACTGCGATCATCCGCGCGCGATCCTATCCCGACCGTCCTTTCAAAGGGCGAGTGGCGCTCATCTATCCGCATCTGAACATGGAGACGCGCACGGCGCGCGTGCGCATCGAGCTGCCGAATCCGGAAGGACGCCTGCTCGGCGACATGTTCGCCGATGTCGAGATCGAGGCCGGCGGAGAGGAGAAAGTTCTCGCCGCGCCGGAAAGCGCCGTCATCGACGCCGGCAAGCGGCAGGTCGTGATTCTGGATAAGGGCGAGGGCCGTTTCGAGCCGCGCGAGGTCAGGATCGGCCGACGCGGGGACGGCTATGTGGAGATTGCGAGCGGCGTCTCCGAAGGCGACCGTGTGGTGACGTCGGCGAACTTTCTCATCGACGCGGAGAGCAATCTCAAGGCGGCGCTGCAGGCGCTCGATCATGGCGAGGCCGGCAAATGATCGGCCGCCTCATCGCATGGTCGGCGCGCAATCTCGTGCTCGTCTTCGTCGGAACGGCTTTCGCCGTCGCCGCAGGCGTCTATTCGTTGCGCACGCTTCCGCTCGACGCCATCCCCGATCTCTCGGACGTGCAGGCGATCGTCTATACCGAATATCCGGGCCAGGCGCCGCAGGTGGTCGAGGATCAGGTCACCTATCCGCTGACGAGCGCCATGCTCACCGTGCCGCGCTCCAGAGTCGTTCGCGGCTTCTCCTTCTTCGGCGTTTCCTTCGTCTATGTGATTTTCGAGGACGGAGTCGACGTCTATTGGGCGCGCTCCCGCGTGCTCGAATATTTGAGCGCCGCGACCAAGCGCCTGCCCGCCGGCGCCGCGCCGGTTCTGGGTCCCGACGCGACGGGCGTCGGCTGGGTGTATCAATATGCGCTCGTCGCCAAGCAGATGACGCTTGCGGAACTGCGCTCGCTTCAGGACTGGACGCTTCGCTATGGGCTCGCGAAGGCGGAAGGGGTCGCGGAAGTCGCGAGCGTCGGCGGCTTCGTGCGGCAATATAATGTCGTGGTCGATCCCAACCGGCTGCGCGCGCTTGACGTCCCGCTCTCGCGAATCCGCGAAGTCATTCGCGCCAACAACGCCGATGTCGGCGGCCGCACGGTCGAGCTTTCCGAGTTCGAGTTCATCATTCGAGGGCGGGGCTATTTGAAGGGCGTCGCGGATCTCGAAAATATCGTGCTGCGCGCCGGCGGCGGAACGCCGCTTCTCCTGAAAGACGTCGCGCGCATCGAGCTTGGGCCGGACGAGCGGCGCGGCGTCGCCGAGCTCAATGGCGAGGGCGAGGTCGCGAGCGGCGTCGCGCTTCAGCGATACGGCGCCAATGCCTTGAAGGTCATCGACAATGTCAAGGCCGCTCTCGCGCAGATCGCGCCCGCTCTTCCGAAGGGCGTCGAGATCGTCCCGGTCTATGACCGCTCCGAGCTCATCCATGCGGCGATCGAGACCCTGCGCAGCGCGCTCGTCGAGGAAAGCGTCATCGTCGCGCTCGTCTGCGTCGTCTTCCTGCTGCATTTCCGCAGCGCGCTCGTCGCCATCATCATGCTGCCGGTCGGCGTGCTCATGGCCTTCGCGGCGATGAAGGCGCTGGGGCTCGGCTCCAATATCATGAGCCTCGGCGGCATCGCCATCGCCATCGGCGCGATGGTCGACGCGGCCATCGTAATGATCGAGAACGCCCATAAGCGGCTCGAGCGCGCGTCGCCGGACGCGCCGCGCATCGACATTCTGATCGACGCGGCGGCGGAGGTCGGGCCGGCGCTGTTTTTCAGCCTGCTCATCATCACGGTTTCCTTCCTGCCCATCTTCACGCTCGAATCGCAGGAAGGCAGGCTCTTCAGCCCGCTCGCCTATACCAAGACCTTCGCCATGGCCTCGGCGGCCTTGCTGTCGGTCACGCTGACGCCGGCGCTGATGGCGATCTTCGTGCGCGGCAAGATCGTCTCGGAGGAAAAAAACCCGATCAACCGGGCGCTGATCTATGTCTATCGCCCGGTCATCCGCCTCGTGATGCGCGCGAAGATCCCGACGATCCTTCTGGCGCTCGCGGCGCTCGGCGTCACGATCGTTCCGGCGCGCCGGCTCGGCTCGGAATTCATGCCCGCTCTCAATGAAGGCGCGCTCCTCTACATGCCGACGACGCTGCCGGGCCTTTCGGTGACCAAGGCCGCGCAGCTCCTGCAGACGCAGGACCGCATCATCAAGTCCTTTCCCGAGGTGAAATCGGCCTTCGGCAAAGCAGGCCGCGCCGCCACGGCGACCGATCCGGCGCCGCTCGAAATGTTCGAGACGGTGGTCGATCTCAAGCCCAAGGAAGAATGGCGGCCGGGCGTGACCGTCGACAGCCTGATCGCGGAGATGGACGCCGCGCTGCAATTTCCCGGCGTCTCCAACGCCTGGACCATGCCGATCCGCAACCGCATCGACATGCTCGCGACGGGCATCCGAACGCCGGTCGGCGTCAAGATCATGGGCCGCGATCTCGCGCAGCTCGAAGGCCTCGCGCGGCAGGTCGAGAAAGTGGTGAAGGGCGTTCGCGGCGCGTCATCGGCCTATGCCGAGCGCGTCATGGGCGGCTATTATCTCGACATCACGCCCGACCGCGCGGCGCTCGCGCGCTATGGGCTGATGATCGACGACGTGCAGGCGACGATCGCGACGGCGCTTGGCGGCGAGACCGTGACGACCACTGTCGAGGGACGCGAGCGCTATGGCGTGAATGTGCGCTATCCGCGCGACTTTCGGTCGAGCCCGCGGGCGATCGCGAGCGACGTGCTCGTTCCGCTGCCGGGTGGCGGGACCATCCCGTTGGGCGAAGTCTGCAAGATCGAGCTGGTGCGCGGCCCGACCTCGATCCGCACCGAGAACGGCCAGCTCGCGGTCTATATCTTCGTCGACATACGCGACCGGGACATTGGCGGCTTTGTCGCCGAGGCGCAGAAGGCCGTCGCCGAGACCGTCGAATTTCCTGCCGGCTCCTACGTCGTGTGGAGCGGCCAGTTCGAATATCTCGAACGCGCCGAGGCGCGCATGCGCATCGTCGCGCCGGTGACGCTCTCCATCATCTTCCTGCTGCTCTATCTCAACTTCCGCAAGATCGCCGAGACGCTGATCGTGATGCTGTCCCTGCCTTTCGCGCTTGTCGGCGGCGTCTGGCTGATGTGGCTCATGACGTTCAACATGTCCGTCGCCGTGGGCGTCGGCTTCATCGCGCTCGCCGGCGTCGCGGCCGAGACCGGCGTCGTCATGCTCATCTATCTGGACGCGGCGATGCAAGAGATCGCGGAGAAGCGGGCAGGGGAAGGAAAGGCTTTCACGAAGGCCGATCTTCGCGAGGCCATCATGCTCGGCGCCGTGGAGCGCGTGCGTCCCAAAATGATGACGGTCGTCGCCATCATGGCGGGCCTCGTGCCGATCCTGTGGAGCACGGGCGCGGGATCGGAAGTGATGCAGCGCATCGCCGTGCCGATGATCGGCGGCATGGTGTCGTCCACCTTGCTGACGCTTGTCGTCATCCCGGCGATCTATGCTTTGGTCAAGGGAATTGGACTGCCGGCCCAGGAGGGCGATTGTGTGAACGCGGGGCATGAGCAAATCCCTCCCCTTTACGGGGAGGGTGGCCCTGCGGAGCAGGGTCGGGTGGGGTAAAGCCCATCCAATGTTTTATGGCCGTAAAGGGGGAGTATTGGGCGCCGCTCTGCTCCCAGCGTCTTTGCGAGCCGAAGGCGAAGCGATCCAGGAGGGCTATTGCGATTCTGGATTGCTTCGTCGGCTTCACCTCCTCGCAATGACGGCCGCCCGGCGAATGAATCAAGCAGAACCAGCGTAATCCCTTCTTATGGAAGCGACATGGCTTGCCGCCGACTGTGGCGAGCGGCTCAGGCGACGTTCGGGAATGGCGGCATCTCCGGAACGCGCTGGCGCTCGATCGTCGTTCCGCGCAATCGCAGCGAATTGGCCACGACGCTGACCGAAGAAAGCGCCATCGCGGCGGCGGCGAGCGTTGGCGAGAGCAGCAGGCCGAAGGCGGGATAAAGGGCGCCCGCCGCGATGGGCACGCCGGCCGCGTTGTAGATGAAGGCGAAGAACAGGTTCTCGCGAATATTGTGCATGGTCGCCCGGGACAGGCGGCGGCCGCGAACAATGCCGCGCAGGTCGCCCTTGAGCAGGGTGACGCCGGCGCTCTCGATCGCCACGTCGGTCCCTGTGCCCATGGCGATCCCGATATCCGCGGCGGCGAGGGCGGGCGCGTCGTTCACGCCGTCTCCGGCCATGGCGACGATGCGGCCCGCCCGCCGAAGGCGCTCCACGACCTCGCTCTTATGTTCGGGCAGAATCTCGGCTTCGACTTCCGATATGCCAAGGCGTTTCGCGACGGCGCGCGCCGAGGTCCAATTGTCGCCCGTCAGCATCACGACCGAGACGCCATCATCAAGGAGGTCCTTCAAGGCGTCCGGAGTCGTCTCCTTGATTGGATCGGCGATCGCGATAACGCCGGCCGCCCGGCCGTCGATCGCGACGAAGATCGCCGTCGCGCCGTCTTCCCGAAGGCGCTCGGCGTCGTCCTCAAGGGCGGCGACGTCTATGCGCAGCTCGTCAAGAAATCGTCGGTTGCCGATGACGACGGACCGTGCCTCGACGCGGCCCGTGACCCCCTTGCCGACCGGCGAATCGAAATCCGTCGCCTCGGAAAGGGGAATCTTTCGCTCAAGCGCGGCCTCGACGATCGCGGCCGCGAGAGGATGCTCGCTCGCCCGTTCGAGGCTCGCCGCCAAGCCGAGAAGCTCGTTCTCGGAGAGGCCCGTCAAAGGGCGTATCGCGGTCACGCGCGGCTTGCCCTCCGTCAGCGTGCCGGTCTTGTCGACGACGAGCGTGTCGATTTTCTCGAAACGCTCCAGGGCTTCGGCGTTCTTGATGAGCACGCCAGACTGCGCGCCGCGCCCGATGCCCACCATCACCGACATTGGCGTCGCGAGTCCGAGAGCGCAGGGGCAGGCGATGATGAGAACCGAAACGGCGGCGATGAGGCCGTAGCTCATGCGCGGCTCCGGTCCCCAGACCGCCCAGGCAGCGAAAGCGAGAAGAGCCACGAGAATCACCAGCGGCGCGAACCAGCCCGAGACCTGATCCGCAAGGCGCTGGATGGGCGCGCGGCTCCGTTGCGCGGAAGCGACCATGTCGACGATGCGCGAGAGCATCGTATCCTTGCCGACGCGGTCTGCCCGCATCACGAAGCTTCCGGTCTGATTGAGCGTGCCGCCGATCACCGTGTCGCCGGCGTTCTTCGTGACCGGCATGGATTCGCCCGTCACCATGGATTCGTCGACAGCGCTGCGGCCTTCGAGCAGCGTCCCGTCGACGGGCGTTTTTTCGCCCGGGCGCACGCGCAGGCGGTCGCCGACGTGAATCTGGTCGAGGGAGACTTCCTCGTCCGATCCGTCTTCCTTGACGCGCTTCGCCGTGACGGGCGCGAGATTGAGGAGCGCGCGAATGGCGCCGCCCGTCTGTTCTCTCGCGCGAAGCTCGAGCACCTGTCCGAGCAGCACGAGCGTCGTGATGACCGCCGCCGCCTCGAAATAGATCGGGACCGAATTGTCGGCGTTACGGAACGTGGCCGGAAAGAGCGACGGCGCAAAGGTCGCGACGACGCTGTAGAGCCAGGCCACGCCCGTGCCCATGGCGATCAGCGTGAACATGTTGAGATTGCGCGTGACGAGCGACTGGGCGCCTCTGACGAAGAACGGCCAGCCCGCCCAAAGCACGACGGGACTCGCCAGCGCGAATTGCGCCCAGTTCGAGATGTGTGGCGGAATGACATGATGCAGGTTCAGGAAGTGCCCGCCCATCTCGAGGACGAACACCGGAATCGTCAGCGCGAGTCCCACCCGGAAGCGCCGGGTCATATCCGTGAGCTCTGCGCTCGGTCCCAACTCCGCCGTCGCAACGACCGGCTCGAGCGTCATTCCGCAGATCGGGCAATTGCCGGGGCCGGGCTGCCGGATTTGCGGATGCATCGGGCAGGTGTAGATCGCCCGCGCCTCAGGCGGGAGACGGGCGGCGCCCTGCGTCATCCCCTCGTGATGGCGCCCGCGCCCTTCCCCGGAATGTCCGGAATGGCGATGATCATGTTCATGGACCATTCTTTTTCCTCCCAGGATGGATGCGGGACGGCGTTCCCGCGTTTTCACAGCATATGGCTAGCCAAGCAGCGCCGGGCGGCTCTGTCTACTCCCGGCAGATGGTCGTCGAGGCTCGTCGCGGGCTCACGTGCGGGGAAAGCGCTGTGGCGCCCCGGATCGGCGCCGGGAGCCGATGGGGGCCGCCGTAGCGTCGCCTCTTCAAGGCGACATCTGACTTGCTGATTTTTAAACTGGAAATTTCAGAAATGGTCGGAGTGAATGTAACGGCGAGGCATTTTGCTTAATGGCGGAGGGGGCGGCATAAAGAAACCCCGCCGGGCTTGGAATCGCCATGGCGGGGTCGCCCCGAAGGGTCTTGAGGCTCAACGAGCGAACTCGCGCGCAATCAACGTGAATGTGGGGAAACCTCGGAAATTGCCCGAAGCGACATGCTTGATATGAGCAATAATAAAATCAATCACTTGATAATTGGTCGGAGTGAGAGGATTCGAACCTCCGACCCCCTCGTCCCGAACGAGGTGCGCTACCAGGCTGCGCTACACTCCGATCCCGCGGCCGCGAGGGCCGCTTTCGAGGGGCCTTATAGCCATAGAGCGCGGTCGCCGCAACTGGTTTCGCCTTGTCTGGTTTCGCCTTGTCGAATTTGCCGCCCCTCAGCCGCGTCGGCGCTGGAGCGTCACGAAGGCGAAGTCCGCCTCGTCCCGGTCGCCGCGCTCAGGGGTTTCGCGGGCGATTTCCTCCCAGTCTTCCAGGGAGAGCGCAGGAAAATGGGCGTCGCCGGGAATGTCGAGGGCGACTTCCGTCAGCTCGATCAAATGGGTCTGGTCGAGAAGCGCGCGGTAGATCTCTTCGCCGCCGGCGACGACGATTTCCGGCGTCCCCATCTCGTGGGCGAGCCGGCGGGCGATGGCGAGCGATTCGGGCAGGCTCGTCGCAACATGGGCGCCGGGCGCTTCATAGTCGGCGCGCCGGGTGACGACGACGCTCTCGCGGCCGGGGAGGGGCCGGCCGATCGACTCCCAGGTGCGCCGGCCCATGATCATGGGCCGGCCCCAGGTCCGCGCCTTGTAGCGCTTGAGATCGCTGGAGAGCCGCCAAGGCAGGCCGTTGCCGACGCCGATGACGCCATTCCGCGCCCTGGCCACGACGGCCACGAGTTTCGGTTCCATGAGCGCTATTTCCATGAGCGCTTATACCGCAATAGGCGCGGCGATGGCCGGCCAGGGATCGTAGCCTTCCACCGCGACGTCCTCGTAGCGGAAGTCGAAGAGCGAGGTCGCGTCCGGATTCAGCGAGAGGCGGGGCAGGGGCCTCGGCTCGCGGGAGAGCTGAAGCCGCGCCTGCTCGATGTGATTGAGATAGAGATGCGCGTCGCCGAAGCTGTGGATAAATTCGCCCGGAACGCAGCCCGCCGCCTGCGCCGCCATATGGGTGAGGAGCGCATAGCTCGCAATGTTGAAGGGCGCGCCCAGAAAGACGTCCGCCGAGCGCTGATAGAGCTGGCAGGAAAGGCGTTTTTGCCCGTCAATCTCCGTCACATGGAACTGGAACAGGCAGTGGCAGGGCGCGAGCGCCATTTTGTCGATCTCG
>Ga0123399_1025260_pt1 | contig 10530 bp, 8 predicted proteins | sample T5LHNH4metaT_FD_89927 | JGI IMG/M metagenome (GOLD analysis project Ga0123399, IMG submission 89927) | Methane-oxidizing artificial microbial communities from Washington, USA to study methane cycling - T5-LHNH4 metaT (Metagenome... | ecosystem: Engineered > Modeled > Simulated communities... | reverse complement strand
TTGTGCTTCGCCGTCAGTTGAAGCGAGTCGATCACGCGCAGAACTTCATCGAAATTGCGGCCCGTGGTCATCGGATAGACGATGATGAGCTTGATTTTCTTGTCCGGACCGATGACGAAAACATTGCGCACCGTCTGGTTGTCGGCCGGCGTGCGCGCGCTGGCGTCGCCCGACGCGCTCGCGGGCAGCATCCCGTAGAGCTTGGCGATGCGCAGGTCCGGGTCGCCGATCATCGGATAGTTCGGCGCGGCGCCTTGCGTTTCTTCAATGTCGATCGCCCATTTCGAGTGGTTCTCGACAGGATCGACGCTCAGCCCGATCAATTTCACGTTGCGGCGGTCGAATTCCGGCTTGAGTTTGGCCATGTAGCCAAGCTCCGTCGTGCAAACCGGCGTGAAATCCTTCGGGTGCGAGAAGAGCACGACCCAGGAGTCGCCGATCCAGTCGTGAAATCTTATCGGTCCCTGCGTCGTTTCCGCCTCGAAATCCGGCGCCGTGTCGCCAATCTGAAAAGCCATGACATCCCCTCGCTTTATGCCACGCGGCGCGCGCTGACGAGGCCGCGACGCCCAAGCAGCTAGGGCGACTCGCCCCAATTTCAAGATCGCGTAGCGACGCAATCTGGCGGACGCTTTGGCGCAGGGACGAAAGGCGGCGCATCGGCTATATTGCAGCGCAAAAGATCAGCCGCCAGCCGCGCGCCGTTCCGGGCGCCCCCGCCAAGTGGAGACGTCCATGCCATCCGATCCCAGGCGCAATTTGTTAGCCGTCGTGATTTTCTGGATTTTTCTGTTATTGGGCGCCGCGGCGCTGGCGATCGGCGCGGCGCGGGAGCACGCCGGCCTCGACGCGGCGACGCGCGCCTATCTCTCCGAACTGCACATGTCGCTCGGTCTGACGGCGGCGATTCTCCTCGCCGCGCAAATATTGCTGGGCGCCGTTCTGTATCTCATGGTCGAGAGCGGCGGGCCGCGCGAAGGCCGGGTCGCCGTCGCTTTCTGGCTGCGGCAGGCGATCTATCTCCTCTTCGCGGTTGCAGCGGCGACCGGCGCGCTCGCCGCCGTCTTTCGGGGCGAGCAGCTCTTCTTCTGGGACTACGCCCTGCCCTTCTGGGATGCGGGCGACCCCGCGGTCGCGGAACGGCTGGAGACGGCGCATGGCGTCGCGGCCTACGCCTTTGCGGCGGTCCTCGCCCTTTACGCCGGGCTTGCGCTCTTCGACCGGCTCTCGCCCGCCACAGCGTCGGAGCCCGCCAAGGCGCTGGAAATAGCCGCGCCGCCGAACGCGGCGGCCGTGATCGCGGACGGGCTGGCGCACAGCTTTCGTTTCTTCGGCGCGGCCGCCTTCTGGCTGCAGTTCTTTCTGGCCATCGTCTCGGCCCTGCTATTGGCCTTCGGCTATGTCGGCCATACGCTGAGCCCGAACGGCTCGGGATTTGGCGACGCCATTTATTGGGCCTCCGCGGGTCTGGGGCTGCTCCTGCTCTCGATGCTCTTCGGCTTTCGCTACATGAGCGCCGCCAAGCGCATTCGCATCCAGCCTGAACATTACCTCGCCTATCAAAAGCGCCTGGCGTTCTGGTTCGTCGGCGCCGGCGGCTTCGTCAATATTCTCGGCGTGCTCATCTCTTTCGTGGGCGTCGGCTTGAGCGTCGCGCTGCTCATCGGCAAGACCGTCTCGCAACCGCCGGGCATCGCCATCACCGATCCCAACAAGATCATCCGCGCGCTCGACGTCTTCGTCCTGCTGGTGAATTTCAGCCTCCTCTTCGCCCATTGCGTCGGCGTCGGCGTCGCCGCCTGGCTGAGCATCAGCAGCCTGAAGGCGCGGCATCAATATTTGGTCGCGACCGAAACAGGAAAGTGATGGGAGATCAGGCCATCGACAGAGCACGGCGGCCTCCGGAGCGAGAGCGCTTCCTAAGGTGGTCCGACAGTAAGTGAGCCGGCAATCGCGGAAGTCTTTTTCCCTCTTCCCGCTCGCGGGGAGAGGGCAGGGTGAGGGGCAAAGCCGCCGTGCGAATGCTCGTCGCTTGCATACTGCAACAAATCGCCGCTTTCCCCGTCGCCGCCTCGCCCCTCACCCCAGCCCTCTCCCCGTTTTCACGGGGAGAGGGAGCCGGCTGAACGATTCGATTGATGACGGGCGGCGCTCAAGCCGGTTCAGGATCAAGCGCGAGAGGCTTATGGCGTTTCGTAAACGATCCTGCATTGGAGATGCTCGACGTCGATCTTTTGTGTCTGGTTGGCTGTAGCCCTGCGTTCAACGGAATTTTGCAGGGTCGAATTTTGCTGCGGGAACCGCAAATTCTATGGCGATGTCCGCAGCGAGCGTGGGGTCTAATACATCTTTGCCTGCGTCGATCGCTCGCTGCAGCGCGAAACCCAGAGCGGCGGGGCGCGTTTCGGGCGGCACGTCATAAAGTTCGAGCGCACTGATAATCTTTGGCGCTAGATATTTGATGTAATTATATGGAACGTCGCTGGGACAACAAACCCCGTGCGCGAAAGACGCGCGATGGCGAAAATTATCCTTCGGCAGGATCGCTCTCATCCCCCTCGCCCACATCCTCAATATGCTCCACCGACACCACGCGCTCGTCCTCGGCCGTGTCGAACACAATCACGCCCTGCGTCCCGCGCCCGGCGATGCGGATGCCTTCCACCGGGCAGCGAATGAGCTGGCCGCCATCGGTGACGAGCATGATTTCGTCGTCCTGCGCCACGGGGAAGGAGGCGATGAGCTTGCCGTTGCGGGCGTTCACCGCCATGGCGACGATGCCTTTGCCGCCGCGGCCGGTGATGCGGTATTCGTATGAGGAGGTGCGCTTGCCGTAGCCGTTCTCGGAGACGGTCAGAATGATCTGCTCCGCCGCCTGCATTTCATAGAAACGCGGGTCGGAGAGCTCGACGGTCCCCGTCCCCTCCTCCGGTTCGGCGCCCGTCTCCGGCGCGACATCCTCGCCCATGCGGCGGCGCAGCGCGCTCGCCTTTTTCAGATAGGCCGCGCGCTCCTCGCCCGTCGCCTCGAAATGCTTGAGGATCGAGAGCGAGATCACCCTGTCGCCCTCGGCCAGCGACACGCCGCGCACGCCCATGGAGGTGCGGCCCTGGAAGACGCGCACTTCCGGCACGGCGAAGCGGATGCATTGGCCTTCGCGCGTCGTCAGCAGAATGTCGTCGTTCTCGCTCGCGGTCGCGACGTCGACGATCGCCTCGCCCTCGTCGAGCTTCATGGCGATGAGGCCGTTGCGGCGCACGTCGACGAAGTCGGAGAGCTTGTTGCGCCTCACCGTGCCGCCGGTCGTCGCGAAAATGGCGTCGAGCCTGTCCCAGCTCGATTCGTCCTCGGGCAGCGGCATGATGGTGGTGATGCGTTCGCCGGACTCGAGCGGCAGCATGTTGACGAGCGCCTTGCCGCGCGCCTGCGGGGCCGCGAGCGGCAGCCGCCAGACCTTTTCCTTATAGGCCTTGCCGCGCGAGGAGAAGAACAGCACCGGCGTATGCGTATTGGCGACGAAGAGGCGGTGAACGAAATCCTCTTCCTTCATCTGCATGCCGGAGCGGCCCTTGCCGCCGCGCCGCTGCGCCCGATAGGTCGAAAGCGGCACGCGCTTGATGTAGCCGGCATGCGAGACGGTGACGACCATGTCCTCGCGGGCGATGAGGTCCTCGTCCTCCACCTCGCCATCGGAATCGAGTATTTCCGTGCGGCGCGGCGTGGCGTAGGCCTCCTTCACCGCGCGCATCTCGTCCTTGACGATGCCGAAGAGCTTATCGCGCGAACGAAGAATATCGAGATATTCCGCGATCTCGGCGGCGAGCTTGTTCAGGGTTTCCGCGATTTCCTCGCGGCCCAGGGCGGTGAGGCGCTGGAGGCGCAGATCGAGAATGGCGCGGGCCTGCGCCTCGGAAAGACGGATCGCGCCGTCGTCCGAAAGCTTGTGGCGCGGATCGGCGATGAGCTCCACGAGCGGCGCCATGTCCTTCGCCGGCCAGTCGCGCGCCATCAGCGCCTCGCGCGCGGCGGCGGCGTCGGGCGAATTGCGGATGAGGCGGATCACCTCGTCGATATTCGCGACCGCGATGGCGAGGCCGACCTGAAGATGCGCATTGTCGCGCGCTTTGCCCAGGCGGAACTTGGTGCGGCGCGTGACGACGGTTTCGCGGAAATCGACGAAGGCGCGCAGCACGTCATGGAGCGTCATCAGCTCCGGCCGCCCGCCATTCAGCGCGATCATATTGACCGGGAAGCTCGATTGCAGCGCGGTGTGGCGCCAGAGCTGATTGAGCACGACATCGGCCACGGCCTCGCGCTTCAGCTCGACAACAATGCGCATGCCGTCGCGGTCGGACTCGTCGCGCAGATCGGCGATGCCCTCGATCTTCTTTTCCTTGACCAGCTCCGCGATGCGCTCGATCAGCGCCGCCTTGTTCACCTGGTAGGGAATCTCGGTGAAGATGATCGCCTCGCGCTCCTTGCGCAGCGTCTCGATCTCGGCCTTGGCGCGCATGATGATCGAGCCGCGCCCGGTGGCGTAGGCGTTGCGGACGCCGCCGCGCCCGAGGATCGTCGCCGCCGTCGGGAAATCGGGACCGGGCACGATCTCCATGAGCTCCGCGACCGTCATCTCCGGCCTGTCGATCAATGCGATGCAGGCGTCGATGACCTCGCCGAGATTATGCGGCGGAATATTCGTCGCCATGCCGACGGCGATGCCGCCGGCGCCATTGACGAGCAGGTTCGGGAAGCGCGCCGGCAGGACGGTCGGCTCATGCTCCTTGCCGTCATAGTTCGGCTGGAAATCGACCGTGCCTTCGTCAATGTCCTCGAGCAGCGCCAGCGCCGGCTTGGCGAGGCGCGACTCGGTGTAGCGCATGGCCGCCGGCGGATCATTGTCGACCGAACCGAAATTGCCCTGCCCGTCGACGAGCATGAGCCGCATCGAGAAGGGCTGCGCCATGCGCACCAGCGCGTCGTAGATCGCGGCGTCGCCATGCGGGTGATATTTACCCATCACGTCGCCGACGATGCGCGCCGACTTGACGTAAGGCTTGTCGGGCGTATGCCCGTTCTCGTTCATCGAAAACAGGATGCGCCGATGCACGGGCTTGAGGCCGTCGCGCACGTCCGGCAGCGCGCGCGAGACGATCACGCTCATCGCGTAATCGAGATAGCTGCGCTTCATCTCATCGGCGATGGAGACCGGCTTGATGTCGGAGTCGCGCTTTTCGGGATCGTCTTTTTTCGTGTCGTCGTCGGCCAAGGGCGCGCCAATCTAAGGCTGATTTCTGATCTATTCGATATAGGCGATTCGTATGGCCATGGCCAGTTGCGCGAGCGCATAACGGCCTTTTGAAAACAGATGGTTACGCGCGAGTTGCGATTTGCTGTGAATAGCGGGAGGGCGCGCCAGGGGCTGCGCTTGGGCAAAGCGCCCGATTTGTCGGGCGGACGCCACTGCTCAGCTTGACCCCGCCAAGCCTGCGTGATCCAAATTGCCGCGCGTTCGCTTCGCTTTGCCAAAAATGAACAATCGGGGGTACGGGGCTCGTTATTGCGGATATTGACTTTCACGCCGGCGAGACGACCGGCGGATCGACAAGCGTCGCCAAGACGCGTTTTCCAAAAAGACTGACTTCCTTGAATCGTTCTTCGCGCGCCGGCGGCGGTGCGCGCGATTGCGCGCGTGAAGCGGCGCGATCCATCGACCATTGCATCCCGCGCGTCAATGACGCGGGGCTGGGAGGTTTAATATGAAAAAGCTTGGTTTTGTCGCCTTTGCATCGCTTGCCGGCGCCGTTCTTTCGACGCCTGTTCTCGCTCAGTCCGTCAGCAGCGCCGGAGCCGTCGGGAGCGGCGGAGCCGCCTGCGCCGGTCTCCCGGGCTACTGGCAGTTAAAGGCCGCGCTGACGTCCGCCGTCGGGCAGCCGAATGGCGGCTTCGGCCTCAATATGTGGGCGACGGTCGTCAATCGCGACGGTCAGGTCTGCGCGGTCGTGTTCAGCGGCGCGGATCGAGGCTCCCAATGGCCCGGAAGCCGCGTGATCTCCGCGCAGAAGGCGAACACCGCCAATGCGTTCAGCCTGCCGAAACTCGCGCTCTCCACGGCGAACATTTACTCGGCCACGCAGCCGGGCGGCTCGCTCTACGGCCTGCAGCACTCCAATCCGGTCGACGCCAATGTCGCCTACGGAGGCAATTCGGCCAATTACGGCCAGCCGAACGATCCGATGGTCGGCGGCAAGATCGGCGGGGTGAACGTCTTCGGCGGCGGTCTCGCCCTCTACAACGCCAGCAAGCAGCTCGTCGGCGCCCTGGGCGTGTCAGGCGACTCGTCTTGCGCCGATCACAATATCGCGTGGCGCGTTCGCAATGCGCTTGGCTTGGATTATGTCCCCGCTGGCGTATCGGGCGATAACACGCGTCCCGACAACATCGTCTACGACATCACGCCCCAGGCCGGCCAGATGCCCGGCGTGAGCGCCAAAGGCTGGGGCCATCCGCTGTGCGGCGGGACCGAGAACACGATCGTCTTGCCGAAGATCCCGGGGGCGGGAGCTTCGCCTGCGCAGAGATTCAATCAAATCCGCTAAAGAGAACCGCCCCGGCCCACCGGCCGGGGCGGTTTCTGGCTACCGATCCAACGCGCGCCGGTTGCGCGCGGCGTCCATGGCGCTCGACGCCGCGTTGACGTCGCCCGGCTCGACGAGGCGGAAATCGTCATCGAGCAGACGGAACTCCGGCTCCGTTTTCGCCGTCTTTTCCGTTTCGACGATGAGCGGCTCGTCGACGATTTCCGCCACAGCCGCGGCGGCTCCGCCGATTATGCGGGACGGGCGAATGACGCGCGAGACATCCACCGACGCCGAGACCCGCGCTTCCGATGTGCGGCGCATTCTGTCGGCAAGCTTTTTGAGCGCCGAGACGGGTTCTTCCGCCTCGTTCGACGGCGACGCCGCGACGGCGGCGGGCTTCGTCTCCTGCCGCTTGCTCGAACGCAAGGCGGCGAGCTTGGCGATGAGGGCGCTGGCCTTGGCTTCCAGCTTCTCCGCGCGCGCCGACGCCGATCCCGGCGCGGCGGCGGCCCGCGCGACCGGCCCGGCGACGATCTCCGGCGGGAGTGCGGGCTTCCTGGCGAAACGCGCATGGAGCGTTGGAAGAAGGCGGGCGAAGAGCGAGGGCGACGGTTCGGCGGCCGATTTCTCCTTCGCGGCGATGGGCGCTGTTTCGATCCCTTTGCGCGTCGGCGCGGCCTTCGCTTGCGCGTCGTCTTCCGCCGTCGCCTCGCGACGGCGCTTGACGAAGATGTAAAGCCCGAGCGCCGCGACGCCGAAAAGCGCCGGATAGAACAGGCTGGAAATCAGATCCGACAGCCCGCCGCCCCGCGGCTCCTCGACGGCCGGGACAGGGGCCGCCGTCCTGGCCGCGACGTCGCGCGTCAAGAGATCTGCGGCCGCATAGGGCGCCGTCTTGTCGGTTGCGGCGTCGAATTCCTCATAGGTCCTGCCGCGATCGAAGACGATTGCATCAGCGAGCGCCGCCGCCTCGTCCTTGAGCCGCGCGGCGCCGTCGCCCCCATCGGCGAGACCGACCTTGATCGCGCCCTGGCGACCAAGCGTCCAGGCCTCGCAGTTGAAGAAGCGGTCCAGGCCGTTCGGGTCGTTCTGCGTCGAGACGTTCACGCAGGCGGAAAGACGATGCTTGTCGTTCAGCGCCGGCGCCGACAGCCAGCCGTCGAGCGTCACGGGAGGGAGACCGCCGCGCGCGCGCTGGGCGTTGATGTCGGGGAGGCTCGCCTGAAAGGCCGCGAGAAGCTTTTCCGGCTGGAGCGAGTCCGGCTCGCCCGACGGGATGTAGCCGTCGTCGAGCAGTTCGACGGGCGCGAGCCATTCGAGCGTGTCGCCCGCCGGGACCACCATGCCCTGAATGCCGGGGCGCCATTCGAGGCCGGCTTCCTGAGCGAGCTTGTGCGCCGTCTCCCGCGGAAGGAAGACGCGGCCGGCCGGCAGCCACAGTGTCGCGCGGTCGCCGATCCGGACGTCGACGGGGCCAATAAGGCCTTCCGCCAGCAGCGCGGAGATGCGAGCGTCGGCCTCGGCGTCAGCGACGGCAGGCTCGTCCGGCGCGCCGGGCGCCGATTGCGCCTGCGGCTCGGCGGGGATTTCGGCGGCGGGCTGCGCCGCGACGGTCGCCGCAGCCTCGGGCGCAAGCGAGAGAAGCGGCGGCGCGAGCGACCGCAAGGCCGCTTCGTCCTGCGGCGAAAGGATGCGATCGTCGAGAGCGACTTCCGGAGCCTTGAGCGCCGAAAGCGCCTTGAGCGGCGGATTGAGCGCCATGATCGGCGGACCGATCGGCGCCGGCTCGACGACCTTCGGCCCTTCGGCCACGACGGATTGTTCGACCGGCTCGGGCGGCTGAGCGGCGCCCTGCCCTTCCGCGGACGCGGACGGCGGTTCGTCCGGGACTTGTGCGGCGACCGGTTGCGCGGGCGCGGGAGCCTCGGCGACGGGCGGCGAGGCCTCGACGGGCTTCGGCGCTTCCGCGACGGGAGCCGGCGGCTGTGCGGGCGCCGCCTCCTTCGTGGGCTCGGGCTTGGCGGCGAGGGCGGGAACGGGCGCGGGTTTCGGGACGGACTTCCGCGCCTGGGCGCCCTTGGCGGGCTTCATCGGCGGCATCTCGAAGATGATCTCTTGAGACGAAGCCGACGACATCGGCGGCATTTCGTAAATGAGCTCGCCGTCGCGCGCCCAGCCCTGCGTCGGGACAAGGGACAATGCGGCGAGCAAGGCGACGCTCGACGCGACAACAGGCGGCTTGAAAAACGACATCGACCACTCCCCGACGCACGAAAACGCACGGTCGAAAGGATTGGCGGCCGATGCTGAAGAAAGCGCTATTTCCCCGTCACGCGATAAAGGAAACGCCCCATCACCGTTAATGCGCGGTTTATGAGTCTCTTCAGGAGACGGCGGAAAGCCGCGCCGGATCGGCGGGGGTCAGCTCGACGCTCTCGCCGCAGCCGCAGGCCGAGGTCTGGTTCGGATTCTCGAAGACGAAGGTCGAGGAGAACTTGTCGATCTTCACATCCATCGTCGTGCCGAGCAGATAGAGCACCGCCTTGGCGTCCACGATCACGCGCCCGCCGTCGAAGTCGATGACCTCGTCGCCCATTCGCGGCTCGGAAATCTCCATTTTGTAGGACATGCCGGCGCAGCCGCCCTTCTCCACCGAGACGCGCAGACCGGCGCCCGTCGCGGCCTTCGCCAGCAGGCCGCGCACGCGCTCGGCGGCGGCGGGGCTCACGGTCATCACGCTCAGTTTCGGCAAAGCCATTTCTTTTCTTCCTCAGTAATTGGCCCAGACGCCGGGCGACGCCAGCTCTACAAGATGGCGGTCGGGGTCGCGAAAATAAAGGCTCTCGCCGCCGCGCGGCCATTTCATCGTCGCTTCGACCTCAACCCCGCATTCGGCGAGTCGTCGCTTCCATGCCGGCAAATCCTCCGCCTCGACGGCGAAGGCCAGATGCGCCGGCCCCTCCCCGTGATGCGGCGGAATGCGGCCGCCGGGAAGCTCGATCGTCTCCAGCGTCCCGCCCCGCTTGAAGAGGAGCAGCACGCTCGCCGGTCCGCAATCGAAAGCCCATAGACGGCTGTCCCGCGTCATGGGCGTGAGCCCCAAAGTCTCGCCGTAGAAGCGGCCCGCTCTTTCAATGTCCTCGACATAAAGAGAGGTTTCCAGAACCTTCGGCTTCAACCGCGGAGCAAACATGACATGTCGCGCCGATCTTGGCGCCTTTCGTTCAGAACATGTCGAGCGTGACGCGCGCCTCGTCCGACATGCGGCTCTGATCCCATGGGGGATCGAACACCAGATTGACCTTCACGTCGGAAACGCCCGGCACGGCGCTCACCGCGTTCTTCACCCATATGGGCATCTCGCCGGCCACCGGACAGCCCGGCGCCGTCAGCGTCATGTCGATTTCGACGACGCCGTCATCCGAGATATCAATGCGATAGACGAGGCCCAGCTCGTAAATGTCGGCCGGGATTTCCGGATCGTAGACGGTCTTCAGCGCTTTCACGATCTCGTCGGTCAGGCGCTCGCCGCCGGGCGTGGAATCGGAACCGCCGACGCGGTCTTCATTCTCCACGACTTCCGTTTCGCTTGGCTTCAAGGCGTCGGTCATCAGCACGAGAACCTCCTCAGGCGAAAAGTTTCTGGGCTTTTAGCAAAGCCTCTGCCAAACGGTCGATTTCCTCGCGCGTATTGTAGAGCGCGAAGGAGGCGCGGCATGTCGAGGTGACGCCGAAATGCGTCAGCAGCGGCATGGCGCAATGCGTGCCGGCGCGCACCGCGACGCCCGAGCGATCAATGATCGTCGCAATGTCGTGCGCATGGCCCGCCGCCATCTCGAAAGCGACGATCGGCCCCTTGTCCGGCGCGGCTCCGAAGATGCGCAGCCCCTCGATCTCGCCGAGACGCTGCTGCGCATAGGCCGTGAGCTGCGCCTCATGCGCGCGGATCGCG
>Ga0123399_1080337_pt1 | contig 10547 bp, 9 predicted proteins | sample T5LHNH4metaT_FD_89927 | JGI IMG/M metagenome (GOLD analysis project Ga0123399, IMG submission 89927) | Methane-oxidizing artificial microbial communities from Washington, USA to study methane cycling - T5-LHNH4 metaT (Metagenome... | ecosystem: Engineered > Modeled > Simulated communities... | reverse complement strand
TAGCCGCCCTGATAATAACCCTGGTCATAGCCCACGGCGCCGACGCCGACGCCACCCCCGACGCCGATTCCGCCGCCGTAGCCGCCGCCATAGGCGTAGCTCGGTCCGGGCGCATAGGCGCCGCCGAAGAAGGGCGAGGAAAAGTCCTGCGCCGAAACTCCGCTCGCCGCGAGAACGCACGCCGCGGCGCCGGCCAGCGACAGGGACCGGATCGTTGAAACAAAACGCATGATGCTCACCCCCACATTACGGCGCGTGATATGCGCCATTGAAACTCAATACGCGGCGTCGCGGCGAGCGGATTTTCGCGTCGCGCCGCGATTGTTGTCGGGCAGGTAAAAGATGTGCTGCGAAGGACGGTAAACCGTCCGCGGCGCGTAACCCGTCGGCCCGTAGGCCGTGTAACCATCTTCGTATCCGCCGGGCGGCCGGATGGCATAGAGGCGGCTGTAGCCGTCGTCGGGGTAGAACACGCCCCCGCCGCCGAAGAAGCCGCCGTCGCGCCGGCGGTTGTCGTAATGGTTGTAGGTATAGACGTTGGTCGAGTTGCCCATGGAGACGGCGTCGCCGCCGCCCCCGCTCCCGTAGCCGCCGCCCCAGTAGCCAAAGCCATTCAGGACGCCGCGCCGATTGGCGCCCAGACCCAGGCCGGCCGCGCCTGTTGGACCCTGGCCGGGCGCATAGGCGCCAACGCCGACCGCGGGACGCCCGCCAAAGCCGCCGACTCCACCGCCGCCATGTCCGCCGCCGAATCCGCCCCCCTGCGCCAGCCCGGCGCCGGGAAGCAGCGTGAGCGCTCCCGCGATGGCGGCCGCGCGAAGTCCCGAAATGAAACGCATGACTGACGCCCTTTCGTGTCCAATCGGCTCAAAGGAGAGCGCAATGCGCCGCGATTGTCCGATTATGGCGCGCCGTGGCGGCGCGCCGATCACCCGGGGCAAATAGCGTTCCGGCCGGCGCGGCACAGGCGCGCGCGCCGCGGCCAATCGTCAGCCGCTCATGCGCGCCTTGATGGCGTGCTCGGCGAGCGTCTTGCCGAGCGACCAGACGGCGGACGCGTTATGCGCGTCGGCGATCACGGCGTCGAAAGCGCTTTCGATCCAGTCGCAATCGGCGTCGCTCAAGGTCAACGCCGGCAGCAGCTTGATTGTCGGATTGGCGTGGCCGGCGACCTGCGTGAGAATTTTGTGGTCCTTGAACAGCGGAATGCAGATGAGCTGACCGAAGAGGCCGGAATTGGCCGTCTCCAGCAGGTTCCATGTGGCTTTCAGCATAAGCGACTTCGGCGGGCCGAATTCGACGCCGATCATCAGCCCCTTGCCGCGCACGTCGGAGACGAGCTCATAGCCTTCGGCCATCTTGCGAAAGGCGGCGAGCAGCCGCTCGCCTTTCGCCGCGGCGTTCTCAATGACGCGCTCATTCTTGATGACGTCGAGAGTCGCGACGCCCGCCGCCATGGCGAGGTCGTTCTTGCTGAAAGTGGAGCCGTGCACGACGGCGCGGTCCATGCGGTCGAAGACCTTGTCGAAAACCCATTTGCGCGTGAGCACGGCGCCGACGGGGACGTGACCGCCCGACAGCGCCTTGGCGACGACGATCATGTCAGGCTCGATCCCCTTGTAATGATCGATCGCGAAGAATTTGCCGGTGCGCCCGAGGCCCGTCTGGATTTCGTCGGCGACGAAGAGCGCGCCGTATTTGCGGCATAGCAACTGGACGCCGGCGAGATAATCGTCCGACGGAATGTTGACGCCCTTGCCCTGAATCGGCTCGACGAAGAACGCCGCGACCTCACGCGAGGCGAGCGCCTTTTCCAGCGCGGGCAGATCGTTGAAGGGCACTTCCTGCACATTCGGCAGCAGCGGTCCGAAGCCCTTCTTGAAGATCTCGTCGCCATTCATCGACAGCGAGCCATAGGTGAGGCCGTGGAACGAATGCGCGCAATGCAGAATGCCGGGACGGCCCGTCGCCGCGCGCGCGAATTTGATCGCCGCCTCGACGGACTCGGCGCCGGAATTGGCGAAGAAGACCTTGTCGAGATAGGGCGCGCGTTCGATCAGCTTCTCGGCGAGAACGCCGGCGAGCGTCGAGACGTCGAACTGCACGAGATTGGCGAATTCGCCGTCGATTACGCTGACGAGCGCCTCGCGCAGCGCCGGGTGGTTGCGGCCGATCGCGAAAACGCCCCAGCCGCTGAGAAGATCGAGATAGCGGTCCCCCTTGCGGTCCCACAGATAGGGGCCGAGGCCGCGCGTGAAGCCGACGTCGTAGCCGATCGTCTTGAGCACGCGCACCCACATCTCGTTGAGATATTTCGAATGCAGCGCGAAACGCTCGTTCTCGCGCGCCGAAATGAGCGCCGCGAGGTCGTATGAAGAGGCGGCGCCAGCGCCGCCTTGCGCAGCGGAAACGCTCGATTGCGCAGTCGACAGATCAGTCATGCGGCGGCTCCAGAATGTAGAGAAAGCGGCGCGGGTCGCTCGGGCCGAAACGCCGGCCAGGACAAGACAGCGCTTTTCGATTGCGCGCGGCGCGCGATTTGTCAAATTCCGGCAGGCGCGCGCGGCGGCCCCCATTTTCGCGGCCCGATTGCGACGCTTGCGCCCGCGCGCCGCCGCGCCGCGTGGACGCGACATGGCGGGATTCGGGGCGGCGGAACGCGGCGCGGCGAAGAATTCAGTTCTTTTTGAATCGCTTGCGTCACATGCGCGGAAGTCTCCGCGACGAGGCGGCCGTCCGCGTGGCGCGTATCCACAGGCATTCGCGCCGGCGGTTGAAATCTCTGGTTGGATGAACGGCCGGCAATGTTATCCTCTCGCCAGTGAATCATTTGCCACGCAGCGATTCGGGATTTTTATATGCTCGCGTTCTGCGCCGGTCGAATGCTCTGGATCAGCACTGGGGAGTTGGTCGGTTGGGAGCGAAGGTGACTTTTCCGGACGAGTTGGGCGCCGCGTCCGCCGCCGAGGGCGAAGAGGGTCTGGAACTTGTCGAAGTAGCCGGACGCATCAAATGGTTCGACGTCGCCAAGGGTTACGGATTCGTCGTTCCCGACGACGGCTCCCCCGACATTCTGCTGCATGTGACCATTTTACGCCGCAGCGGGCTGCAAACCGCCTTCGAGGGCGCGCGCGTCGTTTGCGAGGCGCAACGCCGCGCGAAGGGTATGCAGGTGTTCCGCGTTCTCGCCATGGACGAGTCGACCGCCGTGCATCCGGCGCAGTCGTCCGCCGGCCGGACCCACACGCAGGTCAAGGCGACGAGCGGCTACGAAATCGCCATCGTGAAATGGTTCAACCGTGTGAAGGGCTTCGGCTTCCTCACCCGCGGCGAGGGCACGGAAGACATCTTCCTGCATATGGAGACGGTGCGCCGCTACGGCATGACCGAGCTCAAGCCCGGCGACAGCGTGCTCGTGCGCTATGGCGACGGCCCCAAGGGCCTCATGGCCGCGGAAGTGCGGCCGCTCGAGGCGAAGAACCCTTCGCACTGAAAACCCCTCGCCGATAAATCGGGCGCATTGACCTTGCGATCCTCCGCCCCTTAATTGCGCAAGCCTCTGGAGAATTTGGAGAGCGCAATGGGTCGTCGTTCGTCAGCATTCATCCATTTCATGGCGCTTCTCGCGGCGCTGACGGCCGTCGGCGCGCTGATCGTTCCGCAGGCCGGCGCGCGCGCCGAAGCGGCGCTCCAGCGACTCGAATTCATCACCGCGGACGGGCCGCATGAATTCCGCGTGGAGCTGGCGGACACGCCCGCCGAGCGCGCCAAGGGCCTGATGTATCGCAAGCACATGCCGGCGGATCAGGGCATGCTCTTCGACTTCCACGAAGAAGGCCCGGTCATGATGTGGATGAAGAACACCTACATTCCGCTCGACATGATTTTCGTCTCGCGTCGAGGCGTCGTCACGCATGTCGCCGTCAACGCCGCGCCCTTTTCCGAGGAGATCATCACCTCCGGCGGCCCGGCCTATGCGGTCATAGAACTCAACGCCGGCGCGGCGAGCAAGATCGGGCTCAAGCCGGGCGACGAGGTGCGCCACCCGGCCTTTAAACGCTAACGCGGGGCGCGTCGTCGCCTTGTGAGGCGAAGCGCCGCGTGGTAGCGGAATGAAGGGCAGGGGCGTCGCGGCGTTCCGAGTTCGGCGGGGTATAGCGCAGCCTGGTAGCGCGGAAGTTTTGGGTACTTCAGGTCGCAGGTTCGAATCCTGCTGCCCCGACCAGCGCCGGATTTATCAGGCTGAATTCAAGGCGATCGGGTAGGATCAACATCCCTTCGCCCTCACGCCGAGGAGGCTCCGCGGGAGCCGTCTCGAAGCGCGAAGGCGGGCTCCCTGAGGCTGAATTGTCGGGACGTTAAAATATAGCGGATTCTATGCCATGGCCTTTTGGATGAAGGTCCTGTTTCTGTTTCTGGCCGGCTTTGTCGGCCAGGAGCGCTGCGACGCCGAGCGGTCGCAAGACTGAAAAGATCGGGTTGCAAAATCTCGCTGGCTGATTACGAAGAGGCGGAGGGCGCCGCTTTCAGCGAGGCGTTGGGAGCCCGGAGCGGCGGCGGCCGCGGAACGAAACATGAGGTTGAAATGACCGCTCGCATCTATCGTCAGTCGCCGAGCGTGACCCAGTCGGGTCCGGCTCCCGCCAAGCCCTGGCGGCTGGCGTTCGACCCCGAGGCGCCGCGCTCGATCGAGCCGCTGATGGGCTGGACCAGCTCGGGCGACATGAAGCAGCAGATCCGCCTGCGCTTCGAGACGAAGGAAGAGGCGATCGCCTATGCCGAGCGCGAGGGAATTCCCTATCGCGTCGAGGAGCCCAAGCCCGACACGGCGGCGCGGCGGCTCGCTTCCTATTCGGATAATTTCAAGACCAACCGCATCGGTCTGTGGACGCACTGACAGCCAGCAAGACCCCGTAGCTCAGCCGGATAGAGCAACTGCCTTCTAAGCAGTAGGTCGCAGGTTCGAATCCTGCCGGGGTCGCCAGTTTGGAATCTTCTCCGATCGGGGTTGAGTTTTATCAAGCTCGCGGCGATGCGCCGTTTGTTCGCTTACGGCGTGACCGGGTCTCTTCGACGACTGCTGATTTTCGGCGCCACCTCGCGCCGCGAAATATTCATTCCTACATCTTCCCCCATGACGATCGTTCCCCTGCGCGCCCGCGCGCTGGTCTTCCTCTCTCTCGCGGCGCTGCTTCTCTGGCTCGCCGCCAGAAGCCTCGCGCCCGCGCTCGACGGCCTCCGGCTCGCGGCGGCGAAGGACGATGCGGTCGCGCTCGCCGACGCGCGGCTCAACCAGACGCTCACGCCGGCGCGTTTCGAGCGGCAACTCGACGCGGCGCTTGCGGCCGGCGACGAGGATCTCGCCAACAGCTTTGTCGAACTCGGCCGCCCGCGTGGGCTCGCGCCCACTGGCGAGCAACAGGCGCGCCTCGCGGCGCTGCACGCCCGGTCTGACGAAAAGGCCGCGGACGATTTCGCCGAGGGTTTCCTTCATGGCGCGCGCGACAATGGCGCCGCCTTCGCCGGCGCGCTGGCGGGCGACCTCACCGGCTATGGCGACCTGCGCGACCTTTGGCATGAGGGCGAGAAGGTTCAGCGCGGAGAGGAGCCGGACCAGCTTGTGGTCGGCCTCGCGGCGGCGGGGCTCGCCCTATCGGCTGTCACCTGGTCGAGCGTCGGCGCGCTTCTGCCGGCGCGCTCCGGCCTGACGATCGTCAAGAGCGCCCAGAAGGCCGGGCGTCTGTCGCGTCCGCTCGCCACGGCGCTGACGGGCGCCGCCGCCAGGTCCGTCGATCGCGAGGCGCTGACGGCGGCTCTTTCGGCTACGACCAAGCTTGATCTTGCCGCCGCCCGCGCCGCCGCCGCGAAGGTCATCCGGCCTGGCGGGCTCACGACCCTCCGCGCGCTCGGCGATGACGCCGCCACTCTCTACCGCCGCGCCGGCGCAAGCGGCGCAAGGGACGCGCTGGCCATGGCGGAGGATGGCGCGGAGCTTCGCAAGGCGGCGCGGCTCGCGACGGCGAGGGGCGGCGCCACGCGGGCGATCCTCGCCACGCTCGGGCGGGGCGCGCTGGTTTTCGGCGGCCTCGCCGCTGCGGCGGTCGAGGCGGTCTTCGCGTTCGTCGGGTCCCTTTTGGGTCTCGCCATGCTGGCGCAGCGGCTGGGATTCTGGCTCGGACGGCGCCGCTTTTTCCCTCTCCCCGCCCGCCGGGCGATGGGGATGGAGGCGCCTTAAAAAAAATCGGCCGGGACCCCAGGAAAATCCCAATTTCCGTCGTCTAAGGCGCCATGGGACTGAACATGCGGGGGCGGCTTGGCGAGCCAGGACACCGATTGCGACAGTGAGCTGGCGCGGCGCGCGGCGGCGGGCGACCGCGCGGCTTTCGCGACCCTGGCCGAGCGCCATTACGACCGCGTGCATGCGCTCGCCTGGCGCTGGTCGGGGACGCGCGCCGAGGCGGAGGACATCGCGCAGGAGACAATGGTGAAGATGGCCGGCGCGATCGGAAGCTTTCGGGGCGAGTGCGCCTTTTCCAGTTGGGCCTATCGTATCGCCTATAGGACGGCGGTGGATCACATCCGGGCCCGCGCCAGGGTCGCGCCGTTCCCGCCCTCGCAAATGCTGGAGCTGGCGGAAAGCGCCGATTACGACTCTCCCGAGGACGCCGCGATGAACAACGATCTCTGGCGCGCCGTGCGCGAACTTCCCGAGCAACAGCGCGACACGGTCCTGCTCGTCTATGGCGAGGACATGTCGCATGGCGAGGCGGCGGCGGTGATGGGCTGCTCGGAGAAGACCGTGTCCTGGCGCCTGCACGAGGCGCGCAAGCGGCTCAAGATTGCGCTGGAGGCAGTGTGGGAGGCCGACTGAAATGACCGAGCCCGATCTCGCGCGCCTCAAAGACGTTCCGCCGCCGCGCCCCGAAGCGAAGCGCGCCGCCCTCGCGGCGGCGCTCGCCGCCTTCGACGAGGCGAAAAAAAGCGGGAGCGAGACCAAAGGAACCGGCGCGCCCGTCCGTCTCAGAGACGCATCGTCTCGAACGGAAGGGAGAAAACCGATGCGTCTCCTTCATACGAACCGCGCGCTCGCCGCCTCGATCGCGGCGCTGATGGTCGGCGCGCCGACCGCATTCATGATCTATCGGAACCATGCGGAGCGACCCGCCGGGACTTTCGCGAATGTCCCGAATGCGCTCAATGGCGATAGGTTCGAGGCCGTCGCCCCGCCCGCCCGTCTCCCAGCGCCGGCCCCTGTCGCCGAAGCAGGCCGCCAAGGCGACGTCGATCTGGCGGCGGCTCCGCCGGCGAAGCCGAGCGTCCCCGCGCACGGCGTGACGAAGAAAGCGGAGCGCGTGGCGAATTACGCCCTGCCGGCCGCCGCGCCGCCGCTCGCCAAGGCGAAAGATGCGCGCCGGTTCGAGGCTGTAGGCGCGATGGCGCCGCGCCTGCCGCAGGACGCGGCGGACATGCCGCCGCCCGCCCAACAGGAATTCCGCGACAAGTTCGACTCGAAAGACGTCAACCCCGTCAAGCAGGTCGCACAGGAGCCGGTCTCGACCTTCTCCATCGACGTTGACACGGCGTCCTACGCCTTCGCGCGGCGCATGATTAACAATGGCCGCTTGCCGCCGAAGGATTCGGTGCGCGTCGAGGAGTTCATCAACTACTTCCCCTATAATTATCCGCAGCCGGAAAGCGCGGAAACGCCTTTCAAACCGACGATCACGGTGACGCCGAGCCCGTGGAGCGCGCAGAACAAGCTCGTGCATGTCGCCCTCCAGGGCTATGCGCTGCAAAGCGCGCAACGCCCGCGCGCGAACCTCGTGTTTCTTGTCGACGTGTCGGGCTCTATGTCGTCGGAGGACAAGCTGCCGCTCGTGAAGAACGCGCTGCGTATGCTTGTCGACGAAATGAAGCCGGAGGATACGGTCGCGCTCGTGACCTACGCCTCCGGCTCCGGCGTCGCATTGGAGCCGACAAAGATCGCCGACAAGGGCAAGATCATTGCGGCGATCGACGCGCTGGGGGCCGGCGGCTCGACGGCGGGGGCGGAGGGGATTCAGGACGCCTATCGCCTCGCCGAGGAGAGTTTTGACAGAGCGGCAGTCAATCGCGTGATCCTCGCGACGGACGGCGATTTCAATGTCGGCGTGACGGATCAGGGCGAGCTGAAGGGCCTGATCGAAAGGCAGCGCGACAAGGGGATTTTCCTGTCCATCCTCGGCGTCGGGCAGGGCAATTACAATGACGCGCTCATGCAGACGCTCGCCCAGAACGGCAACGGGACGGCGGCCTATGTCGATAACCTCAATGAGGCGCGCAAGGCGCTGGTCGAGGAGGCGTCCTCCACGCTCTTTCCCATCGCCAGGGACGTGAAGATTCAGGTCGAGTGGAATCCGGCGCGCGTTTCGGAATATCGCCTCATCGGCTATGAGACCCGCGCGCTTCGCCGCGAGGATTTCAACAACGACAAGGTGGACGCCGGCGATGTGGGCTCGGGCCATCGCGTGACGGCGATCTATGAGATCACGCCCGCGGGCGGAAAGAAGCTCGTCGACGATCTGCGTTACGGCAAGAAGGCCGTCGAAGCGCCGGCGGGCGGCGCCGGATTGGAGCTCGGCTTCCTCAAGCTGCGCTACAAGCTGCCGAAGGAGGACGAGTCCAGGCTGATCTCGACGCCGATCGGCGACGCGCAGGCGGTCGAGAAGCTTTCCGCCGCGCCGGAGGATGTGCGCTTCTCCATCGCCGTCGCCGCCTTCGGGCAATTGCTGAAGGGCGCGCCCTATCTCGGCAAATATGGTTACGACGACGTGGCGGAGCTCGCCAAGGGCGCGAAGGGAGAGGACTCGTTCGGCTATCGCGCGGAGTTCGTGAATTTGGCGAGGCTGGCGAAAACGGCGCGGCCGTGAAACCGGCGGACGCAAGACGCGGGGTTCTTCCTTCTCCCGCGAGCGGGAGAAGGTGGGCCTCGCGTCAGCGAGGCTCGGATGAGGGCCTTGCCGCTTTGCTTTAGCCTGACCATTATCGTTCCATGCGCGACGACATTCCCAAAGGCCGTATCCGTCAGGCTCGTCAACTTCGCCGAAACATGACCATCGCCGAAGAGACGCTCTGGCGCTGCCTGCGCGGGCGCGGCTTTGCGGGCATGAAGTTCAGGCGCCAAGTTCCCATCGGCCCCTTCATCGCCGACTTCGCCTGCATTGAAAGCCGCATCGTCGTCGAACTGGACGGGCGGCCGCACGAGGCGCCGGAGCGGCAGGAATATGACAGACGACGCGACGGCTGGTTCGCCGCGCATGGCTGGCGCGTATTGCGGCTCGACAATGAGCGGGTCATCGGCGGAGCGGCGCTCTGCGATATTTCGGCTTGGCTGAGAACATTGGCGACGCCGCCCTCATCCGACCCTCGCTGACGCGAGGGCCACCTTCTCCCGCGAGCGGGAGAAGGTTACATCTACCCTATGTCAAAGCGCATCTACCTCGACCACAACGCCACTTCGCCGCTGCGCCCGGAGGCCCGTGCGGCGATGCTGGCGGCCATGGCGGCGCCGGGGAACGCGTCCTCGGTCCATGCGGAGGGGCGGGCCGCCAAGGCGATCCTCGAACAGGCGCGCGCGACGATCGCGAAAGGCCTGGGCACGGCGGCGCGCAACGTCACCTTCACGAGCGGCGCGACCGAGGCGGCCAATCTCGTGCTGACGCCCATGATGCAGCGCGGCAAGGATAGGGCGCCGATGGAGGTTCTGCTCATTGGCGCGGGGGAGCATCCGGCGGTTCTCGCCGGCCACCGCTTCCCGGCCGAGGCCGTGGAGCAGGTGGCGCTCACCCCGGACGGCGCGCTCTCGCTTCCGGCGCTCGACGCGGCGCTCACGCGCTGCGCCGGCAGGCGCGTCATGATCGCGCTCCAGTCGGTAAATAATGAAACCGGCGTTATTCAGCCGGTCCGCGAGGCGGCCGACCGGGTCCATGCGGCGGGCGGGCTCCTGATCTGTGACGCGACCCAGGCCATTGGCAGAATCGAGACAAGCTTCCAGACCACGGCAGCGGATTTTTTGTTCTTTTCCTCACACAAGCTTGGCGGTCCGGCGGGGGTCGGGGCGCTTGCCGCGGCGCAAGATGGCCTCCACATAATGGAAACCACTGTGAAAGGCGGCGGACAGGAGTTCGGCCGCCGGGCGGGGACGGAGAACGTTGTGGGCGTTGCGGGTTTTGCGGCGGCTTTCGAGGCGGTTTCCGGCGCGATGACGACGGAAAATACGCGCCTCAAACCGATGCGCGATTCACTTGAGAGAAGGATCGCGGAACTTGCGCCGCAGACGCGTTTCTTCGGGCGCGGCGCGCCTCGGGTCGCGACGACGAGCGCCTTCGCCCTTCCGGGCATTCCGGCGCATACAGCGTTGATAGCGCTGGATCTTTCTGGCGTCGCCGTGTCCAGCGGCTCGGCCTGCTCGTCGGGCAAGGTGCGCGAGTCGCATGTGCTCGCGGCGATGGGCGCAGGCGAAAAAGAAGCTTTGCGCGTCAGCCTGGGTTGGACGACGCGCGAAGAGG
>Ga0123399_1048878_pt1 | contig 10589 bp, 9 predicted proteins | sample T5LHNH4metaT_FD_89927 | JGI IMG/M metagenome (GOLD analysis project Ga0123399, IMG submission 89927) | Methane-oxidizing artificial microbial communities from Washington, USA to study methane cycling - T5-LHNH4 metaT (Metagenome... | ecosystem: Engineered > Modeled > Simulated communities... | reverse complement strand
GGAAAACTTTGGCAAATACTAAGCCATAAAAAAAGCCCATAAAGGGCTTTTTTTATGGCTGCAAAAACCAATTTTAGTCCAACTCGTCAAGTAACGCTTTGGCTGCTTTTTTTTGCTCGGCCGTACCTTGCTCAAGCACCTCTTTGGCAATATCTTTGGCCGCTTCTGCATCGCCCATATCGACATAGGCTTTTGCCAAATCCAGCTTCGTTTCCAACTCGTCCATATCGGTAAGATCGGAAACACCGAATTCATCATATTGATTGGACTGACCACTTGTTGTCAGAGGCTCATCCAAATCAAAGTTAAAGTCGAAATCGTCGCCAAAATCATCATTAAAATCTAATGCCTTATCCGCAGGAAAATCAACATTCGGTTGTTTTTTATCGCTATTTTCTAATGCGCTAAAATCAAGACTGTCGATTTCTTTTGTTTTAGCATTATCGGAACTAAAGCTAAATTCGTAAGATTCAAATTCCTGCTGTTGGCTGGCTGGCTGTGTCCCTGACGGCATGTCCGATAAGGCGCCGGGAGCAGCAACATCGTTCTCAGCTTCGTCTGATTCTTTGCTGTCCATTGAGAATGAACTTAGATCGAAATCGATGTCTTCTATTTGCGCTCCTGAGGGCTTGCCCAAAAAAGTGCCTGGAGTAATAACATCTTTCTCCGCTTCATCCGATTCTTTGGTATCCATTGAGAATGAGCTTAAATCGAAATCAATGTCCTCTATCTGCGCTCCTGAGGACTTATCCACAAGCGTGTTGGAAGCGATAACACCTTTCTCCGCTTCATCCGATTCGTTGCTATCCATTGAGAATGAGCTTAAATCGAAATCGATGTCTTCTATCTGCGCTCTTGGGGACTTATCCGCAGGCGTATTGGAAGCGATAACGCCTTTTTCCGCTTCATCCGATTCGTTGGTATCCATTGAGAATGAGCTTAAATCAAAGTCAATGTCTTCGTTATTTCGCTGCTCATCGACAAAAGAATCGGCTTCAGATGAAGTTAAATCAATATCCGGCTCGTCGCCCTTCAACGCCGTTGTTTCCTTGGCAAAACCTTCACCGTCCAACTCTCCAAAAGAAGCCGTTCCAGTAATTACATCCTCTCTCCCGCCGATATTTTCGTCACTATTTTCAACGGGTGTATTGTCAGCCACTGCGAACAGGGCCTCCCCGGAAGAAAACAACAGCGAGTCAGGACAAATTTCACGCCCCATCTCTGCCGCTTTTTCCCAAAACTCAACATCACTCCGCTTACCAGCCTCTACCAGCTCATTCGCATAGGCTTCAAAAGCCGTTTTGCTTTCGTTAGCATAAAAAATTTCCAGCAACTTCAATTTACATTCATCGCGATTCGGCTGATCTTTAATCGCCTGCCGTATTAATTCTTCGGCCTGTTGATAACGACCATAAGCAAGATACACATCAGCTTCGGATATAGGATCAATTTCCCCTTGATCGGTATCAAATGAGTCAAAATCACTCGGTGTAAACTCACTTAAGAAAGAACTTTCGCCTACTGTGCCTACATCATGAACTGCACCCTCTTCGACAACCGGCACGGAAAGACTTTCATCGGCTTCAGGTATTTTAATCATGCTGGAAGTGGCGAACATACTCTCTGTATTCGTTTCCTCGTCAACCTTGCGTTTCCGCCACCAAAGCCAGCCAAGCAGTGCCGAAATTGCCAATCCGGCACCCCCTATCCTCAGATAGGACGGATCGAATAAACCACCTTCAGGTTTCGGTTGAGCCACTGGCTGCACGGGTTGAACAACTGCTTGCTGGGGAGCCGGTGGCGTTTGATTCACAGGTTTCACTGCCATGACCTCGACTGGCACTGGCTCGACCGGTTGAGGAGCCGGTGTTACCTGGTCGGCAGGTTTGGCCGCAACGACTTCGCCTGGTGTCGGCTCGGCCGGTTGAGGGGCAGGTGTTACTTGGTCGACAGGTTTGGCCGCCGCAACTTCGACCGGTGCTGCCTGTTCTTGACCAACAGGATGTTCCTGAAACTTATTCTGCAAAGCCGCGAGCTGTTGATCCTTTAAAGCAATCAATTCCTGCATCATCGCCAGTTGTTTTTCCAACTCAGCTACCTTGCTTTGTGTAGCTGCGTCACTTGCACCCTCTTCAGCTTTACCTTTAACGATCGCAGATGCATCCGCAGCTTTCTTTTCAGCCCTTGCCTGCTCATTAACCGACGCTACCACAGCATGATCGGCGACCGCCGCCTTGGTCGGGGCAACCAGCGTTAACTGATTATCGCCAGGCCCTTCGGCTTTGCTCAGGGCGGGCTTTTCCTTTGCTGTTTCAACATGGGCAGGAGCCGAATGGTTTTTCCAGGCTTTTGTATGCCGGTTGAATTCCGCTAATGCCTGATTGCGTGATAATTTTAAAATGGCCTCTCTTTCAGGAATCTTCAGCATTTTTCCAGACATTAATGCATAAACATTTCCTTTATAGAATGCTTGAGGGTTTGCTTCATAAATCGCAATCACCATCTGCTCTACAGAAACGTCGCTCTGTCCTCTTGCTCGGTCAGCCACGCTCCAAAGCGTATCATTTCCAAGTGTAGGCCCATATTCGCTCTCACTGCTTTGTCCATTTGCATGCGATTGACGTTGAGGCGTAGTGACTGGCGGTTTCGCATAGTTTTCAGTACTGGTTGAAACGGGAATGGTTGCTTGGTTGTAAACTGAAGGCGGATCTACCAAGACAGTAAATTCACGATACAAATTGCCTTTGGGCCAGCTGACTTCGAGCAAAAAATCCAAAAAAGGTTCCTTTAACGCTTCCTTCGAAGTCAGCTTAATGACTACCGTGCCATTTGAATGAGTAACGGTTTCAAGTTTAATTTTCGACAGAAAATAGTTCCATGACACCCCCGCTTCATCAAATTTTTCAGGTGGAGCCAAGTTTACCTTGATGTCCGATACGTTCTCGCCTGACAGTGTTAACGCAATTTCAGCATCCAGATTTTGATTCAGGGCCGAATGCAATTTAATCTCACCAATGCCTAGCGTATGACCACTAGCCGGCGCAAGCAACGATACAACCGCTAAAGTTTTAGTTAAATTGCGCACGCCGCTCTTCTTCACAATAGTTACCACAGTTTCTTACCGCGTCCAGTCAAATATGTACACAAGCTTAGTCTAGATGTAATTTTTTACCAGCACTTCTGCTATTTGCACACTGTTTAATGCCGCGCCTTTTCGAACATTATCACCCACCACCCACAAATCGATTCCTTGAGGATGCGAAATGTCTTCCCGAATACGTCCTACAAACACATCATCATTGCCTGAAGACTCCGTCACCGCCGTCGGATAACCGCCATCGTTACGCTCGTCCATAACCGTCACACCGGGCGCCTTCTCAAGCAAGGCTCTGACTGTCGCCGCGTCGATTTTTTTACGGGTCTCAATATGCACGGCCTCGGAATGTCCGTAAAAAACCGGAACCCGCACGGCGGTTGCATTAACCAAAACGCTGTCATCACCCAGGATTTTTCTGGTTTCCCAAACCATCTTCATTTCTTCCTTGGTGTAGCCGTTGTCCATGAATACGTCAATCTGCGGCAACACGTTAAAGGCGATCTGTTTAGGGTAGACGTTCGTGATGATGGGTTGCATATTCAGCAGACTGGTCGTTTGCTTAACCAGCTCCTCTATGGCCTCTTTACCCGTCCCCGAAACCGCCTGATAGGTACATACATTGATGCGCTCAATCCCCACCGCGTCGTAAATGGGCTTTAACGCCACCAACATCTGGATAGTTGAGCAATTCGGGTTAGCGATAATGCCTCGATTTTTATAATCGGCGATTTTTTCCGGATTAACCTCCGGCACCACCAGCGGAATATCGTCGTCATAGCGAAACTGCGAGGTGTTATCAATAACAATACAACCCGCTGCGGCGGCCTTCGGCGCGTATTCCGCCGACACGGATGCCCCCGGCGAAAATAGTCCGATTTGCACCTTTGAAAAATCGAAGGTAGCCAAATCCTGCACGGCCAAAGACCCGCCTTTAAAAGGAATTCTTTTACCCACTGAATTACTGCTGGCCAAGGCATAAACCTCGCCGACAGGGAAATTGCGCTCTTCCAGAATAGACAGCATGGCTTCACCCACCGCACCGGTAGCGCCAACCACAGCAACGTTATATAACTTGGTCATCTTATCCACCCTTCTGTGTAGCTGACATAGCAGTACAAACCCATAGCACGGTAACGCAACCTAAGCATAGGCCGGTCGGTAAAACTGCAACTTTCTTTGTCATTAATTTTAAAACCTTTTATTCTGAAATTTGAACATCGATAATCATGGAATGTTTTTGAGTGCCATGTTGCGTCCCAACATTGGGTGCTCTAATGTGCTGGATTAAGAATAATACTCTCCGGGGACACAAAAGCCGTCAACCCAACCTACGGCTACCCTAAAACCGCAAAAACTTTTTTGGTGATTTCATCGACACTGCCGACACCGGCTATCGAACTGAACTTGACCCGCTGTTCCGGCGCTGAATAAAATCCAACCAAAGGCTTGGTCTGTTCATGATAAACGCTGAGCCGTTTACGCACGGTTTCTTCTTTATCGTCATCGCGCTGAATCAAAGGCTCCCCGGTCACATCATCAACGCCCTCAACTTTAGGCGGATTAAACTCAACATGATAAGTGCGCCCGGATTGTAAATGCACCCTTCTGCCGGCCATCCGCTTTACAATTTCCTCATCTTCCACCACGATTTCAATAACCGTATCGATGCTCACGCCCATTTCGTTCAGGCCTTCAGCTTGAGCAATGGTTCGGGGAAAACCGTCCAGCAAAAAGCCGTTAGCGCAATCGGCTTGAGTAATACGCTCTTTGATCAACCCTAAAATAATATCATCGGAAACCAGGCCACCGGCATCCATCACTTTTTTTGCTTCAACACCCAACGGTGTTCCTTCCCGCACTGCGGCTCGCAACATATCACCGGTTGAAATTTGCGGAATAGCGTATTTTTCAGTAATAAATTGAGCTTGAGTTCCTTTACCGGAACCGGGACTCCCCAACAGGATGATGCGCATAACTAACTCCATTGTGTCGCTAAGACAGATTTAGACTCTAAACATAACAGCTCGCGTAGATCGGGCTAGCTTAATCCGACCTGCAAAACCAAATAAAAGTGTGACTGATTATTTTATAACACATCAAATTTTATCTCTTGTAAAAATACGTTTATTTCCCTATTCTTAGTCAGTTTTTTACATTCAGGGGAATAATAATGCGTGTTGAAGATTTAATGACTTCAAAAGTATTTACAGTCGAGCAACACGATTTGATTGATCGTGTCTTTTTCTTGATCCATTACGAAAGAATTCGTCACTTACCTGTCGTTGAAAAAGGCAAAGTTATCGGGATTGTATCCGACCGAGACCTGTACAAAGCGCTGGGTCCAAAAAGCAACTCTAATGCCATTGAAGCGGCAACCGGCACAGGCGCTACAGAACTGCATGTGATTCCGAAAAAAGTGCAGCATATCATGCACCGGGGCGTGATAACCGTTAGCCCTGACACCTATGCCTCGGAAGCGGCTGCAAAAATGGCCGACAATAAAATCGGCGCATTGCCTGTCGTCGATAAAGACAACAAACTGGTCGGCATTCTTTCTTCCACCGACATACTCCGGTTTTTTTCAAAAATCGAAAAAGCCAGCGAAGAAAGAGATAAAAGAATCGCAGCCGGCATCAGTCATAAATAATAATGCAGCTTGCGCCACCCCAAAAGCCCCGAGGTAACGGGGCTTTTTTGTTTTAACCGGCAACCAACCATGACCCATAAAACCCTGCCCGATCAACACGTTAAAGCCGCAACATTAACGTGGTTAAAATCCGTCATCATTGAGCACAGCATCTGCCCATTCGCAAAGCGCGAACTGGAACGAGGCAGTATTTATTTCAGTGTCGATCGCGACACAGAAATCGAACAATGCTTGCTGAACCTGATACTTGAATGTGATCGACTGGATACAGAATCCGGCATTGAAACCACGCTGCTGATTTATGCGGATGCGTTTGCAGAATTCGACGACTATCTGGATTTTGTTGAAATCGCCGAATCGCTGTTGATTGAACAAGGCTATGAAGGCACTTACCAGCTGGCAAGTTTCCATCCTGATTACTGCTTTCAAGGAAGCGATTCGAACGACGCCGCAAACTACACCAACCGCTCACCCTACCCCATGCTGCACTTGCTACGGGAAACCAGCCTAGACCGGGCCGTAGCCAGCCACCCCGATCCGGAAAACATCCCGCAACACAATATCGAATTAACCCGAAAACTGGGATTAGCTAAAATGCAGGCTTTATTAGCGGCATGTTACCCGGTTAACCCATGATTTTTTCATTCCTGCTGCTTAAAAGCCTCTAATTCCTTAGCCCGCGCCGCCGTAGCGGACATGAAACAATCGTTTGCACTGACCCTGGCTATCGTTCCACCATCAGGATCGTAATAAAAGTCACAGTTAGCCTTTCTGTATTTAAGCCATAAGCGTTGGGCTTCCTGCAACTGCTTCTTACGTTCAGGAGAAAGGCCGCCCATAATATCCTGATAAGCTTTGTTTAACCTCACATCTTGCCGTTCCGTTTCCGCATTCATGCATTCAACCATTGATGGCGTAACGCCACCGGCTTGATCCATACAGGTTGCAAATGTTTGACTTAAACCCTCATCAGCAGCAAGGACCGGTTGAACTACTACGGCCATCAACCCCGCAATTACCATATATCTAAAGGAGGACATCACTATTTGACTTCTTCCGCTGCGACATCGGCTTCAGCCGCAACTTCGGTTTTTTCAGGTACTGCCGCATCTTCAGCGACTAGCGCGTTATGCTCTACGACTTCGGATTCGGCAACAGCGGCGGCATCTTCCATAGAATCATCTTCGACCTTTTCAATTATCGGCGTATCGGCAACAACAGGATTTTCCACAACGTCGGCTTTTTCATTCAAAGCGGCATCTTTGACGACGGCCTCACTAACTTCAACAGCCGCTTCCGGTTTTTTATTTAAAGATTCCATAAAGTCGACAAACCAGTCCTGATGCTTAACGCGATCAAGATCCGGGTCAGCAATAATATCGGCGACGACCGGTAAATAACCCTTGTTTTTAGAGATTTCCAACGCATTGTGGCAACCCTCTTTCTCGCCTCGCAAGCCATAAATACAGGCTACATTATAAGAAGCCGATCCGGCCTGAATCGCATTGGCTTTTTCAAAATAGTTTTTGGCTCTTTCATACAAACTATCATTGGGTGCAACCGCTTTAACCCGGGCCAATTCCATATAAGCAACACCGCCATCCAGCGCTGCGCCTAGATAGGCTGGCTCAATAGTCAGGCAAAAGGAGAATTTAGCAATGGCATCCTGATAAAGATTGGCCGCCGCCTCACCCGACTTGGTTCTCGCCTGATGCAACAAAGCAAGTCCCCAGTTATATAAAGCTTCAGCAATCAACGGCTCGTTAGCAACAACTTCGGCATAATCCTGATAAACTTTTTTAAACAGTTGATCGGCCGTATGGCCACCGCTGCTGCGCGCCTCCGTTGTTTGTTTTATGGCGGCTTTCAACTTGGATTTCTTTGTTATTGACTCAAAAAACGACATGATTTATCTCTCTTGATTTAGTAATTTATAATCGCAAGCTATAGAATAACAGCAGAGCAGATAACGACACTAATTCAAATGTGTAAATAACACGCCACCTACCCACAACAAAGAGAAAATCATGAACGAATCAAACGGTTGCGACATTGCCAGAGAAAAAGTAAATCTGGAAACATCGCAAATTGCCTGGAAGGAACTGCAACGCTTTTTTGCCGCCGGCGCTGCGGTATTTATTGCATCAGACCTGGATTTAGTCGATGTGGCCTACCAGTTTTCCATCGACAATAAAGACCAGGTTGCGGAGTGGATGCAAAGCAATCAAGTTGCTCTGGTCTCCGACCAACAGGCAGCCGACTGGTTTGAGGCTGACGCCGAGGTATGGGCCGTTGTCGTCAAACCCTGGATATTGGTTCAGGAATAAGTCACACCGTTTAAGGCATGTTTGCCTTAAACTTTCCCTCGTGAACCGGATCTTCCCTTACCTCTTGATTCGATACGCTTACTGTCAGGCTGCTTAACCCCACGAACCGTTGGTTTGGCGCCGCGAGCCGCCGGTTTTTTGGTATGCCGCATATCCTTTTTGCCGGTCGTTTTATTGGGCGCGTTCTTTTTAGGCGCATCGATCACTTTCAGTGAAACAGGCTCATAGCCGGTATCGGCCACACGCGGGATTTGCCGCTTGAGCAGCTTTTCAATTTCCACCAGCATCCAGGCTTCTTCGGGGCATACCAGCGACAAAGCCTCGCCATTGGCACCAGCTCGTCCGGTGCGGCCAATCCGGTGAATATAATCTTCCGGCACCTGCGGCAAATCGAAATTCACCACATGCGGCAAGTCGTCAATGTCCAGACCGCGTGCGGCAATATCGGTGGCGACCAATACCGAAACCTTGCCGGTTTTAAACTGCTCCAGCGCCTTGTTGCGTGCGCCCTGGGTTTTATCGCCATGCAACGCCGCCGTGCGGATGCCGTCCTCAATCAGCTGCTTTTCCAGACGATCGGCTCCGTGCTTGGTACGCACAAAAACCAATACCTGCTTCCAGTTATTGCTGCCGATCAGGTAGGACAACAATTCACGCTTGTACTCGCGGCCGATGCCGTAAACCCGTTCCGCGACATTTTCAGCCGTGGCATTCTGCTTGGCGACTTCGACTTCAACGGGATTGTTCAATAACTGCGCGGCCAGCGATTTGATCGCATTGGGCACAGTCGCAGAAAACAACAGACTCTGCCGTTTCTTGGGTATCAGCGCCATAAGTTGCTTAATATCGGGCAAAAAGCCCATATCGAGCATACGATCCGCTTCATCCAGCACCAGTACTTCCACGTTGGACAGATTGATATTGCGCTGCTGCACATGGTCGATCAAGCGCCCCGGCGTCGCCACCACGATGTCGCAACCCCGGCGTAATTGACGGGTCTGGATGCCGATACTCGCACCGCCGACCACCGCTTCCGCATGGTACGGCAAATGTGCGCCGTAAGTTTTTACGCTTTCATAGACCTGCGCGGCCAGTTCACGGGTCGGTACTAAAATCAGTGCTCGAACGCGGCGCGGTTTTTGATGCGGATCGTGATTCTCGGCCAGCCGTTGCAATAACGGCAAGGTAAAACTGGCGGTTTTTCCGGTTCCGGTTTGTGCGCCTGCCAACACGTCCTTGCCTTCAAGGATCAAGGGAATCGCTTTTTGCTGTACCGGTGTAGGAGTGACATAGCCTTGATCGGCTACGGCTTTAAGGAGTTCGTCGGCTAAACCGAGCTGGGCGAAAGACATTTGGAACCTCTGGTAAAAAATTTGATCAAGATCGAAAGATCATGATGCTGGAATGGGGAACGGCAGGCCGTTAAAACTAAAAACATATCACCACGAAGACACGAAGAGCGCGAAGTTCTATTTCTTCGTGTTCTTCGTGGTGAATTAAGAACCGCATGGGCCGCAGACCTTCAGCCCCCCGTCATATTCATATAGCGCAATATAACCGGCTGCTCGTTAATATTAAATTCGTGTTTTTCCGGCTTAATCAGCATCGCCTCGACAATGGCCTGTTTCAGCACCGCCATGTCGCCCGGATTAGCCCTGATGACTTGCTTTAAATCGACCGAATGCTCATTACCCAGGCATAACAGCAAACGCCCTTCAACGGTCAATCGCACCCGGTTACAGGTGCTGCAAAAGTTCTCGCTGTGCGGGGAAATAAAGCCGACGCGGGTTTGTGTGCCTGTAACATTAAAATAATTCGACGGCCCGCCGGTCTTTTCAGGCGTCGCGACTAAAGCAAAATTCTTCGCCAAATCGGCCTTGATCAAATCGCTGGAGTAATAAGCATCCGCCCGGTCATGCTGACTGACGACACCCAACGGCATTTCCTCGATAAAGCTGATATCGATACCGTTATCGACCGCAAATTGGACCAGGTCATTCACTTCGGCATGGTTTCTATCTTTAAGAATGACCGCATTGATTTTGATCCGCTCAAACCCTGCTGCCTTAGCGGCCTGAATGCCCCTAAGCACCTGCGCCAAATCGCCGGTTCGGGTTATCGCCTTAAACTTGTCGGCATCCAACGTATCCAGACTGATATTGACGCGTTTTACGCCCGCCTCTTTTAAAGACGCCGCCATCATTTCAAGCTGGGAACCGTTGGTCGTTATCACCAGCTCATTCAGGCTCTCGATACGCCCGATATTTTGCAACAGCTCCAACGCGCCTTTCCTGACCAAAGGCTCGCCGCCGGTAATCCTGATTTTCTTCACGCCCAATTCGGCGAAGGCTTGCGCCAGCGTATAAATCTCTTCCAGCGTCAAAACCTGCGCGCGCGGCAAGAAGGTCATGTCTTCAGCCATGCAATACAGGCAACGGAAATCGCAACGGTCGGTAATCGAGATTCTCAAGTAATCAACGATTCTGCCGAAGCGGTCGATTAATTGGGCGGGGGGGGG
>Ga0123399_1028016_pt1 | contig 10766 bp, 7 predicted proteins | sample T5LHNH4metaT_FD_89927 | JGI IMG/M metagenome (GOLD analysis project Ga0123399, IMG submission 89927) | Methane-oxidizing artificial microbial communities from Washington, USA to study methane cycling - T5-LHNH4 metaT (Metagenome... | ecosystem: Engineered > Modeled > Simulated communities... | reverse complement strand
GCGCCGTGTCGAAACTAGCCGGGCGCCGCTTCCTCCACAATCCATTACGCCCATCCTCAGAGCAATCGGGCGAACAACGATCTCGGACGGTCAGCTTCGATAATCCCCGTTGATCGCGACATATTCCTTCGTCAGATCGCAGGTCCAAACCGTCGCGGCGCCGGCGCCGAGGCCGAGATCGACATTGATGACGATCTCCTGCCGCTTCATGATCTGCGAGACTTCCTCCTCATTATAGGCAGGATCGCGCAGGCCTTTGAACGCCACGCGCACGCCGCCGAACCAGATGGCCAGCTTGTCGCGATCGGCGCGTTCTCCGGCCTTGCCCACCGCCATGACGACGCGGCCCCAATTGGCGTCCTCGCCCGCGACGGCAGTCTTCACCAGCGGCGAGTTGGCGATGGAGAAAGCGATCTTTTTCGCGGCCTTGGCGCTCTCGGCGCCGGTCACCGTCACTTCAACGAATTTGCGCGCGCCTTCGCCGTCCTTCACGACCTGATGCGCGAGATCGAGCAGCACGGCGTCGAGCGCGCGCTTGAAGTCCGCGAGGCGGCGATCATTCGCCCTCTCGATCTTCGGCGCGCCGCGCTTTTTGGCCGCGCCGGTCGCAAAGAGCAGCAGCGTGTCGGAGGTCGACGTGTCGCCGTCGACGGTAATGGCGTTGAAAGAGCCCTGCACGGATTTCGAGAGCATCGCCTGCAGCGCCTCGGCGGCGATGGGCGCGTCGGTGAAGACGAAGGAGAGCATGGTCGCCATGTCGGGCGCGATCATGCCGGCGCCCTTGGCCATGCCGCTGATCGTCACCTCCACGCCGCCGATCGTCGCGGCGCGGGTCGCGAGCTTGGGGAAAGTGTCGGTCGTCATGATGGCGCGGGCGGCCTCGGCCCATGCGTCGGGCCGCGCCTCCTGCGCGAGCTTCTCCAGCACGCCCTCGAATTTCGAGGCGTCGAGCGGCTCGCCGATCACGCCGGTCGAGGCGAGGAAAATCTGGTTTTCCTTCGCGCCGGTCGCGGCGGCGGCGAGCTTCGCGGAAAACTTCGCCTGTTCCAGGCCGGTCTTGCCGGTGAAGGCGTTGGCGTTGCCGGAATTCACGAGCAGCGCCCTGGCCTTGCCGCCCTTGAGCCTGGCGCGGCACCAGTCGACCGGGGCCGAGGGACATTTCGACTTGGTGAACACGCCGGCGACCGCCGCGCCCTCGTCCATGACCGCGAGCATGACGTCAGTGCGGCCCGCGTAGCGAATGCCCGCGGCGCCCGCCGCGAAACGCACGCCCTCGAGCGGCGCGATCTCGGGAATCGTCTGCGGCGCGAGCGGGGAGAGGGGAGCGTCATGGGCCATCTGAATCACCCTTGCTGATGAACTTGCGAGGGTTTGGCGGCGCCGCGCGACGGCGTCAAGACGGCTAGGCGCCTTTTGGCTCCGGCGCGCCCGGGCGGCGCGCCGGACGGCTTGGCTTATTTCTTCTCGCCGGGCTTCGCGGGCGCCGCCGGCTTTGCGTCCTTTGCGTCCTTGGCGCCTTCGGCCGGCTGGTCGCTGCGCTCGATCTTGGCGCCTTCGCGCAGCTTCATCACAAGCTCGCTCTGGGCCTTCTGCACGACATAGCGGGCGACCTGGTCCTTCACCTGGTCCAGCGGGGGAAAGACCTTCGGGCGCGTCTCGTCGAGCTTGATGATGTGCCAGCCGAACTGGGTCTTCACCGGCTCGGAGATTTCGCCCGGCTTCAGCTTGGAGGCCGCCTCGCCGAATTCCGGCACCATACGGTCCTTGGTGAACCAGCCGAGATCGCCGCCCTTGGAGCCCGGGTCCTTCGACACTTCGCCGGCGACCTTGGCGAAATCCTCGCCGCCCTTCACGCGGGCGAGCGCCTTTTTGGCCTCGTCCTCGGTCGGCACGAGGATGTGATGGGCGTGATATTCCGTCTCCGGCTTCTGGTTCTTCGCCGCCTCGTCATAGGTCGCTTTGATCGCGGCGTCGGTGGCGGCCGTCTTGGCGACGGCGCCGAGCAGCGTCTCCATCAGCGCCTTGTCGCGCAGATAGGCCAATTTCTTGGCGAAGTCCGGCGTCTCGGCGAGCTTGTCGGCCTGCGCCTTCTGCACGACGAGCTGCTCGTCGATGAGGAAGTCGAGAATATAGCTGTCGCGCGCCTTGCCCTCGAGCTGGCGCGGAACGCCCGGGCCGAGATCCTCTGTCGCGATCTTGAGGTCTTCGTCGGTGATCTCGACGCCGTTCACCTTGGCGAGCACCTTCGCCTGCGCGGGGACGGCCGCCATCAGGGCGACGAGGCCGATCGTCCCGAGCGCGGCGCGGGTCATGATACGCGCATTCTTGCGGGCATTAGACATGATATGCTCCAGAGAAAGAGGCAAACCGCCCCGGATAACCGCCGCCACGGCCGGCGCGAAAGGTTCCTGCGTGACGAATGGGGCGTATCTATGCCGGAGGCGCGGTTCCTGACAACTCCCTCCCGCCCGATAATTCCGCGCCTTTGACGGGTCCGACGACCGCGACGAAAATCTCGCGGGTCTTTTTCTCGGTCTCGGCGAGAAGCGCCTCGAGATGCGAGAGATCGGGCGAGTCGCCCACGCGCAGCAGAAGATCGGCGAGGCCGCGCGGGGCGTCTTTCGGATTGAAGGCGTCGTCGATCGCGAGCCGCAGGAGTTGCGTGAGGCCCTGATAGAGGCGGTAGGCGCTGAGCAAGGTCTCCGCCGCGCCGGGATCGAGCAGGCCCGCGTCGCGAAGCCTTTCCAGCGCGTCGGGCGTGGTCGTCGAGAAAATCTCCGGGCGCGCGCCGCCGTGCAGCAGCATGAGATATTGCGCCAGAAACTCGACGTCGATCAGCCCGCCCGCGACCTGCTTCACCTCCCACGGATTGCTCGAGCCCTTCTCCTTCTCGATCAGGCGCCGCATGGCGAGAACGTCCGTCTTCAGCTTTTCGGGGCTGCGCGGCAGCGCCAGCGCGTCCCGGATCGCCTGCTCCACGCGCGCGGCGAACTCGGCCTGTCCCGCGATTATGCGGGCGCGGGTCAGCGCCATATGCTCCCAGGTCCAGGCCTCTTCCGCCTGATAAAGCTCGAAGGATTTGAGGCTCGATGCGATCGGCCCCTTATTGCCGGAGGGGCGCAGGCGGAAATCGGTCTCGTATAGCAGGCCTTCGGCGGTCGGCGCCGAAAGCGCCGTGATGAGGCGCTGAGTGAGGCGGGCGTAATATTGCGCGGTCGCGAGCGAACGCTCGCCGCCGGCCGATTCCGCCATCGGATCGGCGTCGTAGAGCAGCATGAGGTCGAGGTCGGAGGCCGCCGTCATCTCGCGTCCGCCGAGCTTGCCCATGGCGACGACCGCCGCCGCGCCCCCTTCGATGCGGCCGTGGATTTTCTCGAATTCCTTGCAGACCTCGGCGAAAAGCGCCGCAATCAGCGTCTCCGCGAGGCGCGTATAGGCGAAGCCCGCTTCCGTCACCGAGACCGAGCCGGTGAGCACGCGCACGCCGATGAGGAATTTCTGCTCCTGGCCGAAAATGCGCGCGCGGTCGAGCATGTCCTCATAGGAGCGCGCCTCGGCGAATTGCGCGGCGAGGCGTTCGCGCAGATCGTCTTCGCCCGGCATGGTCTGGAAGAAGGCGGGCTCCATCAGCGCGTCGAGCACGTGCGGGCGTTTCGAGATGGTGGCGGAGAGCTTGGGCGCCGCGCCGGTGATGGCGGCGAGGAGCGCGAGCAGGCGCGGCTGCGACGCGAGAAGCGAGAAAAGCTGAACGCCGGCGGGCAGTTTCTGGATCAGCCTGTCGAAGGCGAGGAAGGCCTGGTCGGCATTGTCCGTCGCGGCCAGCGCTTCGAGCAAGGCGGGCGTGAGCTCGGTGAGGCGCTCGCGCGCCACGGTCGAGCGCGTCGCGGCGTAGCGGCCGAAATGCCAGCCGCGAATGGTCGCGGTCACCATTTTCGGGTCTTTATAGCCCATCTTGGCGAGCGTCTCGATCGTGCCCGGATCGTCGTCGTCGCCAGTGAAGACGAGATTGCCGCCCGTGGCGGAAAGCTCCGGCGCGCTTTCGAAAAGGCGCGCATAATGGCCCTGCACGCGGTCGAGCCGTTTCAGCAGCGCCTCGGCGAAAGCGTCATAGCCGCCAAAGCCCATCATGCGGGCGATGTTCTCGACGCCCTCCCTCGTGTCGGGCAATGTGTGCTTCTGCTCGTCGGCGACCATCTGGATGCGATGCTCGACGTCGCGCAGGAAGAGATAGGCCTCGGCGAGATCGTCGCGCGCCTGCGCCGCCACCCAGCCGCTTTCGACGAGCTGGTCGAGCATGGGCAGGGTCGCGCGGCCGCGCAGGCGCTTGTCGCGCCCGCCGGTGATGAGCTGCTGCGTCTGGGTGAAGAATTCGATCTCGCGAACGCCGCCGCGGCCCAGTTTGATGTTGTGGCCGATGACGGCGATCTTGCCATGGCCCTTATGGGCGTGAATCTGCCGCTTGATCGAATGCACGTCGGCGATGGCCGCGAAGTCGAAATATTTGCGCCAGACGAAGGGCGCGAGCTCCTTGAGGAATTCCTCGCCCGCATGAATGTCGCCGGCGACGGGCCGCGCCTTGATATAGGCCGCGCGCTCCCAGTTCTGGCCCATGCTCTCGTAATAGGAGAGAGCCGCCTCGAGCGGGATGGCGATGGGCGTCGCGCCGGGGTCGGGGCGCAGGCGCAGATCGGTGCGGAACACATAGCCGTCGGCCGTGCGGTCGCTCATGATCTTCACGACGCGCTTCGTGAGCTTCACGAAGAGATCGACGTCTTCGAGCGGATCGGCGACGCGGGCGCGGGAGCGGTCGAAAAAGACGATCAGGTCGATGTCGGAGGAATAATTCAGCTCATAGGCGCCGCCCTTGCCCATGCCGAGAAAGATCCAGCCCGAGCCGCGTTCGGGATCGCGCTGGTCGGCGAGCTCCAGCTTTCCCGCGTGTTGCGCCTGGCGCAGCGTGAAGCGGATGGCGGCGGAAAGCGTCGCATCGGCGACGCGCGTGAGCGCTTCCGTCGCCTGCAATGTGTCCCAGGCTTTCGAAAGATCGGCAAGGGCGATGACGAGCGCCGCCTCCTGCTTGACGAGGCGCAGCCGCCGCATGAGATCGGCTTCGTCGTCGGTCTCGACCAACTTCGCCTCCGCAATCAGCGCATTGATGCGCGCTCGCGGATCGGCGCCGAGCGCCTGAGCGAGCCGCGCCGGGTTCCGCGCGGCGAGATCGGTGAGATAGGGCGACGAGCCGAAAACGCCGAAAAGCAGCTCGCGCGCCTTGGGATGCTCTGCGAGGAAGGCCGCGAGAGCGCCCGTGGCGTCCTTCTCGATCACGCGGTCGAGCGCCTTCTGAGCTTTTTCGGCGTCGGCGGAAGCGATGATGACTTTCGCTCTCTCGATGAGGGCGTTGGCGTCGAGCGTCAAAGGCGTGTCCTTTTCCCAAATGCGCGCTGGCCGCCCCCTCTCCCCGCAAGCGGGGAGAGGGCTGGGGTGAGGGGCGGGGCCATTGTGACAATGCCGCGGTTTGCCTCAAACAAGCGACAACAACATAGTTCGTCATTGCCGCTCGCCCCTCACCCTAACCCTCTCCCCGCTCGCGGGGAGAGGGGATGCGCCGGCTGGCCGTCTCGTGCGGCCTTTGCGTCCCGGTATAATCCGGCTATGCCCGCAAATCAGCCCCAGTCAGGGAAGCCAGAATGTCGAAGAAGGAGCTCGCCGCCCATTTGTCCCGCATTGCCGAGGCTTTGGAGCGCATCGCGCCGTCCGCGCCGCCGCCGCCGGATTTCTCGGCCGTCGAGGCTTTTGTCTGGCGCGCGGCGGGGTCGGTCTTTCATCCCGTGGCGAAGGTCAATCGCGTCGATCTTTCGCTGCTCGAAGGGATCAGCCTCCAGCGCGACATCCTCTTTTCCAACACGGCGCGCTTCGCGAAGGGCTTGCCGGCCAACAACGCGCTGCTCTGGGGCGCGCGCGGCATGGGCAAGTCCTCGCTCGTCAAGGCCGTTCACGGCGCGCTCGCGGGAGAGGGTCGATTGAAGCTTGTCGAAATCCACCGCGAGGACATAGAGGCGCTGCCGGACCTTCTCGGCGCGCTCTCGGACGCGCCCTGTCAGTTCATCGTTTTCTGCGACGATCTTTCCTTCGACGGGCCGGAGACGAGCTACAAGGCGCTGAAAACGGCGCTCGAAGGCGGCGTCGAGGGACGGCCGAGGAACGTGCTCTTCTACGCGACATCCAACCGTCGCCATCTGATGCCGCGCGACATCATCGAGAATGAGAGCGCCCACGCCATCCACGGCAAGGAAGCGGTGGAGGAGAAGGTCTCTCTCTCCGACCGCTTCGGCCTGTGGATCGGCTTCCACAATTGCAGCCAGGACGACTATCTCGCCATGGTCTTCGGCTACGCCCGCCATTACCGGCTCGACGCGCCGGAGGCCGACATCCGCGCCCAGGCGCTCGAATGGTCCGTGACGCGCGGCGCGCGCTCGGGCCGCGTCGCCTGGCAATTCGTGACGGATCTGGCGGGGAGGCTGGGGAAAGCGCTTTAGCGGAAGGTTGCCGCGTCATCCTCCGTCATTGCGAGCGAAGCGAAGCAATCCAGGGCCATAATGACGCCCCTGGATTGCTTCGTCGCTTACGCTCCTCGCAATGACGGGCGCTCAGAGCCCTTATAGGCCCGCATGGGCCATTTCCACCTGCGGCGGCCGGGTTTCCGTGTCGCCGAACTTCGCGCGATAGACGACGAAATTCTCCATCACCCGCTGCACATAGTTGCGCGTCTCGGTGATGGGGATGCGCTCGATCCAGTCGATCGGATCGACATTGGGCTTGCGCGGGTCGCCATAGGCGTCGATCCACTGCTTCACGCGTCCGCCGCCGGCGTTGTAGGCGGCGAATGTCAGCAGATACGCGCCTTTGTATTCGCCGAGCAGTATGCCGAGATGGGCCGCCCCTAACTTGGCGTTGAAGGACGGCTCGCTCAGCATGCGCGAGAGATCGAAGGCGACGCCGTGCTGATAGGCTGTGTGGCGCGCGGTCGAGGCGATCATCTGCATGAGCCCCATGGCGCCGGCGGAAGAAACGGCTTTGGGATCGAAGGCGCTTTCCTGCCGCGCGACGGCGTAGACGACGGAACGCGAGGCCGAGTTCGGCAGCGCCTCGAAATCCGGAACGCCGTAAGAGGGAAAAGCGACGTCGTCGAGCGGAACGCCGCGATAGGAGGCGCTCTTGCCGAAGACGAGGGAAAGCTTGGCGTCGCGCTGGTTCGAGATCACCGCGCCGAGCGCCGCGACCTGTCTTGCGTCCGCGAGGTTCTTCGCCGCGTCGAGGGCGAGCGGCGCAGCGACCTCCTTGTCGCCGGTCGCGAGAAGCAGCTCCACCACCTGCACGGCCTCGTGACGCTCCTCCGTCTTCGCCGTCGCGGGAGCGGGGCGCAGCGGTCGGTCCGTCGCGCCGAGCTTGGCGCTGGCGAGCTGGCCGTAGAAGGTCGTCGAATGGGCGGCGGCCTGACGATAGAAGTCGCGCGCGCGGATATCGTCTTCCGGCGTGTCGAGGGCCTCCGCCGCCCGCCCGCGCCAGTAAAGCGCGCGCGACTTTTGCAGCGGGGTCTCGGCGACCCGATCCAGCGTCGCGAAATGCCGCGCGGCGCGCGCGGGGTCGTCGAGGAAGCGCAGCGCGATCCAGCCCGCCTGGAATTCCGCCTCCACCCTGTTGCTGGTCGAGCGGGCGTTATGCTGCGCGGCGACGAGGTAAGCGGTGTCCGCGTCGCCTATGTCGAGCAGCTTGCGCGAGGTCTGGCGGCGCTCCGCCCACCAGGCGTCGCCGTCAATGACCTTGGCGGGATCGGTCGGCGCCTTGCGCAGCAGCGCGCCCGCCTCGGCGAATTTCTTGGCGTCGTTCAGCGTGCGCACGCGCGAGAAAAGCAGGCCCGGATCGTTTTGCAACGACGGCGGCGCGGTGGCGAAAAGGCGGTCGCCGCCGGCGCCGACATTGGCCGCCGCGCGGATGCGGGCGAGGAGGGCCACGTCCTTGCCCGCGAGCTCGGCGGCGCGCAGAGCCGGCCCGTTCTTGCCGGCATAGAGCAGCCGGTCGGCGCGGTATTTGTGATCCGCGGGGCCGAGCAGGTCGCCCAGCTCCTTCAGGAATTGATTCTCGAAACCCTGCGGAAGATCGTCCTCGCGCCAGGCGTCGCGCGCATAGAAGGCGGCCATGTCGAAATCGCCTTCGCGCGCCAGCGCCTTTGCGAGCGCATATTTGCCATAGGGGGTCGCTGGCGGCGCATATTCGAACCACGCCTTCACGGCCTTGTCCGGTTGATGCTCGCCGACGAGCGACTCCTCGGCGCGCCTGCGCAGCCACTCGGCCGCCGGCCAGTCGGGATGCGCTTCGAGAAAGGCCGCGATCCGCCTGAAGCCCGCTTCGCGCGGATGGAGCTTCAGGCCGGCCCAATGCGCGGCGGTATGGGCAAGGCGCGTCTGAAGCTTTTCGGCCGCCGCCTCGCCCGCCGCGAAATCGGCGTTCTTGAAGGCGGCGAGCGCCTGATAAAAGGATTCGGAATCGTCGCCGAGAATCTCGCTGGCGTCGGGCGCGGCGTTCGTCGCTCCGCGCAGCCAGCCGTCTGGCGGCGCGTAACTGGCGAGCGGCGTGACGGCGTCCTCGGGGCCGAAGAGGGACGCCTGGAGCGGATGCGCCGCCTCCGTCCGGGGCGGTTCGCCGGTGACAAATCCGCGCACCGCTTCTTCGAGATTGCCGACGCGCGTGCGCCAGGCGCCGAGGCTGAAGGGAACGTGCGGAGCCCAGCGCGCCGCGTCGCGCCGGACTTCGCCGTCGCCCACGGTGCCGAAGCCCGTGAAGGCGGGGGTGACGAGCGCGATCGCCGTGGCCGTCGCCAGCAGTCTGAGGCGGATCGAAACGCGAGGGGGCAACATCATCGGTTTGGCTTCCGTCATTACGCAGAGGCTGCTCTCTATTCGTTTACGAATCGTCAACCAAAGGCCCGGCGGCGTCGACGGGCTCTCAAGACGCGGCCTGCGGCGAGCGAAAAGCGCGCCAAGTGGGGCTTTTCTCGCAAGCGCCCAGCGGCTATGAAAGACGCTTCCATGATACGGGCGCGAATAAGGCGGCTGTGAGGCGCGGGGAAGTTATTGATTCTATGAGCAAAAAGCCGATTTTTCACGGGTCGATCACCGCTCTGGTCACGCCTTTCGCCAATGGTGAGGTCGATTTTGAGGCGCTGCGCGCGCTTATCGATTGGCAGATCGAGCAGGGAGCGCATGGTCTCGTGCCGGTCGGCACGACGGGCGAGAGCCCGACGCTCTCCCATGAAGAGCATGGCCGGGTCATCACTGAGACTGTCCGCGCCGCGCGCGGCCGCGTGCCGGTCATCGCGGGCGCCGGCTCCAATAATACGCGGGAGGCGATCGCCATTGCGGGCCATGCCGAGCGCGCCGGCGCCGACGGGCTCCTGATCGTCACGCCCTATTACAACAAGCCCAATCAGGAAGGGCTCTATCTGCACTTCAAGGCGATCAACGACGCCGTGTCGATCCCGATCGTCATCTACAACATCCCGCCGCGCTCGGTGATCGACATGACCGTCGAGACGATGAAGCGCCTGTCCGAGCTCAAGAACATCATCGGCGTGAAGGACGCGACCGGCAATATCGGCCGCATCTCGCTGCAGCGCGAGGCGATGGGGCCCGATTTCATCCAGCTCTCCGGCGACGATCTCACCGCGCTCGCCTGCATGGCGGCGGGCGCGCATGGCTGTATCTCGGTCGTGGCCAATATCGCGCCGCGCCTTTGCGCCGACTTGCAGAACGCCTGCCTCGCCGGCGATTACGCCACGGCGCTCGAGATCCAGGACAGGCTCACGCCGCTCCATGTCGCGACCTTCCTGGAAGCCGGCGTGACGGGCGCCAAATACGGTCTCTCGCTGCTCGGCAGAGTGCGCGAGGAAGTGCGCCTGCCGCTCGTGCCCTCGACCCAGGCGACGAAGGACCGCATCCGCGCCGCGATGATCCACGCCGGCGTTCTGCCGGCCTGAAGGTAATCCGTGGCCGCGAAGCAGGAGCCGAATTTCAAGGTCGTCGCCGACAACCGCAGGGCGCGCTTCAATTATGAAGTGGGCGAAACCTTCGAGGCCGGTCTCGCGCTGACCGGCACGGAAGTGAAGTCCCTGCGCACCGGCAAGGCGACGATCGCCGAGAGCTACGCCCATGTCGACCGGCATGGCGAAGCCTGGCTCGTGAACGCCAATATTCCGGAATATCTCGCCGGCAACCGCTTCAACCACGAGCCCAAGCGGCCGCGCAAGCTATTGCTGAAAAGCCGGGAGATCGCCAAGCTCGCCCAGGCGGTGGAGCGCGAGGGCATGACCATCGTGCCCCTGAAGCTTTACTTCAACGAGAAGGGCAGAGCGAAGCTGCAAATCGCCCTCGCGCGCGGCAAGAAGATTCACGACAAACGCGAGGTCGAGAAGAAGCGCGACTGGAGCCGTGAAAAGGGCCGGCTCATGCGCGAGAAGGGTTGAAGCCCGAAACAAAAAAGCCCGGCGCGCGGCCGGGCTCTCGATAAAAGCTCGCTCCCGCGAGAGAGGATTAATCCTCGTCATCCTCATGGCCGGCCGGCGCGGGCGCGGGCATGGGACGCGGGCGTTCCTGATAGCGCTGCATGCGCTCGGCGCGCTCGCCCGGGTCGCGGCCGATCTTGCCGACGAGGTGGATGAGGTCGATGAACTCGTCCGCCTGGCGACGCAATTCGTCGGCGATCATCGGCGG
>Ga0123399_1003535_pt1 | contig 10786 bp, 10 predicted proteins | sample T5LHNH4metaT_FD_89927 | JGI IMG/M metagenome (GOLD analysis project Ga0123399, IMG submission 89927) | Methane-oxidizing artificial microbial communities from Washington, USA to study methane cycling - T5-LHNH4 metaT (Metagenome... | ecosystem: Engineered > Modeled > Simulated communities... | reverse complement strand
GCCGTCGGCCGCCTCGGCGAGCCGGAAGAGATCGCGCGCGCCGTGGTATTCCTGGCGGCGGACGACGCCGGCTTCATCACCGGCTCGACGCTGACCATCAATGGCGGCCAGTATCTGATCTAATTCAGCGCCCTACGGCGTTCGGAACGCTGAGATGGCCGGCCTCGCGCCGGCCATCTTGTTTTTGTTTGGCCGATTTTCGTATTCATGGTAATACTCTTACCAGTATTACGACAAGGCGAGCGTCCCGATGCGCATCACATCAAAAGGGCAAGTCACAATTCCGCAGGACATCCGCGAAAAGGCCGGACTGCTTCCGCATACCGAGGTCGACTTCCTGTTTGACGGAAAGACGGTCCACATCGTCAAGGCTCGCGACGCCCGGCAGGACGGACGCGGCGCGCGCATTGTCGCGCGCCTGCGGGGACGGGGCGACGTCGCCATGACGACCGACGCCATCATGGCGCTGACGCGCAAATCATGATGGCGACCCTGGTCGATAGCAACATCCTCCTCGATCTGATGACAGAGGACGAAAACTGGTTCGAATGGTCCAGCAACGCTTTGGCGCGTGAGGCCGACGAGCGGCGTCTCGTCATAAACGCGATCGTCTATGCCGAAATCTCGGTGCGCTTCACGCGCATTGAAGAACTGGAAGACACGCTGTCCGTGGACGTTTTTCACCGGGAGGCCATTCCCTTCGAGGCCGCTTTCCTTGCGGCAAAGGCCTTCGTCGCATATCGGAAGCGCGGCGGCGCCAGGACGAATGTGCTGCCGGATTTTCTGATCGGCGCCCACGCCGCCGTCGCCGGCTATCGGCTCCTGACCCGAGACGCGGCGCGCTATCGCACGGCTTTTCCACGACTGGACGTCGTCGCGCCGGGCTGAATGAAAGCCGCGCCGCGATGCAGCTCACGAACCGCCAAACCACCATGCTGCCGCCCCTCGACAGGCGCGCCGGAATAGTCTAGAACATAGTTCATGAATGTCGTTCATAAGTCTGGAGGCGTTTCATGTCGGCCCGCATTCCCCTGTCCCTCAAGCTCGCCTACACCGCCTTCATGGCGGCGCTGATCCCCGTCTATTGGGCGAATTACGGCCCGACCAATTTTCTCTATTTCTGCGACATGGCGCTGTTATTGACGCTTGCCGGCGTCTGGCTGGAGAGTCCGCTCCTCGTCTCCATGCCGACCGTCGGCATCCTCGCGCCGCAAATCCTCTGGGTGACGGATTTCGGGCTCAACCTCGCGGGCGTCCATCTCACGGGCATGACCGACTACATGTTCAATGAGGCGACGCCGCTTCTGTTGCGCGGGCTGTCGCTCTTCCACGGCTGGCTGCCCTTCCTGCTCGTCTATCTCGTCTGGCGGCTCGGTTACGACCACCGCGCGCTCCCTTCATGGACCGTGCTGGCCTGGGGGCTGATGCTCATCTCCTATTTTTTCCTGCCCGGCCCGAGGCCCGATGCGGGACTCACGCCTGTGAACGTCGATTACGTCTTCGGGCCGAGCGACGCGGCGCCGCAGACATGGATGCCCGAATGGGCTTGGCTCACGCTCATGATGGTCGGACTGCCGCTCGCTCTGTTCACGCCCGTGCATCTCGCCATGAACAAATGGCGCGGCGCCGCGGCGTCATCACGCCCTGCCCTTGCGCTTCTGCATCAGACAGGCCTTTTCATTTCCAATCGCGATCCTTTTGGCGCAGCGGGCATTGGCCGCCTCCTCCTGCGCCTGCGGCTTGGCGAGAGAAAGACCGCGCACGCCGTCGGCGCTCGAAAAGAAGCTCAATGACGTGGCGAATATGACTGCCATGAGAAAAACGAGCATACGCATTTTTCCGCTCCGAAATTTCAGACCTTGCCGCAGGACGCGCTCACCCCGCAATTATCCGCCCTGCACATCTAGGGCGCGGTGAGGGCGCGCACATTGACCCGGCGGATAAGGGGGCATATACATCTTTTATGGCCGAACTCAACCCCGCCGATGTCAGAGCCTGTGCGCAAAGCTGCGCCGCCGCCAATGTCCGGCGCGCGAGCCGCGCGGTGACGAAGCTTTATGGGCAGTTCATGGCGGCGACGGGGCTCGAGCCCACGCAATATTCCTTGCTCGTCGCCTGCTCGCTGACGGGCGGCGCGACGGTGAGCAAGCTGGCCGAGGCCTTCGTCATGGATCGCAGCGCGCTGGCCCGCAATCTCGCCATCATGCAGAAGCGCGGGCTCGTGAAGGTGAAGCCGGGCGAGGACCGGCGCACCCGCAAGGTGACCCTGACGCCGTTCGGCGAAACGACGCTCGCCAACGCCATGCCCCACTGGCGCGAAGCCCAAGGCGCCGTCGAAACGCAATTCGGCGCGGAGCGGCTGCAAAAACTGCTCTCGGAGCTACGAGAACTGATGAAAGCGGCCGCCAAAGCGGGTGGAAGCGAATGACGATCTTCCGTTTGTCCAAAAAGGGGTATATGCCATGATTTCACTTGCGAGCGCCGCTCCCGCGCAATTGGACGAGCAAGGTCTGCGCGACATTGCTTTCGCCGCCGGCGCGAACGATGTCGGTCTCGTCGCCATCGACAATCCGGCGCTCGACGATCAGCGCGTCGACATTCTCAAGGCCTTCCCCTTCGCGCGCACGCTCATCTCCTTCGTGGTGAAGATGAATCGCGAGAATATCCGCAGCCCGGCGCGCTCCTTCGCCAATCTGGAATTTCATCACGCTCACGATAATTGCGGAGAGGTTGCGCGCGCCATTGTAAGGGCGCTCGAGGCGCGCGGCCGGCGCGCGGGCTATCCGCCGGTCGGCTTTCCCATGGAGGCCGACAATTGGCCGGGCAAGATGTGGATCATTTCGCACAAGCCCGTCGCCGTCGCGGCGGGTCTCGGCCATATCGGCCTTCACCGCAATGTGATCCATCCCAGATTCGGCAATTTCATCCTTCTCGGCGCGGTCGCCGTCGATCTCGACATCGCGCATGAAAGCGCGCCGCTCGACGTCAATCCCTGCCTCGAATGCAAGCTCTGCGTCGCCGCCTGCCCCACGGGCGCCATAGCGTCGGACGGCTATTTCGATTTCGGCGCCTGCTACACGCATAATTATCGCGAATTCATGGGCGGATTTTCCGATTTCATCGAAACCGTCGCCGACGCAAGGGATGCGCGCGCCTATCGCAGGAAAGTCTCCGATTCCGAAACCATCTCCATGTGGCAGAGTCTTTCCTTCGGCCCCAACTACAAGGCCGCCTATTGCGTGGCGGTCTGTCCGGCGGGCGAGGACGTGATCGGCGCCTATGCGAGCGACAAGAAGAATTTCTTGCGCATGATCGTCGATCCGCTCCAGAAAAAGGCGGAGACGATCTATGTGACGAAAGGCTCGGACGCGGCGGAATATGTCGCGCGCCGATTTCCGCATAAGCGGATCAAATATGTCAGCGCGGCGCGGCGGCCGACCAATGTCGACAATTTCCTCGGCGCGCTGCGTAATTTCTTCCAGCGCAACCAGTCGGCCGGCCTTAGCGCCGTCTATCATTTCACCTTCACGGGCGCGCGGCGACGTCAGGCGACGGTCGTCATCGCCGACAGGAAACTCAACGTGAGAGACGGTCTCGTCGGCAAGCCCGACCTCGCCGTCACGGCGGACGGAGAGACCTGGATTCGTTTCCTGCGCAAGGAAACGAGCCTGCCCTGGGCGCTTCTCAGCCGCCGCGTCAGGCTCAGCGGCGACCCGCGGCTTCTCCGCGCCTTCGGCAGATGTTTCCCCGCCTAAGCCCGACTATCCCGCCAGTCTTGCGGGCTGGCCCGCATGCGCCGCGACAATGTCGCGCGCCTGCTTGCCGACGACCTCCGCGAGATGGTCGAAACGCGCCTGGAAGAAGCCGGCGCCCGCCGTCGCCGAGCGCAGTTCGACGATGAGATTGTCCATCTCGGCTTCCGGGATCAGCGCCTCGAGCCTGTCCCAGCCCTCCCAGCCTTCGCGCGGGCCGAAGCCCATGATCTGCCCGCGACGCGCGGATGCGAGCCCTGTCGCGCGCGACATGGCCTCGCTCGGAACGAAGATTTGGACGGCGAGCACGGGCTCCAGCAGAATCGGCTCCGCCTTGCCCAGCGCCTCGCTCATGCCGATGCGCGCGGCCGTGCGGAAGGCCATGTCGGACGAGTCGACCGTGTGATAGGAGCCGTCGGTGAGCACGGCCTCGACGTCGACGACCGGGAAGCCGAGCGGGCCGTGCGTCATCGCGTCCTGGCAGCCGGCCTCGACGGATGAGAAATATTGCTTCGGAACGGCGCCGCCATGGACGCGCTCGGCGAAAGCGAAGCCCTCGCCGCGTCCGCGCGGCGCGACTTCCAGCACGACGTCGCCGAACTGGCCGTGGCCGCCCGACTGTTTCTTGTGCCGCCCGCGCACTGTCACCTTGTGACGGATCGTCTCGCGATAGGCGACCGTCGGCTTCGACACGTCGACCGCGACGCCGAAGCGCGATTGCAGCCGCTCCAGAGCGACGCGCAAATGCATCTCGCCCTGTCCATAGAGCTTGATCTGCGACATCTCCTGATCCTGCACGAAGACGAGCGACGGATCTTCATCGACGAGCTTCGCCATCGCCGCCGCGAGGCGCATCTCGTCCTTGCGATCCTTCACGGCGAGCGCGAGCGCATGCACGGGATCGGGAATGGGCGCGCGCGCGACGAGCGCCGCGACGTCCGCCTTGCCGTCCGCGACGATCATGTCTCCGGTATGCGTGTGTTCGAGCCGTCCGAGCGCGACGACATCGCCCTCTTTCGCGTCAGTGACCTTCGAGACATTGGCGCCCATCAGGCGCGACAGCCCGGAGACGCGGTCCTCGCCATGCGCGGAGACGACCGTCTGCCCATCGGCAATCGCGCCGCGCAGCAGTCGCGCGACGGAGAGCTTGCCGCCATGTGACGTATGAATGGTGCGCAGGACGCGCGCCAGAGGCGGCCCGCTCTCCGCGACGCCAAGGCGCGCGCGCGTCTCCGCAATTCCGGGCGCCTCGTGACGTAGCGCCTTCAACAGCCGCGTGACGCCCGCGCCACGCTCCGCCGAGCCGACAAAGACCGGCGCCACAAAGCCCGCGCGTAGTTCTTTCGTCAGATCGTCGAAGACCTGATCGCGCGGCGGCTCGATGTCGGAGATCAGCTCCTCCATCAGCGCGTCGTCATAATCGGCGAGGCGCTCCAGCATGGAGTAGCGCGCCTCCTTCTCCAGCGCAGACTCGCCCGGTGGAATCTCGATCACCTCGGAGGGCGCATGCTCACGATAGACATAGGCCCGCTCCAAGGCGAGATCGATGAAGCCGACCGCGACGCCATTGTTCCAGATCGGAATCTGTCGCAACAGCAGCGGCGTGCGCGAAGCGGGCTGCAAAATGCGCAGCGCGTCGCGCATATCGATCGACGTCGCGTCAATCTTGTTCAGGAAGAGAAGATGCGGAACGCCGAATTCCTCGAGCTGGCGCAGCGTCAATTGCAACGCCGGAACCTTGCGTTCGTCCGCCTCGCAGACAACGACCGCCGCGTCGACGGCAGGCAGGATGTTGCGCGCCTCGTGCGCGAATTCGACGGAGCCGGGAAGATCGGCGAAAGTGTAACGATCTCCCATGTAATCGACGGCGGCGATATTCGCCTCGACGCTCATCTTGTGGGCGCGCGCCTCGGGGCTGGCGTCGCCGACGCTCGAACCCTCGACGACGGAGCCTTGCTTCGGAATGGCGTTCGCATGCGCAAGGATCGCTTCGAGGAGAGTGGTCTTGCCGCATTGGAAGGGACCGGCCAGCGCGATCAGGCGCGGACCCCGCGCTCTCGCTTCGTGGGAGAAGGTCGTTTCGCCCATTCTATCCTCCCTTATGTAGCGGAGCCTCTTGCGTGAGCTCCGTCACGTCATGCTCCCACCATGTTCTCCTCCGCGCAAGGGATGAAAGGAGAGACGCTTCCACCGGAAGCGAAAGCGGGTTAGAACGACTCTAATCAATCGAAATAAGGAGTCTTCATGCGTCCCAGCAAGCGCGCGCCCGACGAGATGCGCCCGGTCAGCTTCGAGCGCGGCGTCGCCCGCTACGCCGAGGGCTCATGCCTCGTGAAATTCGGCAACACGCAGGTATTGTGCGCCGCATCACTGGAGGACAAGCCGCCGCCATGGCTGCGCGGCCAGGGACGCGGCTGGGTGACGGCGGAATATTCCATGCTGCCGCGTGCGACGCATACGCGCACGCGCCGCGAGTCTTCGGCCGGCAAGCTCTCCGGCCGCACGCAGGAAATCCAGCGCCTCATCGGCCGCTCGCTTCGCGCCGTCACCAATCTGCCCGCGATCGGCGAACGCCAGATCGTGCTCGACTGCGACGTGATCCAGGCTGACGGCGGCACGCGCACGGCGTCGATCACGGGCGCCTGGCTCGCGTTGCGCGACTGTTTCGAGTGGATGCGCTCGCGCTCCATCATCAAGGAAAATCCGCTGCGCGATCATGTGGCGGCGGTTTCCTGCGGCATTTTCAATGGCGCGCCGGTGATCGACCTCGACTACGCCGAGGACTCCACCGCCCAGACCGACGCCAATTTCGTCATAACCGGCTCCGGCGGCCTCGTCGAGATTCAGGCCACGGCGGAAGTCGCGGTGTTTTCGCAGGACGAATTGTCCGCGATGCTCGCGCTCGCGCAAAAAGGCGTCGCCGATCTCGTTGCGCTGCAAAAAACGGCGCTGGCTTGAACGCCGAACGCGCGGGAGGAAGCTAATGGCGCCTCTTCTCCCGCGCCGCCTCCCGCCAGCCAATGTCGCGGCGGCAGAAGCCGCCCGGCCAGTCGATGGCGTCGACCGCCGCATAGGCCCGGGCCTGCGCCTCGGCGACGCTTTCCGCGAGCGCGGTCACGTTCAGCACGCGCCCGCCGGCCGCCAATAACCGCCCGCCCTCCATGCGCGTTCCGGCATGGGTGACGACGACGCCCGCCGTCGCCTCGGCCCTTTCGACGCCCCTGATCTCCGAGCCGGTCAGCGGCGCGCCCGGATAGCCCTTGGCGGCGAGCACGACCGTCAGCGCCGTGCGGTCCGAGAAACGCGGACGCGCGCCGTCGAGCGCCCCGCGCGCGGCGGCGAGCATGAGGGCGAGAAGATCGTCCTCCAGCCGCGGCAGAATGGCCTGCGCCTCCGGATCGCCGAAACGATTATTGTATTCGATGAGCTTGGGCCCGTCCTTCGTCAGCATGAGCCCGGCATAGAGCACGCCCTTGAAGGGCGCGCCCTTGTCGCGCATGGCGCGCATGGTGGGCTCGATGATCTCCGCCATCACGCGGCGCTCGATTTCCGGCGTCACGACGGAAGCCGGCGAATAGGCGCCCATGCCGCCCGTATTCGGGCCCGCGTCGCCGTCGCCGACCCGCTTGTGATCCTGCGCCGTGGCGAAGGGGACGGCGCGCGCGCCGTCGCAGATCGCGAAGAAGGAGGCTTCCTCGCCTTCGAGAAACGCCTCGATGACGACCTCGGCGCCCGACTGGCCGAAGAGGCCGGCGAGCATGGCTTCGACCGCGCGCTCGGCTTCGTCCAGCGTCGCGGCGACGACCACGCCCTTGCCGGCCGCGAGTCCATCCGCCTTCACGACGATGGGCGCGCCTTTCTCACGAAGATAGCGAAGCGCGCCGTCCTTGTCCGAGAAGCGCTCATAGTCCGCGGTGGGGATGCCGTATTCGCGGCAGAGATCCTTGGCGAATCCCTTGGAGCCCTCAAGTTGCGCGGCCGCCTGCGTCGGCCCGAAAGCGAGGATTTCGGCGCGCGCCAGCGCGTCGACGAGGCCGCCGATCAGCGGCTGCTCCGGCCCGACGACCACGAGCGCGATTCCATATTCATGGCAGAAGCGCACGACAGCGCCGTGGTCGCCCGCATCGAGATCGACATTCTCGCCGACGCGCGCCGTCCCCGGATTGCCCGGCGCGACATAGAGCCGGGTCAAAAGCGGGCTTTTCGCCAGCGCATTGGCCATGGCGTGCTCGCGACCGCCCGATCCGATGAGAAGAACGTCCATTTCCCGAAGGCCCCGCCGTTGGATTTTCGTCCCCCCACGCAGGGGGAGCATGGAATTAGCGCGTATCCTGGCGAAAAGGAAAGCCGATCGGTGGAAAGCGTCCGGACTTTTTTCAGATTATAGGATTATAGTCCTTGACAGCCGCGCGCTGGTCAGGTAGACAAAGCCCATGCTCCACAATTGCGCTTGAGCGGCGGGGCGATTTTCATCTCAGAGCATTGGGCGCGCCGCTTCCTTCTCCCCACTGGGAGGAGCGGGCGGGGCGGCGAGTCATGCCACAAAAAACATCACCGCCCTCCGGCGAGAAAATCGCGCAGGCGAAACTCCTTTACGACGCCGGCGCGCCGATCCCTCAGATCACGGCGCTCCTGGGCATGAGCGCCAAACAGTTTCTCTCCTTTCGCGAAAAGAACGACTGGCCGAAGCGCGCGCCGGTCTGCCCGCGGAAATCCGGGCCGGCCAAGTCGGCGCCGGCGCCCGTCGATCCCGACGCGCTCATCCCGAAGCTCGAAGACGCGGTGGCGCGCGAATTCGCCCGCGTCGAGACGGCGCTGGAAAAGCAGGCGCCGAAGACGATCGAAACGAGCGCGCGCGCATTGGCGACGCTGGTGAAGACGCTCGCCGAACTCAAACGCATGCGGCGCGAAGCCGACGAGATCAAAGAGGACGCGACGCGCTCCGATGACGACAGAGCCGACGAGCCGCCCCGCGAATTGGCCGAACTCCGCGCGGAGCTTGCTCGCCGGCTTGAGCGATTGCGCGGCGAACGGCCGTCTGAATGAAGCGATCGAGAATGTCTCCGCGCGAGAGCTTGCGCGGCTTCTGAACGATTGGGAATTCGTCGCGCGCAAGGATCAGTGGCCGCCCGATCTTGCGGCGAACGGCCTGCCCTGGCGGCAATGGCTCATTCTCGGCGGACGCGGCGCGGGCAAGACGCGCGCCGGCGCCGAATGGGTGAAGGGACTGGCGCTGGGGCGTGAGCAATTCAGCGCGGGCCCCGCCGGCCGCATCGCGCTGATCGGCGAAACGGCCGCCGATGTGCGCGACGTGATGATCGAAGGCGTTTCGGGCCTGCTCGCCATTCACGGCAAGCGCGACCGGCCGCGTTGGGAAAGTTCGCGACGCCGCCTTCTGTGGGAGACGGGCGCCGTCGCTCAGGCCTTTTCCGCGGAAGATCCCGAAAGCCTGCGCGGCCCGCAATTTCACGCCGCCTGGTGCGACGAGCTCGCCAAATGGCGCTACGCCAGGGAGACATGGGACATGCTGCAATTCGGCCTGCGCCTCGGAGACTGGCCGCGACAGCTCGTGACGACGACGCCACGGCCGACGCCTCTCCTGAAGGAGCTCATCGCGCATCCCGCGACGGCGCTGACCCGTGCGCTGACGCGCGAAAACGCCGCCAATCTCGCGCCTTCCTTTCTTGAAAGCGTGTTTGCGCAATATGCCGGCACGCGGCTCGGGCGCCAGGAGCTCGACGGCGAAATGGTGGAAGAACGCAAGGACGCGCTGTGGACGCGCGACATGATCGAGACGACGCGCGTGACGCAGGCGCCGCATCTCGCGCGCATCGTCGTGGCCGTCGACCCGCCGGCGACTTCGGGCAAACGCGCGGATAAATGCGGCATCGTCGCCGCCGGCGCGGACGCCGCCGGAACGATCTATGTGCTCGAAGACGCAACGCTGGAAGCCGCGCGGCCGGCGCAATGGGCGCGCGCGTCGATCGCGCTCTATCACAAGCTCTCCGCCGATGCGCTCGTCGCGGAGGTGAACCAGGGCGGCGAGATGGTGCGCGCGGTGCTGAATGAAGCCGACGCCGGCGCGCCAGTGACGATGGTGCGCGCGACGCGCGGAAAATATCTGCGCGCGGCGCCGGTCGCGCAACTTTATGAGCAGGGCCGCGTGAAACATGTCGGCGCCCTGCCCGCGCTCGAAGACGAGATGTGCGACTTCGGGACCGATGGCTTGTCGTCCGGCCGATCGCCGGACCGTCTCGACGCACTCGTCTGGGCGGCGACCTCGCTCGCCTTGACGCCCAAGGCGCCGGAGCCGCGCATGCGGCGTATGTAGCAAATCCGCTGTTTTTCCCTTCTCCCGCCCGCGGGAGAAGGTGTCGCGCCGAAGGCGTGACGGATGAGGGCGAACCCTCACCCGACCCCTGCTGACGCAGGGGCCACCCTCTCCCGCGAGCGGGAGAGGGAGTCGTCCTCCGTTTCAAAGAGACCCTTTCATGCCCGCATTTCTCTCGCGCCTTCTCGGCGCGCATGCGCACGCGCGCGAAGCAAAGGCCTCGCGCGCGGCGAAGCTCCTCGCCATGCATTCGCTTCGCGGCGCGCTTTGGACGACGCGCAACAGCGCGGCGCTGACGCGCGAGGGCTATGAGCGCAACGCCGTCTGCCATCGCTGCGTGCGCATGGTGGCGGAAGCGGCCGCTTCCGTTCCCTGGCTCGTCTATGAGGGGCGCGAAGAGGCGCTCGACCATCCGCTGCTGGCGCTGATCGAGCGCCCCAATCCGCTCGACACGAGCGTCTCCTTCATCGAGGCGATCTGCGCCAATCTGCTGCTCTATGGCAACGCCTATGTGGAGTCGGTCCTGCTCGACGACCAGCTTCGCGAGCTATATGCGCTGCGCCCCGACCGCATGAGCGTGGAACCCGGCCGCAATGGCTGGCCGGCCGCCTTCGTCTATCGCGCCACGGGCGAGGAAGCGCGCTACGAGATTAGCGGCGAAGGGATCGAACCGATCCTGCATATCAAGCTCTTCAATCCGCTC
>Ga0123399_1014688_pt1 | contig 10894 bp, 7 predicted proteins | sample T5LHNH4metaT_FD_89927 | JGI IMG/M metagenome (GOLD analysis project Ga0123399, IMG submission 89927) | Methane-oxidizing artificial microbial communities from Washington, USA to study methane cycling - T5-LHNH4 metaT (Metagenome... | ecosystem: Engineered > Modeled > Simulated communities... | reverse complement strand
GAACTACGGGGCCAACAAGGACGAACTCCGCGCCAATTTCCAGGCCTGTAACGAGAAGGCCGGCTGCCCGCAGAATTCGGACCTGCTGAAGTAAGATCGGCCAGCGGCCTCTCCCCCAAAGAGAGGCTTTTCGAACTTTAGGGCGCGCAGGATCTGCGCGCCCATAATTTTTTCAAGGAAGCTTACGGGGCGTAGACATTGCCGTCCGGACCTTTCCATCCGTTCGGATCTTCGTAAAAGCGATACTCCTCGTCAAAGAGCACCGTCTCGCCGGGCGCGACATACTGCCTGCCCTTGGGGTCGGAGTTGCGCGGCGCCGTCACGAAATGCTTGCTCGGCGAGCAGCCTTCCTTGTAGGCGCCCGCGTCGTCGGGCTTGCAGTCGAGATTGGCTCCTTCGGGGAATTGCACTTTGGCGTTGAAGAAGATCTCATAGCCCTTCTCGCCCGTCGCGTGCATTTCGAGCTTTTCGGCCATGGTCTGCTTGAATTCGAGGATCTTGCCCGGCTTGTCGAAGCGCTGCTTGAGAAGATTTTCGAGAATCTTTTTCGCGTGATCCTCGGTCGGGTCGCCGCAGCCGAACCAGCAGCCGGCCAGCGCGGGGCCGGCGGCCAACGACGCGGCGGCGAGCGACAGGGCGAAAAGTTTCAGATAAGCGCCTCGCATTGCATTTCCTCTTCGTTGCGCCGCCCGATCTTGAGACGGGCGATTGGGGCGCAGAGTAAAACGCTTTGTATGAAATGTCTTTAGATCACGCTGCGATTGGGCGGGATCGCCCAATCGCAGAAAACGTGATCGATTCCAAAATTTAGAGCGCGCGTCGCGCGAAAAACCGGTTCCCACTTTTTCGCCGCGCGCTCTAACGCCCGGCGTCGGGGGTGGTGGTCCCGCCCCAGAGATCTTTCACCTGGTCGAAATGGATCGCGGGGTCGTATTCGACTTCGCCGAGCCGCAACGTCTCGGTGGAGAGCCGTCCCATGGCGGCGAGCACGGCGTAGGAGGCGACGACGCGCTCGCGCTGGGCGAAGATCAGGCCGATGCGGGCGTTGAGCAGCTCCTGCTGGGCGTTGAGAATGTCGAGCGTGGTGCGCTGGCCGGCCTTGGCTTCCTCGCGCACGCCATAGAGCGCGCGCTCGGCGGCGGCGATCTGCGTCTGCGCGGCGGCGATCTGGGTTTTCGCCGCCTGCAGCGCGCCCCAATTGCCGCGCACCAGCGCGATGACGTCGGCGCGCGCGACGTCGACGTCGATCTTGCGCTGGCCGGCGATCTCTTTCGCTTCGCGCACCTGAGAGGAGGTCAGGCCGCCTTCATAGAGCGGCACGTTGAGGCGCCCGCCGATCGAGGCGCCGATATTGCGGTTATAGACTCCGGAAATGTCGGTCTGGGTGAAGACGTTTCCGACGATGGAGAATTTCGGCATGAAATCCGACTCGATCACCTTGATGTCGAGATCGGCGGCGTCGGCGTCGTGCAGCGCGGCGAGAATGACGGGATGCTCGGCCTGCGCGATGCGCTCGACCTCCTCGCGCGTCTTCGGGATGAGGCGGTCGACGGCGGCGCCGGGCGCGAGCTTTTTGGGCTCCACGCCGATCGTCTGGCGATAGGCGCCGACGCTCGCCTCCAGCGCCGCGCGCGCCTGGCCGACGAGCGACTGGCCCGCGGCGAGGCGCGCCTCGGCCTGCGCGATGTCGGTCAGGGTGATCTGGCCGTAATTGTAGCGCTCGCGCGTCTGCCGCAATTGCTCGGTCAGAACCGCGACGTTGTTCTCCTGCAATTTGAGCGCGGCCGTGTCGCGCAGCACGTTCATATAGGCCGAGACGGCGCCGAACAGCACGCGCTGCTCGGTGAGCCGCAGCCTTTCGCGGCCGGCGAAGACATTGGTCTCCGCCATGCGCGTGGCGTTCCGCGTCTTGAAGCCGTCGAAGACCGGCTGCTCAACTGAAAAATTCGCGGAGCGCGGCATGCTGCCGCCGGTCTGGATGCTTTTGGTCAAGGCGCGCGTGGCGGCCGGATCGGCGATGTCCTCGTCGATCTGCCGCGTCACGGCGCGATTGTCCTGCGCGCCGAGAAAGGCGCCGGCATTGGCGCGCGGCCGCATGCCGGAAAGCGCCTGCGGCACTTTCTCGTCGAGCGCGCGCACGCCGGCGCGGCTGGAATTGATCACCGGGCTCATCTTATAGGCGCGCAGCAAGGCGCCGTTCAGCGTCTCCGCGCGCGCGGGACAGGCCGCGACGCAGAGCATGAGAAAGAGGGCGCGCCGCGCGTTTCTCACGCCGCCTCCCTCGCCCGCGCGGCGTTCAGCGCCTTCTCGTCGCCGCCGAAAAAGGCGTAGAGCGCCGGCAGCACGATGAGCGTGAGCAGCGTCGCGCTGATCAGCCCGCCAATGACGACGGTGGCGATGGGCCGCTGCACCTCGGCGCCGGTCGACGTCGCGAGCGCCATGGGCGCGAAGCCGAGCGAGGCGACGAGCGCCGTCATCACGACGGGCCGCAGCCGCGTCATGGCGCCCTTGAAGATCGCGTCCCGCTCGGGCGCGCCGCTCACCATCAGCTGATGGATATAGGTGCGCATGACGAGGCCGTTCAGCACCGCGACGCCGGACAGCGCGATGAAACCCACCGCCGCCGAGACGGACATGGGCATGCCGCGCAGCCACAAGGCGAGCACGCCGCCGACGAGCGCGAGCGGCACCGCCGTGAAGACGAGCAGCGCGTCGCGCGCCGAGCCCAGCGCCGAAAACAGCAGCAGGAAGATCATGAAAAAGCAGACCGGCACGACGATCATCAGCCGCGCGCGCGCGGCGGCGAGATTCTCGAACTGTCCGCCCCATTCGATCCAGTAGCCCGCCGGGATCTGCACCTTGGCGTCGACCCTGGCGCGCGCCTCGTTGACGACGGAGGCGATGTCGCGGCCGCGCACATTGGCGCTGACGACGACGCGCCGCTTGCCGTTCTCGCGCGAGATCTGGTTCTGGCCGTCCGCCGTCGAGAAGCTCGCGACCTGTTTGAGCTGCACCGTCGCGACATGGCCCTGCGCGTCGGGCGGCAGCGAGACGGGAATCGTCTCGAGCGCGCTCGCGTCCTCGCGCAGATTGTCGCGCAGCCGGATGATGATCGGGAAGCGGCGATCGCCCTCGAAGATCATGCCCGCCGGCTCGCCGCCGATCGCGGCGCCGATCGTATCCTGCACGGCGCCGAGCGGGAGGCCGTAACGGGCGATCGCGCTCTTATCCACCTTGATGTCGAGCACCGGCAGGCCGGTCACCTGCTCCACCTTCACGTCGGTCGCGCCCGGCGTCGACCGCAGGATCGCGGCGATATGGTTCGCCGCCTTCAGCATGGCGTCGAAATCCTCGCCGAAAACCTTCACGGCGATGTCGCCGCGCACGCCCGCGAGCAGCTCGTTGAAGCGGAGCTGGATGGGCTGCGAGAATTCATAGGCGTTGCCCGGGAGCCGCCCGATCTTCGCGGCGATGTCCGCGATGAGCCTGTCCTTGGGAAGGTGCGGGTCCGGCCACTGATCCTCCGGCTTCAGCATGATGAAAGTGTCGGTGAGGTTCGGCGGCATGGGGTCCGTCGCCACCTCCGCCGTGCCGGTCTTCGAGAAGACGTAATCCACCTGCGGCAGCGCGCGGATGGCGTTCTCGATGTCGAGCTGCATGGCCTGCGACTGCGTGAGCGAGGCGCTCGGAATGCGGTTCGCCTGCATGGCCAGGTTCTTCTCGTCGAGCTTGGGAATGAACTCCTGGCCAAGGCTCGTATAAAGAAGCGCGGCGGCGAGGAAGGAGGCGACGCCCACGCCCATCACCTTCACGGGCGCGTCCATCGCCCAGCGCAGCACCGGCTCGTAGACGCGCTTGAGCCGCGTGACGATGGCGTTTTCCTCCTCCTCGCCATGGCCGGAGACGAAAAGCGCGATCATCGCCGGGAAGAAGGTGAGCGAGAGCGCGAATTCCGAAAGAAGCGCGATGATGACCGTCATCGCCATCGGATGGAACATCTTCCCCTCGACGCCGGAGAAGCTCAGGATCGGCAGATAGACGAGGATGATGATCGACTGGCCGTAGACGGTCGGGCGGCGCATCTCGACGGCGGCGTCGATCACCGTGTCGAGCCGCTCGTCCGTCGTGAGCGCGCGGCCGGCGGCGTGCTGGCGCTCGGAGAGGCGGCGCAGGCTGTTCTCGGCGACGATGATGGCGCCGTCGGCGATCAGGCCGAAATCGAGCGCGCCGAGACTCATGAGATTCGCGCTGATCTTGCCGACATACATGCCGATGGCGAGGAAGAGCATGGTCACCGGAATGACCGTCGCCGTCACCACCGCCGCGCGGAAATTGCCGAGCATCACGAAGAGCACGAGAATGACGAGGCCCGCGCCCTCGGCGAGATTCTTCGCGACCGTCCGGATGGTGGCGTCGACGAGCAGCGTGCGGTTGAGGATCGTCTTCACTTCGACGCCCGTCGGCAGCGACTTGACGATTCCCTTCATCTTCTCGTCGACGGCGGCCGAGACGGTGCGGCTATTGGCGCCGATCAGCATCAGCGCCGTGCCGATGACGACCTCCTCGCCATTCATGCTGGCGCTGCCGGTGCGCAGCTCCTTGCCGATGGAGACGGCGGCGATGTCCTTCAGCCGGACCGGCACGCCATTGCGCGTCGTCGCGACCACATTGGCGATGTCGTCGACATTCTCCAGGCGTCCGCCGCTGCGCACGACGAGCCCCTCGCCATTGCGCTCGACATAGCCGGCGCCGCGGCTGACATTGTTTTTCTGGATCGTCGCCGCGAGGTCGCCGAAGGACAGGCCGAGCGACATCAGCTTCGCGGGGTCCGGCTGCACGTGATACTGGCGCACATAGCCGCCGAGCGAATCGACTCCGGCGACGCCTGGCACGGTGCGCAATTGCGGACGGATGATCCAGTCCTGCACGGTGCGCAGATAGGATTCCTGCTCGACTTGCGTGCGCAGCGCCGCGCCTTCCGGCGTGAGATAGGCGCCGTCCCTCCGCCAGCCCGGCTCGCCGTCGCGGCTGAGCGCGTGCGGCTCCGCATAGCGCACGGTCCACATATAGATTTCCGAGAGGCCGGTCGCGATCGGGCCGACGCGCAATTCCACCTGCGGCGGAAACTCCTCGCGCGCCTGCACGATGCGTTCGTTCACCTGCTGGCGCGCGAAATAGATGTCGACGCCGTCGGCGAAGACGGCCGTCACCTGCGCGAAGCCGTTGCGCGAGAGCGAGCGCGTATATTCGAGGCCCGGAATGCCGGAGAGCGCGTTCTCGATCGGATAGGTGACCTGCTTCTCCATCTCGAAGGCGGAGAGGGCCGGCGCGCGGGCGTTGATCTGCACCTGATTATTGGTGATGTCGGGCACGGCGTCGATCGGCAGATGGGCGAGCGCGAAGACGCCGAACGCGCCGACGAGCGCGACCAGCAAAACGACCAGCCAGCGGCTATGAACCGAAAAGGCGATGATCCGCTGCATCATGGGGCGCTAGCCGCTTGCTTCGACTGAATTGACCGGTTCGGACCGCCTCCCCGACCCTCCCCCCGCACGGGGGAGGGACAGGGTGGGGGTCCCTCTCCTTGGCGAAGATCATCCACGGCTTCACTCCTCCGGGATTTCGCCTTTGCCGGCTTCGGCCTTGAGCAGGAAGCTGTTCGCGACGGCGATCGTCTCGCCCGCTGCGAGGCCCTTGACCACTTCCACGGCGTTCTCGTCGCCGTCGCCCAGTTCGACGGCGCGCTTCTCGAAACCGTCCTTCACCCGCACGAAGACCGTCGGCTCATTATGGACGAGCTGCACGGCGGCGCGGGGAATGAGCGTCTTGACCGGGCTCTGCTCCAGCGCGATCTCGGCGTTGAGCAGAACGCCCGGATGAAGCGCGAAATCCGCATTGTCGAAAGAGGCGATCACATGGCCCGTCCGGGTCTCGGGCGTGATCATGGCGTTCACGATCGTGACCTTGCCGTCGAAGCTGCGGCCATCGGCCGTTTTCAGCGCCACGGGCTGACCGGCGCGCACGCTCGCCAGATTCGCGATCGGCACGGCGAGATCCGCCTCGAGCTGCGAAAGATCGGCGAGGACATAGATCTGGCTCTCGGCCGTCACCGGCTGGCCGAGATTGACGAGGCGCTCGATGATGCGGCCCTTGATCGGCGCCCGAATCTCTTTCTCGCGCAGACGGGCGATGGGCTGCGCGGCGAGCGCGGCGATCTCGCTCTCGGAAAGATCGAGCGCGGCGAGCTTGCCGCGCGCGAGATCGAGGCGCAGCTTCGCCTCGGTGAAAGCCGCCCTGGCTTTCAGAAAAAGCTGCTCGGCGGTGATCTTCTTCTCGAAGAGTCCCTTCTCGCGGGCGAAGAGCTTGGACTGGAGGTCGTAATTGGCGAGAGCGGCGAGATATTCGCTCTTGGCGTCCGCGACCTCGCGCGAATCGATGACAGCGACCGTCTCGTTCTTCGCCGCCTCGTCGCCCAGCTTCTTGCGCATTTCGGCGACGACGCCCGAAACCTTGGCGGCGACCCGGGCGAGATGGTCCGGATCCGGCTTCACCGTCGCCGGCACGGTGATTTGCCGCCGGATGACGCCCGGCCCAACCTTGGCCACGGCGATCTTCGCCGCTTCGATCTCCTCCGCGGTCAGCCTGATGACGCCTTCAGCGGCCGGCGCAACGCCCGGCCCCGCGCCGCCGGCGTCGACCGGCGTCCCCGGACCGCGAATCTTGCCGAAAAGCCCCGGCAAAGCCGCCCCGACGGCGAGGCTCGCCAGGATCGCGAGAAGGAATAGCGCGTTGCGAGGCATCTTCTTGCTGTCGGAGGGGCGGGCGCCCGCGGAGGGTTAACACTGACGGGGCGCCGGCGCCATCGCCGACGGGCGCGCGACGGATTTATCCCCATGCCGCGCCGGACAAGTCTTAGAACCTCGGTCGCGCGGCGTCTATATGCAAGGCATGGCGAGCCGGCGACAAAGCGCCCTGATTCTCAAAAGAAAAGCCCGGCCACAAGGGCCGGGCTCGGGACGTTTCGCGGGGAAACGGCGCTTAGTATTTCGCCAGAACCGGCGCCGGCGAGCCGAACGGGTTGAAGTGCCAGTTCAGGCCGGCGCGAACAGTGTGCCAGCGGAAAGAGACCGTATTGATCGAAGTGTTGAGGAGAGCGGCGGGGGCGGCAGGGACCGCGCCGGGACCGGAGAAGCCGAAGGCGCCCAAACCCGTCTGGCCGACAGTGCCGAGATCCGTGTAGAGGTACTCGACCTTGAGCGACCAGGCCGGGAAGGCCAGCGGGGTCCATTCGACGCCGCCGCCCGCCGTCCAGCCGACGCGCGTATCGGAATGTGTGGCGGTCGCCTGCGAGCCCCAGGCCGGCGGCACATTGTCGATGCGCGTGTAAACATGCGCATATTCGACGCTGCCATAAGCCAGACCGCCCGTGCCGTAGATCAGCAGGTTCGGATAGGACGGCAAAGTGAAGCCGATGCGGCCGCGGGCGGTGCCGAACCAGTCGACATATTGATTGGCGGTCGCGAATCCCGAGGACGGAACGCCCCAGAACGGCGAGAGATAGGCGCTCGCGACGTTCTGGTTGGCGCGCAGGTCGGCGGCCTGGATGTCGGCTTCGAAGCCGAGAACGAGCCAGGGGTTGAACTGATAATTGTAGCCGACCTGACCGCCGCCGAGGACGCCGTTCAGATTGACCGGCACGTTCCACAGGCCGATGGGTCCGTCGAAGGACGGGCCCGCGACGTTCTGGGCCGCGAGCTGGCCGCCCTGCATGGGGTCGCCATTGCCGAAGCCGTAGCCGATGTTGATACCGCCATAGAGGCCGGTCCAGCTAAAGGCGGGCGGCGGGGGGACGTAGACCGGCGGCGGGCCCTTGCGGGACGGGAGGTCGGCGGCGAGCGCCGAACCGGCGGCGAGAGCCAGCGCAATGCCGGCGGCGACAGGAAATTTGGTCATGTGCGACCCCCTCGTAAGCATTCGAATTCTTGCGGCTGTCGTCGCGTCAGCGACACCCGCCGTCGGGGAAAGACTTACGGCCGAACCTCGAGCACGGTCAATGAAAAGGCGGCATGAGTAAGCCTTGTGCAGTGCGTTTGCGCGCGCGCGTGACAATTGCGCAACAGGATCGACGCGCGAAACGGCCGAGGCGGGCTATTTACTGTTGCGCTCCCGCCGCAGCCGTTCCCAATAGTCCAGCCTTTTGGCGAGCTCGCGCTCGAATCCGCGCTCCACGGGACGGTAGAGCTTCTGCCGCTTCAGCGATTCGGGCCAATAGTTCTGGCCCGAAAAGGCGTCGGGCGCGTCATGGTCATATTCGTAGCCCTCGCCATAGCCCTCCTCGCGCATCATCCGGGTCGGCGCGTTGAGGATGATCTTTGGCGGCATGAGCGAGCCCTTTTCCTCCGCGAGGCGGCGGGCCTTCTGATAGGCGCGGTAGCCCGCGTTGGATTTGGGCGCCGTCGCCACGTAGATCAGCGCCTGCGCGATGGCGAGCTCGCCTTCCGGCGAACCCAGAAAGTCGTAAGCGTCCTTGGCGGCGTTGGCGATGACGAGCGCCTGCGGGTCGGCGAGGCCGATGTCCTCGACCGCCATGCGCACGATGCGCCGCGCGAGGAACAGCGGCTCCTCGCCCGCATCGAGCATGCGCGCGAAATAATAGAGGGCGGCGTCGGGATCGGAGCCGCGCACGCATTTATGCAGCGCGCTGATGAGATTGTAATGGCCTTCCTGCGCCTTGTCGTAGATGGGCGCGCGGCGCTGAACGACCTCGGCGAGGCCGGCGCGATCGAAATTTTCGCCCGCGCGCGCGGCGCGCCAGATTTCTTCCGACAAAGTGAGCGCGGCGCGCCCGTCGCCATCCGCCATGGCGATGAGGGCCTCGCGCGCGTCGGCGTCAAGCGGCAGCTTTTTTCCTTCCGCCTCTTCGGCGCGCGCGAGCAGCTTCTCGATCGCCGCCGCGTCGAGAGGCTTGAAGGTCATCACGCGCGCGCGGGAGAGAAGCGCGGCGTTGAGCTCGAACGAAGGATTCTCCGTCGTCGCGCCGATCAGGGTGATGGTGCCGTCCTCCATCACCGGCAGGAAACTGTCCTGCTGCGCACGGTTGAAGCGATGGATCTCGTCGACGAAGAGCAGCGTGCCCTGTCCGGTGGCGCGGCGGGCGCGCGCGGCCTCGAATGTCTTCTTGAGATCGGCGACGCCCGAGAAGATCGCCGAAATTTGCACGAAGGCGAGCTTCGTTTCATGCGCGAGGAGACGCGCGACCGTCGTCTTGCCCGATCCGGGCGGCCCCCAGAGAATGAGCGAGCCGAGCGATCCGCCGCGAACGAGCCGCGTCAACGCGCCGTCGGGCCCGAGCAGGTGATCCTGGCCGACGACCTCGTCGAGACGCGTTGGCCGCAAACGGTCGGCGAGCGGTCGCGGCGCGCTTTCATCGAGCTTCGCGGATTCGAAGAGGTCGGACATCGGCTTTCGGGATTGATCGTCAACTGATTACTTGGCGTCGTCGATCAAGGATTACCACCTCGACGCGGCGACGACCAACGATTACCCTGCGGCCAAGTAAACGATTCGGCCGCGTATGCCCGGGTATTGCCGAAGACTGCGTATTTCGCATGGAAGCCTGCGATTAAAGCAGCGCAACGAAACGGAACCAGGAAATGCGGACAATCGCTTTCGTCACGCAAAAGGGCGGGGCCGGCAAGAGCACGCTGGCGAGCAGCGTCGCCGTCGCGGCGCGCACGGCCGGAGAACGCGTTTTCATCATCGACCTCGACCCGTTGCAGACGCTCGTGAAATGGTCGGAGGCGCGTGAATCGTCCGACATCGGCGTCGAGCATGTGCCGCCGGGCAAGCTCGCCAAGGCCGTCGCCGCCCTCGAAAAGAGAGGGATCAGCCTCGTCGTGATCGACGCGCCCGGCCAGGACGGAGAGCCCGCCGCCGCCGCGATCCGCGTCGCCGATCTCTGCGTGATTCCCGCGCGTCCCAACGCTTTCGATCTCTGGGCGAGCGAGAAGACCCGCGCCCAGGTGAAGGAGGAAGGCGGCGATTACGCTTTCCTGCTCAATCAATGCCCGCCGGCGCAGCAGAGCGCCCGCGTCGAACTCGGCGCCAAGGCGCTGCAGGCCATGGGCGCCTTGCTCGCGCCGCTCGTTTCGGCGCGCGTCGATTATCAGGAGGCCGCGCGCCTCGGCCTCGGCGTGAGCGAATATCATCCCGACGGCGTCGCCGCGCAGGAGATGAAGGAGCTGTGGAGCTCGATCAAGCGCCGCCTGAAGCGCGCGCCCGCGAAGCAGACGGCCGCGAAAGCGGCGGCGGAAAAAGCCGCTCCCGCGCCGAAGCGCGCCGTGGAAACGCTCAAGGATGCGCCAAAGAAGCCCGCCAGAAAGGCCGCTTGAGCCGAGAGTTCGGGAGAATCGACGAAGGCCGCGCCGTTGCGCGGCCTTTCATTCATCCAATGTCCACGATCCGGGCGCTGTGGTGGATGACCTCCACCTTGTCGCCGACGCTCTTGCCCATCAGCGCCTGCGCGAGCGGGGCGACATAGGGAATGAGGTCCTTCGCGGGGTCGGCCTCGTCCTCGCCGACGAGCCGGAAGACGCGGCGCTCGCCGCCCTCGATCTCCACGATCACCTTATGGCCGAAGCGAACGACCGAATGATCCGTGATCGGGCGCACGACTTCGGCGTTGGCGCGCCGGGCCGTCCAATAGCGCAGATCGCGCTGCGCGAGCGCAAGGGCGTGCGGGTCGTCTTCGGCCGTCGCCTTTTCGATCTCGCCGTGAAGACGCGCCAGCGCCTCGTCGATCTGCCGCAAACCCTCCGGCGTCACCAGATTGCGATGCGGGCTGACTGGACGATCCGGCAGATCCTCGCGCGGATTGTCGTCTTCCTGTTCCTTG
>Ga0123399_1086399_pt1 | contig 10906 bp, 12 predicted proteins | sample T5LHNH4metaT_FD_89927 | JGI IMG/M metagenome (GOLD analysis project Ga0123399, IMG submission 89927) | Methane-oxidizing artificial microbial communities from Washington, USA to study methane cycling - T5-LHNH4 metaT (Metagenome... | ecosystem: Engineered > Modeled > Simulated communities... | reverse complement strand
CCTGGCTTGACCCAGGGCGATCGGGTGTGAATCCCGGGCATGAACGAATCCCTCCCCTTTGGCAGGGTCGGGTGGGGTTAAGCTCCCATCAATGTTATGGCGGCGCGAACCCCACCCGGCGGTCGCAGCCAAGTTTACGCAGGCTGCGTAAACTTGCCTGCGACCGCCGACCTCCCCGTAAAGGGGAGGTATGGGGCGGCTAACCGCCCGAGATCGTTCTTCACCTGATCGCCCTGCGGCTTGACCGCTCTGGCGCATCGCCCCGCCGCGTCTTATGTTTTAATGGTCTTTTACGCTTCGAGGCGTCCATATGCGCTGGTCCTTCACGCTCGGCACGTTCAAGGGAACGGCCGTGCGGATTCACGTCACCCTCCTGCTCTTTCTGGCCTGGATCGGCCTGGCCGCCTTCCAGCGCGGCGGCGCCGAGGCGGCGGGCCAGAGCGTGCTGTTCATCTCCGCCGTCTTCCTCTGCGTGGTGCTGCACGAATTCGGGCATATCCTCACGGCGCGGCAGTTCGGCATCGTCTCGCCCGAGGTGACGCTGTTGCCGATCGGCGGCGTGGCGGACATGGAGTCCATGCCGCAGAAGCCCTATCAGGAACTGCTCATCTCGGTCGCCGGTCCGGCCGTGAACATCGTCATCGCGGCGGCGCTGATCCTCATCGCCGGCGCCTTCAACCTCGGCGCCGCCGCCCATATCAGCGACCCCTCGATCAGCATTTTCGAGCGGCTCGCGGCGACCAACGTCTTTCTGGCCGTCTTCAACCTGATCCCGGCCTTCCCCATGGACGGCGGCCGCGTCCTGCGCGCGGCGCTGGCAATCTGGCTCGGCCAGGCGAAGGCGACGCGCATCGCGGCGACGATTGGCCAGGGCTTCGCCCTCTTCCTGGGCTTCGCCGGCCTGTTCGGCCATCCCATGCTGCTCTTCATCGCCATCTTCGTCTATATGGCGGCGGCGGGCGAGTCGCAGATGACGACCATGGCCGAGGCCGCGCGGGGCCTGCCCGCCATCGACGCCATGGAGCACCGCATCGCGACGCTCAATCGCGGCTCGACCGTCGGCGAGGCCGTCGACATTCTGCTCGCGACCTCGCAGGACGATTTTCCGGTCGTGGACCCGGCCGGACGGCCCGCGGGTCTACTTTCCCGCCCGGAAATCGTCGAGGCGCTGCGCGTCTCCGACGCGAGCGCGCCCGTCGCTCCCTTCGCCAGGAAGGAGGTCGCGACCATCGGCGCGCATGAGACGATCGACGCGGCCTTGCCGATGCTGAACGCCGGCGACGCGGTCGGCGTGGTGGATGCGGAGGGCCGGCTCATCGGCCTGCTGACGCGGCAGTCTCTGGCGGAAATCATGATGATCCGGGACGCCCGGCCGGACTGGCGGTTTCCGCGGCGGGAAATCGCATCCTGATCGCCCCGGCGGCGCGCCCTCATCCGACCCTCGCTGACACGAGGGCCACCTTCTCCCGTAAAACGGGAGAAGGAGAGAACGCCAAGATTTCTGATTCACTAACTTTGCAACGCAACTCCTTCTCCCGCCCGCGGGAGAAGGTGGCCCCGCGAAGCGGGGTCGGATGAGGGCGCGCCCGGCGGGAAAGGTTGCCTAACGCGCCCCCTCAGCCTATTGGAAATTCAACCCACGCCGCGCCCGGAAACATCATGTCAAACGTCACGCTGATCGACAATTACGACAGCTTCACCTTCAATCTGGTCCATTATTTCGGCCAGCTCGGGGCGAAGGTCACGGTGCATCGCAACGACGCGGTCTCGGTCGCGGAGGTGCTCGCCGGCGGGCCGGACGCCATCGTCCTCTCGCCCGGCCCCTGCACGCCGCATGAGGCGGGCGTCTGCATGGAGCTGATCGAGGCGGCGGCCGAGACCGTTCCGATCTTCGGCGTGTGCCTGGGGCATCAGGCGATCGGCGAAGTCTTCGGCGGCGAGGTGATCCGCGCGCCGCTGCCGATCCACGGCAAGATGGCGACGATCCTGCACCATGGCGACGCCGTGTTTCGCGGCATTGACGGGCCGTTCCAGGCGACGCGCTACCATTCGCTCATCGTGAAGCGCGAGACGCTGCCCGATTGCCTGCGCGTCACCGCCGAGACGCCCGACGGGCTGATCATGGCGCTTTCGCACAATGAACTGCCGACCCATGGCGTGCAGTTCCATCCCGAGAGCGTCACCTCGCAGCACGGCCACAAGATTCTGCAGAATTTCCTGGACCTCGCGGCGGAATGGAACGAGGGGCCGCGGCGCAAGGCGGCGTGACGGCGGCGGCCTCCGCTCTCCCGCGACCGACTGCCGAAGCCCCGCCGCCGATGGCCCGATGAACGACTTCAAGCCCTATATCGCCACCCTCGCCGAGGGCCACCCGCTGGCCCGCGAGGAGGCGCGCGCGGCCTTCGCTTTGATTCTCGACGGCGTCGCGACGCCGGCGCAGCTCGGCGCCTTTCTCATGGGCCTGCGCATGCGCGGCGAGACGGTCGATGAGATCATCGGCGCGGCCGAGGCCATGCGCGCCGCCATGACGCCCGTCGAAGCGCCGCCGGACGCGATCGACATTGTCGGCACGGGCGGCGACGGCGCCGGCACTTACAATATCTCGACGCTCGCTGCGATCATCGCCGCCGCCGCCGGCGCGATGGTCGCCAAACATGGCGGCAAGGCGTCGTCCTCGCGCTCTGGCGCCTCGGACGTATTGGGCGAGCTCTGCGTAAAGGTCGGCGTTTCCTCCCCTGCGGCCGCCGCCTGCCTGAAGAACGCCGGCATCTGCTTCATGGCCGGGCCGACCCATCACCCGGCGCTCCGCCACGCCGCGCCGGCGCGCGCGGAACTGGGCGTGCGGACCATCTTCAACCTGCTCGGGCCGATCTGCAATCCGGCGCGTGTCACGCGCCAGACGATCGGCGTCTATTCCCGCCATTGGCTGGAGCCGCTCGCGCAGGTGCTGCGCGAGCTGGGCTCCCGCCGCGTCTGGCTGCTGCATGGCGGCGACGGGCTGGACGAGGCGACCACGACGGGGATCACTCACGTCGTGGCGCTGGAGGACGGCGCCATCCGCGCCTTCGACATCGCGCCGGAGGACGCCGGCCTGCCCCGCGCCACGGCGCAGGAGCTCGTTGGCGGCGACCCGGCCCATAACGCCAGGGCGCTTCGCGCCGTGCTCGCCGGCGAGAAGAACGCCTATCGCGACATCGCCGTGCTGAACGCCGCGATCGCGCTGGTCGTCGCGGAGCGGGCGCCGGACATACGCGAGGGCGCGCGACTGGCGGCGCAGGCGCTGGACACGGGCGCGGCGGCGGAGAAGCTGGAGGCGCTGGTGAGGCATTCGAACGCGGAGGGGTGAGACGCCCTCATCCGGCCCCTGCTTACGCGGGGGCCACCTTCTCCCGTGAACGGGAGAAGGAGTCGCGGTCGCTTAGATTTGTAACTCTCAATCTCGGGCCGTTTCCTTCTCCCGCCTGCGGGAGAAGGTGGCCCTCGCGTCAGCGAGGATCGGATGAGGGCTCCCCGCAGCGGCGGCGCGACCTCTTGCGGGATAGGAATGCGTCCCTTGATCCGCTATTCAATGGTCGGAATCACCGGGGCCGCGCGACACCTTCAGGCGAACGACATGACCGACATTCTCGACCGAATCGAAGCCTACAAGCGCACGGAAATTTCCGAGGCGAAGGTGCGGATGCCGCTCGCGACGCTGGAGCGCAATGTGCGCGACCACGACCCGCCGCGCGGCTTCGTTCACGCGATCGAGGCGAAGCTCAACCAGCGCCGCATCGCGCTCATCGCCGAGGTGAAGAAGGCCTCGCCCTCTCGGGGGATCATCCGCGAGGACTTCGACCCGCCGAAGCTCGCCAAAGCCTATGAGAAAGCCGGCGCGGCCTGCCTGTCGGTGCTCACGGACGGCCCCTCCTTCATGGGCAAGCTCGAAGACCTCGAGGCCGCGCGCAAGGCGACGCATCTGCCGGCGCTCCGCAAGGACTTCCTCTTCGATCCCTACCAGGTCTTCGAGGCGCGCGCCTGTGGCGCCGACTGCATCCTCATCATCATGGCCGCCGTCAACGACGAGGAGGCCAAGGCGCTCAACACCGCCGCGCATGATCTCAGCATGGACGTGCTCGTCGAGATACATGACGAGAGCGAACTCGACCGCGCGCTGGCGCTGGAGACGCGGCTCATCGGAATCAACAACCGCAATCTGCGCGATTTCTCCGTGTCGCTGGAAAGGAGCGAGCGCCTCGCCGAGAAAATCCCGCGCGACAAGATCATCGTCGCCGAGAGCGGCATCGCGACCCATGACGATTGCCTGCGTCTGGAGAAGTCGCACATCTTCACCTTCCTCGTCGGCGAGAGCCTCATGCGTCAGCAGGACGTGGAAGCGGCGACGCGCGCCCTTCTGAACGGCTGAAAGCCGTCGCCACCATCGGACCCGAACAGGAAGCAGGCTGCGGCCATCCGCGGCGCGCCCGTCAATGTCGACATTTGCTTAACAAAGCGTTTTTCCAAAATAATGAGGTTAGACAGGACTCTAGTTGAATCGCGCCGGACGCGGGCCTTTGGACGCCGGCGCGCTTTAATCCTTTGATCAGGACATTCGCTCCTACTCGACTCTTGCGGTTCGAGTTTGAAGGCTTCTCATGTCCACACGATTTGCGATTGGGGCGGTCGGCGTCGGCGAACGGCGTCCTCCGATGGTGCGCGTTGGCCTCGACGGCCGCTTCATGTTGCCGTCGCGACGGGAGCATGGCTGCCAAATCGTGGAAATGTCGACGCGCGAGATGCTGATCGCGTCGGCGGCGACGCCGCCACTTGGCGACCAGGTGATCGTCTATATCGCCGATCTCGGTCGCTTCGAGGGCGTCGTCGCGCGTTACGAGAGCGAAGGCTTCGTCGTCGGCATGGCGCTCTCGGCCCTCAAATACGAGAAGCTTGCCGAACAGCTCGACGGGCTCGCGATCCACGGCGGCGCGCCGGATCAGCTGGACAGCCGCCGACACCAGCGCTTCGTGCCGCTGACCCGCCTTACGACCGTGCGCCTCGCGAACGGCAGGGAGCGCATGGCGCGGATCAACGACATCTCGGCGACCGGCGTGAACGTCGAATTCAATCTGGCGGCCGCCAGGCTGACCATTCTCGTGGGAAGCCGCATTTTCGTCGGCGCGAAGGCGGCGACGGTCATCCGGCTTTTCGACGGCGGCTTCGTCGCCCAATTCGACGACGCTTTCGCGGAAGGAGCCGTCGACGAGACGACCGCCCTATAGGCGGCGGCGCGGCTTCAATCCCCCCTTGTCTTGCGCGGCGCGAGGGCGCAAAAGCGCCCGCATGACAAAGCTCACCCATCTCTCCGCCAGCGGCGACGCCCATATGGTCGACGTCTCCGCCAAGGCGGACACGAAGCGGATCGCCCGCGCGCGGGGCCGCGTCGTGATGGCGCCGCAGACCTTGGCGCTCGCAATGGCCGGACAGGCGAAGAAAGGCGACGTCTTCGGCGTCGCGCGCATCGCCGGCGTCATGGCGGCGAAGAAGACGAGCGACCTCATTCCGCTCTGCCACCCGCTCCCCCTGTCGGGCGTGACGGTGGATATTGCGCCCGACGAGTCGCTCCCAGGCCTGCGGGTCGAAGCCGAGGCGGGCGTCACCGGCAAGACGGGCGTGGAGATGGAGGCGCTGACCGCCGTCTCCGTCGCCTGCCTTACGATCTACGACATGCTGAAAGCCGTCGACCGCGCCATGCGCATCGAGGGCGTGGAGCTCGTTTCGAAGGAAGGCGGCAAAAGCGGCGACTGGCGGCGGGAAGATCAGTGAAAACCATGGAACCGTCATTGCGAGCGAAGCGAAGCAATCCAGAGCCATATCGCCGCCCTGAATTTGCTTCGCTTCGCAGCAATGGCGGGGAGGACGGAAATGTCCGATGACAAGCTCCTCTCTGTCGACGACGCCCTCGCCCGCGTGCTCGCCGGCGCCGCGCGGCTCGGCGAGGAAGAAGCGACGCTCGCCGCCGCGCGGGGGCGCACCCTGTCGCGCGATCTCGTGGCGAAGCGCACCCAGCCGCCGGTCGACGTCTCCGCCATGGACGGCTACGCCGTCCGCGCCGCCGACCTGGCCGCCGGCCCGCTGAAGCTCGTCGGCGAGAGCGCCGCCGGCTACGGCTACGGCGCCGCGCTCGCGCCCGGCGAGACGGTGCGCATCTTCACCGGCGCGCCCGTTCCGGCGGGCGCCGACGCCATTCTGCTGCAGGAGGACGCCGACGCGGCGGACGGCGCCGTCCACGCCAGGCCCGGCGCGACGGCGGGCAATCACATCCGCAAGGCGGGTCTCGACTTCCGCGAGGGCGCGGCCGCGCTTTTCGCCGGGACGCGGCTCGGACCCGTCGAGCTCGCCCTTGCCGCCGCCATGAACAACGCGACGCTGCCCGTCGCGCGCCGCCCGCGCGTGGCGCTGCTGGCCTCGGGCGATGAGCTCGTCCCGCCCGGCGCCGAGCCCGGCCCCGCGCAGATCATCGCCTGCAACAGTTTCGCCGTCGGCGCCATCGCTGAGGACGCCGGCGCGGAAGCGATCGACCTCGGACTCTTTCGTGACGATCTCGCCGAGCTCGAACGCGGCATCGGCCTCGCCCGCGACGCGAGGGCCGACATTCTCGTCACGCTGGGCGGCGCCTCGGTCGGCGACCGCGACCTGCTGCGGCCCGCCCTCGCACGGCAAGGCATGACGCTCGACTTCTGGAAAATCGCCATGCGGCCCGGCAAGCCGCTCATCTCCGGCCGCCTGGGCGACGCGCATATTCTCGGCCTGCCCGGCAATCCCGTGGCGTCGATCGTTTGCGCGCTCGTCTTCCTCGCGCCGCTGATCCGCGCTTTGCAGGGCGACCCCAGGGCGGGCGCCGACCCGACCGAAACCGCCATCGCCGGCGCGGACCTCCCCGCCAATAAGGGGCGACGCGACTATATGCGCGCGACGCTCGTGAGGGACGCGGAAGGCCGTCTCGTCGCGACGCCGCTGCCCATGCAGGATTCGTCGCTGCTGACGGAGCTCGCGCAGGCGCAGGCCCTGCTCATCCGCGAAGCCGGCGACCCGCCGCTGCCGGCGGGCGCGCCCTGCCGCATCTGGCGGCTGTAAGGGCTGAACCGCCGCCCGTGACTTTGGCGTTGCAACATGGCAAAGAGGCGCAGTCGCGCCTTGCACAAGAATCGCGCAACGGGAGCCCTCCATGTCCGTCATCGATTCCGTTCGCAAAGTCCTCGTGCCGATCCATCCCGAGGGCTATGTCTTCATCGCGGGCTTCGCCGTCGCGGCCTTCGTGCTGGACTGGATTTCTCCGACGCTCGGCTGGATCGGATTCATCGCCACCGCCTGGTGCGTCTATTTCTTCCGCGATCCGCCGCGCGTCACGCCGTTGCGCGACGGGCTCGTCGTCTCGCCGGCCGACGGCGTCGTCTGCTCGATCGGCTTCTTTCTGCCGCCGCCGGAGCTCGGCATGGGCGCGGAGCCCCTGCAGCGCGTCTCCGTCTTCATGAGCGTCTTCGACTGCCATGTGAACCGCATGCCGGTCACCGGCCGCATCGCGAAGATCGCTTACAAGCCCGGCCTCTTCGTCAACGCCGACCTCGACAAGGCGAGCGAGGACAATGAGCGTAACGGCCTCGTCATCGAGACGCAGCGCGGGCGCTTCGGCGTCGTGCAGATCGCGGGCCTCGTGGCGCGGCGCATCGTCTGCTTCGCGAAAGAGGGAGAGAGCCTCAGCGTCGGCGAACGCTTCGGCCTCATCCGCTTCGGCTCGCGCGTCGACGTCTACATGCCGTCATCCGCCCGCGCCATGGTGGCCGTCGGCGCGCGCGCCGTCGCGGGCGAGACCGTGCTCGCCGATCTGACGGCGGAGGCGCCCACGCTGACCTTCAAGACCGGCTGAGGCAGGCGAAAATGAGCGACGATCAAGGTTTCCAGCTTTCGCCCCCTGAATTGCGGCGGCTGCGCTTCCGCAATATTCCCATCCGCGTGGTGCTGCCCAATCTGGTGACGCTGCTCGCGCTCTGCATGGGGCTCACGGCGATCCGCTATGCGATCGAGGAAGATTTCGTCAAAGCCGTCACCGCCATCATGGCGGCGGCGGTGCTCGACGGGCTCGACGGCCGCCTCGCCCGCGCCATCAAGGGCACGTCGCGCTTCGGCGCGGAACTGGATTCGCTCGCCGACTTCGTCGACTTCGCCGTCGCGCCAGGGCTGCTGCTTTATCTGTGGAGCCTGCATGAGATCAAAGGCCTCGGCTGGTTCGCGGTGCTGGCCTTCGCCATCGCCGGCGCGCTGCGTCTCGCGCGCTTCAACGTCATGATCGACGATCCGACCAAGCCCGCCTGGCAGGCGGAATTCTTCGTCGGCATGCCCGCCCCCGCCGGCGCGGTGACGGTGCTGCTGCCGCTCTATCTGCATTTCTCGGCGCTGGAGCTGCCCGCCTCCAAGGCGTTCGTGCCCTTCTACATCATCTATGTGCTGGCCATCGCCTTCCTGATGGCGAGCCGCATTCCGCATTTCTCCGGCAAGCGCATCGGCCGCATCCCGCGCGACCTCGTCATCCCCGTGCTCTTCGGCGTCGGCGTGACGGCGCTGCTGCTCGCCATCTATCCGATGGAGCTGCTCGCCGTGGTGAGCCTCGCCTTCCTCGCCATGATCCCGCTCAGCGTGAAGCGCTACAATGCGCTGGCGAAGGCGGATGCGGAGAAGGCGGAGGGAAGTTCCGTAGCGAGCTAATGAAGCTTCGGCACGTAAAGAACCGCCGGCAAATCCCGGAAATGGGCGTCGCAGGTGAGAATGTCCGCGCCGTGATTCATCGCAGTTGCATAAACGACGGCGTCGGCCGTCGCGAGTTTATGTTTCGCGCAAAGCTCGGCCGCCGCCAGCGCAATCTTCGTATCGAGCGGCGCGACTATGCATAGCTGAGTGAAAGCGATCACTTGATCGGCCTTGTCCTCGCCAACCTCCCTCGTTAGCCATTTGGCGAGTTCAAGCTGCACGATGGTCGGAACAACCCACTCTTCGCGGGCGGGAATATCCTTGTCGAGCTCCTTACCCGTCGGCGAATCGATGAGCCATTCTACCCACGCCGACGTATCCACGACCCGCATCAATAACGGTCTTTACGATCACGATAATCGTCGGGCTTCGCGCCTCTCGCTAAGCCAACGAGCGCATCGCGCTCCGGCACGGGCGCCAAAAGGACCCCCGTCCCTTTCGGAATGAAGGCAAATTCCTGACCTGCTTTCCATTTACGGGCTTCGCGGACGGCCTTAGGGATGGAAATCTGGAATTTCGCCGACAATTTCGCCGTGTCTGACATTTTATACCAATTCCATTTGATCGTTCGCCATGTCGCCGTCATATGCGAGGAGGCCTTGCCGAGGAAGCAATCCAGCGCCGCATCACTGCCTCTGGATTGCTTCGTCACTGCGCTCCTCGCAATGATGGGATAATTTATCGCACTTTGGACGCTCGACAAACTTCCTCACCGCCCCGCCACTGGCGGCAGGGGCGACGTCTCCACCTTCTGCGCGACCAACGGGGGCGGCGGAGTCTGAGAAGCGCTCGTTGTCCCCGTATCCTCCCCACGAAAATCGGGGATCGCCATCTTGTCGGCGTCCTGCGGGCGCGGGGCCGCTATGTGCGCGCCGATCTTTTTCACCACGTCCGGCGCCTCGGCGAAGGCGCCGTGGCCGATGAAGTCCGTCGAGAAGGACGAGATGTCGTGCACCGCCACGCCGAGCCGGTCGATCTCGGCCTTGTCCTCGGGTTTCGCCGGGTCCATCGCGCCGAGGCGCGGACGGTCGCCGGCGATGCGCGAGGAGAGCGACAAAGCGCGGTCATTGTTCGCCACGAAAATCGAGACGCGATGCGGATCGACCCGCGCGACCTGCTGGCGGAAGACGTTAAGATCGATGTCCGGATTGGCGAGCATCACCTCGCCGAGCTTGCCGTCGAGATCGGAATGGCCTGAAAGCGCGACGCCGCGCAGCGTCTCCATGGCGAGCCAGGCGCCCATGGAATGCGCGAGGACGTGCACGCGCCCGACTCCCGGCGTCCGGGCGAGCGAGAGCATGACCTTCTCCAGCGCATCGCGTGAGACGGTCGCCGCCTCCTTGTCGGATTCGTAGTTGAAGAGCCCGCCGCGCGAATTCCACGAGAACAGCGTGGCGACGCCCGAGAAGCCGCCATCGGCGACGATCTGCGCGAGACGGAAGCGCGCCTCGTCATGGCTCGTATTGAAGCCGTGGACGTAAAGCAGAATGTCGCGCGACACGCCGATGCGGCCCGACACATGGGCGGCGAGCTCGCCGTAAAACTCGTCCTCGTCCATATTGCGCTTGGAGAGAATGGTGAAGTGGCGGCTCTTGTCGGCGGAGCCGAAGCTCGGCCGCTCGACGGCGCCGGGACGATGGTTCGGCGGCACGCCGATCGCCGTGAGCGAGAAATGCGGCCGCCCGTCGTCGACGGCCCCTTCGCCGCGCCGCGTCGAGACGACGAAGAGCGGCAGGCGGCCCGGCTCGCCCTGCGGCCCCGAAACGAAGGACACGGCGTTGGCCATATGGCCGTCGACCGCGCGCATGCCGTCCGCCACGCAGCCCGACAGGAGCGCCGCGGCGAAGAGGGCTGCGAATTTCAGTGAAATGTTGCGCAATTGGCTGGTCCAGCGCGGTCGGGAATTTTTTCCCTCCCGCTCATGCGAAGGCGCCCCGGCCGGGCCTCGTTCTTACCTGAGAAAGCGACGAAAGCGGGGCGATCTTTCCCTGCAAGGCGCCAAAAAATTGAGGCGATCGGTTAACGGCAAGCAAATTTGCCGCACTTGCGCCGCCGCGCCGAGGGTGCATAGTGCGCGCCCAAAAGAAACGGATAAGGGACAAGCAATCGGGCGACCGCTGCTGAT
>Ga0123399_1041391_pt1 | contig 10917 bp, 8 predicted proteins | sample T5LHNH4metaT_FD_89927 | JGI IMG/M metagenome (GOLD analysis project Ga0123399, IMG submission 89927) | Methane-oxidizing artificial microbial communities from Washington, USA to study methane cycling - T5-LHNH4 metaT (Metagenome... | ecosystem: Engineered > Modeled > Simulated communities... | reverse complement strand
GATCCGCGCCTGCTCGAAATCCTGGTCTGTCCGCTCACCAAGACGACGCTCGAATATGACCGCGTCCGCCAGGAGCTGATCTCGCGCTCGGCCCGGCTCGCCTATCCGATCCGCGACGGCATCCCGATCATGCTGCCGGAAGAGGCGCGGCAGATCGAGTGAGACGCGGCGTCCGCCATGGATGACGCGCCCGCCCGCGAACTCGTCGCGCTGCTCGACCTGGAAAATCTGGGCGAGGACCGCTTTCGCGGCTACAGCCCGACATCGGCGGGTCGTCACCTCTATGGCGGGCAGGTCGTGGCGCAGGCGCTCGTCGCCGCGACGCGCACCGTGCCCGCCGAGCGTCCGCCGCATTCGCTGCACGCCTATTTCGTCCTCGCGGGCGATCCGCAAATCCCGATCGACTTCGCCGTGGAGCGCATCCGCGACGGGCGGAGCTTCACGACCCGGCGCTGCGTCGCCGCCCAGCAGGGCCGCACGATCTTCTCGCTCGAAGCCTCCTATCAGGTGCGGGAGAAAGGCTTCGAGCACGCGGCCGAGGCGCCGCAAACGCCGGCGCCCGAGACCCTCGAGCCCATCGGCGATCTCGTCGAGCGGTTCCGCGGCTTTCTGCCGGCGCCGGCCGAACATTGGATGAGCCGGGCCTGCGCGCTCGACATGCGCATCGTCGCGCCGGAAACGCTGATGGCGCCAAACCGCGCCGGACAGCTCATCTGGTTCCGCGCGCAAGGTCCCCTGCCCGCGGACGAGACCTTCCACGCCGCCCTCCTCGCCTATCTTTCGGACATGACGCTGCTGAACACGGCGCTCGTCGTCCATGGCCGGAATATTTTCGACTCCAGAATCCAGGTCGCGAGCCTCGACCATGCGCTATGGCTGCACCATGCGCCGCGCGTCGACCAATGGCTGCTCTACGCCCAGGAAAGCCCTGCCGCCTCCAATGCGCGCGGCCTGACGTTCGGGCGCATTTTCACCCAGGGCGGACAGCTTCTCGCCTCCGTGGCCCAGGAGGGCCTCATCCGGCTGCGCGCCAATATTTAGGCGCCTGCCGATTTAACAGGCGCCCTGTCGCATTTCATATATCCGCCTATTCTACAGTCAGATCGCTGGGTTCGCCTGCGAATTCGGGCTTTTCCTTGACGGTGAGACCACGCCGAGGCCGCACGCGCCGCTCCGCCGACGCTTGGGCCGCCGCGCGGAACTCCCTGCGTTTCAGGGCTGATCGAGGCTGGCACGGCATTTGAAGGCGACTGCGCCGAGCGCCCCAGCGCTCTCTCCAGCGACCGCGCCGCTGCGGCGTTCCGCCTTGACCGGCGGCGCCCGTCCAAGGGGTCGATAACAAACAGGATTGGCAGATGAAAATCGTGACAGCGATCATCAAGCCGTTCAAGCTCGATGAGGTCCGCGACGCGCTGACGAACATCGGCGTGCACGGCCTTACGGTGACGGAAGTCAAGGGCTACGGACGACAGAAAGGGCACACGGAAATCTACCGCGGGGCGGAATACGCCATCAGCTTCTTGCCGAAACTCAAGATCGAGGTCGCCGTCGCCGCGAACCTCGTGGACAAAGTCATCGACGCGATCACCTCCACCGCACGCACGGGCCAGATCGGCGACGGCAAAATTTTCGTCGGCCCGCTCGAACGCGCCATCCGCATCCGCACCGGCGAATCCGACGCCGACGCGCTCTGATCGCCCCTCTCCGACAACTCAGGAGCTTCCCTACATGAAACTTCCTTCGTCTCGAAGCGCGGTGGCTTCGACCCTCGCGGGAGCGGCGCTCGTCGCGCTGGCGGGGCCGGCGCTGGCCGGCAACGATCCGACTCCCAACCCCGGCGACGTCGCCTGGATGCTGACCTCGTCGCTGCTCGTGCTGATGATGTCGATCCCCGGCCTCGCGCTGTTCTATGGCGGCCTGGTGCGCACCAAGAACATGCTGTCGATCCTGACGCAGGTCTTCGCCATCGTCTGCCTCGTCGGCGTGATCTGGACGATCTACGGCTATTCGCTCGCCTTCGGCGACGGCGGCTCGCTCAGCCCCTATATCGGCGGCTTCAACAAGCTGTTCCTCAAGGGCGTCGACTCCGCCGCCGTCGCGCCGACCTTCACGCCCGGCAAGGTCATTCCCGAATTTGCCTATTTCGTGTTCCAGATGACCTTCGCGATGATCACGCCGGCTCTCGTCGTCGGCGCCTTCGCGGAGCGCATGAAATTTTCCGCGGTCCTGCTGTTCACGACGCTCTGGGTCACCTTCATCTACTTCCCGATCGCGCACTGGGTCTGGGGCGCGCCGGACCCGAACGCCCTCGTCGACGCGGCGACGAAGCTCGCAGCGGCGGGCGATGACGAAGCCGCGAAAAAGGCGGCGCAGGAGACGATCGACAGCCTCGCCGGGGGCGCCGGCTGGCTCTTCGCCAAGGGCGCGCTGGACTTCGCGGGCGGCACGGTCGTTCACATCAACGCCGGCATCGCCGGCCTCGTCGGCGCCCTCGTCGTCGGCAAGCGCATCGGCTACGGCAAGGAAGCGCTGCCGCCGCATTCGCTCACAATGTCGATGATCGGCGCCGCGCTGCTGTGGGTCGGCTGGTTCGGCTTCAACGCGGGCTCCAACCTCGAAGCGAATGGCGGCACGGCTCTCGCCTTCGTCAACACGATGGTCGCGACCGCCGCGGCGGGCCTGTCCTGGATGATCTTCGAATGGCTGCTGAAGGGCAAGCCGTCGCTGCTCGGCCTCATCACCGGCGCGGTCGCGGGTCTCGTCGCCGTCACGCCGGCGGCGGGCTTCTCGGGCCCCGTGGGCGCGCTGGCGCTCGGCTTCGTCGTCTCGCCGCTCTGCCTCTTCTTCGTCGACATCGTGAAGAAGAAGCTCGGCTATGACGACGCGCTCGACGTGTTCGGCGTGCACTGCATTGGCGGCATCACCGGCGCCCTGGCGACCGGCCTGCTCGTCAACCCGGCCCTCGGCGGCGCGGGCATCGTCGACTACACCAATATCGACGGCTTCACAGGGACGTACGACCTCGTCACGCAGATGAAGGCGCAGGGCACGGCGGTCGTCGCGACCCTGCTCTTCTCGGGCGTCGGCTCCGCGATCCTCTACAAGGTCGTCGACATCATCGTCGGTCTGCGTCCGGCGCCCGATCAGGAGCGCGAGGGCCTGGACATCTCGGATCACGGCGAACGCGCTTACAATTACTGATCGCAATCCCCAAATACGGATCGTACCCCCCAAGCAAGCGATGAGACGGCGCCCACGGGCGCCGTTTCTTTTTCGCGAAATGTGATACGTTTCCCGCTCGATCGCTTCGCGACAATGCGCGCCCCGTCATTGCGAGGAGCATATGGCGAAGTCGGGTATACCCGACTTCGAGAAATGCGACGAAGCAATCCAGGGGCGTCATCATGACTCTGGATTGCTTCGCTCCGCTCGCAATGACGGCGTGTGCATGAAGGGTATTGACGCGCGTGTCTTTTCTTCGTCGCTCAAGCGCGCAAACATGGCGCCATGACGCGATTCCGCCCTCTCGCCCTTGCCCTCTTTCTCGCCGCCGTGCCCGCCCACGCCGCCGAGCGAAATGTCGACGTCACGCTCGTCGTCTTCAGCGACATTTACGAAATGGCGGAGAAGAGCGGGCGCGGCGGCTTTGCCCGCGTCGCCGGCGCGATCAACGCAGAGCGCGCGAAAAACAAGAACGTCCTTGTCGCGCTCGCCGGCGACGCGCTCTCGCCTTCGCTCATGTCGAGCTTCGACAAGGGCGCCCATATCGTCGATCTCATCAACCGCGTGAAGGTAGACGTCTTCACGCCCGGCAATCACGAATTCGATTTCGGCGAGGAGACGTTCCGCCAGCGCATGTCCGAGATGCAGGCCGCGCGGCTCGCCGCCAATCTGCGCGACGCGACGGGCAAGCCCCTGCCGGGCTTCGCCGATAGCAGGATCTTCGACGTAGATGGCGTGAAACTCGGATTTCTCGGCCTCACGGAAGATGAAAGCGCGCGGCGCTCCAATACGGGCGCGCTGCAACTCTCGTCGACGGTCGAGACGGCGAAGCTGCAGGCGCGGCGGCTGCGCGACGCGGGCGCCGATCTCGTCGTCGCCGTCACCCATTCCGAATGGCAGGACGATCTGCGCCTCGCCAAATCCGGATTGATCGACGTCGTGCTGTCGGGCCACGACCACAATCTCTTCGTCGCCTATGACGGCCGCGCGGCAATCGCCGAGACGCAGGCGGACGGCGCGCAGATCGTCGCCCTCGATCTCGCCATCGCCGTCGCCGACGGCGAGCCCCGCAGGGTGAGCTGGACGCCGAAGTTCCGCATCGTCGACACCGCGGACGTCAAGCCCGACGACGAAGTCGCCGCGCGCGTCGCCGCCTATCAGGCGGGGATGGACAAGGCGCTGGACGAAGTCATCGGCGTCACGCGGACGCCCCTCGACGGCCGCAAGGCCAGCGTGCGCGGACAGGAGACGGCGATCGGCGATTTCATCGCCGACGCCATGCGCGCGCGCGCCGGCGCCGACGTCGCCATCATGAATGGCGGCGGCATTCGCGGCGACGCGGTGCTGGAGCCCGGAACGAAGCTCACGCGCAAGATGGTCGTGGCCTCCCTGCCTTTTGACAACAAGCTCGTCGCCCTCGAATTGAGCGGCGCCGATCTGCGCGCGGCGCTGGAAAACGGCGTGTGGATGCTCGGCAAGGACGCCGGCCGCTTCCCGCAGATTTCCGGCGCCCGCGTCGTCGTGCGGCGCGATGCGGTTCCGGGCTCGCGCATCGCGTCCATCGAAGTCGGCGGCAAGCCGCTCGACGACGCGCGGCGCTACAAGGTCGCAACGAACGACTATCTCGCACGCGGCAAGGACGGCTATGAGGCCTTCCTGCGCGGAACGCCGCTCGTCACTGAGGACGAGGCGCCGCTGCTCGCGACCGTCGTAATGGACGCCATCCAGAAGGCGGGAGCCATCGCGCCCGTCATCGACGGACGCCTCACGATCAACTGATCAGGCGAGAGCAATCGGGCGAACAACAATCTTGGACGGTTGGCGCCCCATACCTCCCCTTTACGGGGAGGTCGGCGGTCGAAGGCAAGTTTACGCAGCCTGCGTAAACTTGGCTGCGAGACCGCCGGGTGGGGTTCGCGCCGCCATAATATCGGTGGGGCTTGACCCCACCCGACGCAGCTTCGCTGCGCCACCCTCCCGTAAAGGGGAGGGATTCGCTCACGTCCAGCGTTCACCCGATTCCTCTGCCGATCAGGCGGGCCGCGCGAGCCGGTCGCGCAGCTCGGCGGCGGCGCGCAGCAGATTGGCGCGCGCATGGGCGAGCCACAGGCCGCGCGATTCCGGCAGGCGGAAGAGCGCGTCGCCGGCGGCGAGGAAGCTCTCCAGCATCTGCACGCGGCCCTGATAGAAGGCGCGCTCCGGCGCCCAGCCGAATTCGAAGTGAATGTCGTCGAGATTCTTCTCGAAGACGCTCCAGGGCGCCGCGAGCGAGGAGAGATCGAGATCGAGGAAGAAATCGAAATCGCGCGAGAAGCCGGGATAATGCTCGACGAGCGCCTTCGCCTTCATATGGCTCGCCGTCGCCATGATGAGATCGTGGACGGCGCGCTCCTCGATCGCGTCGAACCTCGAATGGCGCTCGAACAGCGCGGCGCTGGCGCGCACATTCTCCGGATCGGTGCGCGGCCGCCCGTCGGGATCGCGCGTGAGATAGACGGAATCGTGCCAGAAGATCGCCGTCGCGACGAGATCCGCCCGCGTCGGCAAATGCGCCAGCGCTTCGAGCTTCGTGAGCAGATCGACGATATGCCCCCATGCGTGATAGGCGCGCTGCGGCTCGCGATAGGCGGCGTCGAGCGTGGCGAAAGCCTGAGCGTCATGACGCGAGGCGAGAAGGTTCCAATATTTCGCGACGATCGTGTCGGTCATGCGCTGGCGGCGATCCTTCAGTAGAGCCAATAGGTCGCGCGGAGCGCTGGGCGGCGACTCGACAGGGTCACTTGCTCTGGAGATTCCATATCGAAGACCAGCCTTCTTGCAAGCCCTCGCGGGCGAGCCCGGAATATCGTTGCCCCATGGCCTGATAGAGCGCGGGCCAGGCGTCGGGAAGCGTCTGGGCGAGGGTCTCGGCGCGCGCCGCGGCGGCGTCGAATCGGCCAGACTCATACTCCGCCAGCATCTCGTCATGCGCCGTGCGCCAGCGCACATACGAGTCGGTTTTGGCCATTTCAGGGTCGCCGGCGAGGGCGAAGACATGGGTCGGCTCCGTCCGGCCGACAACGACGATGCGCCCGAGATCGAGCCACGCCATGTCGGGAACGGCGTCGCGGATCGCGCGCGACACGATGATGTCGGTGGCGAAGGCCTTGCTCGCGCCCTCCAGCCGCGAGGCGAGATTCACATTGTCGCCGAGGATCGAATAGTCGAAGCGGCGGACCGAGCCCATATTGCCGACGCTGGCCGGTCCGAGATGGAGGCCGAGCCCCATGGCGGCCTCCTTGTACGGGCGCCCCGCCGCCTGCGCCCATTGCGCGCGCGCCGCGTTGAACGTCAGCATGGCGGCGCGCATGGCGAGCGCGGCCCGCGCGGCCTTGCGCGGGTGGTCGGCGATGTCGAGCGGCGCGTTCCAGAAGGCGAGAATGGCGTCGCCCATATATTTGTCGACCGTGCCCTCGCATTCGAGAATGGCGTCGGTCATGGGCGTCAGATAATCGTTCATGAACTGCGTGAGCTCGCGTGCGCTCAAACCTTCCGAAATCCCCGAGAAATTGCGCAGGTCGGAAAAGAGCACGGTCAGTTCGCGCGTCTCGCCGCCGAGCACGAGCCGCTCGGGATGCTCCGCGATGCGGTCGACCACGGCGGGCGCGACGAATTTGCCGAAGGCGCGGCGCACCTGCCGGCGCGCCATGATTTCCGTGCGCCACAGCGTCAAGGCTCCGACGCTGTATGAGCCGATGATAACGAGACTTGGATAGGCGGGATCGAGCAGCAATCCCTGCTTTTCGAAGAGATAGAAGGAGCCGGCGAAAAGCGCGCCCGCCATGAGCGGCGCGAAGATCGCGGAGACGAGCGGCGGCGCGAGGAAAAGCAGCGGCGTCGTCAGCGCGAAGGCGGCGATGGCGACGATATATTCAAGCCCCGGCGCCCAGTCCGGCCGTGACAGCAGCGCGCCGCTGGTCAAGGACTCGACGATCTGCGCATGCACCTCGACGCCGGGCACGACCGGCTCGAGCGGCGTGGCGCGCACGTCGCCGAGCCCCACCGCGAGCGCGCCGACAAAGACGATGCGTCCCTCTATTTCACGGCGCGGGACGTTCTTCTCCAGCACCGCCTTGGCGGAAATATCGCGCGCGGGCGTGGAGAAGGTGTAACGCGGCCGCACCTCGGACGACGGGCCGGTCGCGATCTGAAAGGCGCCGACCTTGACGGCGTTGACGCCCGTCTTCGCGCCATAGGCCGTCTCGCCGCTGGCGTTGGAGGAACGGATGACGATGCTTTGCTCGCCTTGCGCGACGCGCAGCGCCTCCAGCGCGAGCGACGGCGCGATCGAGGCGCCGACGCGCGTGAGCAGCGGCACCCGACGCACCACGAGGTCGCGATCGGGGAGCCAATTGGTCGCGCCAAGGCCTTGCGCGCTCTCGATCAGAGTCGGCAGCGGCAGCACGACCGCGGGGAAGGAATAGAGGAAAGGCGCCGGATCGTCGCCGGCGGCGACGAGGCCGGCCTTGGCCGGATAATCCTTCGCCCCTTCCGTCGCGAGCGTCGCGCCGAGCGCGACGGGCGCGCTGCGCAGGACATTTGCGAAAATCGCGTCGTTATCGGGCGCCTTGGCGACGAGCCGGGAGACCTCCGCGCGCAGCTTCGCGTCCGGCAGCGCCTCGACCAGCTTGTGGGCGCTGGCGCGGTCGGGCTCCGAGAAGATGAAGTCGAAGGCGATCGCCGCGGCGCCGAGATCGCGCAGCCGCTCGACAAGCTCGGCGACGCGGGTCCTCGGCCAGGGCCACTGGCCATAGGCCTTCAGACTCGCCTCGTCGACGCCGACGACGCGCGCGGGCGACTCGGGATCGTAGACGCGCGGCGAGAGGCGCTGAAACTCGTCGAAGACGAGATTGCGCACATCCTCCAGCCGGCGCGGCTGGATCGCCCCCCAGGGGAGGACAAGCGCCGCCGCGAGCAATGTCGCGAAGAGAAAGACCCATTTACGTTTGAACATTCGACATTCCGCCGGCGCGCGGCGGCGTCGCGCCGGCGACGAAGCCGCTTACTGGGCGCCGAAAAGGCCTCCCGAACCTTCCGGATATTCCGGGTAATATTCGCGCTCCTCCACGACGACCGGCGGCGCCGGCTGGTTCTCGACATTGGCGCGGCTCTGCGCCAGCGCGTTGCCGGCCCAGACCGGCCCGAGCGCGTCGAGGCCCGGCGGCGGCTCGACGCTCGGCGGGCGATCGTCGCCGAGCGCGAGATTCGCGTCCGAATTGCGCGGCTTGGCCTTGGCGCCGCCGGACTGGCCGATCTTGCTGGCCATCTGCGCATTGAGCGACGCGATCATCTCCGCCGGCACGCGGAACGGCTCGGAAACGCCGCTGCTGCGCGCGCAGACGCCGAAACCCGGTCGGTTGAGCGTCTGGGAATCGCCGCGCGGGCCGACAATATCAGCGACGCCGTTCTGATGCACCACGAGCGCCTCGCACTCGCCGCCAATGCGCACGAGCACGGAGCCGCCGCGCACGCCGATGGAGGCGGTGGGCGTCTTCAGGGTCGCGCCCGCGCCGTGGCTCACGCCGCCGCCGACGAAGCGCAACGCGCCCTTGGCGATAGTGACGCCCTGACTGCCGCTCGAGCCGTTGTAAACGAAGTCGTCGATCACCACCGAGCTGTTGCGCCCGACCGTCATGGTCGAACTGTCGTTGAAGACGATTTGCGCGCTGCCTTCGCCCGCCGTCTCGATGCGCTCGCGCTTCTCGACGCCGAGACCGACCGAAAGCGGGCGTTTGATCGCGCCCGGCGGCGTGCCGTGGGCGGAAACGTTGACGGCGCCGACATTGCCGACCCGTTCGGCCGCGGCGGGGAAAGCCGCGAGCGCGAGGGCGGCGGCCAGCGCGGGAAGGGAGACTTTTTTCATGACGCTTCTCCCTTAGAACTTCGCGGTGGGGCCAAAAGACACGGCCACATTGTGCATCTTGAAATTCGAAATATTCGAGTCGTTTCGCAGGAATTCGAGATTGCCGGCGAAGCCGAACGTCGCCGTCACCGGGGCGTCGAGCATGACGCCATAAGTCCAGGCCGCGTCGCGGCGCGCGACGAAAGGATTGACCAGAGGATTGGCCGTGTCGAAGGCGAGATTCGTGAATCGCGCATAGGGCGCGATGGTCCAGCGCCGCGCGATCAGCGGATGCGGCGGATCGACCTCGAGGCGCAGCATCGCCTGCACGTCGACCTGATCCGAGCTCTGCGCCGCATAGCCGGCATTGGCGCGCGAATAGGCGACGCGACCGTCGAAACGCACGCCGTCGAGCACGCGATAGGACCCGCTCACATAGCCCGTGACGACGTCGCCCGTCGCAAGCGTCGAGAGCGTCGCGTACGGCGGCGCGCCGAAGACGTAGCGGCCCGGATCGACCCAAAGCCCGCGCCATTCGGCGCCGGGCTCGAGCCAGATCTCGGGGCCGAAATCGGCGCGCACGCTCGCGCCGGCGCCGCCCGTGTTGAGATAATTATTGGAGCCGAGCATGGAGACGGCGCCGGTGACATAGGGCCGCACCGACAGGCCGTTGAAGAGCGTCTGCGGGATGAAGAAACGCGGACCCGTCGTCGCCGAGAACAGCATGACGCTGTATTGCGGCAGGTTGAACTGCTGCGTCGCATAGCCGGTGACGCGCGTCTCCAGCCTGTCGCCGCGCTGGCCCCCGAACTCATATTCATGCGCGGCCTGGATGAGCTGGAAGGAGTTGAGATCGGCCTTTTGCGGCGCCGCGGAGGCGAGCCCGACGCCGCCGACCTGGAAGAGATTATTGGCCGGGAAGTAATTGGCGTTGGACTGGCCGCGCAGGCCGACATGCATGCGCACCGACAGGCGGCTCGTCTGCGTGCGCTTCTCGATATCGGGAAGCTGCGCGTCGATCTGCGCGGTCTGCGCGGCGTCGAGATCGCCCGCCGCCCTCGCCGCCTTCAGGTGCTGCGCCGCGACCTCCCAGGCGCCGAGCCGCGCATAGAGAAAACCAAGCTCCTTGCGGGCGCGCGAGAGCTGCGGATTGAACATCAGCAGGCGCTCCAGCGCGCCGACGCCCGCCTCGTAATCCCGCAACTCGGTCGTCACCACCACGTAGCGGTAGGTTGCGTCATAATCTTCAGGATGCGCCTGAATATGCGCGGCGAGCCGATCGCGCTCGGCGCGGACGTCCTGCGCCATCGCCGGCGCGCAAAGAACGGCGGCGGCGACAAAGCCGCCCAATAGTTTCAACGAGTGCCTTTTCATCGAAATCAAACCGCGCCCCCACATGGACATATCCCAGCAACGGCGAAGCTGACTCAAAGCCGGCGGCGCGGCAAGACGACGCGCTCCGGCGCTCGCTTCGGCCGGCGCGTCTCCAAGTTTTTGTAAATAAATGATGAGACCTACGCCAAGGGCCTCGATTCGCCCTTGGCTCAAGCCAGAAACAATCCGCCACTGTTGCAGCTAAACAACAGGCTTCGCGGGGATTTCCGCTCTCGCGGGCAGGCGAATGACAATCGCGTTCCGACTTTTCGGGGCGTCGCCCGCAAGTCGCGCGCCGGGGGCGCGGCTCGCCGAACGGCCGCGCGGGGCCGGGGTTTGTTGTAATTATTATTGTTATTGTGTTGGACGCCTGCCTTAGGGCAGTTTAGTCAAGCAATTACTATTTTATAGTTATTATTATCAGCCGTTTTACAGGCTGT
>Ga0123399_1080753_pt1 | contig 10947 bp, 6 predicted proteins | sample T5LHNH4metaT_FD_89927 | JGI IMG/M metagenome (GOLD analysis project Ga0123399, IMG submission 89927) | Methane-oxidizing artificial microbial communities from Washington, USA to study methane cycling - T5-LHNH4 metaT (Metagenome... | ecosystem: Engineered > Modeled > Simulated communities... | reverse complement strand
CGATAATATTCATGATGATGGAGCCGTCGATCTTTAAGTAATCGATCTTTAACCGCAACAAATGCACGAAATTGGAATAGCCGCTACCGAAATCGTCAATCGCAAAGTGACAGCCATAGCCTTTCATGCGATTAACAAACTGGCGCACTTCCTCGTAACTTTCGATACCTTCAGATTCGGTAATCTCCAATACAATGCGCGAACCGACGCCGGGCTGAGAGAGTTTTTCGGCAATAAAGCTCACCGTATTGGCATCGATAATATCCTCGACGGTTAAGTTGATACTCATCTCCCCCTCCGACTCGGGCAAGGCTTTCACCACTTGTTCGACGATGGTGCGAGTCAAGGCGGTATATTGCCGGGTGCGTTTTGCCACGCCGAGAAAGCTGGGCGGAATGACATTACCCTCTTCGTCTATCATCCGCATCAGCGCTTCATATTTCACGACTTTCCCGTTGCGATTGTCGATGATGGGTTGATAAAAAGGCACGATGCGGCCGTCGGCCAGGGCACTGCGAATTTTCTGGCTCCAGTGGATGTTGTCCTTGTAGTGCGACTTGATCTGCATCTGATCGGTATAAATCAAATAATCCCGACGTTCGATCCTGGCGCGCTCCAACGCCAGCGCCGCATGCGTATAAGGACTGTCGGCCCCCGAACAGATGCCTGCAGTCACGCGGATGTTAATCTTGTCTTCGCCGCAATCGATCGCTTCCGATTCCAAATGCTTGATAATGCTGTCTATCAATTGCTCGAAACGGCCCGGATCGCCACCGGTTTTGGAGAGCAAAGCAAATAAATCGCCGCCGATGCGGTAAGCCTGCGCATCGGCGCCGCTCATTTTTTGCAAACGCTCGCCAATTTCCAACAAAACTTTATCGCCGTTGCGCAAACCGTAAAAATCATTGATGGCTTTGAATTGATCGATGTTGATCATGCCCAATATCGACGGACCGGCGTTTGCCAAATCCTGCATCAGTTTCACCCGGTTGGGCAAACCGGTTAACGCATCCGTGGTCTGTTCCCGAATCAACTCTTCCTGTTTGATCAAATGGGTGACATTAACGCTGGTGGATATAAACTCGCGAATCGAGCCGTCGGCGTCAAGGATGGGGACGATGGTATTGTTGATGTAAATCACCTCGCCACTTTTAGTAAGATTGCTGTAGGTCCCGCGCCAGATTGCACCGCCTAGAATCGTGTTCCATAACTCCCGATGCAAACCCGGAGCCGCGTCGGGATCTTTGAGAATCCGGCTGGTTTTGCCTATAACCTCCTCGCGGGTATAACCGTAGGTTTGCACAAACGCATCGTTTACAAAAGTGATGACGCCGTGCGGATCGGTGCGGAATACGATATTAGACACATCGGTGGCATGCCGGTATTCGCTCAGACGTTTCACCCGGCCTTCCAGAGCGCGGCGTAAGCGGCTCAGTTCCAGATGCGTTTTGACCCTGGCCCGTACTTCGTCAATATCAAACGGCTTGGTAATGAAATCGGCGGCGCCCATGGAAAAACCGCGAATTTTTTCGATGGACGCTTCGACTATCGTCACGAAGAGAATGGGTATACCCGCGGTTCTAGGATCGCTCTTGAGCCGCCGACAAACCTCATAGCCATCCATACCCGGCATTCTGACGTCCAGCAATACCAAATCAGGCGGCGTCGGGCCCTGCGCCAACTCCACCGCACGCATGCCTTCCGTCGCCACCATAATGCCGTAATCGTCCTTGAGTGCTTCGAGTAAGCCGTGAATATTTTCGGGAAGATCGTCTACCACCAAAATAGTCGGCCTGGGATTGAGCGATAGGGATTTGTCTTTGTTCATTATCCAAGGAAATAGTTAGATCAGCGTTGCTTGACCCCAACGATTATAGTCTGCCATAGCGTTTCCGATAGGTGGCTAGCTCCAAATGCAGTCTAACCCGAGCTAGAAGCAACTCAGGCACTACGGGCTTGAGTAAATAGTCGTCGGCGCCCAGCGCCATACCCTTGGCGTCGTCACCGACTTCGGCGGCCGCAGTCACAAAAATGACCGGGATTTCGGCCGTTGCCGGATCATCGCGCAGATATTCCAACACCTGGTATCCATCCATTTCCGGCATTTTTATATCCAGCAAAATCAAATCCGGAGCCGACGCGCGCCGGGCGATTTCCAAGGCTTTTTCACCGGAAGTAGCAGCCATCACCGCATAATCTTGCCGCAAAATATTCAGCAAGGTATGCAAGTTTTCGTGAACATCATCGACGATCAGAATTTTTGGTTTTTCGTTTGAAATACAAATATCGTTCATAGAGCTCCCCCGTTCACTCCGATAGGCCATCGACAAAATGTGAGTTCACTCTCCAGCAAACTCCTGCGCAAACTTAGACCACGATCCACTGAAGAGCAAAGTTCAACAGTTTATTTATCCGACAGAATATGGTTAACCGAGTACAACTAAGGGCTGATCGGGCGCTAAACCAATGACTAAACTGGATTGTCTTTTAGGGAAGTAACGCCCATGGGAAATTCAATGCCTAGGCCAATAACCGAGAAAATACTCGTCCGAATTGCAAAATAACCGTGTATCCATTATCCTAGTCGGGATTGGGTGGTCGCTATCACGGCGACAAAAGCAGATTAAGCTATGAAGCGATGAATTTCTGAAGCACTAAATCTGCTGATCAGCCCAAAAATGTATTAGGAGAGATGGCCGAGCGGTCGAAGGCGCACGCCTGGAAAGTGTGTATACGGCAACGTATCGAGGGTTCGAATCCCTCTTTCTCCGCCAACTTATAAGTTATTGAATAACAATAATTTTTTTGAAAAAGCCTCTTGTGTAACAGAGTTTGCTAAACAACCCTGTTACACAAGAGGCTTTTTTGTGGGGGCAATTTCCCCTATCTTTTTAACCGATGCAGCAACTACCTCAAAATTAACAGTCCTGCTCAGCATCAAGAAGCGCTCGCTCAACGCAACTGAAATTGTACGAAGCTTAAAGACTGAAAGCCAGTCATGCAGCGATTCCGCTTGCTTTGCAACTTGCGCTAAATGTTGCATTGGCTTTCAAATTAAAATTCTCAGCACTCAATTATATCGACTCTTTCAAATGTCTTTTAGCAGCTGATTACGCTCGGATGCTGCTATCAAACTCTTGAAGCTTTCGACCGCGTCGATCAGCAGCGGTTGCTGGTTGCTTTCCGGCAATTGGTTTTGCCCGCATTGCTCCAGTGCGTTGATCACAAAGCTGATGGTCAGGATATGAATGTCTATAGCCGGCAGATAGACCTCGTCGCTACCATCAGGTTCTTTCAGTTCGGCCAGCAGGTGGCTAAGCAGTAATTTCGCCAGCACTTCCTGAATGATCGCTATAGGTATGGCCAGCTTGCCGGCGATGTCGGCTGCACTTAAGGGAGTCTGCAACTGGCTAAAGTTTTTGACTATCAAATGCATGACTTGTAAAGCCACCAGTTTTTTCAGCGCAAAACTTAAATGGGCAAAGCGATTATTGTTTCGATAGGTTTGGTAGTTTTGGGTAAAAAAAGCCATCTCGCAACCAAACAAAACAATCATCCAGCAGCTTTGCAGCCAAACCACAAACAAGGGTAGCGCCGCAAAACTACCGTAAATGGCGTTATAACTCGACACGCCGATCTGCAAGCTTAAATACGCCCATTGCAACAAATGATAACTAACGCCCGTCACCACACCGGCGATAATGCCGGCGCGAACGTGTATTTTATGATTAGGCATAAAAATAAACGTAAAGGAAAACAAGGCAATCATCAGCAGCACCGGCGACAAACTCAGCGCTTTGACCACCAGCCAGCTGGCAAACGCCGGCAATTGCATGACGGTAATAAACCAAGTGATTTGCGTACTAACAAAGACGGTGATGCTGCTGGCGGCGATCAGCAACACCGGCGCCAACAACATCAGCGACAAATAGTCACTAAATTTGCGGCCCAACGACCGGCTCTTGCCGATTTTCCAGATGTAGTTGAAAGACTCTTCGATATTGCCTATCAAGCTGATCACGGTCCAAAACAGCACGACAATCCCTATCCCGGCCACCACTTCACCCTTGGCGCTTTCCAACAGGTTTTTGGCAAAACCGATTAGCTGCACCACTAGCGCATCTCGCTCCGGCATGCGCTGCAACAGTTCTTGCTCCAGCATGATTTCAAAGCCAAAGCCCTTGGCAATGCCAAACAACATGGCAATGACCGGCACTATCGACAAAATGCTGTACAAGGTTAAAGCGGAGGCACGTAGCTGACAAAGATCCAAACCAAAACTTTGCCAGGACAAAATAACGATTTTTAAATACTTGATCAGTTTTTCTTGAACATAAGGCAGATCTTGCTCGTGCAACAACCAAATATCGTCTCGGACAAACGTCATTAATTTGTGGTGCATGGCTGGACTTGGCGGGTGGCGGTAACTGGGAAGATAGAATCCGTTCTCCGCTGACAGTATAAATTGAAAAAGCCAAGTTGATGGCTATATGTAGCGGCTTGCAATCGAAAACGCGCAAACCAGCAATCAGCGCAATTTTCGACCAGAATTAAATGCAACTGACGAGCGCTCCAACCGAGATTATTTGCAACTGAACCTGCAATCGTTACCGCCGACCTGCAATCATCCGCCGTAAACCAGGATTATTTGCAACTAAAACCATAGTGAATTCAGATCGGTAATCCAGCCAGGCGCATCCGATCCCGTAGGTCGCTGGCACGGACCGGATCGAGCTGGTTGGCAAACAGTGCTTTGATTTCTGCCGATTTGGCGTCGAAGTTCTGCACCAATTCCCGCAGACCATAGCCTTGCCGGGTAATGGCGGCCTCCATATCGTCCAAATGCTTGGATAGCACCGTTTCGACCAATTCAGCATCTACCGGTAATTCGCCTGATTGATAACCGGCTTCAAAAGCCTGAGTGAGATGCCATTCAATCTGTAAGGCTGTCCGTAACCGGCTTGCCAAGAGGTCAATGGCATCGGCGGTCATCAATGCCTCTATCCCTTCCTGGCGTCCGGTACAGGTAGTGAGCAACCATCGAATGTATTCACGCTGGCTGCCAGTGATACCATCCAGTGAGAACATATCGGTACGTAAGCCGATTTCTTCCAATTTGGGGCGGCGCAAATCATTACGCAGCTTGGGCCAACCCGCAAGCACGACTGACAAGCATCCGCCATCGCTTTCAATTACTTCCATCAGCCGTTTGATGCCGGTTAGGGCCTCATCTTTCAGGGCATGGGCATCGTCGATAAATAAAGCCACCGGGCGTTTGCCCTTTTTGACCAACTCCTGTAATTCCCGTTCGCGGTCCTCTGATCGGGAAGGTACCCTGACCTTCTTTCCCGTGGAAAGATCGTAGAACAGCGCCGCCATCAGTGTGTTCAGTTTAACGTTGTGCTTTTCCACCGCTTGCGAGCGGGAGACGGTGACTTTATTCTCATCTTTCAATTGTTGCTGCAATCGGCGTAATGTGACGGTTTTGCCGCTACCGATGACGCCGTAGAGAACGATAATCCGGCCTTCATGGATAGCACCGCGAATATTCTTGAACAACTGGCTGTGATGTTCGGTTTCGTAGTAACCAGCTCGATTCAGGGGCTTGGTCAGTCCGTAATAATCCATCACTTCAACCCGCATGTTGCCCCCCTTGGATTTCTTGGCATCTAAAATATTCTCGAATACGTCCCAGCACAACGCTGCGTTCGAGAGTTTCAGCGAGCACGCTATCGATAAAATCGCGATCATTGGGCGTGAGCTTCGCTAACGGCTTCGCAATGTCATCAGCGATTGCCAGCTTAGCGGCAATCTTACTGGGATAATGATATTCCTGATGTTCGGCGCTGAAGGGATGCCGTGGCAAATCTTCCGGCGATGCTACCGGTTCTGTCAGCTGGAAATCGGTGTCACCGGTCAATGCGGCGATAGGCAGCCCAAGTTGATCGGCCAGTTGCCGGATGCGGTCGGCCTTTTCGTCGATTGCCGTTTTCTTGAACGCCCGATAGCGATTAAGGGGAATTGGGCCTGAAATAGGAGCATATGGCCCGGAGCGTTCGCCGTCGTATTCGACATAGAGTTCGGTGTCGAATAGCCCCCACAGCAGCAATACGGTTTCGCCGGCCAGTTCCGGCGCCACCTCATAGGCAGTGCCATCCACTGAAACTCGTGCATCGGGTCCGACCTTATGCCGCTCTGGTTCCCGAGCAAACCGGCAAAACTGTTCCCAGGAACACATTTCGCGAAAACCCTTTGCCGGCAAGTTGGCGAGCCAGTCTTCCAGCCGTGTGTGAGGTTCACTGCGGTGCGGCTTCCGGTTGTAGTCCAACAAATAGTTTTGCAACCACAAGTTGGCTTCGGCCTCATTCTGCGGCTGATGGAAATGATACAGGGTTTCATGTACCTCTTTCACGGTACGAAACGGCCGTTCAACTTTGCCGGTGGCACGCGCAGTGACGCGGCGGCCATCTTTGCCGGCTGGCATGTGCGTCTGCCAAACAATACCCAAGGCATCCATCACATTCTGGAATACCCGGCTCTTGGATACCGGGCCACAATCCATGTAGATCATGTCCGGAATGCCTTGAAACGGAAAATCCGGCATGTAGGGTTTGGGTGCCATGGCATTGAACAGAAACCGCAACGCAGATTCGGCATCTTCACCGTAGACACAACGATATTCCTCATACCCTACGCCACTGCGGTCATCGACGATGCTGTATAGCATCAGGGTTGGCGCACCTCGGCTGGGTTCTATCCACAATGGCGCTTTAACATGTTTAAGCTCGGAAGGCGACATATCAAATTGCCAGCAAGCGTTGCTTAATTCGGCCTGGAACCGCACCGCCGGCGGTTGTCGGGTCAATCGCGGTTGATCGAGTTTCCAGTAGCTCAGGTAATAATTTACTGTACTGGCACTTAATAAACCTTGGGGAACACGGATCAATCCTTGCGGGGTTTCTAAGCCATATTTTTCCATCAGTTCGATGGCCCGGCGAGTTGAAACATGGCGGCCCTTCTTGTTAGTCGTGCGCAGTTTTAATGCCGCGATGAGTTCGCAGTAGTGTTCCAGTTCTGCTTTCGGTAGCACCCGTGGTTTGCCGCGGTCGCCGCGTTGGGCAGCCTTGGGCTTGTGTAAATCGCGGAGTGCGCGATAAACCGTGTCGGTGGAAACGGCGTAGAGTTCGGCGATGGATTTGACCTGGGCAGCTCGTTCCGGACTTTTTGGGGGTAATCGATCCAGCCGTTGGCGCAATGCCAACAGCGAGTCAGTTGGAATCGGGCTATGCCGCGTCGCGGGCATTGACACCCTGCTCCGCAAGATAGTTATACAGGGTGCTTTTGGAAATCCCCATAATTTGGCAGATTTCCACGATGCTATGCTGGCGTTCCTTATAAAGGCGTAACGCTAGTTCACGTTTTTTCGGATCAAGTAGCTTTGGCCGTCCACCTTGCCGGCCTCGCGCTCGCGCTGCCGACAATCCCGCCTGGGTGCGTTCGCGAATGAGGTTGCGTTCGAACTCAGCCAAAGCGCCGAATAGATGAAACACCAGACGCCCACCGCTGGTGGTGGTATCAATATTCTCTTGCAGGCTCCGGAGTCCGATGCCTTGCTGTTCCAGTTTTTCAACTAAGTGGATCAGGTGTTTCAAGGAGCGCCCCAGTCGATCAAGACGCCACACCACCAGCGTGTCGCCTGAGCGGGCCATTTCCATGACTCCGGTCAAGCCGAGGCGGTCTGTGCTCGCACCGCTTTGCTGATCGGTGTAAATCTTTTCGCAACCCGCCTTTTCAAGTGCGTCCCGTTGCAAGTCCAGATTCTGGTCATCGGTGGATACCCTGGCATAACCAATCAACATTTTTTGTTTGTCCTCTAGTCCAATAAGTCTCAAGGTCAGAGTATATCTGGAATTTGTTTTGTGGAATAGATTTATGGACTCTGGAAGCCTTATAAAACGGCGTCAGGAAGTGGAAAATTGAAAATTCCAGAAAACGGACGTATTCTGGACTGGGAATGTTTCTAAGTCGGTGTCAGCTTCATCTTTTACATTAAGACGACGTAACCCGCTTAGCGCGATAGTCAATTAGCTATTTTGTTTTTCGGTAAATTTTTAGAATGTTTATCGATGTTTTTTTGTTGTTTGTTGGGCTAGCTGAAGCGCTGATCCAATTAGATGTAGATTCGGTCACAAAATAAACACTAGCATGCACCCTCTTTCTTTTAGGCGACTCCTTTACATCTATACTCAGCTGACAAAACAATCTGATCGTAGTTCACTTCGTTTTTTACAGTGGTTCGATAGGCCTGGATCCCTTCTTTTTAGAGTCTGACATGGCTATTTGTCTAATTTTGGTTTTAAAAACCTGTGATGCCACAATCTATTAAACAAATTAAATATGAGAACGCACGCATAGTTGATGCGTATGAATCTACTTTGATGTGGGAAAAGCCCAATAATATGCCTAGAATAAATTACCGAATCTTATTTATATATTGGTTTGCTTTTTCTGCATTTTATTCATTCTTTAATGATGCTCAAGCAGGCTGGATAGTTAATTCAAAACTCGGATGTTTTGAAACAAAACCGCTGGCACTAAATGTATATTTTTCCTATGAAAACCCAGATAGTATTAGTAGTCCAGGGACCATTTGTTATCGAGATTCATGCTCCAACAATGGCCAGAGTACCGGATACAATTGTTCAGGTCACTGCACCTATATCTCCACAGGCGGCTCTGTTTATTTTTCGTGGTCAGGGACATATGCCGCTTGCTCAAACCCCATAGACAAAGCGAAGAATGGCGGTGGTGATAATTGCTTGGTGATGACACCCAACCCTGTTAATTCAGCGACTGGAAACAAATATTGGAAAGAGGTCGACTATAAAAATGCATCTGGTGATTTGTCCTTCACCAGAACATATAACTCTGATGGGATTTCATTGTTATCGGTGAATGGCTATAACTGGATCAATGAATTCGACTCACAGATTCTGCTTTCAACTAACAATGGCGTATCGACAGCTGTTGTTTACCGTCCCGATGGGCGTTATTTTCGGTTTACCAAATCGGATACGCTTTGGATTTCAGATTCAGACGTTATACTGAAATTGGAACAACTTTATTCAGGTACAACTTTTAATGGATGGCAGATCAAAAACTCGAACGACGACTTGGAAATTTATGACGTCAAAGGTAAGTTAATTAAAATTCAAAAGTCCAATGGCCGTTTTAAAACCTTAACGTATAGTAATAGCTCAACATCCGTTACCGTTGCTCCTAAACCTGATTTGTTAATTAAAGTCACCGACAGCTTTGGTAACAGCATAAACTTCACTTATTATGCAACCGGCCAAATGGCAACGCTTAGCGATCCGGCCGGGAATGTCTACCAGTATAGTTATACTAGTTCCGATAACCTTAAAGAAGTGATTTATCCTGGTGTTTTACCTAACAATCCGAGAAAACTCTATATTTACGGCGGAGATACCGGCGAAAGCATCAACACTAGCGGTACTAGCCAGCCGCATGCTCTAACCGGTATTTTTGATGAAAAGGGAGTGCGCTATGCTACCTACAAATACGATGTAAATGGGAAGGTAATTAGAACTGAGCATGCAGGAGGAGTCGATCAATATAATCTGCAATATGCTTTAGATGAACGTAGCTCAAGTATTACAGATCCTTTAGGTACTGTCCGGTCCAGCCATTTCACCGCTAGTTTGGGGGTCTTAAAAAGCACGGGGTCTAACCAGCCAGCCGGGGCGGGTTGTCCTGCTTCGGGTAGTGCATTGAACTACGACATTAATGGCAACATTGCCAGCCGAGCCGACTTTAACGGCAACCTAAGTTGTCATGCCTATGACCTGAACCGCAACCTGGAAACCACTCTCATAGAGGGCGTGGCTTCGGCTGGAAACTGTCCGGCCAATGCATCGGCCTACGTCCCAACGGCAACATCCAACGAACGCAAAGTCAGCCGAGCGTGGCACCCCGACTGGCGGCTAGAAACTCAGCGTGCCGAACCCTATAAACTCACCACCTGGGTTTACAATGGTCAGCCCGATCCTAGTAACGGAAACGCTATCGCCAGTTGCGCGCCCACTTCGGCGACACTTTCAAACGGGAAGCCCCTTGCCGTATTGTGTAAGGCTATCGAGCAAGCCACTACCGATGCCAACGGTGCGCTGGGTTTGGCTGCAACGGCAACGGGCGACTCGCGTGTATGGCGCTACACCTACAACAATCTCGGCCAAGTCCTGACAGTCGATGGCCCGCGCACCGATGCCAACGACATCACTACCTATAGCTATTATTCGGACAGAACGGCCAGCCACAAACCCGGTGACTTAAATACCGTTACCAACGCTCTGAGCCATGTTACAACCTTTAATAATTACGACGCCAACGGCCGACCGTTGACTATGACCGATCCCAACGGCTTGGTGGTCAACCTAAGCTACGACGCTAGAGGCCGACTCACGCAAAGAACCGTGGACGGTAACACTACTCAATACACCTACGATGCCATCGGCAATCTGACCAAAGTTACCCGTCCCACCGGAGTTTACGTCACCTACAGCTATGATGCGGCTCATAGGCTGACCGACATTACCGACGCCCTAGGCGGTAAGATCCACTACACCTTGGATGCAATCGGCAATCGCATCAAAGAAGACATTCTTGATAGCAGCGGTAACATCGTCAAAACCCATAGTCGCGTCTACGATGCCTTGAATCGTCTAGCCCAGGACATCGGCGCCTACAACCAAACCACCCACTATCAATACGACGCCAACGGCAACCTGACCAAAATCATCGATGCTAACGGTCACGCCACTCAGCATCAATACGATAGTCTGGACCGACTGATTCGCACCACCGACGCGCTGGCCGGCTTGACCGATTACCAATACAACGGCCAAGACCGCCTCACCCAAGTCACGG
>Ga0123399_1021390_pt1 | contig 11010 bp, 9 predicted proteins | sample T5LHNH4metaT_FD_89927 | JGI IMG/M metagenome (GOLD analysis project Ga0123399, IMG submission 89927) | Methane-oxidizing artificial microbial communities from Washington, USA to study methane cycling - T5-LHNH4 metaT (Metagenome... | ecosystem: Engineered > Modeled > Simulated communities... | reverse complement strand
TGATTGTTGAAACAATGAATTCGCCGGAAAGAAAACCTAAAATACCAACGACAAACATCAGCCCTATTAAAATATCTCTTTGAAAATCAGTCATTTTAAAGCTCCTTTGCTATTTTGTGGGTAAGAAGTAATCAACGTTGGGTACACTATACATACGTATATATTGGTTGACAATATCAGTAGTTATTAATTAATAGTTTCTTTTATGGAAACAATTGGTTTTTAGAATTAGCTTCTTTCATCTTTAAATGCGGAAAAGCCGGTCTAGAACTGGGTAACTAATGGCGTACAAGGCTTGACTGCGGGTTTCCTGTTTACTCGAAATAACGGACAGTTATGAATGGGGATATGATTGCACGGGACTATATAGAGAATCTGTCTGGCTATAATTCCGGTTCAGGCCTTTCGCCTAACGGAAGAGCAGGGTGCGAGGTCTGGATTCGGTCGCTATGATAAACGCAGAATTCCATAGCGTCCTCCCGAACGGTGTAATTGACTAAAGACGCGCCAAGCCGATGCTGACTCAATCAGCGCATGCAGAAAGGTTGGGGGTGTTTGTTACAACAGGGTATGCAATATTTTGATGATAGGCATAAGGTATTCCCGCTGATGCAAGGATTTGGCGGGAAACCTTATTCCAGCGCCGGCTGGGCTTTGATTGACTCCAAATAACCAATTAGTGCATTGTTTTATATGGAGAATCTTTAAGATAATGTAGCTGCTTTTTAAGTGCGCGACTAATCTGCGCTATTCGATTAACGCCAACAAATCCCGTTCCAGTAAGGCGCTGCTGCCAAGGTTTAGTTCAACCAATCGACGTAATTCGGAAATGCTGTCTATATCGATATGCTCACATTTAAAGCCGACCTTATTGCCTACAACATGCGTTGCAGTGAGTTCCATTTTTATTTGGACCTGTTCGGACAATCGTAATGCGAGGGTGTAGAGTTTTTCCGGATCTTCTTCCCAGGGAAGTTCAAAACGTAATAAACAGCCTTTTAAGGACAGGTCAATGATTTCGCAGTGCCATGTCTTTTCTTCGCAGCTTAAAATAGCGTCTGCCGTGTAGAGAATGCGGTGAAAATGGCGGTTATCGTTGTTTTCTGTTGGATGCATGGATTTAATTCAAAAAGAATTGCAGGGATGTGTTGTCAATAACCAGCACATCATTCGTGTTTAATTTTAATGACTTATCGTTTAAGGGTTCATTGTTTACCGTTATCGTGCCGCTATTTTCCAATACGGAAACGAAATAACCCTCTCTTCTCTTCGATATTACGATAATGCCGTTTCCGTCATGACCCAGCCGCGTCATGGCTTTTTTTAATTGCAGAATCTTGCCAATATTGCTGCCGTTCATAATTTGCAAATTAGCGGCAGGAATGCGTAATTCACTGTCAATTTCCTGATTAAGCGATTTTACGTCTTCGTCAATGAGGCTATTGAAGGCGGGAGATTCTACAAATTCTGCGGTATTGAAAATGATGTCATGCTTTCCCATTGATATGGTGTCGTTGTTATTGAGATTGCAAGTTTTGGTTTTTTTGCCGTTGACGATTAACGGAAATTCATCATTGAGTTGCTTGATAGTGCAGTCCTCTGCACGAATAATGATGACGGCGTGAGCCGGGGCGACTGCCAGGCTGTCAATGGTTAAATCATTGGTTTCATCGCGTCCGATATGCACAATGCCGTGTTCAAACAGGCCCGAATGGATAGCTTTATCTTTAAAAAAAACAGTGAGTTTTGCCATTGGATTGGTAGCGCATCTTTAAACGAACCTTGATTATAGACGGTATTATTTTAGTTGTTCAAGAAATTGACTGTAACTGGGATAAAGGCTTATTTCCTCGGTAGGAATTTAACCAGTTTAACGCTATTTTCATCCCGTTTTATGATCTCCAAAAGGTATTCATGCAATCTGATACTGGTTCCGGTTTCGGGTATGGTTTCCATAAACTCGATGATAAGCCCGTTGAGTGTCTTTGGACCCTCCGTAGGAAGCGACCATTGAGTAACGCGGTTTAATTCCCTGATGGTAATATTGGCGTCAACCAGGTAGCTGCCGTCGCTTTGCGTTCTTACGGCGACATCGTCGGTGATCAGTTCACCTACGATTTCCTGTAGTAAATCGTCCAGTGTAACCAAGCCCTGCACGTCGCCATATTCATCGACGACCAGGCCTATGCGGATTTTTTCATGTTTAAAGCGATGCATTTGATTATGCACCGGGGTGCTCTCCGGTATGAACGATGGCTTGTCCAGGAGGTTTATGATGGTTTGCTTGTCAAAATCTTCCTGGTTAAGCAGCGCGAGTATTTTTCTTAAATGTATAAAACCAATAATTCTGTCGATGCTGGTTTTGTAGACGGGTAATCGGGTATGCGGACTGGTTTTTATTCGGGTAATGATGTCTTCAACCGGCAACTCAAGGTCTACGCCGATAATTTCATTGCGTGGCGTCATGATGTCTTCAACAGTCGCCGATTCGAGATCCAGTATGCCCATCAGCATTTTTTGGTAGCGTGTAGGCATCAAGCTTTCTGCGTCGCTAATAATGCTTTTTAATTCGTCTTTATTGAGTGCGTTATGGCGGTTTTTTTTGACATCGACACCGACTATGCGGAGTAACAGATTAACAAATAAATTGACGAACCAAACGATGGGATACAAGATTTTCAGTAAAGGGGTGTAAATCCAGGCGGCCGGGAAGGCGAGCAGCTCCGGTCTGATTGCGGCCAGTGTCTTTGGCGTTACATCTGAGCAAATAAGCATTACGATAGTCAAAATGCCGGTGGCAATGGCTACGGCGGATTCTTCAGCGGCATAGAGTTTGATGGCAATGACGGTTGCTATCGATGCAGCGAAATTATTAACAAAATTATTGCACAGTAAAATCAGGCCAAGTAAGCGATCCGGCCTTTGCAGTAAGTGATGTGTTTTTATCGCGCCGGAATGATTCAGTTTAACCAGATGCCTTAAACGATAACGGTTTAGTGTCATCAAGGCCGTTTCCGAGCCGGAGAAAAAAGCGGAAAGAATAAGCATGGCGGCAAGTATGCCAAGCAGCATGCTAAGGGGTATATCGTTCAAAGAAAGTGTACTCTAGGGTTGTGGAAACAACCCTAGTGTCTATGATGAGAAATTTTTGTCAAGCCTGGATAGGGATTGCGGGTTGATTTATTTGTGCAAATCACATTAAAAAGGCCTTAGAACAGTATGAAATAAAAAGAATTTTGACATAGTGATAATTCGATGCTTAACTTTGCCGAATAGCTAAATAATTAAAAAGAATTATTTTTAAGGCCATGCTGAGCGATGAGCCGCAGTTAGTGTTGCGGAAAGTGTAAGGCTAAATCCAAATGGCCTCAATGTGAGTGATGAGTGTAAAAATATGGCGTTGCCGCGTATTTTGTTAATTGACGACAATCAAATAAGAGTCCAGCAACTGGAGACGGTTTTTCAGTTTATGGAGTACAAGACAGAAACGGCTGGTTCAGCGGATTATGCATCTTGTTTTAACGAAACGGATCAGTTGTGTGGAATTTTTGTCGGTGATGGCATTGATAAGCAGGCCACTGTGGTCAGTAATATTGTGGATCGGGCAAATAAAATCCCTGTCATTTTATTGATTAACAAGGGAACGGCGCTCCAGGTTTCGACCGCAATTACTAATAGTGTGTTTCAAGTGCTGGAATGGCCGGCTACGCACCCTGTTTTGAAACCGATACTCGACAAGCTGTTTGTATCCGGTCCGCAAACGACTTTTACGGTGCGTGAAGCGTCCGATCGTCGTTCATCTTCAGCTGATCGGCTAAAAGGCAAGAGTCAGGCTATTATCGGTATTCGTAAGCTGATTGATCAGGTTGCAGAATCGGATGCGACGGTTTTAATTCTGGGCGAGTCGGGAACAGGAAAAGAAGTGGTTGCTCGCGCTTTGCATGATGCCTCATTTCGAAAAGACAAGCCGTTTGTGCCGATAAATTGCGGCGCGATTCCGGGCGAATTGCTGGAAAGCGAACTGTTTGGTCACGAGAAAGGCGCGTTTACCGGTGCTTTAAGCGCTAGGCAAGGCCGCTTTGAAATGGCGGAAGGCGGAACGCTGTTTCTGGATGAAATTGGCGACATGCCCTTGGCTATGCAGGTTAAGTTATTGCGTGTATTGCAGGAACGTACCTTTGAACGCGTAGGCAGCAACAAAACCATACATTGCGATGTGCGGGTTATTGCCGCAACGCACCGGTATCTTGAAAACGAGATTAAAGAAAATCGGTTTCGGGAGGATCTGTTTTATCGCTTAAATGTTTTTCCTATTGAAATACCGGCCTTAAAGGACAGGGCTGAAGATCTCCCGCTGTTAGTGAATGATCTTATCGCTCGCATGGAGGCTTCCAATCGGGGTTCGGTGCGACTGACTAATGCGGCATTGGCTGCGCTGATGCAGCATGAATGGCCGGGGAACGTCAGGGAATTGGCAAATTTGATTGAAAGACTGGCTATTATTAATCCCAAAGGACTGGTCGACGCGGCTGATTTGCCGGAAAAATTCCAGCACTATAAAATTTCTGAAGAAATGATTGATGATATCGAAGCGGTTGATATAGAAGATGAGGAACAGTCCGAGCAAATTGAAGTCATCGGTGCTTTTGAGGGGACGTTAAGCTCTTTAGCTCAATTGCCGGAGCAGGGCATAGATTTGAAAGAATATTTGAATGTTTTAGAAGTCGATTTGATACGTCAGGCATTAAACGAATGCAGCGGGGTAGTGGCGCATGCGGCCAAGCGGTTGAATATGCGGCGCACAACATTGGTTGAAAAATTACGCAAATATGATTTACAGCGTTAAAGACAAGGCGTCATTTTTTTGTCAGCTAACTCTAAGATGTTGAAAGTATGTTGATTAATGTTTGGTCTGATTTTTGCTTTCTTTTGTTAAAGCAAGTTTAAGTTGTAGCAAACCAGAGCGATCAGACATGAATACCCATAACACTCAGAAAAAGCAGAAAACCGAACAGCTCACCGATGCGTTCCGTATTTTTAATGAGCTATCCCAGAATTTATCTGTTTCTTATCAAGGACTGGAAGAGCAGGTTGCCAAGCTGCACGGTGAGCTTGCCTTTGCCCATAGTGAACGACTCAGGACCCTTGAGGAAAAAGAAAAGCTTGCCAGTCGCCTGGAAAAAATACTGGCAGCGCTTCCCGCCGGGGTCATTGTGCTGGATGTCGATGGGAAAGTTGTGGATTGCAATGCGGTAGCGACGGATTTTTTAGGTGAACCGCTGGTTGGTCTGGATTGGCTCGACGTTGTTGCCCGCAGCCTGATTCCCGTCTTTGGCAACCCTCATGAGCGCCAATTGAGTAATGGTAAGCGGGTGAATATGACCGTCAGCAGGGATCTTGTCTGTAGCGACTCCGCAGACACCGGGCAAATTATTCTGCTATCGGATGTCAGTGAAATGCGCAATCTGCAAGATATGTTGAATCAGCAAAAGCAGTTATCGGCAATGGGGGAAATGGTGGCGAGTATGGCGCATCAGGTCAGAACGCCGCTGGCGACGGCAATACTTTATGCCTCGCAAATGAGCAACCCGGCGCTGGATGAAGAAAAGCGGCAGCGGTTTTCACAAAAAATTCTTGAACGTCTGCAATATTTGGAAAGACAGGTTAACGATATGTTGATTTTTGCCAAAGACGGACGCCTGGCGATGGAGACTTTTTCATTGGCCGAATTATTAAGCCACCTCAGGGAAGCGGTAAAAGAATATACCGGCAGCGGCAGGATTGATTTACAGATTATTAATGATGTACAAAACGACGCAATGCTGGGTAATGAAAATGCCTTACGCGGTGCGCTGCTTAATTTATTGAATAATGCGGTCGATGCTCTGGGACAGGTTGGGTGTGTACAAATTTCGGCGACGCAACTTGATGCTTGCAATCTACGCGTTGTGGTTAAAGATGACGGTCCGGGCATTGCCAAAGAGCTGTGTCAGCGGGTTTTTGAGCCGTTTTTTACCACCAAAAGTTACGGTACCGGCCTGGGTTTGGCAGTCGTCGACAGTGTAGTGAAAGCGCATGGCGGTCATGTGTCTGTTGAGTCGGTTTTGGGGCAAGGCACTGTTTTTACATTAGTCCTTCCCTGTATAAATCAGGCATATAGTTTGTTACCTGGCGGTTTTTCCGGTAAAAATCACCATCAAATGGAGATGAGACATGAAACAGTATGATGTGTTGGTTGTTGAGGATGACCTGTCATTATGCGAAGCGCTTTGCGACACTCTGGAGATCAGTGGTTATCGTGTGATTTCGGCGCGTAACGGTACTGAAGCATTAATCAAGCTGGAGCTTGGCCAGTTTAAACTGGTCGTTAGCGATGTGCAGATGCCGGTTATGGACGGCTTTCAATTGTTGAAAAATATGCAGCATAAGTATTCGGAAACACCGGTGCTACTGATGACCGCTTTCGGAACCATTCCCAAGGCAGTCGAGGCCATGCAGGCTGGGGCTTCCGATTATCTTATCAAACCATTTGACGCACAGGCGCTGGTGAGCAAGGTGGCTGATTATGTGGTAGCCAATCCGTCGGCGGCTAATACCGCGGATAATGAGCGAGTCGTGCAAGACGAAAGCATGAAAAAACTCTATGCGTTGACGGCCAAAGTCGCCAAAACCGATGTTACCGTGTTGTTGCAGGGCGAAAGCGGAACCGGTAAAGAGGTTATTGCCCGCTATATTCATCAGAATTCAACGTACCAGCATGGTCCATTTGTCGCAGTGAATTGCGCCGCTATTCCTGAAAACATGTTGGAAGCCATGTTGTTCGGTTATGAGAAAGGCGCCTACACCGGAGCGGTTCAGGCCATGCCCGGAAAATTCGAACAAGCGCAGGGCGGTACTTTATTGCTGGACGAAATAGCTGAAATGGATTTGGGTTTACAGGCGAAATTATTGCGGGTATTGCAGGAAAAGGAAGTCGAGCGTTTGGGCAGTCATAAAAAAATCAAACTGAATGTCAGAATTTTGGCGGCCACCAATCAGAAGTTAAAAGAACAGATGGAGCAAGGGCGGTTTCGTGAGGATTTGTATTATCGTCTCAATGTGTTCCCTATCAATATTCCACCGTTACGCAATAGACCTGGCGACATTTTGCCGCTGGCACAGGAATTGATGCAGCGCCATCGGCTGGAAGGCAAAAAATTGCCTGAATTTGATAATGAGGCTGTTGAAAAAATGTCCGCTTACAGCTGGCCTGGCAATGTCAGGGAGCTGGATAATGTGGTGCAACGCGCTCTTATTTTGCGGACTGGCGACAAAATTACGGTTGATGATTTGGTGTTTGAGGATGCGGGATCGATGATGAACATGATTGATAAGAGTTCTTCGGTCGAGACTGTAGAAGGCGTGCGAGACTCGTATCGGATTGATATTAAAGATGAAAGGCTGGATGTTGGCGGGTTGGGCGAAGGGGTTCGCTCTGCCGAAGAAAGCATTATTTTGCAGACTTTGCAGATGGAAAACGGCAGCCGCAAGATAACCGCTGAAAAGTTGGGTATCAGTCCCAGAACACTCCGATATAAGATGGCGAGGATGAAAGATTCGGGTGTTATTATTTCATGCTAACATGTGGCATTAAAAATGCTCTAAACTCTATATTATTAAGAATGTAAGAGGAAAACCCCATGAGTGAGATGAATGTAAATCAAGTTTTGGCTCAGATGCGGGCAATGTCACTTGAAGCCGGCGGCGGTAAAGTGCAAGAGACGGGCGGTGGCGCTGATTTTGCCGCAATGCTAAAGCAGACCATAGGAACTGTTAATGATACCCAGCAAACTGCCGGAAAAATGACGGAGGCTTTTGAATCGGGCGATACCAATGTAAGTCTCGCAGAGGTTATGGTGGCTTCGCAGAAAGCTAGTGTTTCATTTCAGGCAATGCTACAGGTCAGAAATAAATTAGTTGAAGCCTATCAAGATGTCATGAATATGCCAATGTAGTGCGGCACACTGTAATTAAAAAATGAGCGAACAGAGCGGTAATAGTCTAATTGAAGCAAATCGCCAGCATGATCCAACGGCAAAAAACACGGGTCATCTTGATGGCGAAGCGTCTCATATTTTTGCGACCAAGGTTGAAGCGCATCCTGCTATTAAAGGCTTGGCCGGGCTGACCATAGCGCGTCAGATCGGCTTGATGCTGGGTCTGGCTTTGAGTGTTGCTATTGGCGTTGCTATTGTTCTATGGTCCCAGGAACCCTCCTACGGACGCTTGTATTCCGAAATCGGTGAAAGCGACGTATCTGAAATCCTTGAAATTCTCAATAAGGAAAATATCAAGTATAAAGTCGAAACCGGTTCCGGGGCTATTATGGTGCCGATGGATCAGGTGAGTGCGGTAAAGCTTAAACTGGCCGCGCAAGGATTGCCCAAAAGTAATAGTTTGGGATATGAGTTGCTGGATAAAGAGCAGGGTTTCGGTGCCAGTAAAGGTGTCGAAACGGTGCGCTTCCAGCGAGCCTTAGAAGGCGAGATTGCCCGAACTATTATGTCCATCCAGAATGTAAAAACGGCCCGCGTGTTGTTAGCCATCCCCGCTCAGTCGGTGTTTGTGCGGGAACGTAAGAAACCCAGCGCTTCCGTCATCGTCAATTTATATCAAGGCAGATCGCTGGATAAAGGCCAGGTTGAATCGATTATTCATTTAGTGGCATCCAGTGTTCCGCAATTGGAAGCGGAGCAAGTGACGGTTGTCGATCAAAAAGGTCAGTTGTTAAATAGCAATGACTCATCGGTAGCGGGTAATTTGACCTCCAAGCAATTTGAATATAAGAAAAATATTGAAGAGCATTTGATGGGGCGAATTGAAAATATTTTGTCGCCATTGGTGGGAAGCGATGGGATGCGCGTGCAAATTTCAGCGGATGTGGATTTCACCGAGACTGATAGAACTCAGGAAATGTTTAATCCCGATTTGCCGGCTTTACGAAGCGAACAAACATCGGAAGAGCAAAGCACGCAGTCTGCCATTCAAGGCGTTCCCGGCGCGTTATCAAATCAACCTACTCCGGCCGGTGCGGCTCCGGACCCTGCAGCAGCATCGGCTGCGCCGGGTTCGGCCGCAACAACTGCGGCGGCAAGTTCGGCTGCAGCGCCCGGTTCAGCTGCAAAAAATGCAACCCGGAATTACGAGCTGGATAAAACCATTACCCATACCCGGTTGGCTACAGGGGCATTGCGCCGATTGTCCGTGGCCGTGGTTGTTGACGATCGGCATGTGCCCCAGAGCGATGGCACGGTTAAAGGGCAGTCTTATTCTCAGGAAGATGTTAATCGCTTTAGTGATCTGGTAAAGCAGGCGGTAGGTTTTGATAGTAGCCGGGGAGACCAGGTTACCGTCACGAATGTGACTTTCAAAATAGACGAACTTATTGAGGCATTGCCTGCAATACCGGTTTGGGAGCAGGGCTGGTTTCTTGATCTTATGAAACAGGTTGCCGCCGTGTTGGCCGTATTATTCCTGCTTTTCGGGGTCTTGCGACCCACCATGCGCAGTCTTGTCGGTCGGGACATAGAAGAGAAAAAAGCTTTGGCTTTGGCTGAGGCGCAAGAAAAGGCAATCGCGATAGGAGGATCCGTTCGTTTTAATGATCAAGGTGCGCCTGTCGCTGTACCGGCAGGTCAACAAAATGTCAGTTTTGCGAAGCCCAATGAAATGGAAATGCAGGATCTGCTGCTTTTGGATGTGCCCCAGAGTTATGAACATCGCCTGGAATATGTGAAGCGATTGGTTGATGATGATTCGAAAGTAGTCGCGCAAGTTATTAAATCATGGATTAAAAAAGATGGCTAAGGCAGAAAAACAGCTAACCCAAATTGATCGTGCCGCTGTATTGTTGCTGGCGCTGGGAATGGAGAGGGCTGCGCTCGTTCTAAAGCACATGTCCCCCAGAGAAGTGCAGGTTTTAGGCATCACCATGGCAAGCGTGGGGGAGATTTCCATCGAGATGATGGATGAAGTGGTTGAGGAGTTTATTGTCGCGGTAAAAAGGCAGACGGCCCTGGGGATGGATACCGATGAGTATATCCGTACCGTATTGATCAGCGCTTTGGGCGCGGACAAAGCAAACAGTATCCTTGATCGAATTTTACAGGGCGGTAACACTAAGGGTATCGAGCAGCTGAAATGGATGGATACCCGGTCGATTGCCGACATGATTCGTTTGGAGCATCCCCAGATTGTCGCGACCATTATGTCTTTGATGGATAGTGAGCAGGCGGCTGACGTGATGATGTTCTTGCCCGAAAGTATGCGTTCCGATTTGATGATGAGAATTGCAACGATGAAAGGCATTCAGCCGTCCGCTCTGCGTGAGTTGGATCAAATCATGGAAAAACAACTAACCGGCTCTGATAATGTTAAATCGACAAATATCGGCGGTGTTGATGCAGTGGCAAATATTTTAAATTTCCTGGATGGCGGCGCTGCAGATTTAGTGATGTCGGGAATTGCCGAGCACCGATCTGAGCTGGCCCAGGAAATTCAGGAGAAAATGTTCACCTTTGAAGACCTTACTACGATTGACGAAAGAGGTATGCAGACCTTGTTGCGCGAAGTTTCAACCGGGCAGTTGTTACTGGCGTTGCGCGGTGTAGGGAGCGAGCTCAAGGAAAAAATATTCAGCAATATGTCGAAACGGGCGGCAGAAATGCTGCGCGATGACTTAGAGGCCTCCCCGCCCGCCAAGTTAAGCGAAGTGGAATTGGCGCAGAAAGACATATTGGCTATTGCCAAGAAATTAGCGGATGCAGGCGAGATACAAATGGGAGTCGGTGGTGATGAACTCATCTAAGACGCCCCGATTCACAGCATCCGAACTGGAATCGTTAAGATTATGGAGTATGCCGGATGTTTCCGGCGCGGATTCCAGGGAATCGGAGACGGTGGAGCTTGAGGAAGAGCTGACGCCGATTTTAACGGTTGATGAAATTGAAGCCATGCAAAAGCAGGCCTATG
>Ga0123399_1082627_pt1 | contig 11021 bp, 11 predicted proteins | sample T5LHNH4metaT_FD_89927 | JGI IMG/M metagenome (GOLD analysis project Ga0123399, IMG submission 89927) | Methane-oxidizing artificial microbial communities from Washington, USA to study methane cycling - T5-LHNH4 metaT (Metagenome... | ecosystem: Engineered > Modeled > Simulated communities... | reverse complement strand
TTTCGAGAAGCTCGAAGTGCGCAATCGCGCCCAGGCGATCGCGCTCTTCCTCGAAATGAAGCATGGGAGCTGGCCGGGCGGCTCGGGCGGCCGCAGCATGGAGCCAACAACGACGACTCGCGGCAAGCGACGCGCCGAATAGGGCGGCGCCTCACGGCGCGGGAAACAGAGCGTCGGTCTTGCCCGTCAGCCAATAGGCGGCGAGGCCGACCCATTCATGCGCGGCGAATTCCGCGAGCGCAAAATTCCGGGAAGCGTGGCGCGGCGCGCCGAAGCCGTGAAAGTCGGCCGTCGTGCGATAATCGACGGGAAAAGCGACGACCGGAAATCCCGCTTTGCGGAAAATGCCGATCGAGCGTGGCATATGCATCGCCGAGGTCACGAGCAGCCAGCGCTCGCCGGGCTGCGGCTTGACGAGGTCGCGCGTGAAGACGGCGTTCTCGAAGGTATTGCGCGACTTGTCTTCATAGAGGACGTCGCCCTGGTCGAGTCCCACTTCCCGCCAGAATTTTTGCACCGTGCCCGCTTCCGTATATTGCGAGCCGCGCAACGCCGCCGTGCCGCCGGTGAAGACGATGCGCGCTTTCGGATAGAGGCGGCGCAGGGGGAGGGGAGCGGTGAGCCGCTCGGCGGCGTCGGCGAGCGTGACGCGGCCCAGCGCGCCGCTCAGATTCTCGTCGACCGAGCCGCCGAGCACGATGATCCCGTCCGGCGCAGGGGCGTCTTCCGGCGGCGGCGGAAAGCGCGCTTCGAGCGGCGCCGCGAGCAGGCCGGGCAGGGGCGAGAAGCCGAGCAGCAAAAGAAAGACGAGACCGCCGCCTGAAAGCGCGCGGCCTGCGCGGTCATGGCGCGTGAAGGAGAGAAGCGCGCCCAGCGCGCCGACAAAGAGCCCGAGATGCGTCGGCGTCGCGAGGAATTCGAAGATTTTGGAGAGGATGAAGAACATGCGGGCTCGCTGGCTGTGACGGGCGTCGCCCCCTCTCCCCTTTTCACGGGGAGAGGGAAAAAGGGTCACATATTCGGATAGTTCGGTCCGCCGCCGCCTTCCGGCGGAACCCAGGTGATGTTCTGCGCGGGGTCCTTGATGTCGCAGGTCTTGCAGTGCACGCAGTTCTGCGCGTTGATCACGAAGCGCGGATCGCTCTTCGTCTCTTCGTCGCCATAGACGACCTCGTAGACGCCCGCCGGACAGTAGAGCCGCGCCGGCTCGCCATAGACGGGCAGATTCTTCCCGATCGGGATGGATGGGTCCGCCAGCCGCAGATGCACGGGCTGGTCTTCCTCATGGTTCGTGTTGGAGACGAAAACCGAGGAGAGCTTGTCGAAAGCCGGCTTCTGCGTGAGCTTCTGATAGACGATCGGCGTCACTTCCGAGAGCGGCTTCAGGCAGGCGTGGTCGGGCTTGCCGTGCGGCTGCGTGCCGAAGAAGGAGAAGCCGAAGAGCGAATTGGTCCACATATCGAGCCCGCCGAGCGCGGCGCCGAGATAAGTCCCGTATTTCGACCACAGCGGCTTGACGTTGCGCACCGGCTTCAGATCGCGGCCGATGTCGGAAGCGCGCCAGGCGCCGTCATAGGCGGTCGCCTCGTCATAGGCGCGGCCCTCGGCAACCGCCGCCGCGACATGATCGGCGGCGAGAATGCCGGAGAGGATGGCGTTGTGCGATCCCTTTATGCGCGGGACGTTCATGAAGCCCGCCGCGCAGCCGACGAGCGCGCCGCCGGGGAAGACGAGCTTCGGCACGCTCTGCCAGCCGCCTTCAGTAAGCGCGCGCGCGCCATAGGCGAGGCGTTCGCCGCCCTCCAGCGTCGGCGCGATCATCGGATGGCATTTGAAGCGCTGGAACTCGTCGAAGGGCGAGAGCGTCGGGTTCGAATAATTGAGATGCACGACGAAGCCGATCGACACGAGACCGTCCTCGAAATGATAGAGGAAGGAGCCGCCGCCCGTATCGGATTGCAGCGGCCAGCCGAAGGAGTGCTGCACGAGGCCGGGCCTGTGCTTCTCCTTGGGGATGCGCCACAGCTCCTTGAAGCCGATGCCGTACTTCTGCACGTCGCTGTTCTTTGCGAGGTCGTATTTCGCGATGAGCTGTTTCGTGAGCGAACCGCGCGCCCCTTCCGCGAAAAGCGTGTATTTGCTCCTCAGCTCCATGCCGCGCGTAAAACTGTCTTTCGGCTTGCCGTCGCGGCCGACGCCCATGTCGCCCGTCGCGACGCCCGTGACCTCGCCATTCGCGCCATAGAGAATCTCGACGCCAGCGAAGCCCGGATAGATCTCGACGCCGAGATTCTCGGCCTCGGCGGCGAGGAAGCGCACGACATTGGCCAATGAGCCGATGAAGGCGCCGTGATTATTCATCAGCTTCGGCATCAGGAAATTGGGGATGCGGACGCCGCCCTTTTCGCTGAGCACGTAGAACCGATCGTCATGGACCTGCGTCTTCAGCGGCGCCTCGTCGCGGGCGCGCCAGTCCGGGACGAGGCGGTCGAGGCCGATCGGGTCGATGACGGCGCCGGAGAGAATATGAGCGCCCGGCTCGGAGCCTTTCTCGATGACGACGACGGAAAGATCGGGCGCGACCTGCTTGAGGCGAATCGCGGCGGCGAGACCGGCGGGGCCCGCGCCGACGATCGCCACGTCGTAGTCCATGCCTTCGCGCTCGGGCAACTCCGTTATTTCTTCAGACATTTCCGATCCTTCTTGGCCTTGATTGGATACATTCTAGCCTTTTTGCCCGCGCCGCGCCAAAACTAGATTCATGACTCCCTCGGCGAAATCTCCAGCCGTGCGGCGGCGCAAAGACATGGAGCGGCATGAACAGGCTGGGCGCGATAGCGGCGATCCTTCTCGCGCTCGGCGGTTTTTTCGTCTGGCGGATGACGGGCGGCAATAGCGCCGCGAACGCGCCCTTTCTCGGCTATGTCGAGGGCGAGACGCTCTATATCGGCCCGAATGAAGGCGAGCGGCTCGCGTCGCTCCAGGTCGCCGCGGGGTCGAGCGTGAAGGCGGGCGACCCGCTCTTCGCCATGGCCACGCCGCTTCTCGACCGCAGCCGCGCCGAGGCCGCCGCGCGCATCGGGCAATTGGAGGCGCAGCTCGAGAATCTGCGGGCGGCGACGAACCGGCCGGAGCAGATCGCCGTGCTGCAGGCGGCGCTGGAGCGCGCCGAGGCGGCGCTCGTCCTGTCGCGGAACGACTATCAGCGCCAGCGCAAGCTCTTCGCTTCCGGCGACGTCGCCAAAGCGACGCTCGACCGCGCTGAAATGGCGCTCAAGCGAGACGAGGCGAGCGTGAAGGAGGCGCGGCGGCAGGTCGAGGCCGCGCGCATACCGGGGCGCTCGCAGGAGATACAGGCGGCGGAAGCGGCGTTGGGCCAGGCGCGTGCGCAATTGCAGGCCATCGACATTCGGATGGGCCGCCAGAACGTCAAGGCGCCGGCCGCGGGCGTCGTGCAGGACGTGTTTTTCCGCCCGGGCGAGGTCGTGAATACGGGCCAGCCCGTGGTGGCGCTGCTGCCGCCCGAAAACCGAAAGGTGCGCTTCTACGCCTCCGAGCCGAGACTCGCGGGTCTGCATGTCGGCGGACAGGTGCGGATCGGCTGCGATGGCTGCCCGGACGACCTTTTCGGGCGGATTTCCTTCGTCTCGAGCCGGCAGGAATATACGCCGCCGGTCATCTTCAGCGACGACGAACGGGCGAAGCTCGTCTTCAAGATCGAGGCGCGGCTGGAGGGCAAGGCGCGGGAACTGCCGCTGGGCCTGCCGGTTCGGGTGACGCCGCTGGTCGAGGCGGAGGCGAGGAAATGATGCGAGCGCGTGATCCTTATCCGCTTCGCTCACCCGCTTCTTCACCATCGTCGGCGCCGCGCGGCGTGGATGGCCGGGACGCGCCCGGCCATGACGGATGAGAGGCGGCGCATCATGAGCGACATCGTCGAATCCGCGCCCGAGGTCGCGATCGAGGTCAAGGGCCTCACCAAGATCTTCGGGACCCGGAAGGTCGTCGACGATCTCAGCCTCACCGTCGCGCGCGGGCACATACAGGGCTTTCTGGGACCCAATGGCAGCGGCAAGACGACGACGATCCGCATGCTCTGCGGACTGCTGACGCCCGACGCGGGCGAGGGGCGGTGCCTGGGCTACGACATTCGGACGCAGCAGAACGAGATCAAGCGCCATGTCGGCTATATGACGCAAGGTTTCTCGCTCTATCGCGATCTCACCATCCGCGAGAATCTGGAGTTCGTCGCGCGCATCTATGGGCTGGAGGCGCCCGAGGACGCGGCGCAGGGGGCGCTGGAGCGGCTCGGGCTCGCCGCGCGCGCGGACCAGCTCGCGGGCGAGCTTTCCGGCGGCTGGAAGCAGCGTCTCGCGCTCGGCGCCTGCATCCTGCCGGGTCCGTCGCTGCTTCTTCTCGACGAGCCGACGGCGGGCGTCGATCCCAAGGCGCGGCGCGATTTCTGGGACGAGATCCATCATCTCGCCAATGAAGGCCTCACCGTCCTCGTCTCGACCCATTACATGGACGAGGCGGAGCGCTGCCACGAGATCGCTTACATTCTCGACGGCAAGCTGCTCGTCTCGGGCGCGATCGACGACATCGTCTCCAACGCCGGCCTCACCACTTACGTCGTTTCCGGCGACGGCCTTGACGCGCTTGCCGAGGAGCTCAAGCGGGCGCCCGGCGTCGACATGGTCGCGCGCTTCGGCGCCGCCTTGCATGTCGGCGGGCGCGACGCCGCCGCGATGGAGTCGATCGCGGCGCGCCATGCAAGCGCGACGCAGCGCTGGGCGCATGACGCGGCGACGCTCGAGGACGTCTTCATCGATCTGATGACGCGCAACAATCGGAGCGGCCAATGACGCTGACGCCGCGGCGATATGAAACGCGGCCCGCGCGGCGCGGCCCGCTCGCGCAATCATGGCAGCGGCTCGTCGCCATGTTCGTGAAGGAATTCATCCAGCTTCGCCGCGACCGCCCGACATTCGCGATGATCGTCGGCATTCCGCTCATTCAGTTGCTGCTTTTCGGATTCGCGATCAACACCGATCCCAAGCATTTGCCGACGGCGGCGCTCGTCTCCGACGACAGCGCCATCGCGCGCGCGCTCGTCGGCGCGCTGCGCGCGACGGATTATTTCGACATCAAATATGTGGCGAAAGGAGAGGAGGAGGCCGATCATCTGATCCTCTCCAACAGGGCGCAATTCGTCATTCAGATTCCGCCCGATTTCTCGCGCCGGCTCGTGCGCGGCGAGCGGCCGGCGCTTCTGATCGTCGCCGACGCGACAGACCCGACCGCGACGGGCGGCGCCGTCGCGGCGGCGCTCGGCGCCGTCAACCAGGCGCTCGACCGCGAATTGACCGGGCCGCTCGCGACGCTCGCGCAGAACGCGCCGCCTTTCGATTTGCAGGTGCAGCGCCGCTACAATCCGGCCGGCGAAACGCGCCGCAACATCGTGCCGGGGCTCATCGGCACCATCCTTACCATGACCATGCTGACCTACACGGCGCTCTCCGTTACGCGCGAGATCGAGCGCGGCACGATGGAGTCGCTGCTCGCCATGCCGGTGAAGCCCGTCGAGATCATGCTGGGCAAGATCGCGCCCTATGTCCTGGTCGGCGGCGTGCAGATGGCGACCATTCTGATCGTCGCGCGCCTTCTCTTTCACGTGCCGATCGTCGGGTCGCTCCTCGTGCTTGTGCCGCTGACGCTGCTCTTCATCGTCGCCAATCTGTCGATCGGCTACACGCTCTCGACCATCGCCGCGAACCAGCTTCAGGCGATCCAGATGACCTTCTTCTTCTTTCTGCCGAGCATGCTGCTGTCGGGATTTCTCTTTCCGTTTTATGGCATGCCGATCTGGGCGCAATATATTGGCGAGGGCCTGCCGCTCACCCATTATCTGCGCATCGTGCGCTCGGTCATGCTGAAGGGGTCGGGCTTTTCCGATCTGGCGACGGACGCCGGCGCCCTGGCGCTGTTCGCGCTTGTCGTCATGTCCGTGGCGGTCATGCGTTTCCGTCAGACGCTGGATTAGTCGCCGTTGACGGAGCGCGACGGACGCCTAACATTGCGGCCAATGGAGGCAGCCATGTCCGAGCCCGACTCCGATCCGATCACGCGCTTCAACATGATTCTGAAAGTGGCGGCCGTCATTGCGCTGCTGCTCATGAGCTACAATCTCTGGTCATTTTTCAACAGCAGCCGCTATCAGGCCCTGTGCGGCGCCTCCTATTGGGAGTTGAACCGCTCGCAGCTCGACGCCTGCCTGGAGCAGAAGCGCACGCTCGAAGACGGCAAGTGAGCGCTCCTTTCAGAGCACATAAATCACGCTCTGCAGAAAGAATCCGCCGAAGAGCAACAGCCCTGCGTCCCGGTTCGAGCGAAACAGAGTCAGCGCCGTTTCCGGCGGCGCGTCGGCTTGCGTGAGCGACGCCTGCCAAGCGAGATGCGCCGCATAGGCCGCGACGCCGAGCCAGCAGAAAAGCCCGCCGCCGATCATATGGATCGCGAGCGCCGCGCACAGAACGGAGCCCGCGTAAAGCCCGCCAACGGCGCGCTTCACCTGCGCGCCGAAGAGCCGCGCCGTCGAGCGCACGCCCGCGATGGCGTCGTCGCGCACGTCCTGCAGCGCGTAGATCGTGTCGAAGCCGATCGTCCAGAGAATGCAGCTTGCGTAAAGGAGCAGCGCGGGCGCGCCGAGCGATCCCGTTTGCGCCGTCCAGCCCAGCATTGCGCCATAGGCGAAGGCGAAGCCGAGGATCGCCTGCGGCCAGGAAGTGAATCGCTTGGCGAAGGGATAGACCAGCACGATCAGCGGCGAGAGAAAGCCGAGCGCGATCGTGTAGCCGTTGAAGGAGAGCAGCACGGCGAGGCCGATGAGGCATTGCGCGACGATGAACCACAGCGCCGCGCGCGGCGTGACGCGGCCGCTCGCCAGCGGACGATTGCGCGTCCGCTCGACCTTGGCGTCGATCTCGCGGTCGACATAGTCGTTATAGACGGAGCCCGCGCCGCGCATCACAACGGCGCCAATGAAGAAAAGAGCCAGATGCCAGAGATTCGGCGCGCGATGCAGCGCGGCCGAGGCCATCGCGCTCGACTCCCAGCAGGGAAGGAGCAGCAGCCACCACCCCACGGGGCGGTCGAGCCGGGCAAGCTGGACATAGGGGCGCAGACTCGCCGGCGTATGGCGCCAAAGCGGATGATCCTTTTGCGAGTCCGGCAGCGCGGCGTCCTCGCCGCGATCCTGCGCGAGGCTCACAACGGTCCCGAAGGGAGCTTCGGCGGCGCGCCCATGCCGCCGCCATTCGCCGCCTGCTCGCGCTGCTGTTGCTGCATCTGCTTCATCTTGGCGGCGGCGGAGCAGGCCTGGCTCGCGAAGTTCTTGGTCTTGGCGCCGGCCTGCTTGAAGCCGTCGATGACATTGTCGGGAATGGCGCACCACTCCTTGTTCTTCGCCATATAGGCCAGCATCTCGTTCTCGATGCCGACGAGCTTCCTGGCGGCGGGGCAGGCGGCGTTGGGATCCATCTTGCCCTTGCCGGCCTTGCCGAGACCGTTGAGGACCTGAATCTGCGCCATGCGCCGCTGCGTCAGCTTCTGGAAGTCCTCCTGGCAGGACTGCGCATGGGCGGCGCCCGCGCTTGCGCCCGCAAGCAGCAAGACGCCCGCGACGACGCGCGAGAAGGAGACGGCGCTGATCTTCATTCGCTACGATCCGGGTTCAAATGTTGCCCTTGTGTTAACAGCAGGCTTGCCGCTCACGCAAGTTTTAGCCAACCTGTCCGCCCGCAGGCAAAGCGGCCGAGTCAAAACGGCCAAAGTGAGGCGGACGAAGTTTTTCGTCGCGCCGGACAGGGCTCCCCATCTTGTCACATTACGATTTTTCAGCGCAACGGCTCTTCGTGGAGGCTCCGCTCGCTCCGGGTCTCGCTTTCGTTCCGCCCTCCGAGGCGCTCAACTATCTTCTCAACGTGCTGCGGCTGCGCGAGGGCGACGCGATTCACGTCTTCAACGGGCGGGACGGGGAATTTCTCGCCCATATCGCGGAGAAGTCCAGGCGTTCCGCCGAATTACGCGTCGAGAAGCTTCTACGCGCCCAGACGCCCGCCCCCGATCTCGATTATTGCTTCGCGCCCCTGAAGCAGGCGCGCCTCGATTATATGGCGCAGAAGGCCACCGAAATGGGCGCGGGCCGCCTCGTTCCCGTCATCACGCGGCGCACACAGGTCCGCCGCGTCAATTCGGCGCGGCTCCGGGCCAACGCTATCGAGGCGGCTGAGCAGTGCGGCATTTTGACCGTCCCGGAGGTTTCCGAAGCGGCCGAACTGCCGGATTTCCTCTCGGCGTTTCCGGCCGAGCGGCTTCTCGCCTTCTGCGACGAGGACGCGCCCATCGCCAATCCGTTCAGGGCGCTGTCGGGCCGGACGGGGAAGGGCGTCAGCCTGCTCATCGGGCCTGAAGGCGGCTTCGACGACGCCGAACGCGCCGCGATCGCGCGCGCGCGCAATGTCGTCACGCTTTCCCTGGGGCCGCGCGTGCTGCGCGCCGACACGGCCGCCGTGGCGGCGCTCGCCATCCTTCAGGCGGCGATCGGGGATTGGAGCGGTAACGCCTTGTAAGGGCGCCTTAATCAATCCTTTCCCGTTTACCGAAAATAAATTCAAACGTGTTGCCATTACACCACAGCAGACGCGCTCTCGTCGAACGGGACACGATCCTGCCACGAAGTTTGGATGTAGTGCCCAAATCGCGGAAACGAGTCGGGCGATCTGTCGCCGGAGCTGTTCCCGCAACGAAATTTGGGTCCGAGATTTCGACGTCTCATGCGACGTCGTGATCGGAACAGAGGCGATCGCCACATGATGTCTGCCGATTTCCGCCCCCTCGCCTTGACGGGAGCCGTTGCGTTCGCCGCGTGCCTCTCCGCGTCCGCCGTCAAGGCGGAGACGCCGAACCAGTGCGCGCGCTATGGCTCCGATTATGTCGCGGTCGCGGGGTCGAATGGCTGCGTGAAGATCGGCGGTCATGTCCGCGTCGACAACATCGCCCGCGCCCCCACTGGCTCCATGGGCTACGCCGCCGTCCCCGACGGCGTGCAACGCACCTCGCATCTTCAGCCGATGGCGCCCTTCGGGCTCAACGATCTCTTTCCGCGCTGAGTCGAAGCGAAGCAAGCAAACAAAAATCCCGCCGATCCGGCGGGATTTTCGTTTGGGCGCTTTTTTAAAGCGGAATGACGCAATCCCTGAAAGCGCCGTCGACCGAGCCGCCCCAGGCGCCGTAATAGAGGTCGAGTCGCTGCTGCGCGAGCGTGCGACCTTCGCTCACGATCTTTTCCAAAGGCGCGAGATAGATCGTTTCGTCCTGGCCCTGCGCGTTGAGATAGGCGCGGCGCCTGAGGCCCGCGCTTGCAATAGCAAGAATGTCGCGCCCGATTTCCCGCAGGCTGCGGCCCTCGATCGCCGCGTCGAGCGCCAAAGCGGGGACGTTCTCGCGCAGCTTCTGGCGCGCCGCCGCGTCCCAACCTTTTGAAAGCTGGCGCGCCTGATCGAGAGCGACGCTGTCGTAGAAGAGGCCGGCGAAAAGCGCGGGCAGCGCCTTCATATGCGCGCGCGGGCCGCCATCGGCGCCGCGCATTTCGAGATAGGTCTTGAGCCGCACTTCCGGGAAGATCGTCGAGAGGTGGTTCGCCCAGTCGGACATGACGGCCCGCTCGCCGGGAAGCTGCGGCAGGCGGCCTTGCAGCAGGTCCCTGAAGCTCGCGCCGGCGACGTCGTGATAGACGTCGCCGCGCTTGACGAAATACATCGGCACGTCGAGCGCATAATCGACATAGCGCTCGAAGCCGAAACCTTCTTCGAAAGCGAAAGGCAACATGCCGGTGCGGTCCGCATCCGTGTCGAGCCAGATATAGGAGCGCTGCGACAGCCGGCCGGTCGGCTTGCCGTCGAGGAAAGGCGAATTGGCGAAGAGCGCGGTGACGAGCGGCTGGAGCGCGAGGCCGACGCGCATCTTCTCGACCATGTCGGCCTCGCTCGTGAAATCGAGATTGGCCTGGATGGTCGCGGTGCGGAACATCATGTCGAGCCCGCGCGAGCCGACCTTCGGCATATAGGCCGCCATGATCCTGTAGCGCTGCTTGGGCATGGCCGGCGTCTCGGCGCGCGACCATTTGGGACTCGCGCCGAGATCGAGAAACTGGACGCCAAGCGAGTGAGCGACGCCCGCCAGCGCCGAGAGATGCGCGCCGAGCTCCGCCGCCGTGGCGTGAATGTCGATCAGCGGCGCGCCGGAAAGCTCGAACTGGCCGCCGGGCTCGATAGAGATGGCGCCGCCGCCATCGGTCTGGACAAGGCCGATCAGCGCGTCGCGATCCATGATCGGCTCCCAGCCGGTCGCCTCCTGGACGCCTTCGAGCAGCCGCCCGACGCCGCAGCGGCCGTCGACGCAGGAATAGGGGACCGGGGCCAGCGTGTCCGAATAGAAGGGGATCTTCTCGTGTTCCGTGCCGATGCGCAGCGGCGCGCCGGCGGCCTTGCAACCGGCTGCGAGCCATTCCACGAGCGCGTCGCGGGACGCGATCGGGGTCGAATCTGTTACGTCGCGAGCCATTTAGTCTGAATTTTCCACATGTAGGGTCGGAAAGACCGGGGCAGGCGAAGGACAAAGGCGGGGATCCTGCGCCGTCTCGCTCCAGCCTCGCGCGACGCCGATGGCGCATCCTCGCGATGAGCGGGGATGGATTGCCGGAAAAGCCGTCGGGATGCAAGAGCGGCGCCCGGCGAAGCCGAAAAGGCCGCCTCCGGCGCATCCCCGAAGCGGGCGCGCCGGGGCGGTCGCGTCGCCATTAAACCTTTGGACAGGTCTCTATTTTATCTTTCTGGAGATGGAGGCTCGATGCGCAGGTCTTTTCGTCGATTCATTGCCGACAGACGCGCCGCGACAGCGGTCGAATACGCGTTTATCGCCATCATGGTCTCGGTCCTGATCGTGGCCGGCGCGAAATCGAC
>Ga0123399_1043085_pt1 | contig 11029 bp, 10 predicted proteins | sample T5LHNH4metaT_FD_89927 | JGI IMG/M metagenome (GOLD analysis project Ga0123399, IMG submission 89927) | Methane-oxidizing artificial microbial communities from Washington, USA to study methane cycling - T5-LHNH4 metaT (Metagenome... | ecosystem: Engineered > Modeled > Simulated communities... | reverse complement strand
GCCGTCGCCGCGCCCGCGCCGGACCTCCCCCATCCGAGCCTCGCCTCGGCGCTCGACCTGACGAAGACGCACGACCCCGAAAATTACGGCCAGGAACTGCGCGCGCTCCAGCAGCGCCTCACGCAGGCGACGACGGCGAGGAGCTTCCGCGATCGCGGACTGATCCTCGTCTTCGAAGGAAATGACGCCGCCGGCAAGGGCGGAACCATCCGCCGCGTGCGCGAAGCGCTGGACCCACGGCGCTTTCGCGTCCATGGCGTCGCCGCGCCGACGGACGAGGAGCGGGCGCGACCCTATCTCTGGCGCTTCTGGCGCAACATTCCGCGCCGCGGCGACGTCGCGATCTTCGACCGGAGCTGGTACGGCCGCGTGCTGGTGGAGCGCGTCGAGGGCTTCGCGGCGCCCGAGGACTGGATGCGCGCCTTTCAGGAGATCAATGATTTCGAGCGCCAGCTCTCCGAGACCGGCTATCTCGTGGTCAAATTCTGGCTCGCCATCTCGCAGGACGAGCAGTTGCGGCGCTTCCGCGATCGCGAGGCGAAACCCTTCAAGCGCTATAAGCTCACGCCCGACGACTGGCGCAATCGCGAGAAATGGGACCTTTACGAAGCGGCGATGACCGAGATGGTCGACCGCACCAGCTCGCGCCTCGCGCCCTGGACGCTGGTCGAGGCCAATGACAAGAAATTCGCGCGGCTCAAGGCGCTGCGCACGATCGTCGAGCGGCTCGAAGCCTGATCCGCGCGGCAAGCCTCGCGACAGGCGACGACCCTAAGCTCTGCGGGCGTTATGTCCATGACGGCCCTTCCGATCCGGAAGGAGAGACGCATTGCGAGGATCGACATGCGGGGGAAAGACGCGCTGGCGCTGCTGAGCTTCTCTGACCCGGATTTTCTCGACGCCGCCGGCCCGGCCGTGCTGCGGCTAAAGCTTCTCGAAGCCACCCATCTTGCGCAGAGCCGCCGCCTGCCGGACGATATGCGCGAGGCCGCGCGCCGCGCCGCGAATGAGCTGCGCCGGCTCATCCGGGAACGGCCCTGCGTTTCCTTGATCGATCACGCCGCGCAGCGGGCGGTGGGCGATCGCCCGCTCGGCGAGACGGCGCCCCATATCAGCGCTGTCGCCGGACGCGCCTGAGCGGTCCAAACCCCTCATATGCGAGAACTGTCAGTCGCCTGATCACTTCGCGGCGGCGTTCGCGCGCCCGTCATTGCAATGACGGGACGCGCGAACGAATCAAACGGAACCGGCATCATTCCCGACGCGCGAAGCGCGGTCGGGAATCCAGAGCGACTGCATGCGTCGGCGCGATGGCCCTGGACTGCCGGTCGGGTCGGCGGCGCGTCGGGAATGACAGCCGCCTCACAAGGACGCCCTAACTACGACGGCCCGCGCTCAGGTCCTTTCGCCGAGGCGTTTCTCCCAATCCAGCGCCTGACGCACGATTTCATCCAGATCGTCGTGCTCGGGCTTCCATCCCAGGATATTCCTGGCGCGCGCGTTGGAGGCGACGATCGCCGCCGGATCGCCGGGCCGGCGCGGCCCATATTCGACCGGAAAATCGACGCCGGAGATGCGCTTGACCGCCTCGATCACCTCGAGAACGGAAAAGCCGTGCGCATAGCCGCAATTGGCGACGAGGCTCTTTCCGCCGCCGCGCAGATGGCGCAGCGCGTCGAGATGGGCGCGGGCGAGGTCGGTGACCTGAATGTAATCCCGCACGCATGTTCCGTCCGGCGTGGGATAATCCGTGCCGAAAACCTGCATTTTCGGCCGCTTGCCCAGCGCCGTCTGCGCAGCGACCTTGATGAGGTGGGTGGCGTTGGGCGTCGATTGTCCGGAGCGCCCCTCCGGATCGGCGCCGGCGACGTTGAAGTAGCGCAGCGCGACATAGGCGAAATCATGCGCCCGCGCCGTATCCTCCAGCATCCATTCGACCATCAGCTTGGAGCGGCCATAGGGCGAGACCGGCTTCAAGGGCTCGTCCTCCGTCACCGGCAGATGGTCCGGATCGCCATAGACGGCCGCGGTCGAGGAGAAGATGAAATGCTTGACGCCGCAGCCGACGGCGGTCGCGATCAGCGTGCGCGCCTTCGCCGTATTGTTGAGGTAGTAGCCCAGCGGATCGGCGACGGAGTCCGGCACCACGATCTTCGCCGCGAAATGGATGACGGCGTCGACGTCATGGCGGCCGATCGTCTCGGCGACGAGGTCCGCGTCGCCGTCGTCGCCGACGATGAGCGGCGCGCCCTCGGGCACGGCCCAGCGGAAACCAGTGGAAAGATCGTCGAGCACGATCGGCTTCTCGCCGGCGTCAAGCAATTCGAGAACTGTGTGGCTGCCGATATAGCCGGCGCCCCCCGTCACTAAAACAGCCATCTTCGTTTCCTATCCATCCTCACGCGAAATTAACGTCGCAACCTTAAGAATCAGGCGCCTCGCGGGCGGCTCCGGCCCTCCGCGAGCTTCGGCGTCCTCCCGTCACTCATTCACTCGAAGCGGACACTCATGACCAAGCGCATTCGCAAGGCCGTTTTCCCCGTCGCCGGACTTGGCACGCGTTTCCTGCCGGCGACCAAGGCCGTGCCGAAAGAAATGCTTCCTGTCGTCGACCGTCCCGTGGTCCAGCATGTGGTCGACGAGGCGCGGGAAGCCGGGATCGAGCACTTCGTCTTTGTTACAGGACGCGGCAAGGGAATCATAGAGGACCATTTCGACATGGCCTATGAACTCGAAGACACCTTGCGTCGCCGCAACAAGACGAAAGAATATGAAGCGCTGATGGCGGACCTCCCCCCGGCGGGCGCCACGAGCTTCACCCGCCAGCAGGCGCCGCACGGCCTCGGCCACGCCGTCTGGTGCGCGCGCGAGATCGTCGGCGACGAGCCTTTCGCCGTGCTGCTCCCGGACATGATCACCCTGCCCGCCCCCGGCCAGGCCGCGCGCTGCCTGGCCCAGGCCGTCGCAGCCTATGAGAAGCATGGCGGCAACATCATCGCCGTCGAGGAGGTGAAGCCCGAGGAGACGCACCAATATGGCGTCGTCGCCGCTGGCAAGGACTACGGCGCGACCTTCGAGATCACCGGCATGGTGGAGAAGCCGCCGCAGGGGACGGCGCCGAGCAATTACATCATCTCCGGCCGCTATATCCTCGAACCGGAAATCTTCGATCTGCTCGAGAAGGGCGAGAAGGGCGCGGGCGGCGAAATCCAGCTCACCGACGCCATGATCCATCTCGCCGGGAAGCGGCCGTTCCACGGCGTGCGTTTCGACGGCCGCACCTACGACACGGGCTCGAAGCTCGGATTCCTCGCCGCCAACATCGCCTTCGGCCTCGCCCGCGCGGACATTGCCGACGGGCTGCGCGCGGAGATCAAGAAACTCCTGGACTGAACGGAGCGACGCAAAGCGCGGGGCCCCGGCCCCCGCTCACCGCCAGCGGGCGATGGCCCAGCGCAACAGGACGATCTGCGCCGCGAGCGCGGCGAAGCGCGCGTTCCAGTTCACGAAGAAGGCGCAGGGCTCGTTCGGGTCGCCGCAGCCGAAAGCGCGCTCGACCGGTGCGTCGGCCAGGAAGCCGCTCAGCGGCCCAAGGGGAAAGGAAAGAAGCAGCATCCCCTGCCGCGCGAAACGCCCGACGCCGCGCAGGCGGTCGCTCACATCGTAATCGTCATAGGCGTTGACGTAGATCGCAAACAGCGCCAGCGCGGCGACGATCGTTGCGATGGCGTAATACAGCCAGACCTTGCGGGCCATCCCGCCCCGCCCGCGACTCAACCCCTCTTGGGGCGGATGCGGATGATGACGTCGCAGCCGACGATCTCCATCCCCTCGGGCGGCGCCGGCAGGCGGGAGAACTCGACCGAGCCGTCGGCGGCGTCGAACATGCGGCCGGTGGCCTCGTCCATGAAATGGTGATGGGGCGAGATGCGGGTGTGGAAATAGGTGCGGGGGCCCTGAACGGCGATTTCCCGCAACAGGCCGGCCTGGGCGAACTGGTTCAGCGTGTTGTAGACGGTGGAGAGCGACATTGTGAGGCCGGCCTCACGCGCCTCGGCGTGCAGCGCCTCTGCGCTCACATGGCGGTCGCCCTTGCCGAAGAGCAGCTTGCTCAGCGCGAGGCGCTGCACCGTGGGACGCAAGCCGGCGTTGCGCAGGCGGGTCTTGGGATCCACCGGCACGCCGGCCGGCTGCTCGCGCAGACGGCGGGAATTGTCGAAGCTCCTGGCTACTGGCTGATGCGTCATTTTGAGGCCAACCGCGAGTTCTCGTCCCTGGAAATAATGTGTTCATAGTAGACGGCAGCGCAGCGGCCCTGTCAAATGCCTCAGCATGTAAGACTTCCAAACAAGCGCGGCCCGATGACAAAGAAGCAAGGCGATTTTCCATTCGACGCTCTCGACCGTCGCCGGGCGCTGCTTGGCCTTGCGCTCGGCGCCCTCGCGGCCGCCAATCCGGCGCGGGCAGAGGATTTTTCGGGGTTTTTGCAGGGTCTGTGGCCACAGGCGCAGACGGCGGGCGTGTCGCGCGAAACTTTCGACGCGGCGATTTCGGGCCTCTCTCCCGAACCCGGCGTCCTCGCCAAACCAAAGGCGCAGGCGGAGTTCACGGTCTCCATTCCGGCCTATCTGGCCGGGACAGTGACAAATAGCCGCGTTTCGCGCGGCCAGTCCGTCGCGGCGGAGTTCGCGGGACCCCTCGGTCGCGCGACGTCGCGCCACGGCGTTCCCGCCGAGATCGTCGTCGCCATTCTGGGGGTCGAGAGCAATTTCGGCGCGGCGACCGGCGGGGCCGACGTCCTGAGGACGCTGGCGACGCTGGCCTGGAAAGGCCATCGCGCCGAGACCTTCGTCGAGGAGTTCGTCGACGCTCTCCTCATGCTCGAAAAGGGCTACGCCACGCGCGCGCAATTGCGCGGCTCCTGGGCGGGCGCGATGGGCCAGCCGCAATTCATGCCCTCCGCCTATCTGAAATTCGCCGAGAGCGACGACGGCGCGGGGGCGCCGGACATCTGGCGCTCGCATGCGGATTCGATCGCGTCGATCGCCAATTTTCTGGCCAGGTCCGGCTGGATTCCGGGCCTGCCCGCGGTCGTCGAAGCACGGCTGCCGGAGGGCTTCGATTACGCGGCCTTCGACCTCGATTTCCCCCGCTGGCGGGCGCTCGGCGTCAGGCGGGCGGACGGCGGGACGCTGCCTTCCGTTGGCGCGGCGAGCCTTTATCTGCCGACCGGGGCGAGCGGCCCGGCGTTTCTGATTTCGGATAATTTCGAGGTCATAAGGCAGTACAACACCTCCGACGCCTACGCCATGTCGGTCGCGGCGCTCGCCGAGCGCATCGCCGGCCGCGACATGCCGATTGCGCCCTGGCCCCGGGTCGCGCCCTTGTCGACGGGCGACGTCAAGGCGATACAGCAGCTTTTGACCCAGAAAGGCTATTATCGCGGGACGCTCGATGGAAAGCTCGGCCGCACCAACCGCAACGCGGTGCACGCCTTCCAGATCGCGGAAGGGGTTCATCCGGCGGACGGGTTCGCGACGAAGGAGATTTTGGCGCGGCTGCGGGGAAGGTGAGCGCCGCCCTCTCTCCCCGCAAGCGGGGCGAGGGAACTAACGCACCGGCGCAGAAACGAAGCCGAAGGCGACGCGGGTCAGCATGTCGGAGCCGAAACGCTCCTCGGCGCGGCGCACGGTCTGGCCGCCGAGGCTGCGATAGAAGGCCAGCGCCTTCTCATTGTCGGCGAGCGCCCAGACGATGGTGGAGAGATAGCCATGCTCGGCGAGCTCCCGCCGCGCGGCGGCGAAGAGGCGGCGCCCGAGCCCCAGGCCCTGATGCTGCGGCGACAGATAGATCTCGAAAATTTCGCCCGAATAGGGCATGGACGGCACGCGGTTGCGGCCATAGGTCGAGTAGCCGACGATATGGTTGTCGAAATCGAGAACCAGCAGTCCCGTGCCGCGCATGATGGCGGAATGCCACCAGGCCGGCCCCCGCCGCGCGATCATGCGCTCGAGCTCCACGCCCGGAATGACGCCGCGATAGGCGTCGCGCCAGGACGCGTCATGAACGCGCGCGATTTCCTCAGCGTCGCCGGGCCGCGCGTGACGAATGGAGAAGGCGGTTTTGACCATGAGAAGGATGTTAGGGCCCAATTCAGCTTTTCGGCAAGGGGGCCGAATGATTGAAAACGCAAAAAAACAAATGCGGTCCGGCTTAACTTTTGTTAATCTTCGCACGCGCTGAGAATGCCGGCTTTGGCTTGCCTGTCGCGGCGCTTTTGCTTATTCTGAGGCGGCTCGGCTGATTGGCCGACGAAGCGGGGACTTCGAATCGTGGCTGTCGAATCCGCCACATATGGAGCCGAAAAGGCGCGCGATCCGCGCGGCGCGATTTGCGCCGGCGCCATGGAGTCCTCGCGCGCGCGCGCCGGCCTGCTGCTTCTTCGTCGCCCCTGATCGCCCGCAGGGCTCTTGAGCCCAGGCCGTCAGGGGATGCGACGCAACCAGGATCGGCCCGCGACGGGCGCAGCAGCTCCAGAAAGTTTCCCTCATGACCCATTCCGCGAACGGCTCCAACAGCGAGCGCGTCTTTATTTTCGACACGACCCTGCGCGATGGCGAGCAATCGCCCGGCGCCTCCATGACCCTGGAGGAAAAGCTGGAAGTCGCCGATCTGCTCGACCAGTTGGGCGTCGACGTCATCGAGGCCGGCTTCCCGATCGCGAGCCCCGGCGATTTCGAGAGCGTGGCCGAAGTGGCGCGCCGCGTGAAGAACGCTTCCGTGGCCGGCCTTGCGCGCGCCTCGGAGAAGGACATCGACCGCTGCGCCGAGGCGCTGCGCGAGGCCAGGCGGCCGCGCATCCACACTTTCATCTCCACCTCGCCCGTTCACATGAAATACAAGCTCCAGATGGAGCCCGAACGCGTGCTGGAGCTGATCGCCTCCTCGGTGACGCGCGCGCGCAATCATGTCGCGGATGTGGAATGGTCGGCCGAGGACGGCACGCGCACGGAAATCGACTTCCTGTGTCGCTGCGTCGAGACCGCCATCGACGCCGGCGCGACGACGATCAATATTCCCGACACGGTCGGATATACGACGCCGCAGGAATATGAAGCCCTCTTCCGAACCGTGCGCGAACGCGTTCCGAATGCGGACAAAGCGATCTTCTCGGTGCATTGCCATGACGATCTGGGCTTGGCCGTCGCCAATTCGCTGGCCGGCGTGCGCGGCGGCGCGCGGCAGGTGGAATGCACCATCAACGGGCTGGGCGAGCGCGCCGGCAACGCCGCGATGGAGGAGGTCGTCATGGCGCTGAAGACGCGCCACGACATCCTGCCCTATCACACCAATATCGACGCGAAACTGCTGACGCGGGCGTCGAAGCTCGTCTCGGCGGTGACGTCCTTTCCGGTGCAATACAACAAGGCGATCGTCGGCCGGAACGCCTTTGCGCATGAGAGCGGCATCCATCAGGACGGCATGCTCAAGAATGCGCATACTTACGAGATCATGACGCCCGAGAGCGTCGGCGTGTCGAAGACGTCGCTCGTCATGGGCAAGCATTCGGGCCGCCACGCCTTCCGCGAGAAGCTGAAGGAGCTGGGCTACGATCTCGGCGAGAACCAGTTGCAGGACGCCTTCAACCGCTTCAAGGATTTGGCCGACCGCAAGAAGTTCGTCTACGACGAAGACCTGATCGCGCTCGTCGACGACGAGATCGTCACCGCGCATGACCACATCAAGGTGCTCGCGCTGATGGTGATGGCCGGCACGCATGGCCCGCAATCGGCGGCGCTGACGCTCGACATTGACGGCGACAAGGTCACCCATCAGGCGACCGGCAACGGCCCGGTCGACGCCATCTTCAACGCCATCAAGGCGCTGGCGCCGCATGAGGCGACGCTGGAGCTCTATCAGGTCCACGCCGTCACCGAAGGCACGGACGCGCAGGCGGAAGTCTCGGTGCGCCTCTCGGAGGACGGCAAGTCCGTCACCGGCCGCGGCGCCGATCCGGACACGCTCGTCGCCTCGGCGCGCGCCTATGTCTCGGCGCTCAATAAGCTGATCGTGAAGCGCGGCCGCGCCAGGCCCGAGGCCATGCAGGCGGTTTGATCGGCAAGACGGAGCCGTGCGGCTCCGTCTTCATCCGCTTCCGGTTCTTCCCTTCAGCGTTTCTCGATCGGCACATAGTCGCGCGGCCCCGCGCCGGTATAAAGCTGGCTCGGATGGCCCATGCGCGAATTGGGGTCCTCGATCATCTCCTTCCACTGCGCGAGCCATCCGACCGTCCGCGCGACCGCGAACAGGGCCGGAAACATGGCGGTCGGAAAGCCCATGGCGCGCAAGATGAGCCCCGAATAGAAGTCGACATTGGGGAACAGCCGCCGCTTGATGAAATAATCGTCCGACAGGGCGACGCGCTCCAGCTCGTGCGCCACGTCGAGCAGCGGATCGCTGACGCCGAGCTGGTCGAAGACCTCATGCGCTGTGCGCTGCATGATTTTCGCGCGCGGATCGTAATTCTTGAAGATGCGATGGCCGAAACCCATGAGGCGGAAGGGATCGCTCTTGTCCTTGGCGCGCGCGATAAAGTGCGGAATGCGCTCCGGCGCGCCAATCTCTGACAGCATTTTGAGCACGGCCTCATTCGCGCCGCCATGCGCCGGCCCCCAAAGGGAGGCGATGCCCGCCGCGACGCAGGCGAAGGGATCGGCGCCCGACGACCCCGCGAGACGCACGGTCGAGGTCGAAGCGACCTGGGCGAGATCGGCATGCAGGATGAAGATGCGATCCAGCGCCCGCGCAAAGACGGGATTGATCCGATAGTCCTCCGCCGGAACGGCGAAGCACATGCGCAGGAAGTTCGAGGCGTAATCGAGGTCGTTGCGCGGATAGACGAAAGGTTGGCCGATCGAATATTTATAGGCCATGGCGGCGAGCGTCGGCGCCTTCGCGATCAGCCGCATCGACGCGATCATGCGCTGCATGGGATCGGTGATGTCGGTCGAGTCGTGATAGAAGGCCGACAATGCGCCGACAGAGGCCACCATGATCGACATGGGATGGGCGTCGCGGCGGAAGCCCTGGAAAAATCGCGCCATCTGCTCGTGCACCATCGTGTGATGGGTGACGCGATAATCGAAATCGGCTTTCTCCTCGGCGGTTGGAAGCTCGCCGTGGAGCAGGAGGTAGCAGACCTCCAGATAATCGCCGCGCTCGGCGAGCTGGTCGATCGGATAGCCGCGATGGAGAAGCACGCCGGCCGCGCCGTCGAGAAAGGTGATTTTCGACTCGCAGCTTGCGGTCGACATGAATCCCGGATCGAAGCTGAACAAGCCGGATTGCGCCGCGAGCGCGCGCATGTCGATGACGTCGGCGCCCATCGTTCCCGTCATGATCGGGAGATCGACGGTTTTTTCGCCAATGTGAACGGAGCCCATCGCCTGCGTCATGGGCCGGCCTCGCGCTCTACAGGGTTTTGCCGACGAAGCCGATGCAATTTTTGCACCGCAATATGAGGCGGCGCAGCAGACCGGGTCAGAATCGCGTCTGCAGCCGCAGCGCCATATAGGTCGCGCGCGGGCGATTGGCGGTCCAGGGCTCCACGATCTGCAGATCGCCCGTCAGCCGAAGCCAGGGCGTGATCACCCAATTATAGAAGGCCTCGATCCCGCCTTCGCTGCGTCTGTAGAGGCCGCGCTCGGCGAGCCCCGAGAGAAGCGGCGCCGTCAGCCCGTAATGAAAGAAGCCGACTCCCCATTGATCGTTCACGCGGCCGGGCAGAAGATTATTGCCCGCAAGCCCGGCGAGGGCGCTCCAGCGCACAGGATTCGGATTGCCGTCGGAGAGCGTCGCCAGGGCGAAGAGGCCCCAGCCCGCCGCCGGATTGTCCGCGCTCTGCACGAGATATTGCTGGACGGCGTAGGAAGCCAGCCAGAAACCCTTCCTGGTGACGCCCACGAGCGAGGCGAGCCGCGTGCGCAATGCGCCGATGTCGTCGAGATCGAATCCGCGCGCATTGCTGTAGCCGCCGCGAATGGTGTGGAAGCCGCGCAGCCCCGCAATCTGCGTCGGAACCGTCACCCCGCCGACGACGCCGACGCCGCGCTCGAAGGGCCGCTCCAGCACGCGCGGATTCGCGGCATTGCGCGGATCGGCGAAAGCGAGGGTGAAAGTTGCGGCATCGGTTTTCAAGGTCGCGATACCGCCCAGAATATAGGGCGGCGATACGATGAGCCTGTCCGCCACCGTACCCGGGGACGCGACGCCGATTCCGGTCGAAGGAAGCGCAAAGGCGCGGTTCATGAAGGCGTCGAGTCCGCCGCCGCCGATGAGCGGCGTCTGCGCGGCGAGGGTCATGGTGTTGAACTTGCCGACGCTGACGGAAAGCGCCTCGCTCAATTGCTGCGTGACGATCAGCGACAAGGCCGAGTGATAATTGTCCCGCGCCACGAAGGCCTGCGCGGCGCTGACCGGAACGAGCGCGCCGTCCTTCAGATTGATGTTGTCTCCGATATAATGCTCATATTGGGCATTGACGCGCAGCCCGCGCCATAACCCCAGCTTCTCGGCGTCGATCTTGAAAAAGGCGTCGAGCTTGCCGCCATAGCGCGACACGCCGCTATTGGCGCCCGCAGCAATGCCCTGAAGGAACTGCGTGACCCACACATCGGCCTCGATCCCGATGCGACGAAGCCGCTCCTTGGGTCCGCCGGGACTGTCGGTCAGGGACTTCCGCTTGAGAAGCGAAACGGACGACTCCTCTTTGGCGTCGGGGCCGGGCTCTTTCGCGAACGCCCCTTGCGCGGCGAGCGCAAACGCCGTCGCAAAGGCAATATATTGAATTCCCCCGCTCGCCACCGTCTCGCCCCACGCCGATTCAGCGTCGACGAGATTGCCCTTTTCGCGCCGCCTTCACAATGACGCATACGCAACAGGGACCGAAAACAAGGCGGGCGCCGAATGGACGGCGCTCCGCCTTGCAATCGCCCGCGAGGTCTAACGCTTCAATGCGCGAACAGGCCGT
>Ga0123399_1109987_pt1 | contig 11133 bp, 10 predicted proteins | sample T5LHNH4metaT_FD_89927 | JGI IMG/M metagenome (GOLD analysis project Ga0123399, IMG submission 89927) | Methane-oxidizing artificial microbial communities from Washington, USA to study methane cycling - T5-LHNH4 metaT (Metagenome... | ecosystem: Engineered > Modeled > Simulated communities... | reverse complement strand
TGATAAGTCATTTTTTATATACAAAATCAGTTGCTTGAATCGCATGGTAAAATGCAGTTAAGCTTATCCGGATCTTGTGTACAGGATGTGGATAACTCAAGTGCCAACGTTATCCACACCTTCATCCACAACTTATTCAGAATTATTTAACAGCTTTACTCTATGTTGCCTTGAGCCATAACTGTATAAAATAGGCAAACTTCCGTTGAAAAGATGAAAGGCAGACACAATATCTGTCAGATAAAAACCTGCCTGACGCTTAATGTGTAAGGCTTTCTTACTGTGTTTTAAGATTAAACATCATCATGTCAGAACAACTAATGTTAGAAAAAAACGGCACTAAAAACACCGCCCAACCGGCATTAATGCGGTTGAAAAACTATATCAATCAGGAGATTATCGGACAGGATGTGCTGGTTGAACGGATGCTGATCGGCTTGTTGGCTGACGGCCATATCCTGGTTGAAGGGGCTCCCGGTCTTGCCAAGACCCGGGCGATCAACGTATTAAGCAAAGGCATACAAGGCGATTTTCACCGGGTGCAGTTCACCCCCGATTTATTGCCTGCCGATTTGACCGGCACCGAAATTTACCGTCCCCAGCAAGGTACGTTTGAATTCCAGAAAGGACCGCTGTTTCATAACCTGATCCTGGCCGATGAAATCAACCGGTCACCGGCGAAAGTTCAGGCGGCGTTACTGGAAGCGATGGCCGAGCGGCAAATAACCGTAGGCCAAGCGACTTACCCATTGCCAAAATTATTCATGGTCATGGCAACGCAAAACCCTATCGAGCAGGAAGGCACTTATCCGCTGCCGGAAGCGCAGCTGGATCGTTTTTTACTGCATGTGAAAATCGATTATCCGAAAGCGGAACATGAAAAAAGCATTTTGCATTTGGCCAGAACCGAAGCGCGTTCCGGAGCAGTAAAAAACGGCGACCAGTTCCAGCCGCTTGAGCAAAAGACTTTGTTTGCCGCGCGCAATGAAGTGTTGGATTTGCACATGGCGGAAAGCCTGGAAAATTATTTGCTGCAAATAGTGCTGGCTACGCGTAACCCTGCGGCCTACGGGCAGGATTTGGCCGCCTGGCTGCAATACGGCGCAAGCCCCAGAGCCAGCATAGCGCTGGATCGCTGTTCCCGAGCCAAGGCCTGGCTGGCGCAACGCGATTTTGTCAGTCCGGAAGACATTCAGGATATGGCTTTCGATGTGTTGCGGCATCGCTTGATATTGTCTTACGAAGCCGAGGCGGAAGGCATCACGACCGATCATTTTATTAAAGAACTTATTTCCAGAGTTGCCGTACCTTGATGATTTTTGGGAAACAAGCGTCAACCACCAGCGAATTGGTTTCGGTGTCGTTAAAGACGCTGCTCGATTTGGCGAGACCGGCCGCCGGTTTAGACCTGAAACATTCAACCATACGTGCCGGGCAAAGCGGCGGTTATGTATCCCGGTTTAAAGGCCGCGGCATGGAGTTTGAAGAAGCCAGGGGTTATCAACCGGGCGATGACATACGCAGCATCGACTGGCGGGTTACGGCGCGCACCGGCGAAACCCATACCAAGGTATTTCGCGAGGAACGTGAGCGGCCGGTGTTTATTTCTGTGGATAACCGCCCTGCCATGCATTTTGCTACGCGGGGTGTGTTTAAATCGGTACTCGCCGCCAAACTGGCCGGATTGTTGGCGTGGGCAGCCCAACATCATGGCGACAGAATTGGCGGGCAGATATTTACGGGGAGCGTGTGCCGTGAATTGAAACCGCAAAACGGCAAACATGCCGTACTGCGGTTTTTAAATGCAATCAGCAATCAAGATGACGATAATCGCGTAGACCAAGCGACGATTACGCTGGAACATGTGTTGGCGAGGCTTATGCACCACGCCCGCCCCGGCAGCCTGGTTTATATTATCAGCGATTTTCGCGGCATTAACGATCAGGTTGAAGCGTATCTGGCAAAGCTGTCGCGACATTGCGAGGTGGTGCTGATTTTTGTGTATGACCCGCTGGAAAGCCATTTGCCGGAAAAAGGCCGCTACCGGTTTACCGACGATAAAAGGGATGTGGTTATCGATACCGGCGACCGGCAGCGGCTATTAAAATATCAACAACACTTTAGCCGGCGGCTGTATCAGGCGGAGCAGATAGCCAAAAAAATGGGCCTGGCATTTATTCAATGCAGCACCACAGACGATCCGATACAACGTTTAAGATAAATGAATCCAACTCTCCTTGATCTAAAAGACATCCACGAACCCGAAGCCATAGGCTGGTGGCCCCCGGCTATCGGCTGGTGGGTGCTGGCGGTATTAATCCCGTTGCTGATTATTTTGCTGGTCTGGTTTTATAAAAGGCTGACTCGCAAGACGGCGCTTAAAACCGCCAAAAAAATACTGGCCCAAATCAAACAGGATACAGCGCGGGATAACCTTCAGAAATTAGGTGAGATATCGGTGCTGGTCAGGCGTGTAGCGATCAGCGTATCGCCACGGGCAAAGACAGCCGGTTTAACGGGACGGCAATGGCTGGAATTTCTCGATACTTCGGTAAAAGGTACGCCGTTCAGTGAGGGCATTGGGCAACGTTTGGCTGACGCGCCCTATCGAAAAACGCCGCCCACAGAACTGGAAATTTCCCAATTAATCGACCTATGCGAAGACTGGCTTAAAGCCCAGACAAAATCATGATTCACTTTGAATGGCCCTGGCTGCTGGCTGCGTTACCCTTACCCTTGTTAATCCGCTGGCTGGTTCCGGCCAAGATGCCTGTGGAACAGGCGGCATTAAAAGTCCCGTTTTTGGACGATTTTTCCGATATTGAAACCCGAGCGGTCTCCCAAACCCAACAATGGCCGTTATTGCTGGCGGCGATTGCCTGGCTGTTTCTGGTCATCGCCTGTACCAGGCCGCAGTGGCTGGGCGATCCGATTGAGCAGGCGGTCAGCGGCCGGGATTTAATGCTGGCGGTGGATTTGTCAGGCAGTATGGAAGAGCAGGATTTTGTGATCAACAAGCGGTCTGTAGACAGGTTGACCGCAGCCAAAGGGGTTGCCAGCGATTTTATCAACCGGCGTGTCGGCGATAGGGTGGGGTTGATCCTGTTCGGAACCCAGGCCTATTTGCAAACGCCGTTAACCTTCGACCGAAAAACGGTAATGACCTTATTGAATGAGGCGGTCATCGGTCTTGCCGGCGACAATACCGCGATAGGCGACGCGATCGGCTTGGCGGTCAAGCGTCTTAAAAGCGAGCAGGCCAACAGCCGGGTTTTGGTGTTGATGACCGACGGCGCCAATACCGCCGGTGAAGTTTCACCGTTAAAGGCCGCCGAATTGGCCGCAGCCAATCACTTGAAAATTTATACGGTCGGCATAGGCGCCGATGAAATGATTGTGCGCAGTTTTTTTGGCAACCGCAAGATTAATCCGTCCGTCGACCTGGATGAAAAGACCTTGATCAAGATTGCCGAAAGCACCGGCGGTCAATACTACCGTGCCAGAAACACCGATGAGTTGAATAACATTTATATGAGACTGGACGAGCTGGAGCCGGTCGAAAAAGACAAACAATATTTCAGGCCCCGTAGTGAACTGTATTACTGGCCGTTGTCGCTGGCATTGGCTCTGGCGGCGGGCATAGCCTTGTCCAAGGTACGATTATCATGAACATAGCCGAATTCCATTTTATCAGGCCGTACTGGCTGCTGGCGGTTTTACCGTATCTGGCGATACTGGTGTTAATGCTAAGGAACAAGCTGAGTCAGGGCAACTGGTCTGCCGTATGCGATGCCGCATTATTGCCGTATCTGTTGCAGGAAAAGGCGGTCAACCAAAGTCGTTGGCCGATAACGGCCGGAGCCATCGCCGCGCTGCTGGCGATTATCGCGCTGGCCGGGCCAACCTGGGAACGGTTACCCTCGCCGGTATTCAGGAATGATTCGGCCCTGGTGATTGCGCTGGATTTGTCCCGGTCGATGGACGCCGCCGATATTAAGCCCAGCCGTTTGATTATGGCGCGCTACAAAATCGCCGACATACTCAAACAGCGCAAAGACGGCCAGACCGCATTGTTGGTTTATGCCGGCGACGCCTTCACGGTAACGCCGCTGACCGACGATACCGAGACCATAGAGAGCCAGTTATCGGCATTGAACACCGACATTATGCCCAGCCAGGGCAGCAATACCGCGTCGGCACTGGAAAAGGCCGTGGAGTTGTTCAAGCAGGCAGGCCTGCAAAAAGGCCGGATCCTGCTGGTCACCGATGGCGTTGATATGGATAAAACCTTAGCCGCAGTCAAAACACTGGATAAGTATCAGCTATCCATATTGGGCGTCGGAACCGATGACGGCGCACCGATCGCGCTGCCGGAGGGTGGATTCCTTAAAGATGAGCGAGGCAATATCGTAGTGCCAAAATTAAATTCCAGCGATCTGGAAAAACTGGCGCAGGCTGGGAATGGCGTTTATCAAACCATAACGGCCAATGATGCGGACATTCAAACTGTGCTGGCCAGTATGGATAGATCGGTTCAGCAGCAGGGCAAGCAAAACGACAACTTGTTATTGGACCAGTGGGCGGACAAAGGCCCCTGGTTGTTATTACTGGCCTTGCCTCTGGCCGCGCTGACGTTCAGGAAAGGCCTGTTATGTTTTGCCTTATTGCTGATCTTGCCGCTGCCTAAAAACAGTTATGCGTTGGGCTGGCAGGATTTATGGCAGACCCAGGACCAGCAAGCGCAACAAGCTTACAAAAAACAGGATTATGCCAAGGCGGCTGAGCAATTTGGAAATCCGGATTGGAAAGCGGCGGCGCAGTACAAGGCGGGCGAGTATGACAAGGCGCTGGAAAGCCTGAAAAGCAGCAAGTCCGCCAGCGGCGCGTACAATCAGGGTAATGCGCTGGCGAAAGTTGGTCAGTTGGAAGAGGCTATAAAAGCCTATGAAAAGGCCCTGGCTATGAACCCTAACGATGCGGACGCCAAACATAACAAGGAGGTCGTAGAAAAGGAACTGGAAAAGCAAAAACAAGAGCAAAAGAAACAGGATCAGCAAAAAAAGGACGATAAACAACAACCCAAGGGTGATTCCGAGAAAAACAAGGAGGGTGAACAATCGGAAAAATCTGACGAACAAAAACAATCTGAGCAAAAGCCCGAGCAAAAACCTGAGCAAAAACAATCGGACCAACAGCAGTCTGAAGAAAAGCAGCAAGATAAAGCCGGGGAAAAGAAGCCGGAAGCCGAAAAACCCCAGCAAGCCGAGCAGGGCAAAGACGAAGCGAAGGAGCAAGCCAAACAGCAAGCGCCGGTCAAGGCTGAGCCAACGGATGAACAACAGCAAGCCAACGAGCAATGGCTCAAAAGAATTCCCGACGATCCGGCCGGGTTGTTAAAACGTAAATTTAAATATCAATACGGGCAGCGTGGCCGTCAGGAACGCGGTGATAGCGGTGGTTGGTAGGCCAAATCGGCATTTGGGCGCGAATGAATTCACGCCCACAATAGGAACTTAAGTCGGTAAACATGTCACAAGATAAACAAACATGATCAATAATCAAATCGCCGTTTTCGGTGAAGCGCTGTTCGATCAATTCCCGGACGGGCAGCAAATATTAGGCGGTGCGCCTTTTAACGTGGCTTGGCATCTTCAGGCGTTTAATCAACACCCGTGTTTTATCAGCCGGGTAGGCGATGATGCCTTAGGCGATAAAATCAGGCAGGCCATGCAGGCTTGGGGCATGGCTGTTGAAAACCTGCAAACCGATCCCGATTATCCTACCGGAACGGTGCGGGTCACTATCAACAACGGCGACCCCGGCTATGATATTTTAGCCGAGCAGGCTTACGACTTTATTGCCGCGCAGCAGCCGGATGTTGACCGGCGGTATAGTGTTATTTATCACGGCACTTTGGCCCTACGTAACCGTACATCGGAACAGGCATTGCGGAATTTAACCGCGCGTCACCAAGGCAAGGTTTTTATCGATGTCAATTTGAGAGCGCCCTGGTGGCATAAAGAGACGGTCTATCAATGGCTCGACAAGGCACAATGGGTCAAGCTGAATGATGACGAGTTAATGCACTTGGCACCGCAACAAAATACAGTGCAAGATACGATGCGTTTGTTGCTGGCGCGACATGGGCTCGAAGTCCTGGTGGTCACTTGCGGCAGTCAGGGTGCGCTGGCAATCAATCACGCTGGGGAATTTATTGAAGTTGTCCCGGTGGATGATTTAGCGATAGCCGATACCGTGGGTGCCGGCGATGCGTTTGCGGCGGTTCTGCTGTTGGGCATGCAGCATGGCTGGCCGCTGCAACTGACTATGGAGCGAGCGCAGTCGTTCGCGTCCGCTTTAGTAACTAAAAGAGGCGGAACAGTTCAGGATTTGAGTTTTTACCGGCCGTTTATAGACGCTTGGAATCTTGATTAATCTAAATGATGAAGCTATGAATATTATAAAAAAGTTATTTTTTCTTCTGTTGCTGTTGAATTTGGTGCCCGGCAATGTATTCGCCGCACAAATCGGCGTGTCGTTCGACCGCAACCCGGTCAGTCTGGATGAATCTTTCCAGATCATTTTTACCGCCAACGACACGCCGGATAACGACCCGGATTTCGGCCCGCTGGAACAGGATTTCGAGATACTCGGCCAAAGCCAGAGCAGCAATTCGTCCTGGATTAACGGACAGTCCAGCAAGACCATACAGTGGACGGTTAACGTCATGGCCAAGCATCCCGGCAGCCTGGTTGTTCCGGCGGTGAAGTTTGGCGATGATGCCAGTCAGCCGGCAAGCGTTCTGGTTACGCAGGCGACGGCCAATAAAGCCGTGGATACCGATGATGATTTGTTTCTGGAGGTTGAGGCGACGCCGCAAAGCCCTTATGTGCAATCCCAGGTTCTCTATACCGTGCGCTTATATAGAAGAGTCGAGATCGCCCAAGCCAGCTTGAATGAACCGGAACTGGGCGATGCGGTGATTGAAAAACTGGGTGATGACAGTAATTATAATACCCAGATCAACGGCGTGAATTATCTGGTTACCGAGCGTAAATATTCAATTTTTCCGCAAAAAAGCGGTTCTTTAAACATCAAACCCCTGATGTTAACGGCAGAGGTCGTGGCTAATACGCGTCCGAATTTTAATGGCTTTTTTAATTCGCAGATGACCAAAACCAAAAAGATTTCATCCAAATCGGTGACGCTGGATGTAAAACCGGCTCCGGCAACGTTTACCGGGAAGCTCTGGCTTTCGGCGGAGCAACTGGTTTTAAAGGAAGAATGGTCGGGCGATAACCAGCAAATGAAAGTCGGCGAGCCTTTGACCCGGACCTTGACGCTGCTGGCAAAAGGCACAACAGTCGGCCAGTTGCCCGAGATAAATATCGGCAAAATTGATGATCGGTTGAAAACCTATCCTGATCAGCCGGTGTTGCAGGAACAGAAAAAACCGGAAGGCTTGATTGCTTTCAGGGAAGAAAAAATAGCCATCATCCCCTCAAAAGCGGGCTTCTATAAATTACCGGCGATAGAAATTCCCTGGTTTAACAGCCAAAGCCAAAAAATGGAAATCGCCAAAATTCCGGAAACCACCATCACGGCGCTTGATGCGGCGGGAACCCAACAAACTCCCGTTACACCGGTGGCTCCGGCGGAGGTGCAACAACCGCAAAAAGCTGAACAATCCATGCCGATTAGCATCCCGCCGCAACAACAAAATATCTGGTTGTGGGTTTCGGTGTTTCTGGCCTCAGGTTGGTTGGCGACGCTGGCCTATTTCCTGATTAAGCGTTCGGCTAAAAAACCGGTTGCGGAAAAAACCGAGCGGGAAATACGCTTGGAAGACAGCGTAAAAAGCCTGAAAAAAGCCTGTGCCGATAATAATGCCGCAGCAGCCAAAGATGCCTTGCTGGCATGGGGGCGGCAAAAGTATGGGGCGGCGAGTCTGGGCGCTATCGCCGAGCTAAGCGACGCAAGGTTAAGGGATGAAGTTCTGTATTTGAACCGGATTTTGTATAGTAGGGAACCCGAGCAGTGGCAGGGCAAAAAGCTGTTTCAGGCGTTTGTGGAAAATAAAGCCAGGGAGAAAATAGCGGCTACCGATGATGACAAATTGGAACCGCTTTATCGGTTGTGATGTAGTGTTTTGCCGGAAACGCAAGTTCTTGCTACTGTTCGAACAGGCTTATTCCGGCCTACGTCGCCTTTAAATATTCCACCGCCATAAACAGCGCGGCAATCGAACGGGCTTCGGTACATTCGCCGGTAGCCAACAATTCATTGATATTGCTTAATTTCCACGGAATGACTTCCAGCTCTTCCGGCTCGTCGCCTTCCAGTTTTTCGGTATACAAATCCTGGGCGATGACAATCTCTGTCATGTGTTCCAGATAGGAGGGGGCGATCGAAAAAGAGCTTAAGTGATGCAGGCTTCTGGCGCCAAAGCCGACTTCTTCTTTAAGCTCACGGTTTGCGGCTTCAAGGAAGGATTCACCGGCGTCGGTCTTGCCCTTGGGCAAACCCAGCTCATAACGATGCACGCCGGCGGAATATTCCCTGATCAACAATACCGTCTCGGCATCCAGCATCGGCACAATCAGCACCGCCCCGCCCGAACCGCTTCGAGCCAAGCGTTCGTAGTTGCGCAGCTGGCCATTGCTAAACTCAATATCCAGCGATTCAATGCGGAATAATCGGCTGGTAGCGATAGTTGTTTTGTTACGGATGGTTGGTTTTTCAGCCATTGTGCTATTTTATTAAGTATTTTTTACAAATATAACGCACTCTGATGATTGATTGGAAAAAAATTGATACCGTTTTGCTGGATATGGATGGAACGCTGCTGGATTTGAATTTCGATAATCATTTCTGGAAGGAGTTTGTGCCGCTTAAATTTGCCGAAAAACAGGGCTTGTCGATTGATGCTGCAAAGTTGCAGTTGCAGCCGCGCTTTAAAAGCATGGAAGGCAAGTTGGAATGGTATTGCCTGGATTACTGGAGTGATGTTTTAGAGCTGGATATTGCCGGTTTGAAAGCGGAAATTTCCGGGTTAATCGCGGTATTGCCGCATGTCACGGAGTTTCTGGAAAAAGCGCATCAATCGCCCAAAAAGGTGTATTTAGTCACCAATGCGCATCGGGGAAGCCTGGGCCTTAAGATGGAAAAAACCTGCTTGCAGGCGTTTTTCGACGGCATTGTCAGCTCCCATGATTTGGGGATTCCCAAGGAGCACGCCGATTTTTGGCGGTTGCTGCAACAGCGCGTGCCGTTTGAAAAGCAAACCACGCTGTTGATCGATGACAGTCTGGCAGTACTCAATTCAGCCAGGCAGTTCGGTATAACGCATTTAATTTCGGTGAGCAGGCCCGATACCCAACTGCCTAAAAAAGAAATAACCGCTTATCCGGCTATTGAGGATTTTCGGGAGTTGATGGCTGGGCTTTAGGCTACCCTATAGACATTAATGATTAATTCACCACGAAGACACGAAGAACACGAAGTTTTTATATTAGCTTTTTCCTTCGTGAACTTCGTGGTGAATAAAAAATTTTTATTCACATTACGCGCTTAACTGGTTGTCCGTGGTTGCTACGTATTTTTATTATGATGGGGACGTTTTCCCTGATACTCGGTTTTGATTTTTTCAGGCCTTCTTTCCGGTTTTACAATTTCAGCTAAAAGATCATCCGTAATGGGCAGAACCGGAATTTTCTGCTCAATGTACTCTTCGATATCGGGCATTGAATACGCATATTCCTCACAGATAAAACTGATCGCGACACCGCTGGCGCCAAAGCGCGCAGTGCGGCCGATCCGGTGTACATAATCTTCCACATCCTGCGGCAGATCGTAATTAATCACATGCGAAACATCGGCAATATGCAGGCCGCGGGCCGCAACATCGGTCGCAATCAATAAGGTGATTTTGTTTTCCTGAAAATCGCTCAACAAGCGCTGGCGTTTGTCTTGCGGTACATCACCGCTGAGCGCGGCAGTTTTGTAGCCGTTAGCGTTGAGGGTGTCGTCCAGTCGTTCGGCACAGCGCTTGGTGTTAACAAAAATAATGCTGCGTTGCGGTTGGTGCTGATTCAATATGCCGACTAACAACGGAATTTTTTGCTCATTCGAGGGACAAAATGCGCTTTGCTGGATGGCTTTGGAGGTGACTTCTTCGGTTTCGATGCGAATCAAAACCGGGTTGTTCATGTGCTCGTAAGCCAGCTCGGTCACTTTGTAGGACAAGGTTGCCGAGAACAACATATTCAGGCGCTGTTCCGGCGGCGGCATGCGCCGTAATAAAAAGCGGATGTCCTTAATAAAACCCAAATCGAACATGCGGTCGGCTTCGTCCATCACCGTGACTTTCACGTTATCCAGGGTGAAGGCGTTTTGCCGGTAAAAGTCGATGATGCGACCGGGTGTGCCGATGATAATATCGACATTGGACTTTAGGCTGTCCAGTTGTTTTTGGTAGTCGGTGCCGCCGTAAATAAGCGCCAATTTAAGATTAAGATGCTTGCCCAGTTGCAACGCATCCTTGTGGATCTGGATGGCCAGCTCGCGGGTTGGCGCAAGAATAATGGCCCTGGGATATTTGATTTGCTTGCTTTTGGCAACGACTTTTGGCGCGGGTTTTTCTGTCTCTATGTCAGCGTCGGTTTGTGCTTCTGCTTCTGCATCGTCCTCTGCATCATTAATCAAATGCTGAAAAGTGGCCAGCAAAAAAGTGGCGGTCTTGCCGGTTCCGGTTTGAGCTTGTCCCGCAATATCCTTGCCCCGTAACGATAAAGGTAGAGCTTGTCTTTGGATAGGGGTGCAGTGATTAAAGCCGGCATCTTTTAAGCTGCGTAAGATAGAGTCAGACAGTTCAAGATTGCTGAAGCGAATTTCTGTTAAATGTGTATTGTTCATAGGCTATAGCATAACGTAAAAATCAAAACAGCTGAAATTGATTGACTACCAGCTTTATCCCTCCTATAGTTTTGCTTTTAAATTTTTGGAGAAATAGTGTGAGCGATTCAGTCCTTCATGTAGGCGATAGTGAGTTTAACGAAACTGTTATTAAAGCTGCGGGTCCCGTACTGGTTGACTATTGGGCTGAATGGTGCGGACCGTGCAAAATGATTGCAC
>Ga0123399_1116688_pt1 | contig 11157 bp, 5 predicted proteins | sample T5LHNH4metaT_FD_89927 | JGI IMG/M metagenome (GOLD analysis project Ga0123399, IMG submission 89927) | Methane-oxidizing artificial microbial communities from Washington, USA to study methane cycling - T5-LHNH4 metaT (Metagenome... | ecosystem: Engineered > Modeled > Simulated communities... | reverse complement strand
GTTGGGTCAAAAGGGCGATTGCCGGTTAGGTACGGCAGGCACCTACGATCGCTTCGCAGGTTTCCGTCGGCTTGCCTGCCCAATGGGGCAAATTGCTCGCTAGCAGTTTTGCGCGCACCATCGCTTCTGCAAGAACATCCGAAGACGCGTTTGCCGGCAAGACAAATCCCATTTTGTGATTTGCTACACCCACGGCGTTCAGGTGTTTTTCGAAATCAGTCGGCAAAATCACCTGAGGGACACCGATTGCGAGACAGGCAGTGCTCATTCCAAGCCCACCATGATGAACGACACAAAAGGCTTTTGGCAGGATTTCCGGTAAATTCAGCGGCGTTGTAGCAACATCGACACCTGCCCCTTCGAAGGTCTCCCCCCCAAAATAAGCGTCAGTCGGAACGCCTAGCCTCGCGACCGCCGCTGCAAAAGCTGAATGCGCCGGGTGATGCTTGGGAAGATAGGCAACGATGGACAGCTTGCTTCGCTTCTCACCTATCTGTCGCATGGGCGTATTGGGAGGGCACCAGATTCGCTCACCACGATAGGCCCGATAGGGGTCGAGAGGCGTCGGGCACATTACGAAAGTATCGTCTCCTCTAAGTATCGTTGCCAACCGTTCCGGCTGCCAGGAAATGCCCGATATCGATGCGATCGTATCACAGATGGCAGCTTCGGCCTCAGCGGCGAGTTCGGGTTGGTCGTGGAGAATTGGCAATGGCGCGATAGGCGATGCATCAGGCGGGATCGTCCAACCGCTGCCAACCATTATTGTCGGTGTTCGACCGTATGCCGCAATTCTAAGGCTGGGGGCGAACTCGGCGAGGACGATATCGGGTTTCACATCGTCGAGCATGCGCGACCAAGCGCGCACCACAGGGCCGAGCAGCGCTGGCTTGGCAAAGCCCGCATGTGCCAAGATTTCGGCAAGCGAGAGCAGCGGGCTCGGCGGCGGTGTCGCCTTGTGCACGAAGATCGGGGCTTGGTGAACGTCATTTATCGCAATCTTGTGGTCTATCAACCATCTGAAGACCGACCGCGCTGTCCCCTGGTTTCGCATTGCGAGGACGATATGGCAACCTTGATCGACCAGCGAGCGTACCACCGGCAATAAAGGTTCGAGATGACCACGGCCGTCGCCCAATTCCCAGCCGATCAATACCTTGCGAATAGCGCAACTCCACATTCAAGCTGCGGCGCTGCAAGACATGACCATCGTCCTTTCGCCGCAAGCAAAGAAGGGACGATGTCTCGCATCAGAGCATTGCGGCCTTTGCAACACCCCATTGATGCAGCCCGCTAAGGAAATGGTCATGTTGGATTTGGTTCAAAGCTCCTGTCCCATCGGGCGAACCGAAAACGGCACTTTGTTGAGCCAGCTGGCTCGCGGCGGTTGCGACACTAGCCAACAATGGGGATTGTGAGCGGGTGATCGTTTGTGGAAACCAAGATTGGGCGACTTCGCCTTCTATGAGCACATGTGAGATACCCCAACCGGCCCGGCCAGCCAGACCTGCGCCGCTGTTATCAATTTCAAAAGGGTCCAGCTCACTAAGATCGGACGATGACGCAGAGGATTTTTCAGTAGCAGAGACATCGAGAGCGCTTGTCATGAACAAAGCGGCGTTCCCCCCATATCCATCAATGGCATTAGCGCGAATGGCATCGCGACCCCAAATCGTGCCGTCCGCGAATTTGATGTAGCTGACGCCCAGCCTCTCATCCTGCGTGTCGCCCGCGAACTGCCGATTAATCGCAAAGTCGTTACCCGTCGACGAAATAGTGACGTCCAGATAGTCGCCATAGCGTGTCAGCGTTACGTCATCGGGCGTGACATTCGTCAGATAAAGCGTGTCATCTCGGTTATAGCCATCACCGGGGTTGTCGAGGAAATCGAACCCATCGCGTTTAGCAAAAAGAATAGTTCCTGCCCCGTCTCCGGACACTTCAATATTGTCGTTCCCACCACCCGGATTGGCGATAAAGTCTGTTTGAGGAAGGGTAATATTATCATTACCCGACGTACCGTTGATGAGGGCGTCAGGTGAGATGAACAGCGAGAACAATGAATCTGTACCGACCTCGCCATCCGAGGCTGTGACACGGATCGAATAATCATCGGCAGCATCAGCTGGCGGCGTGCCGATCAGATGACCGTTGGAAAAGGCCAGCCAGTCCGGAAGCGCAGTCCCATCGGCAAGCGTTGCCGAAAATACCAACACGTCATAATCGGGATCGTAAAAGTTGTTTGTCGGAACTGGAAGAACGAAGGGTGCCCCGATATTGCCGGTCAGGTTCGGCAACGTGCCTTGCGCAACGGGCGCCTGATTTGCGATTCCTACGTGCAAATGAAAAACCGATTGGGTTTGGAACTCACCATCGGAGGCGGTGACGACGATGTTATAGACGCTCGAATCGCCCTCAGGCACCGTTCCTGTGAATCGTCCAGCAGCAAAGCGCAGCCATTCGGGAAGAGCCGATCCGTCATCGAGCGCGGCGCTCAAGGTTAGTTGACTATCGGGATCAGCGAATGCTGGCACCACATCGTAAGAAAAAGCTTCGCCATCGACGAGTCGTTGGTTCACCAGCTGCTGAACGCCCGCCGGGACGTCGTTGACCCCTGTTACCGTGATCGCAAGCGTGGACGCGGAGGTCGCTCCAGCAAGGTCTGTGACGTGATAAGAAGCCGTCAACGTCAGTTGCTCGCCTGCTGCGAGCGATTGATAGGCTGCGGCCGTGGGATCGAACGACCACGTACCGTCAGCCCCGACCACCAAGCCATCAACGCGCGTGTCGAGCGCGAACTTGAGCGCATCATCAGCGTCGGGATCGGATGCCGTCAGTGAGCCACGGATTAGTGGCGCGCCTTCCACCACGTTGGCGGTAATCGCGTCAGCGACCGGCGGCGTATCGGCCCCGAGGCCTAGCGCCAATCTACGGATCTCTGATCTGGTCCAACTCGAGCCATCGGCAAACTTGATCAGCCCCAGACCCTTCGCGTCATCACCGCCGTCGCCAGCAAATTGGTAATCGACTTTGACGCTCGCTCCAGTCGCATTGATAGTGACGACGAGATCGTCGCCGCTTCGGCTAAGCTGAACCCCGCTAGGCAGCACGTCGGTAAGATTGAGGATATCATTACGGCTGGTACCGACCCCGAAACCTAAAATCTCGTCATGGCCGTCGGCGCTAGCGAAATTGTAGGTTCCCGAGCCACTACCGTTAGTTATATAGAAGTCATCGCCGCGGCCGCCGGTTACAACAAAGTTGCCATGCGGCGTCGAAGCAAAATCTGCTCCACTGGTTCCGGTTATGGTGGTTTGGGCGGCTGTAATGACGCTCGCCGCCGCTGCAAGCAGCTGGGCCCGCGTCAACACTGTGCCATCGGCAAAGCGGACCTGATCGACACCGAAGCCATCGCCGACCAGTTCGTCACCCAGCGTTACTGAACCCGTCTGGCCAGCAAAAGTCAGGGTGAGACCCGAGCCGTCCGAGGCAACCGCGAACTGAAGGTCCGCCTGCGAAATGCCTACGCCCAGCTGGAGCGTGTTGACGCCATCGTTAAGACTGGAACCGACGATCTGATCATTGCCATCGCCGCTGTTCCAAACATAGGTGTCATTGCCCGGCGATTCCTGAATGGCATCGTTCCCCGCGCCACCCGTGACGGTGTCATTGCCATATCCTGGCTGGAGTGCGTCATCGCCAGGTGTCCCATCAACGGCTTGGTCGGGGGGCGGCGGCGGCGCGCCGATCGGATCGGCCTGCAAATAGGTTCGATTGACGTAGTCCAAATACGACGCCGGAGAATGAAACTGGTCGTTATATTCATAGGCGTAGCCGTGTGTTTCTGCGGGATATGACCAGCGATCCCCTCCGCCCACCAAACCATTCCAGATCGCCTCCTGATCAAAGACTGTACCATCGGCAAACGTGACGGAATCCAATTTCCCGTCGATTGGCTTTCGTCCGCCGGGCTCATCCCAGCCCTGATCGAGGCCCTTATTATAGGCAATTGCCGAACCGTTCCCGTCCGGGCCGACATTGCGACCATTCTCCAGGAACGTAATTTGATCGCCCGTACTCGTTACGCGGATGGTAAAAAACTGAAACCAGAAGCCTTCAGGGTCATCCTTCCCTTCCGGCACCCCTCCCCAATAAACATCCCGACCACCAGCAATGAATTCCACATCTTCAGGATTGAGATTTTGCAATACTAAATTGTACGCACCATCGCCATTGTCGAATTCGACAACATCGCTTCCACCGCCAATGCCAAACTCAATAGTAGCTGCGGCTGATTGCACATGGATGGCATCATTTCCTGCGCCGCCGTTCACGACGGCATTGGCCCCCGCAACCGTAATCACATCGTCACCGGCACCACCATCGACGGTGTGTTCATCCGTGCTGACGTCGGTGATTATATCAGAATAATCTGAGCCGACGATATCTGTATGAAAATTGAGGAGGTTGATTACTCCACCCTGGCCGTCACGCGCCCGAACATAACCGGCGCCGCTCGCTAAATTTATTGATATTTTCAGCCCCGACTGATCGGTATAGCCTTTCGCGTTCAAAATATCTTTGACGCCCCCCGACTGACCACCGTTGGCGTCGAACGTCAAACTGTATCCTTTGGGTATTAATCCATCGATCGAGAACTTGTCTTCACCCGCAGTTCCCTTGATTATCTCGACAGACTGGAGAGTATCTGTTCCGCCCGTACCGTCCTCAACAGTCAGTTTCGGGAGCGGTTGATCACCGGCGTAGCTCGCAGGGCCGGAAAATTTGACCTTGATCGGCGCAGACAGGTTCGAATAATCGGCTGTGTCGACTCCCGCACCGCCATCCAGCCAATCGTCGCCCTTTCCACCTCGCAGGGTGTCATCGCCGCCGCCGCCGAAAATTACATCGCGGCCGTCACCACCAAACAGGGCCTCGCCTTTCGAGCTGCCAATCAATAATTTATCACCTGCCTCACCCGGGACCGCAGCTAATCCCGCACCGCTTGAGAGCGAAACAACGGCGTTCAACGCGGTCAACGACGTATAAAAAGGCGAGGCTTCGTTTGTACTTCCCTGCGTATCGAATGATATTGAGTCTACCAAATCGCTCAAGCTAATTGCATCGATGCCGGAGTGAGTCGAATACCAGTTTGTTGCATCGGCAACGATGTCGGTATCTGACTCCACTCTGTTAATGATATTATCAACCAACGACGACTTTTTGAGGATCTGTAGCGGTTCATTCGCCGAATTTAGATGCCAGTTATAAGCCGACAGGTTGACTGAAAGCGTTCCATCGGTATCGTTATAATTTAGAATACCATTTCTTAGGGTTGAATTATCAGAACCTACGGCTTTGTTGGAAGCCAGAAGCCCTGCATACTCCGTTACAATCGAAGCAATATCCGTCTTGGTTTCATCGTCAAAAAAATTTGAAATAAATGTCGGATCCTGCTCGGCTTGCTTGACGACCTTACCCAAATCACTCGTATCGTCGAATAGAGCTCCAATGCCAACATCGCCAAATGGCCTTTCTCCTTCGCTTATGGCTGAATAGGCAATGATCGTCGCAAGCTGGCTCCCCTCATCCGCGAAGCCGGTTCCGTCACCGCCGTTCACAGACTGCTTACGCCCGAGGGCTTTCGCGATATCGGCATCGAAAAGGTCTGCAAGCACATATTTTGCTGCTGCCTGCCAATCGTCACTTTTGCCAAGTCCGCCCGGTTGTGAAGCTGGAGCAGTCCAAACCTTTTGGCCGTAGAGCAATGTAACCAAGAGCGCTTGGCTGTGACGGGCAAGTGCGTCCCACCCACTAAAATTGGCCCCAAAAACACCCAATTCTTCTGGATGCAGCAAATTTTCATAGGCAACTGTATTCGACGTATTGTCCAAACCGCTTAATTTAATCCCCGCAAGAATTTTGGGGGAGATCGAACCTATCAACCCAGCCAGCGTGTGTTGTAGATCGCCGTTTCGTAGTCCTGAGTTAATCTCGCCATCGACGTAATACCCAGTCAACTGACTCACGTCGGGAATACGAACCCCGACCGACGCTGGATCAACCCCCGCGCTTCCTGCGCGCCGATCCGCCTCCGCTTGCGCCTGCGCAACAGCGGCAACGCCGAACGGCGCATGGTCGAAGCCGACCGCCTGTGCGCCCGACAGCGCGCCTACAAGGCCCGCCAGTGCGCCGCCAAGGGAATGGCCGGTGAGGATGACATTGGGCGGTGCCCCTGTTGAATAGGCGTCACGCTCGGTAACGGCCTGATAGAAATCGATCGCCAGCTTCGCCTGCGATTGATTTGCAAAGCCGGCGCTTGTCGTCCAGCCGTTCAGAATGTCGTTGCCGGCGGCAAAGGGATTGTAATTATCCGTTCCACGGTAGCTGATCACCGTCTTCAGCGCGCCGTCGGCTTCCAGCGTGTACGCTATCCCGTAAAAGCCGGCCGCTTGAGCGCTCCCATCAGCACTCTGAGAATCTTGATATATTATTGCATTTCCTAAGGAGGTGCCAGACTGAGACGACAACCCCGCAATGCCTTGTCGATATCCTCGATTATAGGAGTCCAATGCAAGAATTGCCAAAAATAGGTCAGAGTTGATGGTCATCGTGTACCACTCCTTAGGCTATCTAGTTCCTTGGGCAGAGTACTAGTAAAAGGATTGCCCCTGATGGTGCGATAACGATCTAAATATCCCAACCATCGCAATCGCTTTTCTATTCCGTAAGTAATCGTGTTACGAGTCAACTGAACAGTTATCCGCCGCAGCCTGAACCCTGGCCCAAATGTCGCGGGCAGATCGTCTGGATCGACCAGTTCGACCGTCTTTGGATCGTTAATTTCGGCAAAACGAACGAGGATTGGATAGTTCGACTTTCGATAAAGCAACGTCTTCTTGTCCTGCCACTCGCTCTTCGCCCAACGCGGCAGTGCATGCACGCGGCGGTCGCCGCGATCGATCCCCGCCGTGGCAAAGCTCGCCCAGTCGACATCACCCTCAGAGCGGAGCAGCGCGAACAGGGTCTGCCCCGGTGCCACATCGACCGCGACTGCCTCGCCCGTCACCTCGCTGCGGAAACCGCCTGCCTCGGGCCCGGGAAAGCCAGCTTGGTGCCAGCTCCGCACCTCGATCACGCTCGACCCCGTCTTCAAGCCCGTCGGCGTGTCGACCTCTACCGTCAAACGATAGCGATACGTCGGGTAATAACGGATGCAGCCGACCAGCAACGTTGCCAGCCCGGCACTCGCCAGCCCTAGCACGACGCGGCGCGTTATCATGCCTCGATCCGTTTCTGGTCAGACTCGCTTGCGGTGGCACCCCAGTGGCTGCGATAATGCCGTTTCATCGCTCTCTCCCGGCTTCCTGGGCAGCTTCGTCAATGGGGCTGAGCAGATAAGACAGGATCGTTCGCCGCCCTGTCCGTATGTCGGCGACAACCTGCATGCCTACATTTGCCCTTAGCGTATTGCTACGCGACATTTGTGCACGACCGAGTGCAACACGGGCCGGATAGACCAAGCCTAGTTTTTCATCCTCGATCGCATCAGAGCCGAGACTTTCGATCCGCCCCGGAAGCGTGCCGTACTGGGTGAAAGGAAACGCCTCAAGCTTGATCGCAACCGGCTGCCCTACGCGCACGAACCCGACGTCGCGATTGAGTATCTTGATATCTGCGACGAGCGTTCCGCCCGATGGCACGACCACCATGATTGGCTTCGTCGCCTCGACGACGCCACCCACCGTATGGACCGCCAGCTGAGAGACCTTTCCATCAACCGGGCTAGCGAGCGTTTGCAGGCTCGATTTCTGCGTCGCCTTGGCGAGTTCCTCGCGCCGCAACTTCGCCTCGGCTTCTGCCTTGGCGAGTTCGTCAAGCACCTTCGCTCGCGCTTCGGCGGCCGACTGCGCCATACCGCTTCCGGCACCTGCCATCTGCGCCGCTACCTTGTTGGCGGTCTGGATTGCCGCATCGCGATCTCGCGCGGTTGCCAACCGCTGACGACGCATCTCGATCACTTTGAGCTTCGAGACATAGCCCTTGGACAGCAATTGTTCGTTGGCTTCGATTTGCTCGTCGAGCAACGGCAACGTTTCGGTCAACTTCGCAGCCTGGACGAGGGCCTCCGCACGTGCCGCGACAGAGGCATCCTGTTCGGATCGACGCATCCGTGCGGTCGCTTCGACATCGTCAAGCTGCGCCTGAGCCAACGCCACCTGCATCGCGACGACATCCGCCGAAGTGCCCGGCGGCACCTTGAAGGCCAGCCCGCGGCCATCGAGCGCTGACAGGATTGCCCGGCAGCGCGCGGCATCGAGCAGTGCGGTTTCCAGCGCCTTTTGTGCTTGCGTTGCTTCAGCGACCGAGATTGTAGGATCGAGTTCGACCAGCGCTTGTCCTGCCTTTACCTGCTGGCCGTCGTGCACCAGGATGGCATGCACTACACCGGCCTCGGCAGGTTGGATGAGCTTGACGCTGTCTGCCGGAATAAGCTTGCCGGTCGCCGACGCAACCACGTCGATATAGCCGAACGTCAGCCAGCCTATGGTGAATGCCAGCGCCGCCAGCAGCGCCCAGGTAGTGGCGCGGCCGGTCGGCGATACGGGGGTTGCGATGACCTCTAGCGCCGCCGGTAGGAAGGCCGTCTCGTCGGTATTGAACAATGACTTCTTGCGCGCCTTCTCGTCCGCCAACGCGCCTTGCACGATTTGCCAGTGACGGCTGATCGCATTCATGCCGCTACCTCTTCGCCCAAGCCCATCTGGCGCCGGTGGAGGCCGGCATAGCGCCCGCCGCGTTGTAGCAACTCGTCATGCGTCCCGACCTCGACGATCCGCCCGCGCTCGAGCGTTATGATCTGGTCGCATTGGCGGATAGCCGACAGCCGGTGGGCGATGATCAACACTGTTCGCCCGCGTGCCATTGCCTTCAGATTGGTCTGGATGATTTCCTCACTCTCAGCATCGAGCGCTGAGGTCGCTTCGTCGAGGATCAGGATGCGCGGCTGCGTGACAAGTGCGCGGGCAATCGCGATCCGTTGACGCTGGCCGCCCGACAGATTGACGCCGCGTTCTTCAATCAGCGTGTCGTATCCAGCCGACAAGGTAAGGATGAAGTCGTGCGCGCCTGATAGCTGCGCCGCCGCCATCACGCTTTCAAGCGGCATTGCCGGATTGGCGAGCGCGATATTCTCGCGGATTGAGCGGTTGAACAGCAGGTTTTCCTGCAGGACGACGCCGATCTGGCGCCTCAGCCAGGCCGGATCGACCTGCGATATATCGACGCCGTCGATCAAAATCCGGCCGGCGGCCGGCGTGTAGAGCCGCTGCAACAATTTAGTGAGCGTTGACTTGCCCGATCCCGACGATCCGGCAATGCCGAGCGTGCCGCCTGGTGCTACGTGAAGATCGATGTCTTCAATCGTCCAAGGCCCTTCAAGACCATAGCGGAATCGCACGCCTTCGAAGCGGACATCGCCGTGCAGCTTTGGAAGCACTATCCGCGATCCGACGCCCGGCTCGGCCGGTACGTTCAAGACATCACCAAGCCGTTCGATCGACAGCCGGACCTGCTGAAAGTCCTGCCACAACTGAGCCATCCGGATGACTGGCCCAGACACGCGCTGTGAGAACATGTTGAACGCGACAAGACCGCCAACGGTCATCGCACCAGCGATCACCTGTTCGGCACCAAAATAGAGGATCGCGGCGAGACTGAGCTTAGAGATGAACTGGACCGCCTGGCTACCGGTATTGCCGAGGTTGAGGACGCGCTGGTTGGCAGCGCTGTATCCTGCCAGCTGCCGCTCCCAGCGGTCCTGCCATTGAGGCTCTACCGCTGCCGCCTTTACGGTCTGCATGCCCGACACGCTTTCAACGAGCAGCGCATTGTTCGCGGACCCACGTTCGAACTTCTCGTCGAGCCGGTGGCGGAGAGGGCGGGTCACGAGCAGCGATATCGCGACATATGCGGGAATCGTTAGCGCGACGACCCAGAACAGTGTCGGCGAATAAATCCACATCGCGATCAGAAAGACGATTGTGAACGCCGGATCGACGATTACCGACAAAGAGGCATTGGTGAGGAATTCGCGGATCGCTTCAAGTTGCCGTACCCGCGTAACCGTATCGCCCACCCGCCGACCCTCGAAATAGGATAAGGGCAGACTCAACAGATGTCGGAACAGCTTGGCGCCTAGCTCGACGTCAATCTTCTGGCTGGTCTCCGAATAGAGCCGCGTGCGTAGCCACCCGAACGCCACTTCCCAAGCCGATACTGCGACAAACCCAACCGACAGCACCTGCAGTGTCGCAAGCGTGTTGTGGACTAGGACCTTGTCGATCACGTTCTGGAAGAACAGGGGCGCAGCCAGGCCCAGCAGATTTAGCGCCAGCGTGATCAGCAACACTTCGCCGATAAGCTTGCGATACCGGACGATCTGCGGAATGAACCAGCTGATATCGAACCGCCCGATCGTGCCGCCCACGCCCTCGCGGGTCGTTAATAGCAGCAGTCGGCCGGTCCAGAGCTGTTTCAGCGTCGCGTGATCAATCTTTTCGGGTGCTGAACCGGGATGCTGTATTAGCGCCGCCTCGTCCGTAACCCTGCCAATCACGAACCAGCCGTCGGTGCTCTGGGCGACGGCTGGCAGCGGTAGCTTTGCCAACCCGTCTATGCGCGCGATGATCAGCTTGGCGCGCACCCCGTCAGTGCGTTTGGCGAGCCGCAAAAGATCGCCCGGGGTGACCGGATCATGATGGCCGAGCGAATGCCGCAACTGGTCGGGGTCAACAGCGATGCGATGCATCGCAAGCACAGTTGCCAGCGCAACCAGTCCCGCATCGAAGGCACGACTTCCCGCCCCCCGTATTGCGTCGCCTTCGGCTCGCATCCGGTCGCCCCTATAATCCGCCAGTGGAGTCAAGCGTATGGAAAAAGCGCGTTAAATCAATGGCTATTCCGGCCAGCATAAACCTTTTTGTATTTTGGAGCGCCCGACGGTCTGCCGATGGTAACTAAAATCGCTCTATTCGAATGTAAGGTATGGAAGAGGCGTCATCCAGTTCCTGCAGGCCAGGGCGGGCCATGTGCCGCGGGCCGGTTCACCAGCGATATCGGCGGCTTGTTGCCGATATCGCTATGTGGTCGCACCTC